>Ga0209474_10001696_pt1 | contig 21132 bp, 16 predicted proteins | sample GraSoiAngelo_145_FD_185902 | JGI IMG/M metagenome (GOLD analysis project Ga0209474, IMG submission 185902) | Grasslands soil microbial communities from the Angelo Coastal Reserve, California, USA - 14_1009_05_20cm (SPAdes) (version 2) | ecosystem: Environmental > Terrestrial > Soil > Grasslands... | reverse complement strand
CCGCCATTGCCGCAGGCTGAACCGGAGGGTAAGAATCCCGTTTCCCCTAAGCCGGGAGCCGCCCAAACAGGAGAAAAGCCCATGCCACACGCCGTCGTGCATTTTGAAATCGGTTGCAGAAACAGCGCTAAGACGCAGGAGTTCTACAAAAAACTCTTCGATTGGAAAATTGAAGCGATGGGCCCCGCCGCGATGATCGCCGGGGAGACCGGCGGCATTGCCGGCCACATCACCGCGCTCGGCCATGAACCCGAGCACTACACGATTTTCTATGTCAGCGTGGATGACGTTGCCGCGTATCTGGAAAAAGCAAAGGCCTTGGGAGCCAAGACGCTCGTCGGTCCAATAGACATCCCTACCGGCACGTTTGCCTGGATGCAGGATCCCGAAGGCAATACCGTCGGCCTCTGGAAGAACAAGTCTTAGTCTATGTTTCACACTGGCATGGCAACTTATATCGAGCAACGCAATGAATGTGTCATTCTAAGCCTGCCTGCGGCAAGCAGGCGAGGCGAAGGCTCTCAACCGATGCGCACCTCACAGGTTCAGACCGGCGCGTCCTGGCCGCTCTACTTTCTTGAACATTGGCCTCATAGACGCCACGCCATTTCTAGTCTTGAGTCTTTCCCAGCATACGCCGGGCGACTTCGGCAGCCGTCAGCAAGAAGGTGGCGAATGCAGCCGAGAACAGAGCAGTTAGATGACGGGCCCAGAGCAATCGGTCAGCGCGATAACTCATGTGGTCGTTGCCGACGCGGTAGGTTTCAGCGATTCTGGCCCAAAGGTCTCCCACCATGATGAAAGCGACAGAGAAGGCTAGAGAAAGAAACAGAATCATTGTGGCGCCGGGAAGCCAGCCGCTTTCGGCAGGAGGGTAGCGCCGCCAGATCGCGCGGGCAACAACTGCGGCGACGAGACAGTAGAGCAATGCAAAGGGGAGGTTTATGGCCAGATCGATGTACGCGCGGTTCTGTCCGAGCGAGCCGTATACGCTTTCAATTGGCACATTGTGCTGCTTTGCGATCTCTCCAAACAACCTTGCGATACACCGGTCTCTGTTGGAGGCATAGTCTTCACCGGAGACGTAGTAGGGCGTGCGAAGGCCATGATGCACATCCGAATACCTGATTGCGAGATCTTCGGCGAACTCCGCGTCCTCACTGAGGTGCTGTGCCGTGGCTGGACCGGCAGCCCTTTCCGGCGGCCACTCGCAGTCGGAGTTGCGACCCTCGCGGCGGACGCAGCCGGCGGCGCAGAAAAAAACGAGTGTCGCCAGCAGGAGTCGCCGGAATTGCTGCGCGCGGATAACCATGAGGCTACCGATGCTTAGGTGTGGCCGACGGATTCATTTCAGAAAGCTGGTGAACGCCCGAGCGGTGCAACAAATGAAGAATGCCCCAGCCGATCGCTCCGGCCGTAAGGGCCCAGAGCAGAGTTGCCAGTAGCGCCTGCACGATCATAGCTTGCGTGGGGTGAATCGGACCCACCGCCGGATTTGCGTGGGGTATTGAGACCGATATCGCTCTAGCCTTCTCAATCGTGAACATCACCGCGGCCAGGATGACCATCATCAACCCCACCGTAGCTTTCGGGAACCGGAATTCAGATCGCATGGCAAGCCTCCTTCCTGAAGAAAACATCCCATTGTCGTAGGAACCCGTGATGCCCATGAAATGCTCGCGGACCGCGCCATAGAGCAGCCCGCCGGTCTCACGCATGCCGGAAAAAAGCAACGCCAGCGCGCCTTTCTTTTGATTCTCCGATTGCACTTCACGGAGGACGTCGGTCATCTCGTCGCCATATTCGCAGCGGTACGCCGCGGGATAAAGGCGCAGGAGCGCGCGGTAGAGTGCGAGCATGAGTTACGTCTCCTTCCGCGCCACGCGCAGCGCAGCCACGCGCGTGAGATGTTTCAGCCGCGCCACTTCCATTTGCAGGTTCCGTCGCCCCGCCGCCGTCAACCGGTACGCTTGCCGGCCGCGCGAGCTGTCCTGTTCTTTGAAGCGCTCGATCCAGTCCTCTTCAAGGAGGCGACGCAGCGCCCCGTACAGCGTTCCGGTGCTGAGCCGCACGCGCCCTTCGCTCATCTGCTCGGTGTCTTGCAGGATCGCGTAGCCGTGCCGCGGCTGTTCCGCCAGGCTCAGAAGGATCAGCAGAACCGGCTCGCTCACATCCATATATGTCCTCCAGCGACATGTCGCATAACGCCATATTGCCCGTTTCTTTAGACGCCGGTCAAGACAAAAATGTTCCAGGCTCATTCTTTACCGAAGGTGCGCGTATTTCCTACGGTTTGCCGGGAGCCGCGCTCCCGTGAAAGTTTCCATAGACGAGGCCCGCTGGTTTGCCAGAGGCATCGCGCTCGATTTTGACTTGCTCCCAGTACGAGCGGTCCACAAATTGATCCCGGGCTACCGGAATCAACGGCGAAACGCTGCCGCCGGGCCAGCGGAGCGACAGCTCCTGCCCCTCCGCCATGACCTCCAGTTGTGCGTTGGGCTGATAGAAGTCCGCGCCGAATTGAAACGTGCCCGTGCAGGTCTTAAGTTCCGCTGCGCTCGGAGGAGGATCGCTCGGACTAAATGTTTCATACGGTAGCCCGCGGAGAATGGCCGCAATGTCCTGGCCGATGGTCGATGTGGCCGACGAATAAATATTGCTGAAGACCGTCACGCTCATTTTCTCGCGCGGCAGATAGAGAACAAAGGAGGCGAATCCGGGAGCGCGTCCGCTCATCGAATAAGCGGTTTCACCGAACCTCTTATTTGCGCGTTTGAACCAGCCATACCCCACTTCCAGCGAAGTGTCGAGCATCGCTTCGCGCGAAGATGAACTCAACAACCGGCCGCCAAACAGCGCTTCCAGCCATTTTGTTTCGTCGCCTGCGGTGGTGAACACGGAAGCGTTGCCCGTCTTACCTGACCAGTGAATCACCCTCGCGCGGTCTATTCCGTAGATCCCCGCTGGCTGATAACCGAGCGCCATCTTTGCAGCCGTCGCGTTGGAGTCGTCATCGATCCCGGACGCCTGCAAGGCCGCGCGCCGGAAAACCAGCTTCTCTACGGCGGCCGCGAAAGGCAGGCCGGTCTTCTTTTCCACGATAAGCGCGAGAAGGTTGTAAGCGGAATGTTCCTCGTGCAGATATTTCGTTCCCGGCTCGAACAGAAGCGGCGGGCCTTCGATTTTGGCAATCAGCGTCGCGGGCGTCTGATGCTGCTGAAGTATGTCGTTGTAGTCGGGCAGGTTGTTGATGTCCGGCAGGCCGGAACGCTCGGTGAGCAGGTCGCGCACGGTGATTTTTTCCGCGCCTTTGCTTCCGGGAATGAATTCGCCAACGCGCGTATCGAGGCTCAGCTTGCCTTCGTCGACGAGCCGCAAAACCGCAGCCGCGGTGAATTGCATCGAAACGGACGCGACGTGGAACCTCGTTTTCACCGTATTCGGAACTTTGCGCTCGCGGTCCGCGAAGCCGTACGCTTTTTCAAAAACAGTTTTCCCATTCACTTTCGCGATAACCGCGCCGCTGAAGTTCCCGCTCTGCACGTACGGTTGAAGATAGGAATCAATCCGCTCGGCCACAGGGCGTTCCTGCGCCCGCGCCGGGAAGGCGCAAATCGAAAGACCCAACGCGACTGAGATAATTCGAGTGAACATCTTGTCTCCACGCTACCAACTTTGCTGGCGAGTCCCTCGGCTACGCGCTCAATGCGCGCGCCGGGAAACCGTTGAAGGATCTCCAAACCGGCGGCGCGATTGGCACCAACCCTGTGTCTTTTACCATCGAGGCCACTAATGCATCGCCGCCAACCGCGTCCTCCACGTCTTTGGGCTTTAGCCTCATTATTTCTTCAACTGACGGGTGCGCTTGAAGGTGAACTTCAAGAATTCAGTGGCCTTGGTTCCCGAGTTTGAGAAACGCTCCTTTGATCCAGCATCGAACCACTCTATCCCGCCTTCGTGAAGCGTTTTTGGCGGAATGCCTTTGGCATTGATTTTGATATCAGAACCTGCCAACCCAACAACCAGAAAGCCAAGGTTGGAGATTTTTTCGTTGTATTTCCCATTCGGGGATAGCACGACGTGATCCAGTTTCAACCCTCTAGTCTCGAACTCCGTCATGGCCCACCATGATCCAGGTGCAGGCTCGCAAACGGCAAAGCCAACGTCTAAGATTACGGGCCCGCATACATTGCGCGCCTCGACCTGGGGGTTCAGCAATTCGATGGTGATGTTGCGGAAGGGAGTGTTGGCTAGATTGCGGGCGACGTGAGCGAAACCGCCGCGAGTGAAATGCGTCTCGCCGTCCTTGAGTTGAAGATGGATTTCGGGTTTGTTGAGGATGGCGTTGATGACTTCGGAGGGGCCGAGCGAAACGTAAATGTAGTCGTGGTCGTGCTGATGCAGCTGCGTGTCCTCGTGCGGAGGGACCTCGACGTAGTACACGCGGACATATTCATTTTCGATTTTCAGATGATGATGGGGCTCGCCGGGTACATTGCCGTGAGCGAGCGGCACCGGCTCCTGCGGCTGGGCATTCAACGAATAGATAGTGGTCAAGCCGATGGCAATGAAGCAGAGGGTGAAGAGGCGCGGAGCGAAAAGCAGATACCTCGCCGCCGTTCGCCAAAACCAGGGGACCGGGCTCGGGATGACAGGCGCCAGGATTTGTAAATCCATTTTCATACCAGGCGTTCGAGGATGCCGGCGGCTCCCATGCCGCCGCCGATGCACATCGTCACCATGCCATAGCGGGCGTTGCGGCGCTGCAACTCGCGGATGACGGTGGCAGTGAGTTTCGCGCCGGTGCAGCCGAGCGGATGGCCGAGAGCGATGGCGCCGCCGTTGGGATTGACCTTTGCGGGATCAAGCCCCGCTTGCTGAATGACGGCCAGCGATTGCGCGGCGAACGCTTCGTTGAGTTCAATGATGGCAATGTCGTTTAGCGAAAGGCCGGCGAGTTTCAGAACTTTGGGAATCGCCGCGACGGGACCAATGCCGAATTCTTCCGGTAGAACGCCAGCAGTGGCGTAGGCTACAAAGCGCGCAAGCGGCTTAACGCCCAGTGCTTTGGCGCGCGCGTCGCTCATCACAACCGCAGCGGCAGCGCCGTCGCTCATCTGGGAACTGTTTCCAGCGGTCACGGTGCCTTTCACGTGGAACGCGGGCTTTAGTTTGCCGAGGGCTTCGAGCGAAGTATCGGCGCGCGGGCCTTCGTCGGTCGAGAAAGTGAACGTTTGCGTCGTTGGTTTGACCGACCCGGACTTCGCTTTGGGTGACCCGCCGTTGCCGTTGGGAAGCGAAGTGATCTTTACTTCAACGGGAATGGCTTCGTCCTTGAAATTCCCGGCAGCGATGGCGGCGAGAGCCTTTTTGTGCGAGTTCAGGGAAAACTCGTCGGCTTGCTCGCGCGTGATGCCGAATTTGCGCGCGATATTTTCCGTGCCGAGCCCCATGCTGAGGTACGCGTCGGGATAATGATCCACGAGCCAGGGATTCGGAGAAATCTTGTTGCCGCCCATGGGCACCATCGACATGGACTCGGTGCCGCCCGCCACGATGACATTCGCGGAGCCGCCGCGAATGCGCTCCGCGGCCAGCGCGATGGACTGCAAGCCGGAAGAGCAGAAGCGGTTGATAGTCATCGCGGAAGTCTCCACCGGCAGACCCGCCCGGAGCGCGGCGATACGCGCCACGTTCATGCCTTGCTCGCCTTCCGGCATGGCGCAGCCAAGGATCACGTCATCAATTTCCCTGGCGTCGAGACCGGGAACGCGCGCCAGCGCTTCCTTGATGGCCAGCGCGGCGAGATCGTCAGGGCGCGTGGCGCGCAGAGAACCTTTGTAAGCGCGGCCCACGGGCGTGCGGACGGAGGAAACAATCACGGCTTCAGGCATGGCAGACCTCGAAAATCAAAACTCGAAATGCGAAATTGAAACGCAAAACAGCCAACTCGAAAATTGGAAAATGGAAGCTCGCTCCGACTTGGCCTCCGCGGAGAGGCAACGGTTTGAGCAACAAGTGCATTGTTGGGCGGTTGGGGAGAAAATGCAACCGGGGCCGCGAGTCGCGCGAGAAACGCTCCTTCCCACACCCACCCCCCGTTGCAAAATGGGGAGCACCTCGCCTTGTGCGGATGCGTTGCCGTCCCGCTTGTGCTCCCCGGGTTCGGGAATTCACCCGCCTGTGTGTCCTATTTCTTACCTGACGAAATTCAAAGGCTCACCCGATTGAAAATGAGTCCAGGAAGCCCTTAATGTTTGCGGCGGTGTGTCGTCCAGCTTTTGCCACCGCACGTAAAAACAAGTCCTTGGAGTCTCCCCATGAACCTATCCTCGTACAAGAAGGTCATGCAGCATTCTGTAAAGCGCATGAGCGTTCTCACTGCTTTGCTGGCCGCGTCGGCTCTGGCGACGCAAGCCCAGGTTGTTTTCTCACCCCCGAAGAACATCTCGAATTCCACGGGGCGCGCCAACGGCCAGAAGATCGCCGTCGATGCCAACGATAACATTGACGTCGTGTGGGTGGATGACAACGGCTTCTCTGGCTCCACTTCTGATGTCTTCTTCAGCCGGTCTACTGATGGAGGTGCCACGTTTTCTACTCCTCTGGACGTCTCGAATCATCCAGGTGGCCGTATCTTCAGCCCCGAAATTGCCGTGGGTCCAGGTGGAAACGTTTACATCATCTGGGCCGACAATAGTCTCGGGCAATTCGCAGAATTCTTTAGCAGATCCAGCGACGGCGGCTCTACGTTCTCAACGCCACAAGCCGTCCAGTGGAGTCAAATGGCCGTGGATTCCAGCGGCAACCTCGACGTCGTTGGCATCAACAACAGCCCTGGCTACAATGCAGTTTTCTTTAGCCGTTCGACCGATGGAGGCGCGAGCTTTTCCATCCCCGTACAAGTATCGAATAACGCTGGCGGTGCAAGTCTGCCCAGCCTTGGCGTGGATTCGCAAGGGAACATCTATATCGTCTGGTCTGGTTCGACCGTGATACCCGGAGGGACAACCAACGACGTTTTCTTTAGCGGCTCCGTCAACGGTGGAACCACGTTCTCACCGCCTACGAATGTGTCCAACTACTTTAACATCATCGGCGAAACTAGCATACAGGTTGCAGCAGACTCGATGAACAATATCAACGTCGTTTGGGGGGCGTTCCGGCTTGCAAATGGTACGACCAATTTCTCCTATCGCCGTTCGAGCGATAGTGGTGCTACTTTCTCCACGGGGTATGACAGCTCCTTCGGTGACACGTTTCCCACCGAGCCTCAAATGGCTTTGGATTCCCTTGGCGATGCCAATATCGTTTGGCTAGCGAACGCCGACAGCTCGTTCAGCGGTGTCCTCTATGAACGGATGGTCGGAGGGACCCGCGCGGTAGGAGGCAGTGTTGCGAACGTCCTTGGTCTTCCCAACCCGCAGGTGGCTGTGGATCTTGCCAACAACATTGACATCGTTTTCGCGGGAGGCATTTTGACGGGTGGCGTGTTTGTTAACGATGTGTGGTTCATCCGCTCGAATGACTTGGGGGAAAGCTTCTCCCCGCTGCAAGAGGTTGCCAATTCTAATTCAACGAACAATGCACTGATCGCCACGGGCCGAGACGGCAGGGTGTACCTCGTTTGGCAGCAGACTACTAGCAGCGGCAATACGGACATTTTCTTTAGCCGGAGCGTGGCGCTGGCTTCTGTGACGCTGAGCCCGGCGGAGGTGACGGGCGGAAGCTCGCCCACAGGAACAGTGACGTTGAGCGGGCCGGCGCCGACGGGTGGGGCGGTGGTTTCATTGTCCAGCAGCGATCCGGCCGTAAGCGTTCCGGCGACGGTGACGATTCCGGAAGGAACAACAAGCGCAACGTTTAGCGCGACCACGAGTCCGGTGGCGACGGCGACGACGGCTACTGTCTCGGCGGTCTTCAATGGCGTGACGCAAACCGCGACGATCACAGTAGAGCCGCCGGTTCTGACTTCGGTGACGTTGAATCCATCAAGCACGATGGGGGGAAGCTCCTCGACGGGCACGGTAACGCTGAGCGGACCGGCGCCGGCAGGCGGTTCGGTGGTAGCGCTTTCCAGCAGCAACACTTCTATTGCCACAGTGCCGTCCAGCGTGACGGTGGCGCCCGGGTTGACCAGCGTGACGTTCACGGTTAGCACGAGTCGCCAGCTATGTGCAAACTCGGCAACAATCTCGGCTTCTTTCAGCGGGGTAACTCAGACGAGCAACCTTGCGGTTATGCCGTTCGTGAACTTGCCAGCGCGGGCCTGCGGGGCCATCGGAGCACACCATACCACAACCGTTGGAAATCCGTAGAGAGCGAAACGTCGCTGGAGCTCGGGGAACTTCAGGAATCAAAGCATTACGAAACAAGGGGAGGCGCTGCCTCCCCTTGTTGTCAATCTTGATTCGAGCATGAGGTTACGGGCGCAGGTCTTTGACGACGAACTCCAGGGGTGGCTCGAGTGTTGTCCGCCTGACGAGGTGCCGGCCAAGAGTATTGGTTCCGGGGTCGGGACTTCACCTGCCCGGATGCCCCCATTTCTTACCTGAACAAATTCAGAGACTCACCTGATTGAGATGGTTCCAAGAAAGCCCTACTGTTCGCGGTGGTGTGTCGTCCAGCTTTTAGCACCGCAGGTAAAGACAACCCCCAGGAGTCCTCAATGAACCTGTCCAGGTACAAGAAGGTCTTGCAACATTCTGTAAAACGCATAAGCGTTTTCGCTGCTCTGCTGGCCGCGTCGGCTCTGGCCACACACGCGCAAGTGGTGTTTTCGCCGGTAATGAAGGTATCTCACGACGTCAATAGCCCTGGCGAGCCGCAAATCGCCGTGGATTCGGCAGGAAACATCAACACCGTCTGGAGCGATCAAACTACTGCATGTGGGTCAGCATCTTGCCTTATGAGCATTTTTTTCAGTCGCTCGACGGATGGTGGCGCCACTTTTTCGGCGCCGCTGAACCTATCCAATGACCAGGGCACCTCCACGCTGCCGCAGATTGCCCTGGATCCCAGTGGAAACATTAATGTGATCTGGAGTGACAACAGCCCTGGCTATACCGCTGTCTTTTTCAGCCGCTCCATCGATGGGGGCCATACTTTCTCGACTCCCACAAACATCTCAGCCCCGTCAGGAGGACTTCTCAGCCAAATGAGACCCGGGATAGCTGTCGATTCAAGTGGAAATATCAGTGTTGGGTGGTGGCAGAATGGCGGGAACATCATGTTCACGCACTCTTCTGACGGTGGCGCGAACTTCTCCGCACCGGCAAGTCTCGGTACGGGCGCAGCGGCCAGCCCTTCGGTTGTCGTGGATTCCGCTGGGAGTGTCAACGTGTTGTGGGAAGCCGCGGTCTCTGGCCATAATCCGTTCGATGCCTTTTATACCCGCTCCACGGACGGGGGTGCCAGCTTTTCGACTCCGGTGGACGTCACAACGATCTCAGATGGGGCGGGGTACGAACAGGTTGCAGTAGCCCCTGACGGCAGCATTGACATCATCTGGATGAGCGATTGCCAGAACACAGGCTGGTTCACTTGTCCCGCCTATCCTTCCAGTGCCGTCTTCTTTGCCCAATCGAAAGACAATGGAGCCACTTTCTCCGCTCCGGCGAATTTGTCAAATACGCCGACGGGTACAGCGATCGGAAATGTAAGAATGGTTGTGACATTCTCAGGAAGTGTGGACATAGTTTGGAGTGCGGATAACGCTGGCCAAATTTCGACTTTTTTCAGGGGTTCTACCGATGGAGGGGCCTCTTTTTCTGCGCCTACGCAAATCGCAAACGGGTTCGCCAGCCAGATGGCCGCAGACGCAAACGGCAATATTGACGTTGCGGTAGATACGACGAACAACGTCCAAGTCGCGCGTTCGACGGACGGGGGCGGGTCTTTTTCTCTAACAAATGTATCGGCTGCCAGTGTGAGTGGGGTCCCGCGCGAATTGGTGATTGCCACCGACACGAGCGGGGATATAAGTGTTGTCTGGCCGAACTACGACTCCAACACCTTCAAATGGGGCATTTTCTTCAGCCGTGGCATAGTCGTTTCGCTGTCCGCGCTCGGTTTGAGCCCGGCGAATGTGACGGGCGGAAGCTTGTCCACTGGAACAGTTACCATGAACGGGCCGGCCCCAACAGGCGGAGCCGTGATTTCCTTGTTGAGCAGCGATCCGTCGGTTACGGTTCCGGCATCGGTGACGATTCCGGAGGGAACAACGAGCGCAACTTTTGCTGTAAGTACGAGTCCTGTGGCGGCAGCGACGACGTCTACTGTTTCCGCAGTGTTTGGCGGCGCGGCCCAAACGGCGACGATCACCGTGGAGCCGGCGGTCCTCACTTCACTGGCGCTAAACCCGTCCAGCACGACGGGCGGAGGCTCTTCCACGGGCACGGTGGTCCTCAGCGGGCCAGCGCCGGCAGGCGGAGCCGTTGTGGCGCTTTCCAGCAGCAACCCTTCGCTGGCTACCGTTCCGTCCAGCGTTACGGTACCGGCCGGATTCGCCAACGCGATGTTCACAGTGAATACAAGAATGGCTCTGTGTCCGAATTCAGCCACGATCACCGCTTCGTTCAGCGCAGTGAGTCAGAGGGCGAATCTCGCGGTGATGCCGATCGCGACACTGCCGTCCCAGGCCTGCTCCATCAGGGGGGGGCGCGGACGTAGAACATTCGGACTGCAGTAAAGAAACGAAGCGTCGCCGAAGCTGGGACGAACTTCATTAGAGAACAAAACCATTACGGAGCAAGGGGAGGCGGCGCCTCCCCTGTTCTGTTCTATGTGACGGCTGACTCTAGAAATCATTTATCGGCGTAAATGCTTTACGGAACACTTCGTTGCCACGCCATTGATTGGGCGTGTTTGGCGGCGTGCAAGAGCCCGTCGTTCTTGCATCAACACGTTCTCGCCAGTACTTGCCAGGCCCGCTGTTTCCAGGTTCGGGAATTCACCCGCCTGAATTTTACGTAAGCAAATTCAAAGACTCACCCGATTGCCGCGACGCGAGGATTTTTCTACAGTGCGCGACGGTGTGTCGTCCAGCTTTCGCCACCGCACGTAATACGATTCCCAAGGAGTAATTCAATGTCCCTGTTCAGGAACGCCGGGTATCAGTGTGCCCGCTTAGCAGTCTTTACCTCATTGCTAGCCGCGTCTGCCCTTGCCGCCCAGGCGCAAGTTGTTTTCTCTCCGCCGAAGAACATCTCTAACTCATCGGGAAACGCGCAAGCTCAGCAGATTGCCGTGGATGCTAACGGCAACGTCAACCTTGTCTGGGCGGATAATTCGCTCGGGAACTACGCCATATTTCTTAGCCACTCTTCAGACAGCGGCGCAACCTTCTCAACACCCAGGAGCATTTCAAAGCACGCGCAGAGCAGGGCCAGCGGACCGCAAATCGCCGTGGATGCGAACGGCAACGTCAGCGTAGTCTGGACGGAGACCAGCCCTGACGGCTCCGCGAACTTTATTTACTTCAGCCATTCGACGGACGGGGGCGTCACCTTCACGAATCCGCATAATATTTCCGGTGATGCCGGCGCGGTGACCAGCCCGCGAATGGCGGTGGACTCGAGCGGCGCGATCAACATCGTCTGGACGGACACGTCGCTCGGCAACTCTGAGATTTTCTTCAGCCGGTCCGCGGACGGAGGCACGATCTTCTCGACGCCCATGAACATCTCCAACGATGCGGGAGACTCGGTCTTTCCTTCCATTGCTGGCGATGCCAGCGGCAATATAAACGTGGTTTGGGCCGATGACACGCCGGGGATCAAATATGACGTGTTTTTTAGCCGTTCGACTGATGCGGGCGCCAGCTTTTCGACTCCCCACCAGCTAACGAACAGCGACACCTACGATACTGCGAGCGCTGCACAAGTCGCCTCTGGCGCGGACGGCAATATTGACCTGATCTGGATACAACGCAATCCATCCTCTTCCGGCGCCGTTTTCAGCCGGTCCACAGATGGAGGGGCAACCTTCTCTACCACTGGGGGCATTAGATTCGGCTTCAGCTTCGCTACATCCATAATGATGGCCCTGGACCCCACCGGCAACAACGTCGGCGTCGTGGAACAGTACACCAATTTCGACGAACCAGGGAGTCCCTTTGTGAGTTTTATTTACTCCGCTGATGCAGGCGCGTCGTTCTCCGGTGGCGGGGGCCTTGGGGCGCAAACCGCACATGGTCCACAAATCGCTGTGGATGCCATCGGGCGAATCGACGCAACTTACGCTCAGGGTCAGTATTATTACTATGAAACTCCCTGCCTTTGCTTCTTCCAGTCTGCCGACGGCCTTCAACACTCTGGCGTGATCATTACCAGCTATGTACCCACCACTCCGGCGGCGATGGCGGTGGACCCTAGCGGGAATGTCTCGGTGGCCTGGCTGCAGAGTGCCACATCAGGTGGCAATGCAAATGTATTCTTCAGCCGAGGCGCGGTTCCTCCCTTTTCGTTCAGCCTCTCTCTAGCAAGAGTGTTAGAAGGAGTTTCTTCAACAGGCATCGTGAAGTTGATCTCGCCAGCCCCGGCCCGCGGCGCAACGATCTCTTTGTCGAGCAGCAACCCTTCCGTGGTTTCTGTCCCGGCCACGGTGACTGTTCCGGAAGGAGCGAGCAGCGCGACCTTTACCGTTGCCACCAACGCCGTAGGGTCGTTTACTACCTCTGTCACGGTTACTGCGTCCTTTGACGGCAGCGTAAATACCGCGACGCTCAGCGTGGATCCCCTTTTCCAGTTCTTTGTTAACGGAAACACGACCGGAGGAAACACCGCAGGGGGCGAAGTGGCCCTGCCTCAGAGCGCTCCCAGCGGCGGTCTGACCATTGCCTTGTCCAGCAGCGACCCATCCGTCGCCAGCGTACCTGCCTCGGTAACGGTTCCGGCGGGTTCGAGATTTGCGTTTTTCAACATACACACTAGTTCCGTGACGGCTGCAACCACTGTGCAGATCTCAGGAACCAGCAATGGCTTCACGCACAGCATTTCCTTCACGGTTCAACCGGCGAGGGTCCAGCAATTTTCAGTGTCTCCAACCACTGCGACGGGCGGGGCGAGTTCCACAGGCACTGTCACGCTGACCGGGCCAGCTCCCGCCGGTGGCGCCACAGTATCGTTGTCCAGCAGCGATCCTTCGGCTACTGTTCCAGCGTCCGTGACGATTCCAGCGGGTTCGACCTCCGCGTCGTTCTCCATAACCACCAATCCTGGACCGTCGACGACGAACGTTACGATCTCGGCTTCGTACAATGGAGTGACACTTAACGCTACCCTTACAGTCCGACCGCTGATCGTTACTGGAATTACGGTTTCACCATCAACGATCGGGGGCGGAGGCACCGCCGATGTGCGCGTCTGTATGAACGTGGTGGTTCCCTTCGACACGGTGGTCTCCATTTCCAGCAGCAACCCATCGGTCGCCAGTGTGCCGGCGTCGGTAACTATCCCCCAAGATTCAGGGTGCTGGTTTTTCAACGTCGTCAAAACGAGCCCCGTGTCGGCGGATACAAACGTGACGATCTCGGCGGCCTACGGTGGCGTTACGGTCACGGGAACCTTCACCGTCCAGCCGATAAGGCTTCTGTATGTGAATGTAGGAAGTGCGACCGGCGGCAACACCACCAATGGCCAAGTCGTCCTAAATGGGCCCGCTCCAGCGGGGGGCATAACCGTCTCCTTATCGAGCAGCAATCCGTCCGTCGCCAGCGTGCCGGCATCGGTATTCATACCTGCAGGTGTGAACCCCGGGCAATTCGCCGTCAGCACAACTCCTGTTTCGGCAACAACACCGGTTACCGTCTCCGCTTCCTACAACGGGGTAACGGTGACCTTCCAATTCCCCGTTTTTCCGCCGCAGTAAGTGAAGAGGGATGGGCGTTATGCAGGTCAGGGGAGGGGACTCAACCCCTCCCCTTAGTCTTTCATACGTCCGTCATTTGGTTTTGAGGGGGATGCCTTTGCGGGCGATGAAGACGGGGGCCGGTGGGGTGACGCCGAATTGTTTGGAGTAATTGCCTTGATTGATGGCGATGCCGACACGGCCTCGCGAGTCCACATAGAGCAGGGGCTCGCCGACGGGGACTTCCATGAAGGTTTTGACGTACGGCAAGGTGACGAGTTGCCTGTTGATCAGGAGCGGGACTTTGTCTCCGAAGCGGTAGGCGAGCTTCGTGAATTCATCGCCGGGAATGTCGGTAACGAGTGAGCCAAAGGGGTCGTCGAGAGCGATTACATCGCCCGCGATGCCCTTGTCGGTGACGATACCGGCTTTTGGATTCAGGCGGACGAGTTGGGAAACTTCCGGGCCGACAAGAACGAAGTCCCCGCCAGCGGCGAGATGCGCGGCCACGGGCGAGAAAATGTCGCGGCCATGAAACGTGGAAGAAATAGGCGACTGGATCATCCAGTCGGTGTTGGTGATTTCCCGTGCGGATTCGAGGCCGTCGCGGTCGATGACTGGAGTGATGAGTCCGTTGTCGGGAAGAACGAAGTACTGGCCTTTTTTGGATTTGACGACGATAGCTTTGCGTGAAGTGCCGACTCCAGGGTCGACAACCACGAGGAAGACAGTACCTGCGGGATAGTAAGGCGTGACCCCTTGGAGGAAGCGCGCTCCCTCCTCGATGGAGTAGGGAGTGACCTGGTGTGTGATGTCCATGATGTGCGCATCGGGCACGATGCCGAGAATCACCGCTTTGCAAATGGCCACGGCGTCGTTGGCGACGCCAAAGTCGCTCATGAAGACAATCGTTGGATGCGGGACAGGCGCGCCGGGAACGGGTGTGGGGTCTTTATCAGCTTGAAACTTCGAGCAAGCGCCGGCTAGAAAAACTACAGCGAGCAACGACAAGGAAATCCGGGAAACCTTGAGAATCATCCTCTCTCTCCGGGGACAGGTGATGAAATTTTCGCGTAAGGCCAGTGTATTCCGTTCGGTTGACATTCGGCAAGGCGCGTTCTAAAAGGGACGCGGCCGGGCTCCATCTTTTACACCACATCACAGAGGGAGGAGGAATCATGGAAGGCCTCATTTACGCAATTGTAGTTGGCCTGATCGCCGGATGGCTGGCGGGACAAGTGATGAAGGGAGGAGGCTACGGGGTTTTAGTGGACATCATTTTAGGGATTCTTGGCGGCATTGTAGGCCGGTGGGTATTTGGACTATTGGGCCTCCACGCAGGAGGCATGATTGGATCGATTGTCGTTTCTTTTGTCGGAGCAGTGATCCTGGTATGGATCACGCGGCTGGTGAAAAAGAAGTAGAGGCGCGACACAAGAGCGATTAGAGGATTGCGATGGGCGTGGAGTCAGAAAGGCGCAACGGAGCTGCGCCCCTGCAATGGTAATTGGAGTGCCCCTGCAAGCTAGTTGGATTGGGTTGCGGCGTTGCGCGTAGCCAGGAACCATTCCGCTTCCGAGCTGCGATGATATTTCAGGCAAGTGCGGGCAGTCTCCGCAGCAGCAGCGTTTCCGAGTTTTTCCTCCACTGTGGCCAGTTGCTGAAGAACGAGCGGCGAATGCTCATCGGCGGAAAGCCCTTCGGCGGCTCCTTGAAAATCACCCTTTGAGGCCAAGAGGTGGCCGTGCGCGCTCTCGTAATAGCTCGCAATCAGTTGATCCCGTGAAGAGGTGGCCAGCGCCTGGAGTTCCGAGGCGGCGTGAGCGGCATCGTCGAGTTTTCCTTGAAGTGCCAGAACGCGCACGCGTTCGCGCAGAACCGCGGCGCGGGCGATGCCGCGGTCGGATTCGTTCATGCCTGCGAGAGGATTGGCCAGAAAAGCAGAAAGAGATCTCAGCTGCTCGAGTTCGGACTGCGGATCGGCGGCGAGCATGGCTTGAGCCAACCCGATTTGAAATTGTGAGTTTGGTTCTTTTTTGCCGGCTGCTTCTTTCGCGAGGGCGGCAAAAGCCTCGCGACCTTCCGCGGGCTTTCCTTCCCAGAAGTAGACGAAGGTCTTCAGATATTTGACGTAGAGTTCGTCCATGGGATTCTCCGCCATGGAAGTGGCGCGGTCGAACTCCTGCCGGGCGGCCTGAAAATCGCCCATCAGCGTGCGCACAATGCCGATTCCATACTGCGAGCTGATGTAAGCCGAATCGATTTTCAAGGCGGCTTGGTAGTGTTCGATGGAATCCTGATTTTCGCCCGCCTGGCGCAGCACTTCGCCAAGGGAATCCTGCGGATTGGGGGAAGTTGGCGCGACTTCCACATAGCGCTTCAGGGAAACGACGGCCTTGGCTGGATCGGGATTGCTCGAATCAAGATACAGATACCCGAGGCGATTGAGGGCGGCGGGGAAATTCGGGTCCACTTGCAGAGCAGTTTCAAGCAAAGTCCGCGCACGGTCATCATCTTGCTGAAGGAAAAGCCACTCGCCGGTTACGTAGAGGACGTGCTTGTCGCGAGGATAACGCTTCAGCAGATCGTTCATGCTGGCAATGGCGGGAAGAAGATGGTGATCCTGGATGTCGGTCATCCAGCGAACTATGAGTTGTTCATCGGGGGTCGCGCGGGGAAGAAGAGCTTTGGCTTTGGCGAGGGCGGAGGCATCCGGCATGCCGCGCCTTGCGGCAAAAGAGACCAGAGCGTAACTGAGGGCGGATTGCGGGTCCTTTTTCGCGGCCTTGCGCGCCAGGTTGGCTGAAGGCTCATACATGGCGTTTTCGTACTTGTCCCAGGCCTGTTCGAGGGACTTGCGCACGTCCTCGGACTTGGTAGAAAGAGGAATGGCGCCGAAGAGCTGTTGCGAAAGCGGAGCAACCGGCGATGTGCGAGCCGCGCGGTTCGATGCTGGCTCTACGCGCGGAGAAGGCGTTTGCGCCAACGCGCCGGAAGCAAAAGATGCAGGAAAGATCAGCAAAAGCCAACGCGCAGCGAAACGAACCATGTGCAATCACTCCCTGTCCGGAAATTGAACTCAGGATAAGTCCTGGTCCCTGAACGTAGCGCAGCCTGGGCGGGCGTGGATACTGACCTGTAGGGCAGGTGTGCGGAAGGGTTAAGAGAGGACGGGCGCAAGTGCGTGCGGCGGGAAGCGTAAGGTTGGACACACGCTTTGAAAGGGATGCTTGCCAAGGCGCACTGCGAGTGAACATACTGCCCGGAAACCATCTAAGGTGAGAATGGACTATGAAGCGATATCAAATCCCAAAGGCATTACGAACTGCTGCCATTCTGTGCTTCTTGCTGGTACCCGCGGGCGTAGCGCTTGCGGGAATCAAGAACCTGGCCGTGGTGGTTTCCGCGGGGAGCAAGCTGACGGATGTTCCCCTGGCGGATCTAACTAGGCTTTGCAAAGGCACGCAGAAAACGTGGCCGGATGGAAAGAACTTCACCCTGGTGATGAGGGATCCGGAGTCTCCAGAAATGCACGTGGTAGCACAAAAACTGTTTGGCGCCGCACCGGGCGAGGTTAAAGCTTTGATCGCGAAGCTGAATGAATCCCGGCTGACGGTGAAGATCGTGGAGAATGATGAGGATTTGCTGCGCACCGTGGAGGCGATGCCCGGAGCCGCGGGAATCATCGACGTGTATGCCATCAATAGCTCGGTGAAAGTTCTCCGCGTGGAAGGGAAGCTGCCCTTTGACCTCGGATATGCCTTAAAGGGAAACTGAGTACCGGCCGACCTTCAATACGTCCCTGCACCAGTTCTTGACCTAGACCAGTAACTCCATAATTAGCATCACCTTTCTTGGAATTCGCTAGAGTTAACATACCTCAGGAGTTGCCTTCGGCCGCCAATTGGGGGCCGGATGACATGCCGGGGTGCGCCCAATCACTACCCTTCGCAGGAAGAAAAACTCCCTGTACGACAGGGCAGGTTTTCCACAGCAGTACAGGGAAAACCTGGCGAAAACAATGGCGAAAGTGTATACTGCCATAAGTAATTTACCTTCATAGGCTTACAGTGGAAAAAATGCACAGAATCGGGTACTAGGAGACTGGTTTAGAGCCTAAAATGTGACTACTGTACCATCGATTCTCATGTGCTGGCAGGTGTCTAATGGTACAGGTATTGCACACATGCCCGTTAGGTCAGGTTGCAGCATCTAATGTCAGTGAACTAAGGCCTTTTTAGGAACCGGGGGAAGTCCATGAGTGGTGATGGCAGTCAAATCAAGTCAAGGAAGCGGGATAAGGACCGGAAGTGGATGTGGTGGCTGCTGGGAGTCATCGGCGCCCTGCAACTCTATTTCGTGCGCGAACTGTTGGCCGCCTTTGCGCTGTTCGTCATGGGATTCCTGGCTGTTGCCGGGGTCATCATCAGCCTTTATACCCTGCACCGTGCCTGGGCCGTGACCGTGGATCGTGTGGCGGATAGCCGGCATCCTGTCGTGGTGGCGGTGCGCCATGGGATTTATAGCGTCGAGGAGCTAGCGCGCCGTCCGTTCCGGCGTCCGGGTTCGGAGCAGCCCGCGAACTGAAAAACAGGTTTCTGGTCTCAGCCAGAGCACAGGCAGAACGCTCGCTCCTGCCTCCTTCAGGAGTGGCGGAAGTTCTGCAATCAGGGAAAACAAAAGGGCCAGCCGTCCTAAGAGAGAGCGGCTGGCCTTTTCGTTTGGGTGAAACTTTTCCAAGCTTAATGGGTGAACGGATCAGGGTCCGGCGCGGGGAGGATTTCCGGGCTTTCGGGAGTTGTGGTGCCGTTGCCCCCGTTGCCCGGTTCGCGACCTTCATGCAAGGACTTCCCGTTATCCTTGGTGAGGCTCTCGAGTGTGGATTTCGAGTGCTCATCCACGGCGCTGACGGCGGCCACTAAACACGAGTAAAGGAACGCCTTCATGCCTTTGCGGAATTGATCGGTAGAGCGTTCGGCGGCGCGGGCCACATCCGCTTCCAGGGCCTGGCGGCGCGCTTCGCAGGCGGCGCGGCTCTCGGCGTCCAGAGAAGAAAGGGCGGAGGCGGCGCGGTCCTTGGTTTCCGAAAGAATGACATTCATTTGCGATTCGGCTTGCCCTTGTAAATTTGCCAGAATCGAGTTCAAGACCCCTTGCACCGAAGCCTGCGCTTCCGCCGAGCGCGCGTCCAGCTTCAAGAGCGCTTCTTTCAGGAGGGACTGCGTACTTTCCAGCAGACGCTCGTAACGCCGGTCCACGGTTTGGGCGGCTGCGCCGTCGAATGCCTTGGTCGCGTATGCCACGGCTTCGTTGAGCCGGGCCTGAACCCTGGGCTCAAGTTCGCTGCTCATTTTCCCCAGGAATTCCTGGCAGCGGTCGAGCTCGCGTTTCAGGTCCGCGGCCTGCTGCGCAAGCCTCTGCGTTAACTCCTCGGCGTGGCCGCGGTATTTCTCCATTTCTTCTTTCCAATGGGTTCCGATCACCGAGGCCGTCACTGCGGCGATGTCGTCTTTTGTGGCCATTCCGGTAGTGGCGGCTTCCACGCGCGTGGGGAAAAGCTCCTGAACTTCCTGGATGCTGGACTGTTTGACCTCGTCGATAGCCGACAAGGCGTTGCGCACGGCTTCGTCCAGTTGTTTGGCAACCGCGGTTTGCACGGCCTTCTCGGCGGCTTGTTGTAGTTTTCCCTGAAGAACGTTGATAAGCCCATCGGGAGTAATGACGACGCGTTGCGGCTTGGGAGCCTCGGTAAGCGTCGGCCCAGAAGGTTTTGCGGCTACGGGGGAGGGAGAAGGAAAAGTGGCCACGTCGGCCAACTTGTGCTCGGGCTCCGAAGCGGGCTCTTCGGACTCCAGCATCGCGGCGTCGATGGCGGTTGCAGCGGGTTCGATCTCGGACCCCGCAATCGCAGAGAATTGAGGCATAGAGCTGGTCATTTCTTCGGCCCCCAACCAGTCTTGCGGCGGGGTAACAATGCCCCAGACATTGGCGGGAATCTCCAGCTCCACTCCCACCTGCTGCAATTCGCGCGTGCTTTGCGACACATGAATCGAACGCACCCTGGCGCGAATCGCCGGCGGAGCAGGCTCCACGTTCAGCCCGACGACTTGCAGCGTCACCCAGGTCCCCACGCCATAATCGTGCCGCGAAGGATAGCGGCACCCATGAAGGTTGACGCTGGTGGAGACGGTTCTTTCGACAAACGGCTCGCCCAAGCGGGTTTGCCCGAAGACAATCAGCGGAACGGACCGCTCGATGCGCGTGCTGCGGCGCGATTCTTCTTTCACAAGATTATCAGGAGTCCTTGCAAGAGACGATTGGCTCACGACTTCTCCCTGGCAACGCCGCCTGGATTTCCCGTGGTGTTCGGAGCGGTTTGCTTACCGGGGGGAGTTTGCCGCTCCTTCTTGCCGTTACTGGGGGCCCGAAACGCAGATGTTAGCCGAACGCGGCGTGCTTGTCGAATGATTCCCGCGATTTTAGTAGCGCAGCAATCGGGCCGGGCTTAAAAGTTTTTATGGCAGGCGACGAAAAAGAGAGTCTCTGATAGGCTTGGCTCGGGAGGAGGGAATCCCCATGCGCCGCTTTCTTGCCTTTGTTTTGCCGAGCCTGCTCATTCCCATTCTTGCAGCCGGTCAGGCGCCGCACCGGGTGGCCATTCGCGCGGGCAAATTGATCGATGGAAAGAGCGATAAGCCGGTGGAGAACGCGCTCATTCTAATTGAGGGCGACAAGATTGTATCGGTTACTTCGGGCGGAAGCGCGCCTGCTGGAGCGGAAGTCATCGATCTCTCGAAAGCTACGGTGCTGCCGGGGTTCATGGACGTACACACTCATGTTCTTCTGCAGGGCGATGTGACGCCGGCGGAATACGACGAACAGTTGCTGAAACAATCGATTCCTTATCGCGCGATTCTCGCCGCGCGCAATGCGGAAATTGCGCTGTCGCACGGCTTCACGGCGATGCGCGACCTGGAAACCGAGGGCGCGATGTATGCGGACGTGGACGTGAAGACCGCTATCAACAACGGCGAAGTGCCCGGCCCGCGCATGCAAGTGGCTACGCGGGCCATGACGCCAACGGGGATGTATCCGTTGCTGGGTTATTCGTGGGAACTGAAAATGCCGACGGGGGTGCAATACGTCGACGGCGTGGAAGGAGCGCGCAAGGCGGTGCGCGAAGAGGCGATGTACGGCGCGGACTGGATCAAATACTACTCGGACAGGCGTTACCATTTTGAAGCGGACCGGGTGCTGCACAGCATGGTGAACTTCACGGACGAA
>Ga0209474_10001695_pt1 | contig 21132 bp, 16 predicted proteins | sample GraSoiAngelo_145_FD_185902 | JGI IMG/M metagenome (GOLD analysis project Ga0209474, IMG submission 185902) | Grasslands soil microbial communities from the Angelo Coastal Reserve, California, USA - 14_1009_05_20cm (SPAdes) (version 2) | ecosystem: Environmental > Terrestrial > Soil > Grasslands... | reverse complement strand
TCTTACTGCTGCGCCTCGCCCAGGCCGCCCAGAAAGCCATCACAAGCCCGATCGTCTTTGCCAGACTGGTCCGCGCCAATCTCATGCACCGCCGAGCGATCGATTATTTGCTCCATCCACCACCTAAACTCACTCAAGACCAACTACAGTTGAGCCTCGGCTTATGCCAAATCTAAACCGGACAGCCGTGGGCTTGTCCCGGGCATCCACGTCCTACTGCCTTGGCGCCCCTAAGAACGTGGATGGCCGGGACAACGCCCGGCCATGACGGGCATTGCGCGTGTGCGCGCCGTCCGGAATGACAATCCAAAGGTTAGATCAAATCGCCGCCCGCGGCGGATGCCGTAGTGCCGTGCTGCCGGAACGCCTTGATGACGTTGCGGCCTACTCTCCACTTGTGGACTTCGTCGGGACCATCGACCAGCCGCTGCGAACGCACCTGAGTATACCACTTCGCCAGCACGGTATCCTGGCTGTAGCCGAGCGCCCCGTGCAATTGAATCGCGGTATCGATCACCTTGTGCACCATGTGGGCCAGAAATACCTTGGCGATCGAGTTCTCCTGGGTCAGGTCCATGCCCTTTTCGGCCTTGTAGGCGATGTGCAGCAGCATCAGGCGCGCCATGTAAAGTTCACTGGCGCATTCGGCGAGCATGAACTGCACCGCCTGCCGATCGGCGAGCAGCACGCCAAACGTGGAGCGCTTGGTGACATGCGCGGTGGCCATGTCGAGCGCGCGCTGGGCTTTGGCGATGTTGTGCATCCCATGACGCAGCCGACCATAAGCGAGACGGTGCTGGCCCATGTTGAAACCGTTGCCCTCGCCGCCAAGCAGGTTGTCGGCCGGCACCTTGAGATCCTTGATTTCGATCTCGGAATGGCCGCCGGAGAGCTTGTCATAGTGCTCGCCCTCGATCGCCATGTTCTTGACGTTGCGCTTGATCCGGTAGCCGGGATTGGGCAATTCCACGATGAAGGTGGAAAACTGTTTGTGGCGGGGCGCGTTCGGATCGGTCTTGGCCATCACCAATGCGATATCGGCGACGCTGGCGGAAGATGAAAACCACTTCTCGCCATTGAGGATATAGTTCTCGTTACCGTCTTTCTCCGCGCGGGTCTGCATGCCCGTGGCATCGGCGCCCGCCGCCTTTTCCGTCATCGAGAAGCAGATACGCTTGTCGCCGTTGAGCAGCGGTTTGAGGAATTTCTCTTTTTGATATTCGGTGCCATGCGCGAGAATGGTCAACATCGAGGCGTCGTCGGGTCCCTGTGTGTTCATGGACAGCGCGCCGAGCGAGCTTTCACCCAGTTCCATCTGCACCAGCGCGTTGGCGAGCGGCCCGAGACCCATCCCGCCATACTCCTTGGGAATGAACGGGCACCACAGCCCCTGCGCGCGCGCCTTCTTCCGCAGCTTGCCGAGCACGTCCTCGAGTGGCTTGCTGTCCAATTCCTTCTCCGCCGGGATGCATTCTTCCTGGACCCATTTGCGAACCTTCTCCCGGATTGACTTGGCCTCGGTTGGAATTTCGAAATCGATCGACATGGCATCTCCTCAAGTTTTTGGTGATTGGACTTGCTGGATGGCATAAACCGCCGAGGTAACGGCGGCAACGGCAAACAATGTTTGAACCGAGGACAGTCGCCGCGAGGAGTTTCCGCATGCCCGATCTCGCCGATCTGTTTCCCGGGTTTTCGTCCGAATGGATCAACACCAGTTACGGCCGCATTTTCGCTCGCGTTGGCGGCAAGGGGGCGCCTGTCCTGTTGCTGCACGGATTTTCCGAGACGCATGTCATGTGGCACCGCGTCGCGCCGCAACTTGCCGACAGGTTCACCCTCATCATCGCCGACCTGCCGGGCTATGGCTGGTCGGATATGCCGGAGAGCGACAAGGATCACACCCCGTACACCAAGCGTGCGATGGCGCGGACCATGATCGAGGCCATGGAGCAACTCGGCCACGTGCATTTTGCCATCGCCGCGCATGATCGCGGGGGCCGCGTCAGCTATCGCCTGGCGCTCGATCACCCCGGTCGGCTGTCGCGGCTCGCTGTGCTGGATATTCTGCCGACCTATGATTACTGGCAGCGAATGGACCGGCTCTACGCGCTGAAAATTTATCACTGGAGCTTTCTGGCGCAGCCCTTCCCGTTGCCGGAGACGTTGATCGGCGGTAACCCGGATTTCTTTCTACGCTACAAGATGGCGAGCCAGACCAAATCGAAAACTCTCGAAGCGATCGACCGGCGCGCCCTGGAGCATTATCTGATGGCGTTCCGCGACCCCTCGCGGGTGCATGCGATGTGCGAGGATTATCGCGCCGGGGCCTATGCCGATTTCGAGATCGATAAAGCCGATCACGACGCAGGCAAGAAAATCACCATTCCGATGCTGGCGCTGTGGGGCGATGCCGGCATTGCCGCTGCCGCGGCAACCCCGCTCGATACCTGGAAGACATGGGCGACCAACGTCTCGGGTGCGGCGGTCAACTCCGGGCATTTTTTGGCGGAAGAAAATCCCGATGTGACCGCAAAGGCATTGAAGGATTTCTTCACCGCCGCGCCTTGAAAAAATCCCGCAACAGCCTCGCCGCTTCGCTTTCACCCAGCCCCGAATAGACCTCGGGGGCGTGATGGCAGGTTGGTGAGGCGAAGAACCTCACGCCATAGTCCACCGCGCCGCCCTTCGCGTCACTCGCGCCGTAATACAGCCGCCTTATCCGCGCAAACGAGATCGCGCCTGCGCACATCGTGCACGGCTCCAGAGTAACGTAGAGGTCGCAGTCGACCAGGCGTTCGCTGCCAACAGTTTCGCTGGCTTGGCGGATCGCGAGCATTTCCGCATGCGCGGTCGGATCGCGGTCGGTCAAGGTGCGGTTTCCGGCCGTGGCGACAACCTCGTTGTTAAGCACGATGACGCATCCGATCGGGACTTCGCCGGATTTCCCGGCGTTTTCGGCAGCTTTCAGTGCTAGATCCATAAAAGACGGTGCGCTCATGCCTGGTATCTACCCCATGACGCGCCGGAGGGGTGAGCGGTTTAGCCACGAGAGGCCCACTTTTGCTGATCGCGTTACCTGTAGAACTCTGCTACTAGAAGCACATTCAGCAAAAGTGGATACCGGTTTTGCGTGAAATGCCGCGACGCCAACAGCGCGCGTGTCATAGACAACCGGCCGTCCGCGTCAGCCTGATCCCAGTCCATCCGCACCCGAAGTGAGACCCTCCATGGCCCGCGATAACGACAAAAACAACGGCCGGCGCGATCGGCCCTCCAGCGCCAAGGGCCGCTCGGGCGCAGCGCGTGGACCTGAAAAGAAATTCGCCAAGCGCGGTTTCGCCGGCAAGAGTGAGGGTGATAAGCGTCCGTACACGCCGCGCGGCGATCGCCCGAAATACAATCGCGATGACCGTGCGCCGCAGGGCGAGCGCGGCGACGCCCGACCGGCGGCACGCTTCCAGCAAAAGAAACTTGGTGACAAGCGGCCCTACGCACCCCGTGACGATCGTGGAGAGAAGCGATCCTACACACCGCGTGGTGAAGGTTTCCGCAAAGACGGCGACCGGCCCCGAGGTGATCGCCCCTACAATGCCAGGCCGCCGCGTGATGGCGACCGAGCGCAAGGCGAGAGAAAATTCGGAGGCGACAAAAAGTTTTCGCGAGTTGGCAACCGGGACGAACGTGGGCCGCGCAAGGAATTTGGCAGCGCGCGGGATCGCGGTCCAGATCGCGGCGAGTCAAAACCCTGGCATAAGCCCGACGCGGGTTCGGCCGATCATGCCGGACGCAACTCGCGTCCCTCGCGCGATGGCGCGAAAAGCTTCGAAAAGCGCAGTTACGACAAGCCGCGTTTCGACAAGCCGCGGGAACACCGTGGCAGCGAGGAACGTCCGCGCTTTTCGCGCCCCCGCGAGGATCGCCCGCAAGCCCATCGTCCAGAAGGCGAGCGCCCGCATCGCGAGCGGCCGAAATTCGAGCGGCCGCGTCGCGATGGCAACAGCGAGCGTGGGGCGCGCCGTAACGACTGGCAGGAACATCCCCGCAGCGAACCCCGATCGTTCGATCGAAATGCCGATCGGCCTCGCCGGGAAAACGAGGACGACAGCAAGATTTTCGCCAAACGTCCGGCGTTCGGCGGCCGCGGCGCCTATCGCGAGCGAGCGAGCGAGGAACGCCGTCCGGCCCGACCGCCGCGTGAAAAGAAATCCGGCGAGCGCATCGCCAAGGTGGTGTCGCGGGCAGGGCTTGCCTCCCGCCGCGACGCGGAGGAATGGATCGTGCAGGGCCGCGTCACCGTCAACGGCCGCATTATCAATTCGCCCGCGCTCGACGTCACCGAGAATGACGTTATCACCGTCGACGGCAAGCCGTTGCCGCCGCGCGAGCGCACGCGGCTGTTCCTGTACAATAAGCCGCGTGGCTTAATGACCACCCATGCTGACCCTGAAGGCAGGCCGACGGTGTTCGATAACTTGCCGGAAGGATTGCCGCGGCTGATCAGCATCGGGCGGCTGGATTTTAATACTGAAGGCCTGCTGTTGCTCACCAACGATGGCGGCCTGGCCCGTGCGCTCGAACTGCCGGAGACGGGTTGGCTTCGGCGCTATCGTGTCCGCGCTCATGGCGAGGTGACGCAGGCGCAACTCGACGAACTGAAGCGGGGCATCGAAGTCGATGGCGTAAAATACGGCCCGATCGATGCGACCCTGGAGCGAGACCAGGGCGCCAATGTCTGGCTGGTATTTGCGATCCGCGAAGGCAAAAATCGTGAAGTGCGCAACGTGCTGGCGCACCTCGGTCTCGAAGTGAACCGGCTGATCCGGGTGTCCTACGGTCCGTTCCAGCTGGCCGAACTCGCCGAAGGCCAGGTCGAGGAGGTGAAGACCCGCGTGCTGCGCGACCAGCTCGGCGAAAAAATCGCAGCGCTCGCCGGCGCCGATTTCAACCGGCCGATGCAGGGCGAGGCTGGCGCGAAACCGGAGGACAACGCCGGCACCTCCGGTGGCAAAAAGCCGTTCAAGCCCGCCGGCAAGAGCGGTCTGATTGCCGATCGTAAAGGCCGCCGCGTGCTGGTGCAGCGCACCGGCAGCGAGGAAGCGCGCGCGCGCAACGAAGCCGAAGCCAACGGGTACGGTCCGCCGCGGCGCCCGCAGCGGGGCTATCATGGCAAGCGCGACCTGAAGCCGGCGGACGAGTGACACACTCAATGGTTGGAACGACACCCTAATGCGCATCGTCGGCGGGCGATTAAAGGGCCGCAATCTGGCCTCGCCGTCCTCGCAACGCATCCGCCCCACCGCCGATCGCCTGCGCGAGTCGCTGTTCAACATCCTGATCCATTCCTATGGCGATCCGATTACGGGCGCGCGCGTGCTCGACCTGTTTGCCGGGACTGGCGCGCTCGGCATCGAGGCGATCTCGCGCGGCGCGGCGTTCGCATTATTCGTCGATAACGGCGCCGAGGCGAGGGCGCTGTTGCGCAACAACGTCGAGGCTCTTGGACTCGGCGGCGTCACCAAAGTGTACCGCCGCGATGCCACCAATCTCGGCCCGGCGCATCCGATCGAGCCGTTTTCCCTGGTGTTTCTCGATCCGCCGTATCGCATGACGCTCGCCGAGAAGGCGCTGGTCTCGCTGCGCGATGGCGGCTGGCTGACCCCTGGCGCGCTCGCCGTGGTGGAAGAGGCCAAGGCTGCTGAATTCTCCGCGCCAGAGGGCTTCGATGAACTGGAACGCCGGGTCTATGACGACAGCGAGTTTGTGTTTTTGCGAAGTAACTGAATGCCCGCCCGCCCAAGCCCTCGCTCTATCTTCGCCCGAACAGCCGCTCGATATCGGCGAGCTTCAATTCGACGTAAGTTGGCCGGCCGTGATTACACTGTCCGGAATTGGGGGTGTCTTCCATCTCGCGTAGCAGCGCGTTCATCTCTTCCGGTTTGAGACGGCGGCCGGCCCGCACCGAGCCGTGGCAGGCCATCGTGGCGGCGACATGCATCAAACGGCGCTCCAGCGGCAACGCTTCATCCCATTCGGCCATGTGCTCGGCCAAGTCGCGCAGCAGCGATCCGGCGTCGGTCTTCCCGAGCAGCGAGGGCGTCTCGCGCACTACGATCGCGCCGGGGCCGAAGGATTCGATCGCGAGCCCGAACGACGCCAACTCGTTTTCGCGCGCCACCAATCGCTCGACGGTCGCCTCGTCGAGCTCGACGATCTCCGGGATCAGCAAGATCTGCCGTTGCACGCCATTGCGCGCCAGCGAAGCCTTTAGCCTTTCATAGACGATCCGCTCGTGCGCCGCGTGCTGGTCCACGACAATAAGGCCGTCGCGGGTCTGCGACACGATGTAGGTCTCGTGTATCTGCGTCCGCGCCGCGCCCAAGGGGCGGTCGAGCAGATCGGCCGCTTCCTGAAAACGCACATCGGCGGCGGGCGCGCCGACGTCGAACGCGGCCTGGCCTGGTTCGGCAAAAGCGGTCGCCGCCGAGCCGTCGAAAACAGGCAGCCCGGCGACGGGATAGGCCGGCGAGCGCTGCCAGTCCCAGTCAACACGCGGCGCAAATGCGGGGCGGAAGGAGGCGATGGCGGCGCCGTCGTTGTTGGCGGCGCTGCGCTTGCCTTCCCGGGCAAGTCCTTCTTTCAGAGCGTGCACGATCAGCGTTCGCACCAGCCCCGCGTTGCGGAATCGCACTTCGGTTTTGGCGGGGTGCACGTTGGCGTCGACCTCCTGCGGATCGAGCGTCACGAACAGCGCCACTACAGGATGGCGGTCGCGCGGCAGGTAATCGGAATAGGCGGTGCGCACCGCGCCCAGGATCAGTTTATCGCGCACCGGCCGGCCGTTGACGAACAGATACTGCCCGAGCGCATTGGCCCGCGTCAGCGACGGCGCGGCGGCGAAACCTTCGACCACGACGCCTTCACGCTGGCTGCGCACCTCGATTGCGCTTGAACGAAAGTCCGGACCCAGGATATCGCCAAGCCGTGTCAGCCGGCCGCTGGCCCCGGGCAGGGCCGCAGCCCAGGTCACGGGCGCGCGCTCTTCGCCGGCCAGCGTAAAGCCGATATCGGGCCGCGCCATCGCCAGACGGCGCACTACCTCGCGGATTGCTTCGGCCTCGGTGCGATCGGTCTTGAGAAACTTCAGGCGTGCCGGGGTGGCGTAAAAGAGGTCGGTGACCTCGACCCGCGTACCCTGCGAGAGCGCCGCCGGCACGATCGCCGATTTGTGTCCGCCGTCGACAGAGAGCGACCATGCATGCGGCTCGCTGGCGTGGCGGGTGATGATGCCGAGCTTGGCCACGGCGCCGATCGAGGGTAGCGCTTCGCCGCGAAACCCCAGCGTTCGTATCCGCAACAGATCCTCGTCGTCCAATTTCGAGGTGGCATGCCGATCCACGGCCAGCGCGAGATCGCTTGAAGTCATGCCGCCGCCGTCATCGGTAATGCCGATGCGCCGCCGTCCGCCCCCATCGGTGAAAATGTCGATCCGGCTGGCGCCGGCGTCGATGGCATTCTCCACCAGCTCTTTCACCACGCTGGCCGGGCGTTCGACCACTTCGCCGGCAGCAATGCGGTTGACGAGCTGTTCGGGGAGCTGGCGCACGGGCATGTTGCGCCTCAATCCTCGTACTGCGCCGAGCTACGCTTGGCCTTGACATCGCCGCGTCGCTTTTTGCCTTCAAGCCGGCGCTGCTTCGATCCGAGCGTCGGCCTGGTCGGCCGCCTCGGGGTTGGCCGCACCAGCGCCTCGCGCAGCAGTTCAAGCAACCGGTCGATCGCATCCGCCCGGTTGCGCTCCTGGGTGCGGAAGCGCTGAGCGTGGACCACGATCACGCCCTCCTTGGTCATGCGCTGGCCCGCCAGCCGCACGAGCCGCGCCGCCACATCGGACGCTAACGCGATCCGGCGCGTATCGAAACGCAATTGCGCGGCCGTCGAGAGCTTGTTCACGTTTTGCCCGCCGGGGCCGGAGGCGCGAACGAAAGAGATATCGATGTCGTTCTCGTCGATGGAGAGGTCGCGGGAAATCCGCAGCATGGCGTCACCGAAGCGGGATGATCCCTGACGGGAATCGGGCGAGCGCAAGATAGCTGCTTTCAGGGGAGTTTGCTTGAACCTGAAGACGTTTTCAGTTGGCGGTGGGCGGGGTTGCTGCCGCGGGCTGCGCGGCGGCTTGCGGAGCGCGGCCGACAACTACCGTGATGAGGCCTTGCCCCCACAGCCGCCGCGCGGCGTTCTTCGCGTCGTCCAATGTTACTGCGTCGATGATGGCGTTGCGCTTCTCGATGTAGTCGATCGGAAGCCGATCGAGCTGATATTGCAGCAGCGCGGATGCCAGCTTCGATGAAGTGTCGAGCGCCAGCATCTGCGAGCCCTTCAGATAGGACTTGGCCTCATCCAGCTCCTTTTGAGTCGGGCCTTCCTGCGCGATCCTGCGGATTTCTTCACCAACGGCCTCGACGGTTTCGCCGGCGCGGTCGGCGCGGGTGCCGGTATTGCCGATGAACACGCCGGAGTGGTCCATCCACAGCAACGACTCATAGACCGCGATAGAGCCGCGACGACAGCCCTCCGCCGCCGAGAATGTGGTTGACGACATAGGCCGCCATGAACTTCGGATCGTCGCGCCGGAAGCCCGGGCCTCCGAGAGTCACCACTGTCTGCGGCACGTCGAGTGGAATGAACGCGCGCTGCGGCGGCTTGGCGGCTTCGACGTCAGGAACCGATGTAAGGCTGGCGTTGGCTGGCAATCCGCCGAACGTGCTGTCGAGCAGCCGGCCGAGCGTGGCCGGGTCGACATCTCCGACAACGGCGATCTTCAAGGTATTCTTCCCCAGAACACGGCGGACATACTCCTTGAGATCGGCGACTTCGATCTTCGCCACGCTCTCGAGCGTGCCATTGGCCTGGCGGCTATAGGGATGATCGCCAAACGCGACTTCCATGAATTTGCGGCCGGCAAGCGACGACGGATTGGTGGTGTCGCGCCGCAATCCTGACATGACCTGCGAGCGAATGCGTTCGATGTCGGCGCTATCGAAATGCGGCGATGTCAGAGCCATCCTCAATAGATCGAATGCTTCGTCCCGGTTGTCCTTGAGCATGCGCAACGAGCCGCGGAAATGATCTCGCGTCGAGGTGAAACTCAGCTCGATTGCGCGGCGGTCGAGACGTTCGTGAAAGGTCCTGGAATCCAGATCGCCGGAACCTTCATCGAGCAGGTCAGCGACGAGATGGCCGACGCCGGATTTGTCGGCCGGATCTTGGGTCGCACCGCCGCCGAACGCGTACTCCATCGCAATCAGCGGCACCGTGGCGTCCTGCACGAACCACGCCTCGATGCCTCCGGGTGAGATCAGATGCTGGATTTTGGCCGCGGCCTGCGAAGGCGTCGAACAAAGCGGCAGCACGGTCAGGCAAGTGGCAAGCACAAACCAGAAGCGCCACGCGCAAGGGCGGGAATAACTCACGAGCGCTTCTCCTCGCGTTTCGCTGTGGTGTCCTTGATCAAATAGCCGGTGACCGAACGCTTCTTATCGAGCCATTTCTGCGCGGCGGCACGGACCTGTTCGGAAGTGACGGCGCGGATGCGATCCGGCCAGCTTCGAATGTCCTCGATGCTCAAGCCGGTGGTGAGCGCGGCGCCATACCATCGCGCCAGCGTCGCCTGGTTGTCCTGGGCATAGATTGCTTCGGCGATGAGCTGGGTCTTGACGCGCTCGAGATCCTCGGCCCGCACCGGGTTTTGACCGATGTCCGATATCACTCTATCGATCACCTGCTCGATCTGCGAGAACTCCACGCCAGGTTTCGGCGAGGCCGATATCGTGAACTGCGTCGTGTCGAGCGCTGTGCCGTGGTAACCCGCGTTAGCGCTGACCGCGAGCGGCTTTTCGACCACCAGCGCGCGATACAAATAAGAATTGCTGCCGCTCCCCATCAGTTGCGCGAGCACGTCAAGCGCCGGGCTCTCTCCAGCGGCGGCCGTGGCTGCGGATGGCGCCAGATAATAGCGTTTGAGGCCGGGCTGTTCCACTCTGGGGTCCGACAGCGTCACCGTGCGCGGCGCTACGGGTTGGGGCTCCTGCGGACGCAGGCGCCGCGCGGGAATCGCCGGTTGGGCGGCGATTTCGCCGAAACTCCGCTCTGCTATCGGCCGGAGGTCATTGGGCTCGACGTCCCCGGCAATCACCAGGATTGCGTTGTTGGGGGCGTAAAAGCGCTTGTAAAAGGCCAGCGCATCTTCGCGGTCGAGCTTCTCGATTTCGTCGTGCCAGCCGATCACCGGGCGGCCATAGGGATGATTGAGGTAGAGCGCCGCCATGATCTGTTCGACCAGCCGGGCGTCAGGGTTGTTCGCCACCCGCATGTTATATTCCTCGAGCACGACATCGCGCTCCGGCAGCACGTTTTCATCCTTGAGGATCAGGCCGGTCATGCGATCAGCCTCGAACTCCATCATCTTGCCGAGCTGCTCGCGCGGAACGCGCTGGAAATAGCCGGTGTAGTCGACGGCGGTGAAAGCGTTCTCGTTGCCACCGATCCGCAGCACGGTTTGCGAGAATTCGCCGGCCGGATGCTTGCTGGTGCCCTTGAACATCAAGTGTTCGAGAAAATGGGCCAGCCCAGATTTGCCCGGCGTCTCGTCGGCGGAGCCGACCTTGTACCAGATCATCTGGGTGACAACGGGCGTGCGATGATCGGGGATCACTATCACTTGCAAGCCGTTGGCGAGGGTAAAGCTGGCCGGAGGGGCTGATGTCACCGTTGACTGGGCGAGCGCGCCAGTGACGGAAACAGCGAATGCTGGGATCAGCAAGGCGAACAGCAAGGCGGCGAAGCGGTGTGAGAACATCATGACCTGTCTGGCACGAATTTCCGCAAAAGCTTTGCGGCAGCAACCGCGCCAATTTGTCCTGTCAGAACCAAAGCCCCGACCGGCACGTTGGGGATAGAGCGACGGCATCGTAGACCGTCCGGCGGCGGCTACACGTCACGAGGCTGAGAGACAGCGGTTATTCGCCATATTGTCCGGCAGCCGGGTTATATGGCTTGTTCAGCGATTCCTTTGGCCCGGTTCCGTAGGCGAAATTCGGCGAGGGCGTCTGATAGCCGGGGGGAGGTTGGGTCAGGGAATCCCGCGTCGGCTCTCCCTTGAACGGGGCTGTCTCGGTTTTGTTACCGCCGAAGAGCCCGCTGAAGCCGCCGGTGTAGCCGAGTTGCGCCGGACTTAGCATCGGATTGTTGGAGGAGTTACCGGGCTGCACCGGGTCGTTGCTGGTGCGCGCCCGAGGGGTGGTTTTGACGGCGTTGAGTTCGCTTGGAGTCAGGACACGGCTGGCTTCCCGCGGATCTTTGTTTTCTTTTTTTCGCGCCGCTATCGCAGCCTTGCGACGCTGCTCGTCCGGATCTTTCGGCCAGTTCGGATCCTTGATCTCGCTCTTGACCTCCTCAGGCGGTCGCAGATCGAGCTTGGGTGGGACCACCAGCGGGGACCGCTCGCGATACTCGATGCCCCGATTCTCCATGTTGGTGCCGCCGATTCCGGCCATGAGCCCCTCGATGATTTTTTCCTCGAATGTCTTGTCATCCTCTTCGTCGTCTTCGGCGCGAGCGGCTCCAGCCATCAGCACCAGACCGACGCCCAAAGCCACGACGGCAAGCCGCATCGCGCGCATCAGTGCTCCCATTGAGACGGGCACCATCCAATTGCTGGCTTCGGTGTCTCGCATTGCTATTCCCGTCTAATTTTTCCGTGAGCCGCGCGCAGATGGAGAGCTTTTAGGCAACGCCAAAGCGTCCTATCAGCCGGGATCAGGGCGCTTTTGCGGCGGGTTCCCCCAGGAAGGAGTCATACAGCAGGGCGGCTACCCCGGCAACAATCGCCACATCGGCGACGTTAAACACGTACCAATTGAACGGTTTTCCCCCGATCTCGACGTGTAACAGCGCGAAATCGAGCACCGCACCATAGGCAAAGCGGTCAATCGCGTTGCCGATGGCACCGCCGATGATCAGGCCGAGAGCGATGGTGGCGAGCCTGGTGCGCGAACGCGCCATCCAGATCGCCAGCACGATCACCGCCACTGCTTTGATGGCCATCAGCGCGAGCTGGGCGACCTGGCTGTCGCTCTGAAACCATCCGAAACTGATCCCGACATTCCAGGCCAGCACGACATCGAAAAACGGGGTGATCTTGACTGCGCCGCGCCGGGCGAGGTCGAACACGAACAGCAGCCATAGTTTGCTCACCTGATCGAGCACCAGTGCGACGACGGCGGCGATCACGCCAGGGCGGAGCTGCGAGGTCATGACCAAGCCATTGCCGCACAACGCGCTGTCGTTCCTGCGCACGCAGGGACCCATGCGCCGCGTCGGATGTTGTTTGAAAGACTCGCGGTCATCTGCCTTCGTCCATTTTCGGGCAACGTGTGGTTATGGGTCCCTGCGTTCGCAGGGACGACGATCGATGTTAGACGCTGACCCCGAGCGTCTTCCATTCGCGCAAGGCTTGCGCGTCGCGCGGCGAGACATCAGGGAATTCGGGGTCGCTGCCGACGGTCGGGAGTATTTTCCAGGACCGCGCGCACTTGGTGCCGACGGCTTTCTCGACGACGACAGCGACGCCGGGGACCTCGTTCAAGCGGAACGCATCGGCCGGCGCATCGGCATTGCTCGCCATGGCGTTCGAGGTGATGCAGACCTCGGCCAAATCGATATCGAACAGCGTGTCGAAAATCTTCTTGTCGGAGACGTAAACCAGCGGCGAGGCTTCGAGTGACGAGCCGATCCGCTTGGCCGCGCGCTCGACCTCCAACGCGCCGGTTACCACACGGCGGACCTCGCGGATGGTCTCCCATTTAGCAGCCAGCGTGTCATCGCGAAATTGTTCAAGCCCTTCCGGCAACAACGTCAGATGCACCGAGGGCTCGGCGTCCGGCTTGTAGAGCCGCCAGGCCTCGTCACAGGTGAAGCTCAGTACCGGCGCGAACCATTTCAGGATTGCGTCGCAGATGATATCGATGGCGGTGAGCGCCGCCTTCCGCGCCAACGACGACGGCGGATCGCAATACAGTGTGTCCTTGCGGATATCGAAATAGAACGCCGACAGTTCGCTGTTCATGAATGCGGAGAGGCTCGCGACCACGGTCTTGTAATCGTACTCCATGTAAGCCTTGCGCACGATCTCGGCCTGTGCGGCGAGCTGATGCAGCATCAGCCGTTCCAGTTCGGGCATGTCGGCATGCTCGATAACGTCACCGGGCTTAAAGTGGTGCAGGGTGCCGAGCATCCAGCGCACCGAATTGCGCAGCTTGCGGTAAGTCTCGATAGTGTTCTTGAGGATTTCCGGCCCGATGCGCTGGTCGTCCGCATAGTCGGTGGCGCACACCCAGAGTCTGAGGATGTCGGCGCCGGATTGCGCCATCACCTTCTGCGGCTCGACGGTGTTGCCGATCGACTTGGACATCTTGCGGCCGTTCTCATCAAGCGTGAACCCGTGGGTGAGCACGACGTCGAAGGGAGCGCGGCCGCGCGTGCCGCAGCTTTCAAGCAGAGAGGATTGAAACCAACCGCGGTGCTGGTCGGAGCCTTCCAGATACATCACGGTATCATTGCCGCCATCGACCTTGCGCTTGATGCCGGCTAGCCCCGGAAAGTGCACGGGGTCCTCCAGCACGAATGCGTGCGTCGACCCGGAGTCGAACCAGACGTCGCAGATGTCGTCGATTTTCTTCCATTTTTCGTTTGCAAGCGAGCCGAGGAAGCGTTCACGGGCGTCGTCCATGTACCACGCATCGGCGCCTTCCTGTTCGAAGGCCTCCGCGATGCGCTTGTTGACGGCGTCGTCCTGCAGGATCTCCGCGGAGCCGTCCTTATTTTCGCGGATGAACACCGCGATCGGCACGCCCCAGGCGCGTTGCCGCGAGATCACCCAATCGGGCTTGCTGTTGATCATGCCGTTGATGCGGTTTTCACCGGACTGCGGCACCCACTGAGTAACCGAGATCGCGCGAAGCGCGCGCGCGCGCAGGGTGTCGCCGGGCTTGGCTTTGCCGTGGTCCGCGATTTCCTTATCCATCGCGATGAACCATTGCGGCGTGTTGCGGAAGATCACCGGTTTCTTGGAGCGCCAGGAATGCGGATATTGATGCTTGAGCCGGCTGCGTGCCAGCAGCACGCCAGCCTCGATCAATGCCTTGATCACGGCGTCGTTGGCGTCGCCCTTTTCGCCCTTGTCGTTGATGACCCGTTTTCCCGTGAAGCCGGGTGCTTGATCGGTGAACGCGCCGTTCTCGTCGACGGTGTAGGGGATCGCGGTGTTGATGCCGCGCGCTTCCAGCGCGCGTGCGTTCGCGGTCCAGACGTCGAAGTCCTCGCGGCCATGGCCGGGCGCGGTGTGGACGAAACCGGTGCCGGTGTCGTCGGTAACGTGCTCGCCTTCGAGCACTGGGACGCGGAATTCATATCCGCCGGAAAGGCCCGCCAGCGGGTGGGCGCATTCCATGGTCGCGAGCGCCGCCGCCGGCACTTCGCCGAGCTTTTCGTAGCCGGCCACGCGCGCCTGTTTGAGTACCGATTCCGCGAGGGCGTCAGCCAAAATCAGGAGATCGCCGGTCTTTGCCCAGTTGTCCGCAGGCGAGTCGGTCACTTGATAGAGGCCGTAAACGATTTTTGAGGAGAAGCTGATGGCGCGGTTGCCCGGCAGCGTCCAGGGCGTGGTGGTCCAGATGACAATACTTAGTTTTCCGTCATGGCCGGGCTTGTCCCGGGCATCCACGTCTACGTTAAGTAAGTCGTGGATGCCCGGGTCAAGCCCGGGCATGACGGAGGTGTTTTCCGCGCGATCGGTGTATCCAGAAACCGGAAACTTCACCCACACCGTATCGCTCGTGTAGTCCTCGTATTCGACTTCGGCTTCCGCCAGCGCGGTCTTTTCCACCACGCTCCACATCACAGGTTTGGAGCCGCGGTAGAGCGTGCCGTTGGCGGCGAATTTCATCAGCTCGCGCGCGATCTGGGCTTCCGCGAAATAATCCATGGTCGCGTAGGGGTGATCCCAGTCACCGATGATGCCGAGCCGCTTGAATTCCTCCCGCTGCACATTGAGCCAATGCCCGGCGTAAGCGCGGCATTCTTTCCGGAATGCCACCATTGCTCCGGAATCCCGGAAGTCCGGCTTCGTCTTGCCCTTGGCGCGGTAGTTCTCTTCCTCGATCTTCCACTCGATCGGCAGGCCGTGACAGTCCCAGCCGGGCACGTAGTTGGAATCGAAGCCCAGCATCTGCTGGCTCTTGGTCACGACGTCCTTGAGGATCTTGTTAAGCGCATGCCCGATATGGATGTTGCCGTTTGCGTAGGGCGGGCCGTCATGCAGCACGAATTTGCTCCGGCCGGCGGCTTGCGCGCGCAGGCGCTCGTAAAGCCCGATCTCGTTCCACCTCTTGAGGATTTCCGGTTCGCGCTGCGGCAGGCCTGCGCGCATCGGGAATTCCGTCTGCGGCAGGTAAAGGGTTTTGGAATAGTCGGAGGCGTCTGAGGTTTGCGGCTTTTCGGACATGAATGCTCTGGTTTGGCTGAACGGGCGCTTGAACGCGATTTATCGCGGATGAATTAGGGGACCCCGGTCTTGCGCTGAGCCAAAACTCAGGCGGAAGCCGGGCCGCTAATGCTGATGGTGCGCCGCGCAAACATGCGGCATTCCATAGCAGTCAACGCAAGGATGGCAAAGCCCCGCCGCACGTCCAAACCCTGAGGCAAGGATGGGGTCCCCGAAAATCCCGCGGACGCACCTCCGCGGCCTCGCGGCGCAATGCGTCCGAGCGGTTCAGATATTTTCCGCCCCGAAGCAAGATGAGGGCGTGGGGAATGCCGGGTGCTCGATGCACCCGCAGTCTCGCGTGCAAAATGGGTAGAGAGCACACGAGGTAGTCACCACAGGTTCACCGGATCAACCCGGCATTCCCGCACGCAATGGTTTTAACGGTTTCCTTCGTACTCTCCCCGGTGATCGGGCTTTTTTGTCACCGTCGTTTGCGTGATGAAACGCAAACTTGACGCCAGCGTCGAGGCGTCAGGACCACACGACTTCTCCGTCCGCGTCAGCGCCATTCGTCAAAAGCACCAACCGCGTCCACCGCATCCCGTGCCCAACGTCCGTGACGATCGCGATACGCCCCTCATGCGGGACGGGATGGCGCGCTTATAATTTTGATTTGGGTCAGAGACGAAAGGAAATGTTTTTGCAAATGGGACTGGACAGGGCAAATCAGATTGATCCGCCTCAACAAATCAGGTTTTTCGCGCATTGCCGCCAGCGTGCGTTCAGCCTTGCCTCGGTGAGCAGGCTAGGTGGAATTGACCACCCCAAGCTTCGGGAAGGCCTGGGGAGCGGCCGCTAGCACTCTGCGGGCGCGGCTGCTGTCCTCGTTCATCTGGGCTATCAGCGCCTCCGCACTGTCGAACTTCAATTCCTCGCGGATGAATCCAATGAAGGCGACATCGAGTACCGTTCCATAGAGGTCGCCGTCGAAATCGAACAAGAAGATTTCAAGCAGCGGCGCCCCATTGTCGAAAGTAGGCCTGCGGCCGAAGCTGGCTACCCCATCGAAGCGCCGCTGGTCCTTGCCTTCGCCGCGCGCGACACGCACTGCGTAGATGCCGTGCTTGAGCCCGCAATTCTTGTCGAGGCGGATATTGGCGGTGGGGTATCCGAGATCGCGGCCGCGTTTCTCGCCATGGATCACCTCGCCGGTGACGAACCAGGGACCGCCGAGCATCAAGCTCGCTTCCTCGATTTGTCCCTCGGCGAGCGCCATTCGAATTGCGCTGGAGGAGACCGGCCGCTCCTCGACATCGACGTGCGGCTGCACATCGACCTCGATGCCAAGCCGGGGAGCCTCGTTAACCAGCAGGCTCGGCGAGCCGACACGGCCCTTGCCGAAATGAAAGTCGTAGCCGACCGCGATGCCGCTTACCCTCAGCCGCTGGATGAGGTCATGGTGAATGAAATCTTGCGCGGTGGTGCCGGCGCGGGTCTTGTCGAAGGTCATCACGACCGCGCCTTGCAGCCCGGCCCCGGCCAGCAGCCGCAGCTTCGCCCTCTCGTCGGTGAGCCTGAACTGCGGGGTGTTTGGGCTGAAGAACAGGCGCGGGTGCGGCTCGAACGTTACAGCCAGGGCTGGACGGCGATGCAGGCGCGCCATTTGCAAGGCCGCCGCGATCACCGCACGGTGGCCGAGGTGGACGCCGTCGAAATTACCCATCGCGACCACGGCTCCGCGTGGGATCGCGGCCACCGGCGTGGTGTCGCGGATAACGGTAAAGCCAGGCGTCATTTCAGGTTTTCTTTAACCAAAGCGAGTGGGCTTTGACCGTGACGTGGGGCGCCCGGCGAAGTCAAGCGTACCACCAGCGGCTTGGCCAGGATCGGCGTGTGCTTCCGCTGCGGTATCGGGTTAACGGGCTGTTTAACGGCTGATGCTACTGCAGGGAAAAGGACCAGCGTAGCTTTCGGCCCGTGCAGGTTTGGCTTGCGGCGTTCGATAGTGGAGCGAGGAATCCAAGATGGCCGTTGATACGTCGATGTCGGTTCTGGTGGTGGATGACTACGGCACCATGATCCGCATTATCAGAAACCTGCTGAAGCAGCTTGGCTTCGAGAATATCGACGATGCCAGCGACGGATCGGCGGCGCTGAACAAGATGCGAGGCAAGAAATATGGGCTGGTGATCTCCGACTGGAACATGGAGCCGATGACCGGTTATGACCTGCTTCGAGAGGTTCGGGCCGATCCCAATCTGGCGACTACGCCGTTCATCATGATCACGGCGGAATCCAAGACCGAGAACGTGATCGCCGCCAAGAAAGCCGGCGTGAACAATTACATCGTCAAGCCGTTCAATGCCGCCACCCTCAAGACCAAGATCGACGCCGTCTTCCCTGACACCGTGAGCGCATAGCGCCCGACCCAAGGCCTTTGCCGTGGCGGCGACCGACTACCACCTGAGTTCGCGCGTCAGCGCGCGCGGCGGATGGCCGAACAGCTCCTTCACCGAGGCGGGGTCGAGCTGGTCGACGCCCTCAAAATCCTCGGCGTGAATGCCCCGGGTAACGAACAGGCAATCGATCCCGAAACTGTGCGCGCCCGCCAAATCGGTTCGAACTGAATCGCCGATGGCCAGAACGCGATTTAGCTCGATTGGATGATGGTGGCGTTCGGCGGCCAGTTCCATGGCGCGCTCATAGATCGGGCGGTGCGGCTTGCCGTAAAAAATCACCTCGCCGCCGAGTTCGCGATACAGTTCGGCGATCGCACCGGCGCAATAGATCAGGCGGTCGCCACGTTCCACGACGATGTCGGGATTGGCACAGATTAGCGTCAGGTTGCGATCGCGGGCCTGCAGCATCATCTTGCGATAATCTTCAGCCGATTCCGTCTCGTCGTCGAACAGGCCGGTGCAGACGATGTAGTCGGTCTGCTCCAGCGGAGCCAGCACCATATCGAGCCCGCGATGCAGTGAACTGTCGCGCTCCGGGCCGATCCAGTACATTTTGCGGCCTGGGTGGTCGGCGACAAATTGCCTGGTCAGATCGCCGGAGCTAACGATGGCGTCATATGTGTCATCGGCAACGCCAAGCTTGCGCAACTGGCGTTGCACCGAATCCGCTGGCCGCGGCGCATTCGTGATCAGGATTACGGTGCCGCCTTGCTTGCGAAATGTATGCAGGGCCTCGCAGGCCTCGGGAAATGCCACGAGGCCGTTATGAACGACGCCCCAGATATCGCTGAGCACGACTTCAAGGCCGCCCACAAGGTCGCGCAGCCCCTCGACAAACCGGAGTGACGTCATCGCATCGAGGGCCGTTCAGGCCGGCCCCGCGACGCGCCGCGCCAGCGCGGCATTGCCGGACACCCGCAGGGGATCGATGGCCGGGCCGTCGATGGAAGCAGTTTTGCCGAAGCCATTGGTTTCCTGCGCCTTGTTGGGGGAAGCCCCGGCGGTAGCAGATGCACCCTCTGGCCGCAACGGCCGGGGCGGCGCAAACAGAAAGCCTTGGCCGAACCGCACGTCATAATCGAGCAAGTCGACGACCGCGCGTTCCCCCTCGATCCGCTCTGCGATCAGGTCGATGCCGAAGCGGCCAAGCAGGTCTGAAAGGTCGGAGGGATGAATGTCGGAGATTGTGCTTTGCCGCTGGTCGAGCAGCAACGCCGCGGGCACTTTTATGTAGCGAACGCCGCGATCGGCCAGTTCGCGCGGCTCGATCCGCAGGTCGGTGACGTGATCGATCGAGAAACGGAAGCCGCGTTGCGCCAGCGCCGCGAGATGCTCGGTCTTGACCATATCCAGGTTGCGGAAGGTGGCCTGCTTGAATTCGAGCACCAACGAGGGCGCCAGGGCGCGATTGGCTTCGAGAAAATCGAGGCATTGCGCGAATGTGGTTGGGTTGCCCAACGTGGTTGCGGCGAGGTTGCAGAACACGCCGACATCCTTGTTGCGCACCATCAGCCGCCGCAGGACCTGGACGCATTTCAGCATGATCGCATGATCGATCCGCCCGATCAGGCCGGCGGCTTCCGCGATCAGGATGAAATCGTCGGCGGCGAGTACCTGATCGCGCTCGTCGCGCAGCCGGGTTACCGCTTCGTAGAAGCGGACCTTGCGCTGAGGCAGGCTCACCACCGGCTGCAAATAGATATCGATCCGGTTCTCGTCGACGGCGCTTTTCACGGCGGCGAGGATCTGGGCCTGGCTGCGCAACGGCGCGGACGGGGCGGTCAGGTGACCCGCAGAGAAAGCCCCAACCGTCCCCGCATTCGCCTCTTCGCTCGACGAAGCCGGCTGGTTTTGGGAGAGGTCTTGTTGGGGCATCTCTTTTTGGGACAGGTCGTGTTGGGACAGGTCTTTTTGCGCCTCGCTTGCGGCAGGCGTTGCGGCCGCCGCGGCACCCGCCGCCAGCATGTCGTCGTGGCTTGCCACCGATGCCGCGAGCTGCTTGACCAGCGTGCCCAGCTCGTTGATCTCGCCTACCACCGCCTGGATGCGTTCAGCGCCAGCGGAATTCGCCGACACCAGCTTGCCCTCCATCGCGGCAAGCCGCCGGCCGAATTCGGCCACCTGACGGGCGAGATCGGCGGTGCCGCGCGAGAGGTCCGCGATCTGGCCTCCGACATCGGTGCGGTCCCGCAGACGCATGGAGACGGCGTTGTAGAGGATCAGGAAGGTCAGCGCGGTGAGCGCGACGATCGCGGATTCCATTCCGCTGATGCCTGCCAGCGAGTACAGGACCAGGCCGAGCGAGGCGGCGACGAGCACCATGCAGATGGCAATGAAAATCGTGGAAATACGGATCATGTTGCGCGGAACGCCCTCAAATTGCCGGTCCCCTGGCCCGTGGAGCGCGTCGCACAAGTCCGGCCGCGCTGTCCGGAGCGCCGCAACCTTAGCATCAATGTTGATTCGAGCCGCTACTGTTCTTTTAGGACGCGCGCGACAGCCGTCGCTCCCGTCCCGAGCGACCGCTACGCCACCGCGCGGATCACTTTGGCGACTTTCGCCACCATCTCGCCGATCTGGTCGTCGCTGATGATCAGCGGCGGCGTCAGGGCAAGGGTGTCCCCGGCGATACGCAGCATCAGGTCGTTGTCGTGGAACGCGCTGTTGAGCGCGTCGAAACCGCGCTTGCCCACCTGGTCCGCGCATGGCGCGAGGTCGATGCCCGCGGTCAGGCCGACGGTACGGATATCCACCACGTTCGGCTCGCCTTTCAGCGACATCACGGCATCGGCGAATTTGGCCTCGAGCTTGTTGGCGCGCTCGAACAGCTTTTCGTCGCGGTAGATATCGAGCGTGGCAAGGGCTGCCGCGCAGGCCAAAGGATGCGCCGAATAGGTGTAGCCATGCGTCAGTTCCACGACGTGTTCGGGGCCGCTCATGAAGGCGTCGTGGATGGTATCGCGCACCACCACGCCTCCCATTGGGGCCGCACCGTTGGTGATTCCCTTGGCAAAGGTGATCATGTCCGGCAGCACGCCGTAACGTTCCGCGGCGAACGCGTAACCGAGCCTGCCGTAGCCGGTAATCACCTCGTCGAAGATCAGGAGAATGCCGTGCTTCTGGGTGATC
>Ga0209474_10001694_pt1 | contig 21139 bp, 20 predicted proteins | sample GraSoiAngelo_145_FD_185902 | JGI IMG/M metagenome (GOLD analysis project Ga0209474, IMG submission 185902) | Grasslands soil microbial communities from the Angelo Coastal Reserve, California, USA - 14_1009_05_20cm (SPAdes) (version 2) | ecosystem: Environmental > Terrestrial > Soil > Grasslands... | reverse complement strand
ACTTGAGCCGTGGAGCCGGTAGTCTGCAACGAATTGGCTGTGACAGAAGATTGGATGATCTTTCGTGATGCGGAGAAATAAATCGTAATCTTCAGCGCGACCTAACGATGTGTTAAAGCCCTTGACAGTCTCCAACACACTCCGCCGGTAAATCACCGAACTTGGGCACCAAATATAATTGCGTCGAAGAAATTCTAGATAATGATCGCGTGCGATACAGAGTTGCTCCGGCTTGCCAAGTAACGACCCATCGGCAACGACAAGTCTGCAAAAACCGGAAGCAAAGGCACACTCGGGATGCTGACGCAGGCAATCAACTCCAATTTCCAGGGCTTCGGGAAGCAGCCGGTCGTCCGCATCGAGAAAAACCAGGTATTCGCCACTGGTTTGCTTTAATCCTGTGTTACGGGCCGCCGATGGACCGGCATTTTCCTGATAAATATGGCGCACCGCGGAATAACGCCCAGCGACTTCTGCCGTGCTATCGGTTGAGCCATCGTTTACGACGATGATCTCGCGATTAGAATAGGTTTGAGCCAATACGCTCTCGATTGCCTCATGAAGAAAATGCGCCTGGTTGTAACAGGGTATAATTACCGAGACCAGGTCGGACGCCGGCATAGGCATACCATTGAGTGACCCGTCAGCGGAGATTGCGGCGCTATGTTTTCCAGTATTTGCCGAGCTCATTTTGATGATTCGCGCAAATCAAAAATAATACAGGCGTCCTCATCCCGGATGATCACCGGGTAGCGCGCTTCCACATAATCACGAAATTCCTTATAATGATCGAGCCACCAGAAGGCTGTAGCCGGCAACAACAGATATTGCGCGCCTCGCGTTCGAATGGCTTCCAGGTGGTCGATCACCTCGTCGCTATCTTTAGGACGATCGCCGTTATACTGTCCGCCGTGCGAAACATAAAGCTGGCCCTTAGAGCCGTCTCCGGTACTCCACGTGATAGTAGTTCGGCCAAATCGGTTTGGAGCCGGGACCGGGTTCGGGAAAGCTATCAGATATGCTTGGCCTGATCTGGGTGGCTCAACAGGAACACTCGGCGTCACATCAGTGATGCCAGTTACTGTAATCGCAGCGAGCTGTTTCGAGTATTTCGGTCCGCCAAAGAGCCGGAATTCATACCTCATCCCTGCCTCGATCCAAGGCACGTCGGCTGAACCTTCTGCGCCCTGCCCGAAGAGCCGGCCTCGTTCATCAGCTCCGGTTTGGGGAAAGTGCCATGCACGCCGCCCCTCTAACCGCAAGAGTCTCCTATCCCCACCCGTAGCGACTGCGACAGTGGCATTCGGCGGGAGATTATCCCGTACAACCTCAAAGATCCGATCCGCCATTTGCAGACACCCGTAATAGCTTTGGCATTGTTTCTTCCCAGTTTCAAAGGCCTCGATGTGTCTATTGCTTCCTTTGACAAACTCCCACTGTGCGTTGAGGGCCTTGAGCGTATCCTGGAGCATCAGTGAGTGATCGACCGACATGCTTGAGCCATGGATACGGTAGCCGGCAACGAAATGGTTGTGACAGAAGACCGGAGACTTTCGCGTGATGCGGAAATATAAATCGTAGTCGGCACCGGGGCCTAACGAAGTATCGAACCCCTTGACGATCTCGAAAACACTCCGCCGATAAATCACCGAACCAGGACACCAAATGTAGTTACCCCGGAGCAACTCCAAATAATGGTCGCGTGTGATATAAGGCTGCTCGGACTTGCTGAGGAACGATCCATCCGCGGTAATAAATCTGCTGTGGCCGGAAGCGAAGGCGCACTCGGGATGCTGGCGCAGGCAGTCAACTCCAATTTCCAGGGCTTCCGGCAGCAGCCGATCGTCCGCATCAAGGAAAACCAGGTATTCACCTCGGCTCTCTTTTAGTCCTGTATTTCGAGCCGTAGAAACACCCGCATTTTCCTGGCGAGTGTACCGTACGCCCGCAAAGCCGGCAGTCACTTCCGCGGTGTTGTCGGTGGAACCATCGTCGACAATGAAGATCTCGCGATGAGAATAAGTTTGAGCCAGGGCGCTTTGAATCGCTTCACGCAGAAATTGCGCCTGATTGTAGCACGGGATTATTACCGAAACCAGACCGGCTTCCGGTGTGAGTAGCTTGTTGGTGGAAATTGCGACCTTATGATTTGTCGAAATCGTTGCCATGATTCAACAAACGAAAGATGATACATGTATTATCATCTCGCACGACGGCCCGGTAATGGGCCTCTACGTGTTGGCGAAATTCTTGATAATCGTCGAGCCACCAAAATGATCTCGCGGGAATAACCAGATATTGAGCACCATTTGCTTTGACTGACTCCAAGCTCCTCCACGCTTCGTCGCTATCGGCCGGATCTCGGCCCGCGTAGATACCCACACCTGATACATACAGCTGCCCTTGGGACCCGTCTCCGGTACTCCACATAATATTAGTTACGCCCGGCTCCTCACCAGCTGGGACCGGATTGGGAATTGCCGTCAATAAAACTCCATCCTCGCGCGTCGGTTCTTGTGGCACCGATTCAACGTCTGCGATCGGGAAGGGATCTGCGACACCTTTGACCAAGAGCCGAGCCAGCAGTTTCGAATAGTCGGGCCCTCCATAGAGGCTAAAGACGTATGTCATTCCGGCTTCAATCCACGCGGGAGTTTCTGTTGAGCCTTTCGCGCCCTGCGCGAACAGCTGTCCAGCACCCCCACCTTCTTCCATCTGGGGAAAATGCCAGGCCTGTCGGCCATCCAAGCGAAGCAGTTCGCTGTTGCCGCTGGTTGCGACAGCGACTATCGCTTCAGATGGGAGTTGCTCCCGCACGATTTCCCGAATTCTGCTCACCATTCGCTGAAGCGGATAATCATTTTGCCAAAACACCTGGCCGGTATAGTAAGCCTCTCTGTACTGACTATTCGCCTTAGCAAAATCCCATTGTGCCTTGTGAGCGGCGAGCGCAGCATGTTCCATCACCGTAACGTCGCGAGACGTATTGGAACGGTGCTGCCGATATTCTGCGATTACCCGGTTATGGGAATAGACCGGAAAATCCTTTGTGATGCGGAGGTAGAGGTCGTAGTCCTCTACCGGCATCAGGGCGGGATCGAACCCATGGACAAAATCAAAAATGCGCTTTTGATAAAGCACGATCGCAGGGCACCAAATATAACTACCCCCGCGAAGCAACTTCAGATAATGCTCGCGCCCGATACGGGGTTGCCTCGGTGAAGGAAGGATCGCGCCCTTTGAATCGATCAGGCGGCAGTGGCCGGAAACAAAGGCGCACTCAGGATGTTCGTGCATGCAATTAATCCCCGCCTCCAGAGCATGCGGCAGCAAGCGATCATCGGCGTCGAGGAAAACGACCAACTCACCGCGACTTTGTAATAACCCGGTATTGCGAGCGATCGAACGACCGGCATTCTCCTGGTAAACATAGTGCACAGAGGAATAGCGCCTAACGACTTCGGCGGTGCCGTCGGTTGAACCATCATCTACTACAGTGAGCTCGAAATTTGAATAACTCTGCGCCAGAACGCTCTCGATCGCGTGCGCAAGAAACTGTGCGTGGTTGTAGCAGGGGATTATCACCGACACCAGGTTTGCTTGTGGCGGAGCTGAACCGGCCGCCGGCGTTGGAATCGGATCGGCCACTTCTGAGTCAGAACGTTTGTTTTTCTGGCGAGACGTCGTCATCCGCAAAATCGTCCCGCTCAGTGTGCGACTCCTCGCCAGCAGCCACTGAGCGTTGCAACTTGTCCAACGCTTTTGCTCGAATAAACCCTTTCATCTTAAAAGCGTTGAAAACCCACCAGTAAAGGCTGTGCAATTGATCTTCCAGCAGCGCGCGTGCTTCCTCAGCCTCCCTGATTCCGGAACCTTGGTTCGATTTCTTTGCCGCTAATTGCTCGACCTTGGCATCGAGCGACGCAGACTTCCCAGGGCTTCGTACCGCTTTCGCCGAACGCTTCGCAACCGGTCGTTTTGCGCGCGTGGCAGGATTGCCACCACTCTGCAAATTGGTGAAATTAGCCTTAGCGCGCGTCACCATTGGTACATCAACAAACGGCGTAGTTACTTAGAGTCAAGCTCATTGCCTGTTGCGGTCGGAATGTTGCCCATAAGATCGGCGGTCTGTGGTGTGACGATTGAGGTAAATGTTCCTTTGAATGAAGGATCAAGGCGCAACCGCAATGGGTTATAGCCGAACATTCGATACCGATAGAAATGTGAAAACCTTGATTGCAAAAAGGAAAATCGACTTTGGTCTTAAGCGACAGCAAATCTGGCTAAATTCAACAATCGACCAACCGTCCCTAAATCTCCATGCTACGGTCATCCAGTCGAATGAAATTTCATTTTAAAAACCCCATTCCCGGCCTCGGGTCGCCAAGCGCTTTATTGGTAGGTATCCTGGTGTTGGGCGCGCTGTTGCGATTCAGTACCACTACTCAGCCTTTCACCGATTTCTTTAGTTGGCGACAGACCATTAATGCTATGATGGCCGAGAACTTCTGCCACAGGAGCTGGAATATCTTTTATCCAGAGGTCAACTGGTCTGGACCGGGCCCTGGCTACTCGGGATTTGAATTCCAAACCGTCAGTTATATCGCGGCGCTGTTCTACATGATCGTGGGCGAACATGAGTGGGTTGGACGGAGTGTGGCTGCGTTCTTTGGCCTATGGGGCATCTTTGCACTTTATCAACTTGTTCGGCGGATTTGGGATGAAGAACGCGCACTTCTGAGCGCTGCGGTGATGGCTCTGTTACCAGGAAGTATTTTCATCGAGCGTTCGTTTCTTTCTGATCCTGCGATGGTCGCATTGATGACAACCAGCGTTTGGATGTTGATCGTTTATTTGCAAACAGACCGATTACGCTTTCTACTGCTATCCGGTGTCATCGGTACATGGGGCGTATTAACCAAACCCCCTGGGCTCGTCGTTGGCTTCGCGATGCTCTATGCGACGCTCACGATCCTGCGTCGTCGCCACAAGCTAAAACCGAGGAGACTAGGCGTAATGGGCATCGTCGCCGTACTAGGTCTTGTCCCGGTCATTGCATACTATCTTTGGGCCAGACATCTTGGTCATTCGTACCCGCCCTATCACGTGTCTTTTTCGGGGTACTTGCTTTGGGATCAGGGTTTGAAGCAGTGGTGGAATGAAAATTACTTCTTCGGCCGTCTAGTTTGGTGGTTCACTACGGCGCTGTGGACTCCACCTGTTATCGTTCTGGTCGCACTGGGAGTAATCTTTCCATTTCGCGCTGTTGATTCGGAGAAACGTACCTCGGCTGTGGCTCCATGGCTATTCCATTGGTGGCTCCTTGGAATGGTTCCTCTTTATATAGTAGCAGCGAGGGAATTGGTTCTGAACCCGCAGAACTTTCACATCATCAATCCTGCGGCTGCGGCGGTGTCGAGCGATGCAATCATGACAATTGCGTCGGTTTTTGCCCGGATCGTGCGGTCTTCCAGCAGAGCGCTCGTAAGAAGAAGGGTAATCGCAGTTTCCTTGATTATTATTACAGTGTCGGGAACGATAGCTTTGATCAGAATGTGTTATCCTTATGCACAGCAAGGCTATAAATTGGGATTGGCCCTGCGCCAGGTAAGTCAGCCGCGTGACCTCGTCATCACGATGGCAAATGTTCTGGGTGATCCGATCGTTATATATTATAGCCAACGGCGTGGTTGGCTCCTCCCCCCGCCACCAACTGTAGACGTGACCGAGCTTCCTGCAGATGATCGCGAATCGATTCAGATGTTTGAAGAACTCCGTACTGAAGGGGCAGTCTGGTTGGGCATCGTCGCGGCACAGCAAGCGAAACTTGAACGAGATCATCCGCTTTTGCTCGCGCATTTTCAACGGGTCTGTCGCCTGTACCAGCGCAATCCTAAATGGTTCATTTATTCTATCAAGCCAGGGACGCCTAGAAACTAAGAATATGCCACGCAGAAAACTGCATGGTGCAGAGAGCTCGTGCGCGGATCTACCTTTTCCATAATGAGCCGAATTGACGGAAGAACCAGCGATCAACTGCGTCCCGTTGCTTTCGAGCTCGGGATTGCACCATACGCTGGTGGTTCGGTGCTCGTTGCAATGGGCAACACCCGCGTCATCTGTGGCGTGACGATAGAAGAAAACGTCCCGCGCTGGATGAAAGAGCAGGGGGTGACCGGCGGCTGGCTTACCGCCGAATATTCAATGCTCCCGTACTCGACGCAGACCCGAAAACCGCGCGATATCACAAGGGGTCGAATCGACGGCCGCAGCATGGAGATTCAGCGTTTAATTGGGCGATCGCTGCGAACAGCCGTCGATCTTGAAAAACTTGGGCCACACACGATCTGGGTTGATTGCGATGTTTTGCAAGCTGACGGCGGAACGCGCACCGCTGCAATCACGGGGGCGAGCTTGGCCGTCGCGATTGCCTGCCGCAAACTTGCGAAGGAAAAAAAGCTCGACGCACCTCCGGTGCGAAAATTAGTCGCGGCAGTAAGTGCTGGCGTTCTCGATGGAAATGCGATTGTCGATCTTAACTACGAAGAAGACAAACTCGTCACCGTCGATTTCAATCTAGTAGCGACCGAAGACAGCGAATTCGTAGAGGTACAAGGTTCCGGTGAAGAAGCAACGTTTGCGCAGGCGCAGCTGGACGAAATGCTCATGCTCGCCCGGAAAGGCATCGCTGAATTGATCGCGGCGCAGCGTGCAGTCCTCGCGCGGTTGATGGTGACGCCGCCGGGCTAATTCGTTTGCTGGCGAGACAACGATAAGTTAAAGCGCAAGATCGACATGAAGAAGGCGCTCATTACCGGCATCACCGGGCAGGATGGCAGTTATCTGGCCGACCTGCTGCTGGAGAAAGGCTACGAAGTGCACGGGATCATTCGACGTGCGAGCACATTCAACACCTCGCGCATCGACCACCTTTATGCCGATCCGCACATCAATGACGTTCGAATGTTCCTGCATTACGGTGATCTGAGCGACTCGGTGAATTTGGTAAAGTTACTTTACGAGCTGAAGCCGGACGAAATTTATCATCTTGCCGCGCAAAGCCATGTCCGCGTGAGCTTCGATATTCCGGAATACACGTCCGATATCACCGGCGTCGGCGCGATTCGCATTTTAGAGGCAATCCGCGAAGCCGGACTGCGGTCGCGGTTTTATCAGGCATCTAGCAGCGAAATGTTTGGCAAGGCGCAACAAGTGCCGCAAACCGAAACGACGCCGTTCTGGCCGCGCAGCCCGTATGGTGTGGCAAAGGTTTTTTCGTTTTGGGCGACGGTAAACTATCGTGAGAGTTACGGTCTTTGTGCGAGCAACGGCATTTTGTTCAACCATGAAAGCCCCCGGCGCGGCGAAACGTTTGTCACGCGCAAGATCTCGCGCGCCGTCGCCGCGGTTAAGCACGGTCTGCAGAAAGAATTGTTCCTCGGCAATCTAGACGCGAAGCGAGATTGGGGATACGCGCCCGAGTACGTGGAAGGAATGTGGCGAATTCTTCAGCTTGGAGAAGGGGACGATTTTGTCCTGGCCACCGGCGAGACACATAGTGTGCGCGAGTTTGTCGAAGCGGCCTTCTCGCATGTTGATCTTGATTGGAAGGAATTTGTCAAACACGACTCGCGTTATGAGCGTCCGGCCGAAGTAGACCTCTTGGTCGGTGACGCCTCCAAAGCGAAGAAAATTCTTGATTGGGAGCCAAAAGTGCGGTTTCACGAACTCGTCCAAATCATGGTTGACGCCGACATGGAATTGCTTTCACGCAAGACTCCTCAGGAGCACCTCGGCAAACTGCCGTGAAATGAAGGACGGCCTCTGTTCTGCTCAATTTGATCTTGGCGATCCAAAGGTCGCCGTCTCACCTGACGAATTGCTATTTGGCCTGTTTATCTCCGCCAATCGCCTCCCCGAGGTCAGTCCTGGAACGACGGCCGCAAGCGGCGCATCGACAATGGTTACTTCCGCACCGCGGCCGACGATTTCATATAAATTAATGATATCGCTCGAACGCATCCGGATACATCCGTAACTGGCGGGCAGGCCAATGTTCCGCTCCTCCGGCGTACCGTGAATGTAAATCATGCGCGCATAAGCATTGGTGTTTTGGGGCTCACGTCCACGCAACCAAAGAATGCGCGTTACGATTGGATCGCGCCCTGGCGAGTCTGGCTGGACGATTTCGCCGGTGCGGCGTCGATCTTTGAAGACAGTACCGGGCGGTGCATGATCGCCAATTTTTTCTTCGATCTCCAGTTCGCCCAGTGGAGTAAAAGAGCTGCCGGGCCAATCCCCCAAACCAAACTTCGACGTGGACACCGGGTAGATGGCCATCAAGCTACCGTGATCGAGAAGCGCTAATTTTTGTTCACGCGCGCTGATAACAATGTGATGCCGTGTATCGGGCGCGGCGCAGGACGCGATCACAATCGCAACAGCGCCGAGAAAGATTACGCGAATGAAGATGTCGATCTTGCGATTGTCGATCTTCATCGGTTGAAGCGGAAAAATTCTTCTGCGGTTTGGGTTGTCATTTCGGCCACGTCTTCCAGCAAAATGCCGCGTGCAGTTGCGATCGATTCGGCGACCAGTCGTGTGTGCGCCGGTTCGCAGCGTTTCCCGCGGAACGGAACGGGGGCGAGGTAGGGACAATCGGTTTCCACCATAAATTTGTGAAGCGGTATTTGCGCCGCTACGTCGCGGACGCTCGTGCCGTTTTTGAAAGTCACAATGCCGGTGAAAGAAACAAGATGGCCACGATCGAGAACCTCATTTGCTTGTTCGAGCGTGCCGCCGAAGCAATGGAATACGCCGTGTAGTCTGCCTGAATACGGTGCCATGATTTCGAGTGTGTCGTCCCACGCATCGCGCTGATGAATGACGACGTTAAGCCCCAGTTCAGTTGCGAGATCGAGTTGCTGCTGAAAGAGACTAGCCTGTCTCGACTTGTAGGCACCATCTTGGATATTCGCTTCGATTTCCTCCTCTGTCTCACCTTGCAAAGCGCGAGCGAAGACTTGCACGTTCTTTTCTTTCGCAGCCTCGACGCTGGGTAGGTGGTGATAATCTAAACCAGTCTCACCAATGGCGACTACGCGCCGACTTTGGGCCAAGTCGCGCAATGGTGTGATTATGTCTTCCCCGGTTTTTTCGGCAGAGGTCGGGTGCACTCCGATTACCGCGTAGATATTCGAATGCTTCTCGGCAAGATCAACCGCGCGCCGGCTGCTCTCCACTGAAGTGCCGATCGTGACGATGCGCGTGACCCCGGCTTCGATCGCCCGCCGAAGCACATCCTCAAAATCGCCTGCAAAATCAGGATAATCGAGGTGGGCGTGGGTTTCGATCAGCATTTCACTTCGTCGGGAAATCGCTGGTTCGCTCATTAAGTAGCGTGAGGAGCTGCCCGTAGCGTGGATGATTTCGTACGCCGTCCAAGTCGGAATCGTTTTCGATCCAATCTCTCCAAAATTGCCGTCCGTTCTGAGTGACTCGCTCCAGTAAGTCAAAAGCCGCGTCAGAATCACCCAGGTGACTATAAACGCACGCGATGTTGTACAGGGAGATCAGGTCTTCAGATTCGATGGCCTGAGCTCGCGTGGTCCAATCTCTCGCCCTGTCTTTTTCTCCTAATTCCAGCAGCGCAAGAGCGCCAGCCACCGCGGGTCGAGGATCTTCTGGATGCAACACAAGCTCCCGTTCGCCAAGCTCGACGGTTGTGCGTGCGGCTGCCTTGGCATCGGAGTCGCGTCCGAGTGAGCGATACATTTGAATGAGCAAAGCCGGAGGCTTGTAATCGGCCGAATTGATTTCCGATGCGCGCTCCAAAAGCTCAGCCGCCCGCGCGATTTTTCCCTGCTGGAAAGCGGGACGCGCATAAAGGAAATGCGCTTCGAACGAATTCGGGTCGAGCGTCAATGCTGTCTCGAATTCGGTGTTGGCTTCATCGAAGTCACGGGCAGCGGAAAGTGCTACTCCGCGAGCAGTGTGCGCTTCGGCAAGCTTGTTGTCCAGGGCTAGCGCCTTCGCCGACATGTCGAGAATCCCTTCGAGTGGAACGTCCACCTGATAGACCATGTAGAGAAACGCATCGCAGTCAGCGATTCCGGCGTAAGCGCGCGCGTAATTCGGGTCGAGCTCGATCGCTTTTGTAAACATCCGCCGCGCGAGCTCGAAATAACGTTTGGAATACCGGTAAAGAAAATCGCGACCGCGCAGGTAGTAAGTGTAGGCCTCCACGTTCAAAGTCGGCGATTCACCGATCAATTTCTTTTCCTGCGGCAGCAGCTTCACTTTCAACTGTTCGACGATAGCGTGCGTGATTTCGTCCTGGATGGCGAAGATGTCGGTCAGATCCCGATCGAAACGTTCCGCCCAAACGTGCCCGCCCGTTGTCGCGCCTGTCAACTGCGCCGTGACGCGTACGCGCGCTCCAGCTTTTCGGACGCTTCCTTCTAGAGCAAACGCGACCCCGAGTTCTCGCCCAACCTGTTCGACCTTCACCGGTTTGGTTTTGTAGGTGAACGCGGTGTGGCGAGCGACGACGAAAAGACCGGAAATCTTTGAGAGGTCCGTAATGATGTCCTCGGTGATACCATCGCTGAAATATTCCTGCTCCGGATCACCGCTCATATTGCTGAACGGCAGCACCACGATAGATGGTCGACTATTCTTCATTGAAGCCGTGTCGGCGAAGTCCAAATCCTCCAGTCGGACACTGTAAACGCGAATAGGCTTTTCGATGTTCTTCAAGTTCTGCTCGCCTCCGTCCTCGAAGGTGACATCGAGCCGGTTGCCAACCTGATCACGAACCGATTGCGATACAACAATACCACCTGGAGCAGCAATACTTCCCAGCCGGACTGCGACGTTCACTCCATCGCCGTAAATATCGTCCTGTTCAACGATAACATCGCCGAGATTGATGCCGATCCGAAACTCGATACGCCGGTCGGCTGGTGTCTCTGCAGATCGTTCGCGCAGACCTCGCTGCATCTCTGCCGCGCAGGCCACCGCGCTAACTACGCTCGCGAATTCTGCGAGAATCCCATCGCCGGTAAGTTTGACAATGCGGCCCTGATGTTCAGTGATCTTGAAGTCGATGAATTCGCCACGTAGCGACTTGAGTCGCGCAAGCGTGCCAGCTTCATCGGTTCCCATCAGCCGACTGTATCCGACCACGTCGGCGGCAAGGATAGCAGTTAGACGGCGTTCCATCTCGGTTTGAGAAAGTTCACCATTCGATAACTGTGCTCGCCCAGGTTAGACCTCCGCCGAACACGACCATGAGAACGTAGTCGCCCGGTTTGATTCGCCCGCTGCGGTTGGCTTCATCGAGCGCGATCGCTACTGCCGCGGCGGAAGTGTTTCCATAACGATCGAGATTTACAAACATCTTCTCCCGCGAAATGCCGAGCCGATCCGCGATGGCTTCGATGATGCGCAAATTAGCCTGATGCGGAATGATACAGGCAATGTCCTCGATGGCCAATCCAGCTTGGTCGAGGGCTTTCTTGGCCGCCTTTAGCATCGCGGTCACCGCCTGCTTGTAAACCTCTTTGCCGGTCATGTGGATCGTTTGCAAATGGAGATCGACATTTTCGCGCGTGATTGGACAGCGCGAGCCGCCGCCGGGCATGAACAAAATATCGGTATACTGGGCGTCACTGCCAATATGCGTGCTAATCACCCCGTGAGCGCTGCCGCGATGGCGCAAAATAGCGGCGCCAGCACCGTCTCCAAAGAGCACACATGTATTACGATCGGTCCAATTAGTAATCGATGTTAGCTTCTCAGCTCCGATGACAAGAACCGTATCGTGCGCGTGCGAGGTAATGAATTGTTGCGCGATCTCGAGGCCGAAAAGAAAACCGGCGCAGGCGGCGGAAATATCGAGACATGCGGCCTTGGTCGCCCCGATCTTTTTCTGAACGAAACAGGCTGTCGCGGGAAAGAGCATGTCGGGGGTAGCCGTGGCGACGAGAATAAGATCGATTTCGCTGGCCGAGATTTTCGCCTGTTCGATCGCCTTCAGCGCCGCTTTCGTGGCCATGTCACTTGTCTGTTCATCTTTCGCGGCGATGCGACGTTCCTTGATGCCCGTGCGAGTGGTGATCCATTCGTCGCTCGTATCGACCATGCGCGACAGGTCTTTATTGGTCAGAATTTTCTTTGGCACGTAACTTCCAGTGCCGATGATCGAGACGGTGCGCCGCGGGTTAGCGGAGCGCGGGCTCGAGCGAGGCTGTCGTTTCATTGTAACGGCGAATCTCCTCGACGATATGCGGGTTTACCTGCTGTTCAATCGACTCGGCCGCAACCCGGAGTGCGCTCTTGATGGCGGGCGGCGTGCTGGCGCCGTGCGCGATGATACAGATGCCGTTGACGCCAAGAAGCGGGCTGCCACCGTACTCCTCGTAATTCGTTTTGGCCTTGATAGTGAGAAACGCGTCTTTTGCAAGAAACGCACCGGCCTTCCGTATTGGTGTGCGGTTGAGTTCGTGTTTAAGCCACTGGAAAATCGCCACCGCGATTGATTCGCACGTCTTCAAAATCACGTTCCCGACAAAACCGTCGCAGACCACAACTTCGACAGGATCCTCGAACAGATGTCGACCCTCGATATTGCCGACAAAGTTGAGCGAACTCTTCTTCAGCATTTTGAAGACTTCCTTGGTCTTCTCAGTGCCTTTCACGTCTTCTTCCCCGAGCGATACCAGACCGACCGTCGGATTCTTGTAACCGAGAACGTGGCGCGAATAAACAGAACCCATGAACGCGTATTGAAGAAGATGTTCGGGCCGTGCGTCGATGTTTGCGCCTGCGTCGACCAAAACAAAAACATTCGTTTCTGTTGGAAGCACCGCCGCGATTCCGGGACGGTCGATGCCGGGTAAAGTCCGAAGTTTGATCATGCTCGCGGTGACAGCTGCACCGGTGTGACCCGCGCTCACGATCGCATCCGCCTGGCCGCGTTTCACAAGATCGACGGCACGACTCACGGATGAATCTTTTTTCCGGCGCACGGCTGACCAGGCGCGATCGCTCATCTCCACCACCTGGCTAGAGTGCACGATTTCGATCCGTGAATCGTTGCAGCGATGTTTCCTCAACTCGCTTTCGATTTTGGAAGAGTCGCCGACGAGATAAAGCTTGTTGATCTGATGATAGTCCCGTAGCGCCATCACGGCGCCAGCTACGAGGTTAGGCGGGCCGAAATCGCCGCCCATCGCATCCAGGGCGATCTTCATTGGTGGGAAACTTTGCGAACTAAAGCCTCTGATTGCAAAGCGAAAATGGGGACCCTTGTGCCAAGCGCCTATTGCTTTACGGCCGCAGCTCACATAGCCGCCGCTTAAAGCTATTTCCCTTCGAGTGTCAACACTTGTCGCCCACGGTAATAACCGCATGACGGACAGACGGTATGCCCTACGACTGCGCTGCCGCATTGCGGGCATTTATTTAGCAGCCGAGCATGCCAGCGGTTCGCCGCTTTGCGCGTGCGCGATCGCATTTTCGACGTTTTGCGTTTTGGGACTCCCATATTTGACGAGCCGAGAACGAAGCAGGAAACAGAAAGAAGACAACTCTAAACCTATTTTCGTTTCAGCTTTAGCTTGTCCAGCTCGCTCCAGTTTGATTTGCCTTTCGTATCTTGCTCCGCCATCTCGATGTGTTTCGCTTTACAGATGCGACCGCCGTCGCGATCGCAATGCGGGTGCGCGGGCAGATTCAGCAAAAGATCTTCTCGTATGAATGGCGTAAGATCGACAGCCTCGGGCCCTCGCAGCTCCGTATGCACTGCAAATGCCGGGACTTCAATCTGGTGAACAAATTTTTCCAGACAAGACACACAACGTAGTTCCACTGGCTGCGAAAGCGATCCGTTCGCCCAGAGCGCTCCGGACGAGACGCCGATGTCGATGTTGTAGTGAAGCAGACCAGCGCATCGAATTCCTTCTGCTTCCAGCTGCGGAATCGAGCATGCTTCTTCGCCTTCAAGATGCAGCCCCTCGGCCGGGATTTGTTTAAGATGTGCTTTCATCGAGTAAATTTCCTGTTCAGCGCCTTGGCGACGCAAGCAGGGACAAAGCTGGAAACATCGCCCCCGAGACTCGCGATTTCTTTCACGATTCGGGAGCTGAGGTAAGTGTACTCCTCCTTCGGCATGAGGAAAATCGTTTCCACAGCGGCATCGAGTTTTCGGTTCATCAGCGCCATTTGAAATTCGAATTCAAAATCGGACACGGCTCGCAAACCGCGAATGACCGCGCCCGCTTTCTCCGCCCTGGCAAAGTCGACCAGCAATCCCTTGAACTGGGCGATTCGCACACTGTCGATCTTTCCGGCGGTTTCTCGGAGCAAATCGAGACGTTCCTCTAGTGAGAAAAACGGCTGTTTCTCGTCGTTATGGGCTACGGCGACAATGACTTCATCGAATAGTTTTCGGGCCCGCTCAATCACATCGAGGTGACCGTCGGTTACCGGATCGAAACTGCCCGGATAAATAGCTCTGCGCATGTGCGGAAATTCGCAGAGGAAATGGAAATTGGAAAGAAGCAAGCATCGCGCCACAAAATGGTAGAGAGGCGCTCGCCGAGGAGACGGCTGTTAATCTCTACCGACAGTTGCTGAAATCTCTGTGCAGCCGAAGATTGATCTCCGCCCGATGATCGATTCCGCACCATACAAAGCGATCGCCGTAGCCAGCACGTTCTCTCCGCGGTTTAAACAAGTGCTCTCGGAAGCGAAGCGAATCCGAGACAGATTTTCATCCGATCTTCGTGTGATTTATGTAGGCGAACGCAACGAGGAAACTACGAAGAAATTCAGTGACGTGCTCGCGCAATTACACCTTCCGAGCGATTCAATCATTCACTACGAGCAGGGCGACCCAGCCGAAGCGATTCTGCGCGTAATTGCCGACAACAACATCGACATGATAGTTGCCGGCGCGCTCGAAAAAGAGGTCGTGCTGCACCCGTTTCTTGGCAATATCGCGCGTCGTCTTGTCCGAGAGGCTGCGTGTTCGGTCATGCTCTTCACCAGACCGGAAATAAAACCGAAATCATTGCGCCGAATCGTTTTTGTTGCCGACTACTCCGAGCACGGATTGCAGGCTTTGAAAACAACTCTGGCGCTCGCGTTGGCCGAAGCGTGCGAGCGGCTTTATGTCATTCGCATTATCACGACGTTTGATCAGGCGCGCGCCTCGCGTCTGGCGGATGCCGGCAATCGCGGAAAAGAAAAAGCGAATGAATACGAAGAAGACGCGTTGGAAATATTCGTCTTATCCGCGGGAGCGACCGAGGTCCCGATCGAAGCGCGTTGCATCCGTGGCAACACCGGGTTGGCTGCCTCGGATTTCGTTCAATCAGTCGAGGCGGATTTGCTTGTCGTGCCCGTGCGGACAAATGAGGGAGCCAGCGGCCAATTGCCTAATAACATCGCGTGGATCATCGATGTGATTCCTTGCAATCTTTGGGTGATTCGCTAATCCCAGTTGCCGATCTTTTCGGTTATTCATGTGCTGGCACAAATGATTCCCGAGCGAGTCTTCCAGCCGTACGGCTGGCCACATCTCACGGTTATTGTTCTTACTATTACGTTGCCGTTCGCGCTTGCCGCAGTCGTGCACCGCACAAAATCGACACGCGTCGAACGGACAATCGTCGCTCTGCTTTCGGCAGTCCTCGTTGTGAACTACATCGCCTATTTAGTTTTTGTGCGCAGTCATGGCAATTTGACGTGGCAGCAAATGTTGCCGTTGCAGCTCTGTGACTGGGGAATCGTTGTCGTCATTGTGGCGATGTGGACCGGAAATCAGCGCTGGTTTGAGGTGGCGTATTTCTGGGGAATCGGTGGCACGCTCCAAGCAGTGCTCACTCCCAACTTGCGTTTTGGGTTTCCAGATTGGCGATTCATCAGCTTTTTTACTTCTCACAGTGGCATCATCATCGGCGTGGTTTTCTTAATGTTGACGCGCAAATACCGGCCGTATCCAATGTCCATCGTGCGCACATTTATCTGGTCGGAGATTTATTTTATCATCACCCTAGTCGCGGATGAGCTGACCGGTTTTAATTACGGATTCCTTCTACACAAGCCGGAAGCGTTTTCTATTTTGAGTTTTCTCTCCGATTTGCGCCCGCTTTATCTGCTGGAGATGCACGGGGTCGCATTGCTCTTTTTTCTCGGCCTGTATGCTCCTTTTGCCGTTGTCGATTTTATTCGGCGCGGGCGGTTCAGTGAACCGCCCCTGCCTGACGCCCAACTAGGGAGAGGCGATTGACCTCAATCGCCCGAATCGACAGAATGCAATTTCGTTGATGAAAGCGAAGCCTTTGCGTCTCGGAAAAGTCACCATTGGTGGAAAACGTCCGGCGTTTATTCTCGGGCCGTGCGTCATTGAATCAGAGAAGTTCGTTTGGCGGATGGCAAAAAAAATCGCAGAAATTTGCGTGGCGGAAGATGTCGATCTTGTTTTCAAATCGTCGTATGACAAAGCGAATCGAACTTCGGTACGCTCGTTTCGTGGAATTGGGGTGCACGAAGGTTGCGAGATTCTTTCGGCGATTGGCCACGAGTTAGAAGTTCCGGTCACAACGGATGTTCACTCGCCAGGGGAAGCCGAGATTGCTGGGGAAAAGATCGACATGTTACAAATCCCGGCGTTTCTCTGTCGCCAAACCGATTTACTGCGCGCGGCCGCGGAAACGGGTCGCGCCATGAATGTTAAAAAGGGTCAATTCCTCGCGCCATTGGATGTGCGAAACATTGCCGAAAAACTCGTGACGTTCGGTAATGAAAAATTCTGTTTTACTGAGCGTGGCACGACGTTCGGTTACAACAATCTCGTTGCCGATATGCGTTCACTTTATTGGATTCGCGAGGCCGGATATCGCGTGATCTTCGATGCGACGCATTCCGTACAACGGCCGGGTGGAGGAGGGGACGCGACTTCAGGTGATGGTGTTCTCGCGCCGGTACTAGCGCGGGCCGCTATGGCCGCGGGGTGCGACGGAATGTTTATGGAGGTGCACGAAGATCCGGGGCGTGCTTTGTCGGATGGGCCGAGTCAGATTCCGCTAAAGGATTTGCCGAAGCACTTGCGCATGTTAAAGGCTATTCATGCTGCTGTTTCGTAGCGGCCACTTCGCAAATTGGGGCCGGTTCGGTTGGCTGTTGTCGATTTTGTTGTCGATTTTGATATCGGCGTCTCAGATCTTTGCCCAATCAAAAGGCCATAAGAAGAAACAAAGCCCCGTCACGGCGAGATCGACCACTTCGCCGAGCGAGCAAAGCCTGACAAATATTCCGCTGCCCATCGGCCATGAAGCCAAAGGCCTTGTCTTACCGGATTTCGATGGTGAAGGTCATCTCCGCGGAAGATTTGAAGCAGGGACGGCACACCGAATTGACGAAGAGCACGTCGGTTTTCAGCAGCTTAAAATCACGACTTATACTCCAGAGAATCGCACCGATCTGAAGATTGACATGCAGACCTCAGTCCTCGATTTGAGGACGCGCATTTTAACTTCGCAAGAACGCACAACGATCCAACGCGCAGATTTCAACATCGCTGGCGATTCGGTCGAGTTCGATACGAACACAAAGACGGGACGATTAATCGGCAATGTGAAAATGGTGATCACTGGCCAATCGCAACTCGCGGGAAAAACGAGCCAATGAAAAGACCGGCGACGTTGATTCTGCTAATGGCCAGCGTGGCGGCAGCGCAACTGTTTGGGCAGATTGCGGCTGTGCCGGCGGGATCCGCCTCTGCGCCACCAAAGAAACAGGAGAAACCAGCGACGAAAAAGGAAGAGAAATCGTCGACGAATAAGTTATTTGGCGGGGGCAACGCGCTCCAGTCCAATGAACCGACGACGACGGAAATTTATGCCGATGAAGCATATTTTGATTCGAACAAAAGTATGGGCATCTTTAGCGGCCGTGTGAAAGTGACCGATCCGCGATTTAATCTTCAATCCGACAAATTGACGGTGTTCATTTCGAAAGGAGAAAATCAGGGCCTTGAAAGGGCGATTGCGGAAGGAAACGTTGGCCTGGTCCGCGACCGGCCGGACCCCAACGGCGGGCCGCCGACCCGGGCGATTGGTCGAGCCGATAAAGCGATCTACACGGCTGCCACCGGGGATGTTGAATTGATGGGAACACCGCGTGTGCAGGAAGGACCGAACATGCACGTGGCGACCAATCCTGATACGGTCATGATTATTAACCAGAACAGCCAGCTGACCACGCATGGGCCAAGTCGCACCGAGATTCGACAGCAGCCGAAGGATGAAACAAAAAACGAAACAAAACCGTCTCCGACCTCTCCCCCTTCGCCGAAGCCATGATCAGCCAAACTGCGCCTGTCTCGAGTCTGAAAGTCACTTCTCCGGTTTCGGCAAAACCCGAGAATGTCCTTACTACTGACCAGTTGGTAAAGATTTATGGAGGTCGGGCGGTGGTGGACGGGATCAACATGCACGTCAACGCCGGCGAAATCGTTGGATTGCTCGGGCCGAACGGCGCAGGCAAAACGACCAGTTTTTACATGATCGTGGGACTCGTTAGGCCAAATAGCGGTCGTGTCATTTTTTCGGATACCGACGTCACTAATTACCCAATGTACAAACGTGCCCGTCTCGGCATGGGCTATTTGCCGCAGGAGGAATCAATTTTCCGGAAGATGACGGTGGAGCAAAATATCATGGCAATCTTAGAAACGCTCCCGCTGAGCAAAACGGAGCGGCGGAATCGTTGTGATCAATTGCTGCATCAGTTTGGTATTGAGCGGATCGCGAAAAATACTGCGCTGACCTTGAGCGGGGGCGAGAAACGGCGGCTGACCATTGCGCGCTCGCTGGTGACCAAGCCAAAGCTGCTGATGCTTGATGAGCCGTTTAGTGGCGTCGATCCGATTGCTGTCTACGACGTGCAACAGATTATCGTGAATCTACGGAAGTTGGGGCTCGCCATCATGATCACCGATCACAATGTGCGCGAAACCCTATCGATCGTGGATCGCGCCTATTTGATTTTCGAAGGTCGCGTCGAGAGTGAAGGGACAAAGGATTTTCTGATCAACGATCCTATTAGCCGGCAGCTTTACCTCGGCGAACGCTTCAAGATGTAGTTATCGATTTTCCGATCAACCGGTCCTAATTTATTTTCCGGACCGAGAATCCAATCTTTTGGTTGATCGGAATTAAAGAAGCCGGTAGAGTCCGGCCAGGGCAATGGAGTTTGCCATCCCGAAGGGGAAAATCGCCTGAGCTAATGACTCCTACTAACGCCGAAAGGCAATGGTCGGAGTTTTTTTTATGCTCAATTGCAATTGGGTAATACCAGGCGGTACGCTCGAAACCGGCGCACGGTGCTCGGCTTGCGGTCGGTTCGCGCCGCCATTTGAAAGGGTTTTCCCGCTCGGGAAGCGTTTGTCTGAAAGGGGGCGATTCATAAACGGCGTCACAAGAATAATGGGAAGGAGAGGAACTTATGCTGAATAACATCTGGTTTATTGCGGCGATCTGGATGGGGCTGGCGCTTGTCGGCAGTTTAATCTCGATCTGGACGGGGATTTCCGTGGCGTTGATTGAGATCCTGGTCGGAGTAGTGGCCGGTAACATTGCGCTGGGGTTCGAGGGCGGTACCCTCCAGATCGGGATCGCGGGTGGCAACATCGATGCGGGACAACTGCACCATGTACTGCAATCAACGGAATGGACAAACTTCCTGGCCATGCTTGGCGCCGGCGTGCTGACATTTCTTGCGGGTGCTGAAATTGATCCGCACTCGCTCAGGGCCAATTGGCGAGCAAGCGTGCTGATCGGGGTTCTCTCTTTTGCGATCCCGTTCGGCGTTGTCTGGTTTGCCGCGCAATTCGTCTTTGGTTGGTCACTGCATCAGGCGCAAATCGCCGGAATTGCGCTGTCCACGACATCAGTTGCGGTCGTTTACGCAGTAATGATTGAGGGTGGTCTTAGCGACACAGCGATGGGCAAAATGATCCTGGCTGCGTGCTTCATCACCGATCTTGGGACAGTGGTCGCGCTTGGTGGTCTCTTTGCCAATTTCAATGTCTGGCTGCTCGTCTTCGTTGCGGTCACGGTGTTCGTGCTGTGGTTCATGCCGAGATGGACGCAGTCCATCATCACACAATTGGGCGCTACGCGAGTAAGCGAGCCAGAGGTAAAATTTATTTTCTTTGTGCTGTTTTTTCTCGGTGGCCTCGCCACGACCGCGAAAAGCGAAGCGGTCCTGCCCGCATATCTGGTTGGACTGGTAGTCGCGGGAGTTTTTCTGCGTGACAAGACCCTTGTGCATCGCATGCGCAGCATTGCCTTCGCGATGTTCACACCATTCTACTTTATCAAAGCTGGGCTTTACGTTTCGCTACCGGCGCTCTGGTCCGGCCTCTTGATCATTGGCGCGTTCTTGCTTTTGAAAATGCTTACAAAAACCGTGGGCGTCTTCTCCCTGGCGAGGCTGCACTACATGCGGCCGCGTGAGGCAACTTACACCACGCTTCTCATGGCGACCGGTTTAACCTTTGGAACGATTTCGGCATTGTTTGGATTGCAAAACCACATCATCGACCGGACGCAATACACGCTCCTGGTCAGCACGGTGATCTTGAGCGCATTCGTCCCGACGCTTTTCGCCCAGAAATTCTTTCAACCGAGCATCGAAACAATGCACGCCTGGGGACGAATCTACCGCCAAAAAATCCAGGCCTCTGCCTTTCGCATTATGAGTGTCGAGGACGTTAACGGTGAGGAGCATATATGAGCGCAACTTCCGCTCGGTCACGACGAGTCAGTAGGTTTCGCCTGTCGCGCCCCTTTCCCTGCGCCCGAGTTGACACAAAAATGGCAAGCTGAATCTTCGACAGGCCTGGTTGTACCAATCTCCTAAATGCTGAGCGCAACTTCCGCTGAAATATCAGCCGTGCCCTGTTCAAGCCGTAACTTTCTTTGGCTTACTCACACCGTGCTCGGCGTCGGCCTTGCATCGCTATTCAGCGATACGTCGCAATCTTAAGTCAAACGCGCGATGTCTATTGGAAATTGACTGTCATTCACGTTAGAAGTTAACACCAATGGCGCAGCAAAGCGGGACC
>Ga0209474_10001693_pt1 | contig 21142 bp, 15 predicted proteins | sample GraSoiAngelo_145_FD_185902 | JGI IMG/M metagenome (GOLD analysis project Ga0209474, IMG submission 185902) | Grasslands soil microbial communities from the Angelo Coastal Reserve, California, USA - 14_1009_05_20cm (SPAdes) (version 2) | ecosystem: Environmental > Terrestrial > Soil > Grasslands... | reverse complement strand
CGTCCTCAGTGACGAAGAACTTTTGTTCGCCCTGTCCTTGCGGCCCGCTGATCTGCACCGTGACCTCTACCAGCCCCGCCGCCTGACTGGGCCTGATGCCCGCGATTTTCCAGGTCAGAGCCGGGTCATAACCAAACGTTTCATGTAGAAATGAGTTCACGTCTTCTTCCGAAGGCAAGTTGGCGGTAGCGTGAGTACCGAGTTGGTCGCCAGATTTCGTCTTTGTCTTTGCCGCTGGCTTCTGTTGCGCAGCGGTGATGATTGAGAGTGTCAAAACTAAGGCGAGTACCTTCAATCGATTTCCCATGTCCATCCTTGTCAGTTTCTTTTCGACAGCGAACATCTGTCAGATATCGGTCTTTGCCGCGATAGGAAAGCGCCTGCCGTAACCGAATGCTTTCGGAGAAACTTTTATTCCCGGAGCTGCCTGCTGGCGCTTGTACTCATTTCGCTCCACCATGCGAATCACATCCTTGACTATCGCCAGTTCAAATCCGTGGCTGCTCGCAATTTCTTCCGCCGAGCGCGAATCCTCCACATAGTCTTCCAGAATAGCATCGAGAACTTCGTATGCAGGAAGCGAGTCAGTGTCCTTTTGATCGGCGCGCAGTTCAGCCGAGGGCGGCTTTTCCAGCGTAGCCTTCGGAATAACTGGGTTTCGCGAATTGACATAGTGGCTCAGGCGATAGACAAGCGTTTTAGGAACATCGTTAATAACCGCCAATCCACCGGCCATATCGCCATATAGGGTGCAGTAGCCCACTCCCAATTCGCTCTTATTTCCAGTGCTCAAAACCAGCGCGCAAAATTTATTTGAGAGCGCCATCAGCAGCGAACCGCGAATGCGCGATTGGATGTTTTCTTCGGTTACATCTTCAGGATGGCCTTTGAACACATCGCGCAACGTCGATTTGTAGTCTTCAAAAATGTCCGTGATTCTCAAAATCTCAAAGCGGATCCCGAGATTTTTTGCTAATGCACGAGCATCGTTGATCGAACCTTCTGAAGAATATGGTCCCGGCATCCCAACGCCGATGACGTTCTCCGGGCCGATGGCGTCGGCAGCAATCACCGCGGTCAAAGCCGAATCAATTCCACCACTCAGGCCGACGACGACCTGCTGGAAGCCGCATTTTCGAATGTAGTCGCGCGTGCCGAGCACCAGCGCGGCGTAGATACTGACCTCCTCGCCTGCGATCTGTTCATGCATCTCTCCGGTCAGAGTGTCCGAATCAAACAAGATCAAGTCTTCTTCGAAAGACTTGCCTCGTGCGATCACCTTCCCTTCCCGGTCGAATACCATGCTGGACCCGTCGAACACCAAACTGTCGTTCCCGCCGACCTGATTGACGAAGACTACCGGCACGCGATCATTCTTCGCTATTGTCGCCAGCATGTCTCTGCGAAGTTCGCGCTTCCGCACCCAGAAAGGTGAGGCGGAAATATTGAGTATGAAATTTCCGCCCGCGCGTACGAGGGATTCGACGGGATCCACGCTGTAGAGTTGACGGTTCCAAAAATGCTTGTCATTCCACGCGTCTTCGCAAATCGTAAGCGCCATCTGCTTGCCGCAAAATGGAAACAGCACCTGGCTTCGAGCGGGAGCAAAATTACGCATTTCGTCAAAGACGTCGTAAGTTGGAAGCAGCATTTTGGATTGCACGAACTTGATGCGGCCATCGAGCAGTAACGCAGCGGAGTTCATCACCGATTTTCCGGTCTCCGCGTGTGCCGGAGTCACCAACCCGCAGATCACAGCGATGCCTTGGGTCTCTGCTGCAATATGCTCCGCAGTTTCGCGATTGTGGATTACGAAAGAAGTGCGCTCGACTAAATCTCTAGGAGGGTAACCGCAGACGGAAAGCTCCGGAAAGAGAATGAGCCCTGCCCCTTCTGATTTGGCGCGGCGTGCGTAGCCGATGATCTTCGCAGCGTTTCCGGCAAAGTCTCCGATGATGGGATTAATCTGCCCCAGCGCGATCTTCACACTTCCAGTGTAATGGCGCAGGAATGGCGCGCCAAGTCGTGGGAGTGTTCACAGGTCGCGAAAGGAGAAAACTACTGCGGCGGCCCAGAATTCGGAACCCGGGTGATCGGAGGCGGAGTTGACGTGACCGGTGTCGAACCATTATTAGGCGCTTCTTCCCCCGGACGACGCAAAGTTGGTGCCTTCACTGCTTTGTTTTCCTTTTGCGCCGCGCTGGCCACGGTCGGGCCGCCGAGTTCCACTTCTTTCTGGTCCCGCACGACCTTTTCACCGCTCACCTTCATGGTCTCAACCCGAATTACCTCGTCGCCCACGACCCGGACGAAATCTACATCTTGGGGTGGCTCACCGTAAATCCAGTCTTCATAGTCGGTCTGACCATCTTTCTCGCGTATCTTTTTCGGTGGACGGCCTTTGGAATAAATCACCATTTCACGATTCATACCTACCAATACCTGGTGATTCTTTATTGCCTCTTTGACCTTCGGGGGCACCGACTCGAGATACGCCTCAACCGGCGATTTGGAGTCAAAATCGAATACCGGCCACAACATCTGCTTAACCTGCTCCACTGTGAGATCGGGAACGTGGTGATCGAAAACCACATCGACGTAAGAACCACGCGGGTTATTGATCGGGTCTGGCGTTCCACCCGGAGTTCCTCCCGCCCCATTTACCCCAACTTGGATGTGTTGGTACCACTTGGTTTTCTTGACCGGGCCACCATTGATCTCGAAATGCATACGATCATTTTTAAGATCGAAGCGCGTGATCATCGCCCGATCACCTGGTTTGACCGACGGTCCCCATATAGCAAGCAGTTCGTTCAACTTTTGGGTATCGGGTGAAATCTTGCCGTCTTTAATAGTGAGCCCAACTTTGCCCATGGGGAATTGGGTTCGGATGAAAACCAAATCGGAGTTGAAAGTACGGATCAAATCTATTCGGTGTTGTTCGCTGAGTTGGGAAGAAGATTTGTCGTCGGCGCTGGACACCGCGCTTAACAGACAGATCGAGAACAGAAAAAAGCCCAGGCGCGACCGCATAGAAACCACCACCACAATTATATTCTTCGATGGCAAGAGCGGGCACACCGCTGCCCGGCAGGCCGCTCCTTCCGCCCGGAAATGGCAATGGCGCTGCCGTTATTGCAGCGCCATCTCACTTTTCTTAAGGGCTAACACACGCATTTTAGGGCTCGGCTATGGGAGGACGATAACTTGCCCCACCATTCCCAATTCATCGTGCAGCACGCATATGTAAGGGTAAACGCCCGGCTGGGTGAAGGTCACGCGGAAGCGCGTCGCGCTCAACGGGGCCTGTGCCAGACCGGTACGATCTTGGGGTGACTGGGTAATAAATCCTGAGTGCACGATGTCGGAAGTAGAGCTGATGACGGCGTGGCGGGCACCGTCAGTATCTACGGTCACGTTCGCAGATGGCGGAATCTGCTGAGTCAGGCCGGGCTCTGGCCCAAACGTGATGGTATGGCTGGTGACGGCCTCTTCGCTCGTCCACTCCACCGTCTCGCCAACATGGATCACTTTGGTCGCATCCATGAAGCGCATCGTCGAGACAGTTTGAGTTCCGCCGCCATTTCCCACTACATGCCCTATTCCTGCAATTACGGCATTTGCGGAATGATGGTTGTGTTCGGACTGCGCTTCATCGGAAAGCAGATCATCGCGTTGTTGGTCGGCCTGTTTATTATAAAAACTCTGATCATGAGGTAGCGACGCGGACAAATCCAGCACATGGATGGTGGCCGTCATATTGGGGTGAGCCAGACAAACGAGCTTGAAATTGCCGATCAGGGGGAAAATCACCGTATAGGTGGGTGCAGTCGGCAACGTGCTGTTGTTCGACACCACTCCGCTGTTCACACAGGTGGTCGTGTCATAAAAGGAAAAATCGGCCGTTCTGCCGTCTGGCGCCGCGGCCCCAGGGCAACCGCTGAGGCGAGATGGACGCAGTTGCGACGGCATCAGAAAAGTGACGGTGTGTATCTCGTTAGCTGCAAATGTCCAGGTGATACTGTCCCCGGAGTGAATCCATATTTCGTTAGGCAAAAAGGCGAGCGCCTGATGTGTTTTGTCGCTCTGAGCGCCCACCTGCAATTGCCAGGTCCCTGCCGTGGCCGAAAGTGGAAAGATCAGGACAATCAGAAAGGCGAATCGCCCGAAACGTGAGTGAGATCGTAACGCGATTGAGTGCCACATAGCTCCTCCTGGAATTGCGGAGGCTAGAATCAGCCAGACGTGGCTTACCGTCAATGCAAGCCATGTGAAACGTAGGTGACATGGGAAACCCCTGGCAGTTGGGCGTTTCGGAGGTGCGGTGACATGCCTGCTGCGGCTCTCCAAACTCGGGATATACTGGGCCGCACCAGGAGTTCTGATAACGTTGGCCCCTCCAGTCAAGTCTCTCGTTCGCTTTGGATCGTACGAGTTCGAGCCCTATTCTGGGGAATTGCGCAGGCAAGGCATACGTGTCCACTTGGAGGGTCAGCCCCTTGCAATCCTGAAAATCCTGCTCGAACGACCGGGAGACCTGGTAACGCGCGAAGACTTGCAGAAAGAGCTCTGGAGGCAAGACACTTTTGTCGATTTCGAGCACAGCCTTAATGCAGCAGTGAAACGCCTACGGGCAGCGCTAAACGACTCCGCTGATCATCCACGCTACATTGAGACGCTGGCCCGCAGAGGCTACCGCTTCGTTGCGCCAGTGAATGGCGTAAATTCCCGCAGTGAAGCTTCGGGTGTGAGTCCGTCGGCTGCGCCGGTGGTACCAGTATTTTGTGATCGCAGCTTGTGGCTCAGGGCTGGACTGGTATTGTTCACCTTGGCCGTTGTGATTGCAGGTTGGCGTCATTGGCATCAACCTCCGGCACCTCCTGCGGCAGAGGTGATTCGTTCCCTAGCGGTGCTTCCGCTGCAAAATCTAAGTGGTGACCCATCGCAGGAATATTTTGCCGATGGCATGACCGAGGAACTCATCGGAAAGCTCGCCAAAATCCATGGCCTGCGCGTTATCTCTCGCACTTCGGCGATGCACTTCAAGAACACGCAGCTCTCAGTCCCAGAGATTGCAAAAACTCTTGGAGTGGACGCAATTGTCGAAGGATCGGTAATACGGGAGGGCAATCAGATCCGTGTGCACGCACAATTGATACGTGCCGCCAACGACGAGCATATTTGGGCGGAAGAATACCAACGAGAATATCGAAACGTCCTCGCCATACAGGACGAAGTCGCCAGGAGTATCGTCTATCAGATCGCGATAGGCCTCGCCCCTGGCGAGCGGAAAAATTTAACAGCCTCCCAAACGGTCGATCCCGATGCTCATGAGGATTACCTAAAAGGACGGTTTTACTTTAATCAGCGGACCGAAGATTCTTTGAGCAAGAGCATCGGTTATTTCCAAAAGGCGGTCGCCAAAGATCCGAGCTACTCTTTGGCGTACAGCGGTCTTGCCGACGCCTACGCTCTACTGGGATTTCGCGGTGGTCTGCCGTCGAAAGATACACTGTCGCGAGCGAAGGCCGCAGCCTTGAAGGCTGTCGAGTTGGATGACACTCTCGCGGAAGCTCACGCATCTCTGGCATTTATTGCCGAAACCCACGAGTGGGATTGGGCAAGAGCCGAACGGGAATATAAGCGTGCGCTGGAATTAGCTCCGGGCGATGCTCGTGCCCACCACTGGTACGCCGGTTATCTAACGTATGTAGGAAGAATTCAAGACGGGATTGCCGAGGAAAAGCGCGCTCGGGACCTTGATCCTTTATCTTTGCCGGTAAACAACGCCTTAGCTGGTAGGTTGCTGGTGGCTGGCCGTCTTAGCGAAGCTCAGGATCAAGTGCAGAAAACATTGGAACTAGATTCGCATTTTGCGCCGGCTCACCAGACACTTGGCTGGGCATATCTGAATCTCGGTAAGCACCAGGAGGCGATAAAGGAGTTCCATCTGGCTGTAGAACTCTCCGGAACCGACGATATGGATCGCATGCTGGATCTTGGTTTCGCCTATGCTGTAACCGGCAAACAATCGGAAGCACGGAAGATACTGATTCAGCTAAAACAGCTGCATGAACCGGGCCTTGTACCATCGGGTTCAATCGCAATTCTTTACGGCGCGTTGGGCGAGTTGGACGAAGCCTTCGCTTGGCTGAACAGGGCTTATCAGGAGCGTGACCCTGAACTTACTTATCTGAAGGTCCCGGGCCGTAGGTTCGAGCCCTTGCGTCACGATCCCCGCTTTCACGAAATCGTGCGACGTGTCGGATTGCCCGACTGAAGTCATCTTTATAGATCGCGCGTGGCATTAAAAAAGCACGTCCAGACGGACGTGCTTTTTACTGAAAGAAATAGTCATTACTTAACCGTAAAGGTGAACTTGTCTAAATACACCGAGTACGGCGTCCTGTAGAAATCGCTATCGATCTGATAATTGACAGTGATTCCGTACCAAGTGGTGGAGGTCGGCGTGTCATAACGGTTAAGGGTGGCAGTCTTACCGTTAAGAGTAATCGTGTGAAAGAGCAGATGGTTATCCGATGTGCGCTGCACATTGATGGTCAGGTGGTTCCAGGCATTGCTGATTGGATTGCATGCGACGCCGCTCTTCACCCAATGTTGACCAGGATTGCTCCATGTGTCCCACTCATGTCCGCCAGCAATCCGGCATTCGTGACCCCAAATATAGGACTTTCCGTTAACGAATTGGTTGATATCAAATTCGAGAGCCTGCGAGTCGCTAATATTTCCCACCCAGAAATAAACGTCATAGGTGAAGTTATGGAGCGACGGAGCCAGAGTCTTGCTGATGTCAGGAAGCCCTTGCGAAGAGAAATCGCCGATCAGGTGGTTGTTCCAGAGGATATCTGCCCATTGGGTGGTTCCGCCGTTGTAGCTGGATTTCGTTGAGATGCCGTCCATCGAGGGAGAAGAGACGCCTTGGGTCCAAGACCATTTTGCCTTCGAACCAGTCGGAGTGCAGCTCGAACAGATGCCAAAGGCCGGGGGCAGCAGTGCGTAACCGGTCCAGCCGCCGCTCTTCTGGAGGTTTGAAAACACCTTTCCCGTACCTGAAGAACTGCCCACGGTCAGCGCGAGATACACCTTTGAAGATGAACCACAATTGTCCCATTCCTGAACCGCGACATTGTAACTGCCATTACTCATACTGAGGCTCGTATCCATGCTTGAGCCATTCACCTTGTATGCCAGCACTCCGGGAGCGGGGTAGATTCCCATGGCCGCAACGCCTTTCGCGCATGACGAACTGGCTTTTGCAACGAAGTGAACCGGTGAGCCCAATGTGCTGCCGCTGGAAGGTGAGCTAACGGTAACACCCGCGGTTGCGGGCAGCGCAAAGACGGCGCACAGACACACTGCGGCTAGGAACTTTCCAACATTCATTTCAACATCTCCAGCAATTTTTTGAGGTCGCCGCGAAAAGCAGCTAAGTCGCTTTGGATAGTAGGGATGCTACTACTTACATTCAACAAGAATATGCAAAACACATGAATAATAAGTTCATTCTGGTGCATTTTTATAAGGCGAATAGCTTAGGGCTGGAGCTTGTTTTGAATACCCTCTAGAAGAAATAGCCTAAAGCCGATTTGTTAACAGTACAAAATTCCGGACCCCTGTTTCTGTCTTTGAGGCGAAGTTATGCCAGTTGCGAGTAAAATCTTCCGTTTGTAAGAAGTGGGCACAGGCGGTGTCCTAAACATATTTCCAACGGAGGAATACTTGAACCAAGTTCGGTTGCTGCTTTTCGCCGTGATGCTTGTTCCAAATTCGAACGCCCAGATTGACAACTCCACTAAGCAGCTGGCCCATGACATTTTCAAGCAATTGATTGAGATCAACACCACGGATTCTGTCGGTAATGTGACCACCGCATCTGAGGCCATGGCGCAGCGATTTCGTGCGGCCGGCTTTCCGGATAAAGACATTTACATCGGTGGACCAAACGATCGCAAGAAGAATGTAGTCGTCCGCCTGCACGGATCCGGGAAGCACAAGCCGGTCCTGCTGATCGGGCATGTCGATGTGGTCGAAGCGCGCCGCGAAGACTGGAGCACGGACCCGTTTCAATTCCTTGAAAAAGACGGCTACTTTTATGGCCGCGGCACCGAAGATATGAAGGATGGCGACGCGATCATGGCTACCACCCTGATCAGATTCAAGCAGGAAGGATTCGTGCCCGACCGCGACATTATTCTTGCCATGACTGCAGATGAGGAGGGCGGCAAATCAAATGGAGTCGATTGGCTGCTGAAAAATAAGCGTGATCTGATTGATGCCGAGTTCGTATTGAATCATGATGGCGGCGAAGTGCAAATGGATCACGGAAGGGCGGTCGCACTGACGGTTGACGCGACCGAGAAGCTTTATTCCGATTATCAGGTTGTAGCCACCAATCCTGGAGGGCACAGCTCACTGCCGCGACCGGACAATGCCATTTACGAACTCTCACATGCGCTAATCAACCTGGAGCAACACAAATTTTCCTTCGAGTTGAACAGCGTTACCCGGGCTTATTACGAGCACCTGGCCAAGGTGGAAAGCGGGCAACATGCTGCTGACCTGCAGTCGATTCTGCGCACACCGCCCGACGTTGACGCCATCAGTCGTGTTTCGCAGGATCCGACTGATAATTCCAAACTGCACACAACCTGCGTGGCGACGCGGCTTTCAGGCGGCCACGCTAACAATGCGCTGCCAGGCCGTGCCGAAGCCGTCGTAAATTGCCGGATTCTACCGGGGCATTCCAAGCACGAAATTCGGGAAGAGCTGGCGAAAGTATTTGCCGATCCAAAGCTCCAAATTCGTTATGTAACGAATGCCGGGGAAATTCTTGAGAGCATTCCCGATCAGCGTTCATTCGCGCCACCGCCTCCTCGGCCGGATGTTTTTGACGCAATCACGAGCGTCGCCGCGAAGATGTGGCCAGGTATTCCGGTTTTCCCGACGATGGCGACGGGCGCTTCCGATGGCGTGTACACCATGAATGCGGGTCTTCCTACGTATGGAGTATCGGGAGTCGAAGCCGAACGCAATGATCACCGCGAACACGGCCGGGATGAGAGAGTTCCTGTGGAATCTTTTTACAAAGGGGTAGACTTCTATTACCAATTTCTAAAGACGCTTACTACTTCTCACTAAGCTGATCATCCGGCGGGACATTAACGCGGTAGAGAATGCTGGCATGTGGGCGAAGCTGAAGCTGCAAGCCAGTTTTTTTGCCCAATGAGGTTTTGGCCCACAGATCGCGAATCCCTGCCGAACCGGCATTGATCCCAATCTGGCTGAACGGCAGGTCTACGCTCGTGGAAGTGTCTGCCAAGTTGAATACGGCTACGTAATGATCTTTGCCGCCGGGAATGTCCGCCGTCCAGGCCCGAGTTGTCCCGCTTTCAAACGACTGGTGATTGGCCTCGCTGTGCTGGTCCACAGCAAGAACTTCGTCGTTGGTAATCAGAGCATTAGTTGTGGCATCGTTGCTAGGGAGGTCGCCGCCAAAAATCAACGGCGATCGGAACATACACCAAAGCGTCATCAACGTTTGCTGTTCATCCGAGGTGAACTTTGAGGGTGAGCCTCCACCCTCCTTTGCGGTGACGCGTAAACGCCCAAGCGGAAGCATGTCGGCATCCGGCCAGGTATGGTTCTTGCCAACGTACTCGGCCCAATCCCGCGCGTAGTCAAACTGTTTCTTCAACAGCTTCCAGTTATCCCAGAAATCGTCTGAGATGCGCCACATATGCGCGTACTTTTCAAAAAATTCTGCTTCTGAAAGCGGCGCGGGCCCCGGTGAAATGCTTAAGACGATCGGCCTTCCGGTTTTGCGTATCGCCAATCCGAGCGCCCTTATTTCTGCCGGCTGATAAAGGTGGCTGCCCATGTCATCGGCCTTTATAAAATCGACGCCCCACGAGGCGTAGAGCTGGGCTATGGAATCGTAATAGGCTTGAGCGCCGGGCTTGGTCGTGTCCACGCCCCACATATCCGAATTCCAGCGGCAAGGATTATCTCGGTCAGCGACATCAGAGGCGTGATGTTGGGTGCCTTTAATCGGGAGATTTTGCTCAACGGCCTCACGAGGGATGCCCCGCATGATATGAATTCCGAACTTCAGGCCTTTGCCATGCACGTAGTCTGCGAGAGGCTTAAACCCGGCCCCATTCGTCGATGACGGGAACCTATTCACAGCCGGGACCAGACGACCGTATGGATCCAGCGTTAGCTTCGCGCCGGGTGCGTAATCGTGCCCCTGCGCGTTCGGCTCATACCACTGAATGTCCACCACAATGTATTGCCATCCATGAATCGCGAGATCACGCGCCATGACATCGGCATTGGCCTTCACTTGATCTTCGCGAACGGTGGTCCCGTAGGAATCCCAGCTGTTCCACCCCATGGGAGGGGTAGGGGCCGGAGTCATTTGGCTGAAACATCGCAGCGCTAACAAAAGCACCACAGCAATTATTGGGAGGACTGGTTTCATGCCTGCAGAGACGCCGCCTGCCGGTCGGAAGAAATGCGAATCAATGTCGGAAGCACATCGCCCATCTCGGATCGTTTGTCGCCGAATGCAAAGTATACGCGGCTAAAGAGGCGATAAAGATCGTCATAGATGCGCCGCTCAGAAGCGTCCGGCTCGAAGACGCGGTGCTGCGGGCAAATCTTATTTTGCGCTTCTTCGATGGTTTTAAAAGTGCCTGCCGCCAAAAATGCGAAAATCGCAGAACCCAGGCTGGTCACGCTTTTCGTCGGCACTAGAACCGGACGCCCGAGCACGTTTGCGTACACTCGGTTCAAGACTTCATTTTTCTGCGGAATCCCGCCGGCGTTGATTACGCGCTGAACCCGAACACCTTTACTCTCCATACGATCGAAAATAACGCGTGTATGTAGCGCTGTTCCTTCGATGGCGGCGAATAATTCGTCTTGCGCCGTGCTTTGCAGATTCCAGCCCAGTGTCATGCCGCGCAGGTTAGGATTGACCAATACCGTGCGATCACCATTGTCCCAGGTCATCCGCAGTAATCCAGTCTGTCCGGCGCGGTAGTTTTCCAGTCCCTTACTCAACGTCGCAACATCAGCACCGGCGCGCGCGGCGATAGCATTGAAAATATCGCCTACCGCGGAGAGACCGGCTTCGATTCCAGTACGCTGGGGATGAACGCTTCCCTGCACAACGCCGCAAACGCCTGGGACCAGATTCGGCGAAGGGGTAATGCCGATAATGCACGTGGATGTCCCAACCACATTGACCATGTCATCGGTGCGGCAGCCCGCGCCGACTGCATCCCAGTGCGCATCGAATGCGCCCACCGGAATCGGGATGCCGGGCTTGAGACCCAACTTTTCGGCCCAGAATGGCGACAATCGTCCGGCAATTTGATCAGATGTCGCGTACTCGCCTTGCAGTTTTTCCCGCACACCCGCGAGTAGAGGATCAACTTTGGTCAGGAAACCGTCGGACGGGAGCCCGCCCAGTTTGGCGTTCCACAGCCACTTGTGACCCATGGCGCATATGCTGCGCTTGACCTTTTTTGGATCGGTGATGCCGCACAGAGTGGCCGCAACCATGTCGCAGTGCTCGAAAGCAGAAACAAAGTCTTTCCGCTTCTCCGGAGTGTGACGCAACCAATGCAGCAGCTTCGAGAATCCCCATTCCGACGAATAAACGCCGCCACACCATTCGATAACTTCTAGTTTCTCGCGTTGCGCAGCCGCGGTGATCTCTTCGGCTTCACCTTTTGCCCGGTGATCGCACCATAAATAGTATTCGCCGAGAGGCCGAAGGTCTTCGCCGACTGGGATGACCGAGGAGCCGGTGGTATCGAGGGCAATGGCTTCAATCTGCTCACCCGAAATTCTTGCCTGCTTAACCGCTTCGCGAGTGGCAGCAGCCAAGGCGTGCATGTGATCGTCATGTGATTGGGTCGCGTATTCGGGATCTTCGCGCTTGCGATGGAGGGGATATTCCGAAACCGCCGAAGCAATCATTCCACGTTCGCTGTCGACGATGGAAACACGAACGCTCAGGGTTCCGAAATCCACGCCTGCAACTACTGCCATCAGCAGGCCCCGTCAGGCCGGTCGTGCCAATATGTCTCCCAGCCCAGGTAGCGAGTGGCTGCTTCGTGTACCGCGGGAGCTACGGAAGAAAGATTCGCCGCAACATGGTGCTCGAATCCGTTTTCACAGATGTAGTGCAGGAGCTTCTGCATTTTCGGAATCTCCACTACGCCCGCGCCTCCGAATGTATTCAAAGGATCATCGGTGAAGCGGCCTTCGCCGACGTACCCGCGCATCTTGCCTTCGGTGTCGCTGGTTGAGAACCGCGCAAAACTCATCTTCTCCGGTTTGATTAAGCCAACGACGGTGCCATAAGTATTTGCTTTGCCTACGGTGCCAGCAATAATTTCCTGAAAATCCATTTTGAATGAGCGGAAAAAGTGCTTGGGAAGATTGGCGCAATGGAAGCAAACCGCTTTGTCCGGATTCTCTCCGTAATTATTATTCCAGTCGAGCAGCGCGGAAGGAGTGCCAGACGCGAGTTGTAGGGCGTGCATTCCCAGCACACCGGCGATATCGACCTCGCAGGCACTAGAAAGGAGTTGCTCGCTCATCATACTCATGACCGTGCACGGCACTACACCGAAATTTTCTTCTAGTGACGTCCAGCACTGAACTGCGCTGATTTGCACTTCTGTCTTGGACATCCACTGATCGATGACGGCGCCGAGCTTGGCCATTTTCATCAAAGACGGGGCAGGCACATCTTTCGAATCCACATACTTCTTGATGGATGCCAGCTTCGCCTGGGCATGATCATCGGTGTCTTTCATCCGATCAATGCTACCGAGGACTTCTGAAAGATCGAGTGTCTCGATGGAAATCCCATTCGCTTCCAGGATTTTTTCGCTGTACCGAACGGTGTTAAAAGCCGCTGGCCGTGCACCAATTGCTCCGACGCGGAGATTGCGAAAGCCATTGACCACGCGACAAACGGCGGCGAACCATTGCAGGTCTTTGGCAAACTCTGGGGAATCAGGGGCCTCGGTATGAAGAGTAGTAATCGAGTATGGAATGCCGTATTGCCGCAGATTATTGCAGGCCGACATCTTGCCGCAGAAACTATCGCGGCGGAAGGCAATAGTCATTTTCTTAGGATCGTCAGGTGTGGCCTGAATGAGCACCGGGACGCGAAGGTCGGCTAAGCGCAAGCTATCGGCAATGGCGCGCTCTTCGCCGAAGTTCGGCAGCGTGACAATAATGCCGTCGATGCGACCTGCGTTCTTTTTGAAGAGCTCCGCACAGCGCCTGGATTCCTCGCGGGTTTCGACTGCTCCATATTTACTTTCCTCTGGAGTTAGCGCCACTACATCCATGCCTGCCGACTCGAGCACTCGCAGCATTTCGTTGCGACCGCTTTTTGCGAGGTGATCGGGGAAAAATCCTCGGTTCCCAACGATTACCCCCATCGTCATCTTCTTCGCTGCCATAATACCCCTGAATGAAATCAGCTACTGGCTTCTAGCGCATATCACCTTCGCCCGTTTGCAAGAAACTACGTCTTTCCCGGTCTAAACATGGCGCAATAAATCACTCCGAGCACCGCCAACAGTCCGCCCCACCAGACTGGAGCATGCAATTCGGCCAGCACGGTATCGGGCGGATGCGACCACTCGGCGAGTCCGCTGATGAAAATCATGACTCCGTACACCAGCAGCAGCACTCCCACAAAGAACCAAACGGGGATAATGTGATGTTTTTCTGACATAAGTCTCACCAGAAAATGATTTGCAGAATTACCAAAGCTACGAGTGCCAATATCCCCCACACCAGCGGACGATGCAGCCAGCTCGCGTGCTCTTCCTTGGCGATCGGGGTCAAACTGTAAACCAGTCCAACCAACTCGGCGTCAGGCTTAGGCTTGGTGACCAGCGTCACGAGCACAGTTACAACAACGCAAGTAACGCAAGACCACAGCGATTGATACATATCTTGCGCGAGTCCCTTTGCCAAAGGCGAGCGGGCAAAAATGGGCACCCACCGCTGGGGATCCACCTTCTGCATCAGTAGAAACATCGTAATTGATGAAACCGTGCCTGCGAGCAATCCTAGGAAGCCACCCCAGCGCGTGACCCGCTTCCACAGCATCCCCAGAAGAACCGTGCCAAACAACGGCGCGATAAAGAACCCGAACAATGCCTGCACGTAATCCATGATGCTGGCGAAGCCCATCACCAGGTACGCCGTCCCAATGCTGATGATCAGGCCAATCAACGTGCACCAACGCCCCATGGAGACGTAGTGTTTGTCGGGCGCGGCCTTGTTCAGAAACGGGCGATAGATGTCATACGTCCAAACCGTTGCGAATGCGCTCACGTTACCCGCCATTCCGGCCATGAACCCGGCAACCAAGGCGGTGATGCCGAGCCCCAAAAGACCCGGCCCGCAATACCGTGCAAGCATCAACGGCAGAACCTCGTTGTAGCTGTGCTGTCCGGGAGCAAGGTGTGGTGCATTCGGCACCAGGTGCATGGGTAAAACAGCTAGCCCTAGCAAGCCCGGAAGAATAACAATCAGCGGCACCGCCATTTTAAAGAACGATCCAAGGATGGGCGCCATCTTCGCCGAACGAATATCCTTCGCGGAAAGCACGCGTTGGACCACCAGAAAGTCCGTCGTCCAGTAACCCATGGATTGCACTGCACCGAGTCCAAACACGATACCGATCCAGTTAATGCCCATCGGGTTGTTCGCGAATGATCCCATCGGCGCCCACATATGCGTGAAATCCTGGCCGGGAAAATTCTGATGAATGCGCGCCACCATGCCGCTCCAACCGCCGGTCTCGATCATTCCGAGGATGGGGATCAACAACGCGCCAAACCAGATCAGAAAAAACTGCAAGACTTCGTTGAAGATTGCCGAAAACAACCCGCCTGCCGCGACATAAACGCCAACCGTCAGCGACGAAACCCAGATGCTGAAATTGATATCCCAGCCGAGAACAACTTTCATGACCACTGCCATGGCGTACATGTTCACACCCGACATCAAAATCGTCATGACGGCAAAGGTAACCGCGCTCAAGCCGCTCGCCTCAGATCCGTATCGGAGCTTCAGATATCCCGGAACGGAGTGGGTCTTCGAAATGTAATAGAACGGCATCATCACAAGGCCGAGAAAGACCATGGCCGGAATGGCGCCGATCCAATACCAGTGCGCGGCCATAATCCCGTACTGATACGCCGAACCCGCCCAGCCCAGTAATTCAAGCGAGCCCAGGTTAGCGGAAACAAATGCCAGCCCCGCGACCCATGCTGTCATTTCGCGCCCGGCCAGAAAGAAGTCTTCGCCGGTATTGGCAAAGCGCTTCAGATAGAAGCCAATCACTAGCACCAGAACAAAGTAGAAGGCAATAATCGCAAGATCCACGCCCGACAGATGTACCAGCCGTTGTGTAACGAACATCGCAAAGAGCGGATTCATTTATGTTCCTTTGTCTGGCCGTAATAGGCCTGACTGCCGTGCTTGCGAAGATAATGCCGGTCGTGCAGCGGTTTACCGATCGCACTTGCTTCCGCGTTGATCGTAATCGTAAAGAATGCCATCCTGGCAATGGACTCTAGTACCGCTGCATTGTGGGCCGCGGTCTTCACGTCCGGACCCCAAGTGAACGGGCCGTGATTGGCCACCAGAACGCCAGGAGTTGAAGCAGCGACGCCGTTCCGAAATCGCCGGATAATAGCATCGCCAGTATTCTTTTCATATTCGCCTGCAATTTCGTCCTCGGGCATCGAGTCTGTTACTGGCACAGGGCCGTGGAAATAATCCGCGTGCGTAGTTCCGAAACATGGAATCTCGCGGCGGGCCTGGGCCCAGGCGGTAGCATATTCGGAGTGGGTGTGTACCACTCCTCCAATATCCGAAAATGCCTTGTAGAGGACCAGGTGTGTGGGAAGATCAGAAGATGGGCGAAGTTTTCCTTCCACAATTCTGCCGCTCAAATCGCTGACGACCAGGTGTTCGGGCTTCATCTTGTTGTAAGGAACGCCGCTAGGCTTAATAACGACCAAGCCTTTTTCGCGATCAATGCCACTGGCATTGCCAAAGGTGTAGAGCACCAGGCCGCGCCGCACCAATTCGAGGTTGGCGTCCAGCACATCCTCGCGCAACTGCTTCAAGGAAGACTTAGACAACCTGGCATGCTGGCTCGGCAACTCTGCGGTTCTCCAAAAACTCGATCACGTTCAGCCCTCACTAGCGGGCTGAGAAGCGAAACACGGTCACTGTGTGGTACTTCTGTCCCGCTTTCAATTCGGTTGTAGGAAACTTCGGGTGATTCGGTGAATCCGGAAAGTGCTGGGTTTCGAGGCACAGTGCGCCTCGATGCGGATACGCTTTGCCGTCTTTGCCTTTAACGGTCCCGTCCAGGAAATTTCCGGTGTAGAACTGCACCCCGGGTTGGTCCGTCAGAACCTGCAGCACGCGCCCGCTGCTTGGCTCATATACTTCAGCCGCCTCTGAAAACTTGCCGCTGCTGTCGAGTACCCAGTTGTGATCGTAGCCGTGACCTTTCTTCAGTTGTTCATTATCATTGTCAATTCTTGAACCGACTGCGGTGGGCTTGCGGAAATCGAACGGCGTTCCTGTAACTGTCGCCAGTTCTCCGGTCGGAATGAGGTTGTCATCGACAGGTGTGTAGCGGCTGGCATTAATCTTTACTTGGTTCTGCAGAATGTCGCCATTGCCCTCTCCCGCCAAGTTGAAATAGGAATGGTTCGTAAGGTTTAGGACCGTGTCTTTGTCTGTAGTGGCGGAATAGTCGATCTTCAGTTCCTTACCGAGCAGGGTATAACGCACAACTGCAGTCAGCGTTCCCGGGAAGCCGGCATCTCCGCCCGGGCTGACGTGAGTAAGTTCGACGCCGTGCGGAATTTGCTTCGCCTTCCAAACGGCTTTATCGAATCCCTTGGGACCGTTGTGGAGAGTATTCTTGCCGTCATTCTGGGGAGTGTGGTAAGTCTTGCCCTCAAGTGTGAACTGACCGCCACCAATACGGTTGGCATACCGTCCAATGATTGCACCGAAAAATGCCGGATTAGGTTTCGGGCCGCTGGTGTAACCATCGAGCGAATCGAAACCCAGCACCACATCTGCTGATTTTCCGTTCTTGTCAGGCACCTTCAGCGATTGCACAATACCGCCGTAAGTGATAATCCGGGCCTCGATTTCGCCGCTCTTCAGAGTGTAAATATCGACTGGAGTTCCGTCGGGGGTCTTTCCAAATGGTTGTTTCGTGACCTGGCCTTGCATGTCCGCCACAATGGTTGCCAGCGCAAATACGAGAGCGCATACCCTCATTCGCGCAACCTCCGATTAGATTTTTAGATTCGCGCCGCGAATCGAAGCGGTGCAATGGAACGCTGCATTATCTCTAATTTGCAGGTGCTTGTAAACGTTTACCTGCTGCCCGATGTTTTTGGCGGCGCAGTAAGAAACATTAACCTCTGCATCTACGCCGAAGCGCCGTTCAGCTCGGCGTGAGCGCCATCGGCGGACGAACAAATATAAACGTCGGGAGAAATTCCGGTCTTTTCCTGATAACGCTTCGCAATGGTTTCCCGAAATGCTTCCGCCTGCCCCGATGCAACCAGATTCACAGTACAACCCCCAAAACCGCCGCCGGTCATCCGGCCACCGTAATATCCCGGTAAGCCTTCTGCTGCTTCGACCATCAGGTCTAGCTCACGGCAGCTAACTTCGTAAAGATCGCGCAAGCTCCGGTGTGAATCGTGCATTAATTGACCCATCTGATCCAGTTCGCCAGCCCTCAGGCTCTTGATAGCCTGCACCACTCGCTGGTTTTCCTCGACAACATGAAGGCACCGCTTGTAAATCACCGGCGGTAGTGCATTGGCACACGAAGATAATTGCTCAAGCGTCGCGTCTCTGAGTGCTTTGATTCCTGGGAATGCTCTGGAAAGAATTCGCACTCCAGCTTCGCACTCCTCGCGGCGGCGGTTGTATTCCCCGCCCGCGAGCTCATGTTTGACCATGGTGTTGCAGATCACGAGCTTTACTTGCCGAGGCATTGGAACATGTTCGAAATGCAGGGAGCGGCAGTCGAGCAGCAAGGCGTGTCCAGCTTTGCCAAGACATGAGACAAACTGATCCATAATGCCGACCCGCGCGCCGACGAATTCATTTTCGGCCCGTTGACAGAGCTTAGCGATTTCCGGCAGAGGCGGCTTAGCATCGATGGAGCTCAGCAGAGCCAGCGCGGTTCCAACCTCAATCGCAGCCGAAGAACTCAGTCCCGCGCCTATCGGCACTTCACCGTGCACCAGCAAGTTCGCGCCGCGAATCACGTGGCCGGCCTGCCGCAACATAACGGCAACTCCAACCACATAGTCAGACCATCCGCCGAGCGGTTTCGGAGAGCTTTGCAGATTAAGCTCGAATGGCTCTGAGAATTCCGTGGAGCGCAAAACCAGCTTCTGGCCGGGACGTGGCGCAATGGCGACGCGGGTTGAAAACTCAATTGCGCACGGCAGTACGAATCCGTCGTTATAGTCAGTGTGCTCGCCGATCAAGTTCACTCGGCCCGGCGCGACAAAGATTCGTGGCTCAGAATGAAACATCTCCCGGAATCGTGCAGATAGTCCGTCCGCGTTCATTTGAGTAGCGGTATTGTAATGGTTTGCGAGTTGTGAGAGAACCTTAGGGACGTTGCGCTAAAACGTCAGCGCCAAACTGGTGTATTCTGCCTTTCCTGAAAAAATAGCGGCTGCAAAGGAAATCGTTGGACCTTACCGAACAATCGCATCGGCGGTTGAACCCGTTAACGGATGAGTGGGTGCTGGTTTCGCCTCACCGGACGCAGCGTCCCTGGCAGGGTGCAGTGGAAGCCGTGCCCGCGGTTGCGCGACCGCAATACGACCCAACATGCTATCTTTGCCCCGGTAATCCACGAGCTGGTGGGGTCCGCAATCCGCAATACACTTCTACATACATTTTTGAAAATGATTTTGCCGCGCTCAAGAAAGACGTGCCGGCATCAACGATAGACGTCCAGCACAAAGGCCTGCTGGTGGCGGAAGGCGAATCGGGCATATGCCGAGTGATGTGCTTCTCCCCTCGACATGATTTGACCCTTTCCAGCATGGAGCAGCCTGCGATTGAAGAAGTGGTTCGCACCTGGACGTCTCAGTTTTCTGAGCTCGCCAGAACGCCGGGCGTTAGCCATGTGCAGATTTTTGAAAATCGCGGCGAAATGATGGGCGCCAGCAATCCTCATCCGCATTGTCAGATCTGGGCGACGAAGTCGATTCCGCAAGCGCCCGCGCGAGAGCTTTTTTCGCAGCAAAACTATTTCAAAAGTCACGACAGTTGTTTACTCTGTGACTACCTCAAGCTCGAGGCTGGCGAGCAAAAACGGATCATCTGCGAGAACGAAGGATTTGTTGTGCTGGTGCCCTTCTGGGCGGTATGGCCATTTGAAGTGCTGGTCTGCAGCCGACGACACTTCGGAGCATTACCTGAACTCAACGGCAGCGAAGTTTCTCAGCTTGCCGCGATCTTGAAGCAAATCGTATCGACATATGATCGGATCTTCGAGGTCCCGTTTCCCTACTCGATGGGCTTCCACCAGTCGCCGACAACAGGAGCTCATCCGGAATGGCATTTCCATGCGCATTTTTATCCTCCGCTTCTCAGGTCGGCAACCGTGCGAAAGTTTATGGTTGGATTCGAAATGTTGGGGACGCCGCAACGCGACATCACGCCCGAGCTGGCAGCGGAAAGACTGCGGTCCTTAGTTGCAAACGGAAAATGACCATCGAATCCAATTATTGGCTAACTACGACCGCGATGCCTCGAGGCACACCAGGCAGTCTCCATACCCGCGTAGATGTGGCGATTATCGGAGCGGGATTTACCGGGCTTTCTGCGGCACGCGCACTGGCGAAGAAAGGCGGGAGCGTAGCAGTGCTCGAGGCCAACAGCATCGGCTGGGGTGCTAGCTCTCGCAACGGCGGAATGGTTCTCACCGGACTGAAGTTAAGTGCTGAAACTCTTGCCAAGCGCTACGGAATGGAACTCACGTGCCGAATGTATGCGACATCACTTGAATCGATTGACCTAGTGGAAAAACTCGTGCGGGACGAAAATATCGATTGCAGTTTCTCGCGCTGCGGGCATCTGGAGGTCGCCTGCAAGCAGTCACATTTCGACGCTTATGCGCGATCAGTCGAGCTCATTGCGAAACAATTCCAGCACGAACTCCGAATCGTTCCTCGCCACGAACTTGCGACCGAAATCGGCTCTGGCATTTATTTCGGAGGCATTGTCGATGAGACCAGCGCGGGAGTGAATCCCGCTCAATACGTATCGGGATTGGCGACGGCTGCGCTCGGGGCCGGAGCGTGCATTTATGAGAATGCTCGGGTGCAACAAATCCAGCGCAATTCGCAAAACGGATCAGCAGGGTTTTCAATTCTGACTTCCCGCGGAAACATTTTTGCTCAAAATGTGCTGGTCGCAACCAGTGGATACACGTCAGGCGCAACTCCTGCACTGCAGAAGAAAATCATTCCGATTGGCTCATTCATAATCGCGACTGAGCGCATGCCCGAAGACTTGGCTCGCGAGCTCAGCCCGCGTAACCGGATGATTTTTGATTCCAAGCACTATCTTCACTATTACCGGCGAACGCCAGATAATCGCATGCTATTCGGAGGCCGGGCCGCATTCTTTCCAGAGACCAGCAACACAATCCAACGCAGCGCAGAAATTCTGCGACGCGATATGGTCGAGGTCTATCCGCAGTTGCGCGATTTCAGCATCGAACACGCCTGGGGCGGAACGCTGGACTTTTGCTTTGACACCATGCCGCATGCCGGCCAAATGGATGGGATTTATTACGCGCTCGGTTTCGCGGGACACGGCGTGGCGATGGCTACATATCTCGGGACAAAATTGGCTGAGATGATGAGCGGCGGCAGCAGTGAAATTCCTTTCGCCGCAATTCCCTTCCCTGGCGCACCGCTCGGACTTTATAACGGAAAGCCATGGTTCCTGCCCTTTGCAGGCGCATATTACAAAGTGCTCGACTGGGTGAGTT
>Ga0209474_10001692_pt1 | contig 21154 bp, 14 predicted proteins | sample GraSoiAngelo_145_FD_185902 | JGI IMG/M metagenome (GOLD analysis project Ga0209474, IMG submission 185902) | Grasslands soil microbial communities from the Angelo Coastal Reserve, California, USA - 14_1009_05_20cm (SPAdes) (version 2) | ecosystem: Environmental > Terrestrial > Soil > Grasslands... | reverse complement strand
ATGATCGCCCAGAGCTTTGGCGTCGGCACGCACGCGGAGATGCCCGTGGCGCTGGCCGGGGCGGTCTACAGCGCCGGCGCCTCCGCCATCTGGTTCCAGTGGAAAAACCTGTTCATCACGCCCTTCTACTGGATCATGGCGCCGGTCTTCCGCCGGATCCGCCGGACGACGATGGCGGAGTTCACCGAAGACCGCTACGGGCCGTGGATGGGCGCGATCTACATCGTGTTTGCGCTCTGCTTCTTCGTCATCAACACCAGCAGCATGTTGAAAGGCGCCGGCAAGGTGATCAGCCAGGCGACCGGCGGTACCGTCGGCGTCGACGAGATCGTCGTCGCCATGACGGTGATGTTCATGCTCTACAGCTTCGTGGGCGGACTGATCGCCGCCGCCTGGACCGATCTCTTTCAGGGCGTGCTCATCATCGTCCTCTCGTTCATGCTCGTTCCGCTCGGCTGGAACGTGGTCGGCGGGCTCGATGGGATGAAGGCATCGCTGGAGCCGTTCCGCTTCTCGCTCGCGACGCCCTCGGGGATCGGACCGTGGGTGATCATCATGTTGACCGTCAACGGTCTCGTCGGCATCATGGCGCAGCCGCAGCAGCTCGCGGCGGTGGGAACGGGGCGCAACGAGCGCACGTGCCGGGTCGGCATGTTGTACGGCAACTTCGTCAAGCGCATCTGCACCGTGGGGTGGGCGCTCGTCGGCTTGATCGTGGGCGCGATGATTGCGCAGGGCCACGGCGACACGGCGATGCTCCAGGACCCGGAGAATGCGTTCGGCTTCGCCTGTCGACAGCTCCTGTTTCCGGGAGCCCTCGGGTTGCTGATCGCGTCGGTGCTGGCCGCGAACATGTCGACGTGCTCTGCCTTCCTGGTCGACAGCGGCGCGCTGTTCACCGAAGGACTCTATCGACGACGGCTGGTGCCGAACCGGCCGGACCATCATTACTTATGGGTCGGGCGGATCAGCGGCCTGGCCGTGACCATGATTGGTGTCGTGTATGCGCTCTTCCTGGTCGAGCGCGTGCTGTATACGTTCCTGCTGACCGAAACGTTGGCCACGTTTGTCGGCGTCAGCGTCGTTGGCGGCGTTGTCTGGCGGCGCGCGAACCGGTGGGGAGCCCTCGCGAGCCTGCTCGGGGCGCTGACGACGAACTTCGCGCTTTACCGTCTCACGGGCCAGCGGCTCGATTACTGGGACCCCAACGTGTTTCTCGCGGCCCTCCTCGTCGGGATTGCTTCGCTGGTGATCGTCAGTCTGGCGACCGCCCCCGAGCCGGCCAACGCGATGGCGTCGTTGTTCGGTCGGCTGGAGACGTCAAGTGATGACGATGTCCAACGTCCGCTGCTCCTGGTCCACCTGCTGCACCCGCGGCGCGCCGGTGGGCTGGCAGCCTTTCGCGCGGATCTCAGCGGGTTCGCGGCCGCATGGCTCATAGTGATCGTCCTCGTCGGCGCAACTGCGATATTCCTGGCGATGTGACTTGCGCTCGTCGAACCGCGATCGCAGCAGGACGGCTGCGTGCCTCTGAGTCTCGGCTGAAGAGCCTGTGAAAAAACTTGGTTATGGTCGAGCTGTATCGTCTCTACGATTGCGAGCGGCGTATTCGTTCGTGATATATCTTCGCGACACGCTCATACATCCGCGAGGTACCCTGATGCGCCGACTGTGGCCGCTTGCCGCGTTTACGCTCGTGCTGTCGCTGGGCGCGGCGTCAGTTTCCTCGCGGCCGCAGCCTCCCGCGGCGCGGACGCACCGCTACCGTACGCTCGAGGATCGCTTCGTCGTCCGCCATCCCAAGTCGCTCGAGGAATGGCAGACGCGCGCGGCGTGGCTCCGCGAGCATATCCTCGCATCGGCCGGCCTGGTCCCGATGCCGGAGCGCACACCGCTGAAGCCCGTCGTGTTCGACGAGCGGATGCACGACGACTACACCGTCTCGAAGGTGTACTTCGAAAGCCTTCCCGGGTTCCTGGTCACGGGGAATCTCTACAAGCCTCTCGGCAGCGGGCCATTCCCCGCCATCGTGTCGGCCCATGGCCACTGGAACTACGGGCGGCTCGAGAACAGCGCGGTTGCGTCGGTCCCCGGTCGTGCGATCAACCTCGCACGCCAGGGCTTCGTCGTCTTCACCTACGACATGATCGGGTACAACGACAGCCGGTGGTACCCGCACACTCCCAGTCACACGTATCACGATCGTGAGTTCGGCGGCAGGCGTGAGAACCTGTGGGGACTGAACCTCGCGGGCCTGCAACTGTGGAACAGCATCCGTTCGGTCGATTTTCTCGAGACGCTCCCGATGGTCGCGCGCGATCGCATCGGCGCGACGGGCGCTTCCGGTGGCGGCACGCAGACCTTCCTGCTCGCGGCGGTCGACGCACGCATCGCGGCGTCCGCGCCGGTGAACATGATCTCGCTGCACATGCAGGGTGGCTGCCTGTGCGAGAACCTCCCCGGCCTCCGGCTCGACACCGACAACGTCGAGATCTCGGCGCTGTTCGCGCCACGCCCGCTCCTGATGGTGTCGGCCACCGGTGATTGGACCAACGAGACGCTGGAGCTCGAATACCCGGAAATGCAGCGGTTCTACGATCTCTTCGGCGCGAGGGACCGCGTGCACGCCGTGCGCGTGAACGCCGATCACAATTACAACCGCGAGAGCCGTGAAGCGGTGTACGCGTGGATGGCCCGCTGGCTCAAGGGCGCGCGGGCGGACGTCAAGGTGACGGAGCAGGAGTTCCGTGTCGACCCACTGCCGGAGCTGATGGTGTTCGCGAACCGGCCGCGTCCGGATGGCGTGGTGAGTGTCGCCGAGTTGACGGAGAACTGGATTTCGGCAGCCAGGCGCCAGCTCGCCGGCGCGGACGCGCAGGCGGCGCGCCGCGCGCTGCTGCACGCGTTGGGCTTCGAGCGGCAGCAGACGGCCGCGGCGCGGACCTCGTCCAAGCCTGTGATCGTGCTGGCGACCGAGGACGCCGAGGTCGAGAAGGCGGTGGCACGCGCGGGGCTCGCCGTGCATCGCGTCGGCTTCACGTCGTTCGACGCGGACGCGGCGGCGGCCATTTCGATGTTCGACACCTATAACCGCACCGCGGCGAGCCAGCGGGTCGCCGATCTGGTGACCGCGTTGTCCAATCAGCCGAACGCGATTCTCGTGGCCGACGGCGATGCGGCCCTGGCCGGTCTGCTGGCCGCGGCTGTCGTGCCGGTGACCCGCGCCATTCTCGACGTGGGGCGCTTCGACCTCTCGAGCGATGAGGCGTTTCTCGATCGCCTCTACATTCCCGGCCTTCGCCGCGCGGGCGATTTGCGGACCGCGGCGGCCATGGCGAAGGGCAGTTTCCTCGTCCACAACGCGGGCGACCGGTTCGCCATCGAGGGCCTCGTCACGCAGGCCGCGAAGCTGACGCCGGAACAGATTCTTCAGCTGCTGAAAAAACGCGACGGGTCATAGGGAGCCGGTTCATGCGCGAAAAGTCGATCACGCGTCGCGAGTTCGTGAAGCAGGCCGGACAGATCGCCGCCACGCCGCTCTTCGCCCTCGGCGCCGCGGCGGCGCCGGCGGCTGCCGTCCGGCGCCGGTATGCAATCGTCGGGACCGGAGAGCGCGCCTGCTTCATGTGGGGCGGCGATCTCGTGAAACGCTACGGCGATGTCGTCGAGTTCGCGGGGTTGTGCGACATCAATCCGAAGCGCGTCGGCGCGGCCAAGGCGATCATGGGCGTCGACTGCCCCACGTTCACGAGCTTCGACGAGATGTGCGACCGCGTCAAGCCTGACGTGGTCATCGTCACGACCGTCGACGCCTTCCACAGCGGCTACATCGTGAACGCGCTCGATCGCGGCATCGACGTGATTACCGAAAAGCCCATGGTGATCGACGAGACGCAGTGCCAGTCGGTGCTGGACGCGGAAAAGCGGAACCATCGCAAGATCGTCGTGACGTTCAACCTGCGTTATCCGCCGAAGCACCAGAAGATCAAGGAGCTGCTGCTCAGCGGCGAGATCGGCCGCGTGATTTCGGTCGATTTCAACTGGTATCTCGACGTCTCTCACGGCGCCGACTACTTCCGGCGCTGGCACCGCCTCAAGTCGCGCAGCGGCAGCCTCTGGGTCCACAAGGCGACGCACCACTTCGACCTCATCAACTGGTGGCTCGGCGCCGACCCGGTGTCGGTCGTCGCCGACGGCAGACTGGGCTGCTACGGCCGGAACGGGGCGTTCCGCTCGACGCATTGCCGCGCCTGTCCCCACACGTCACAGTGCCGCTTCTTCTACGACATGACGCCCGACACGACGCGAATGAAGCTGTATGCGGGCTGCGAGGACGCCGACGGCTACCATCGCGACGGGTGTGTCTTCCGGGAAGACGTCGACATCTACGACACGATGACGGCGCTGGTGAAATACTCCAACGACGTCACGATGACGTACTCGCTCAATGCCTTCATGCCCTTTGAAGGCTATCGCGTGGCGTTCAACGGCGAGCGTGGACGCCTCGAGGTGCGCGACTACCAGGCGCAGCCCTGGGCGGTTCAGGACGAGGCGGACATCCACCTGACCACGTCCTTCGGCCAGCGGCGCATCATCGACGTGCCGAAGGCCCAAGGCGAGCATGGCGGCGGCGACGATCGGCTGCGCGATCTGATGTTCGGCACCATCGAGGTGCCCGAGTACATGCGCATCCCCGACTCGCGCGCCGGCGCCATGTCATGCCTGGTGGGCATCGCCGCGCGGAAGAGCATCGAAGAAAAGCGTCCGATCCGGATCGGCGACTTGGTACGCCTCTGAGCCTGCTCGTTAGAACACGGTAGTGAAGGCGACCTACGATCCTGCGAATCTCTTCCGCGTGAATCAGAAGATCGAGCCATGATCACGGCTCATCGATACGTCGTTTGGCCTTGAAGCCGACTCTCAGAGGGCGTATGTTGCCCACACACAAGAGAGAGTAACGAGCCGGAGGCACGACGCTCCTGCACTTCGCTGGCGGCCACGCAGAAACACCGAGGGCGGCGTGTGTGAACGCGCGGGCAAGGTTGCTGGCGAGAGCAGGTGATGCTGGATCCGACGTCGTGACGGCGTTCGTCTGATCCACAACTGACTGTAAATCAGCTCCGCGTGCTCAGGGAACTCGCCTTCGACAACTGAAAGCGTTCCAGAGGATTCACATGCGGTTTTGGATATCCGTGTGGCTATCGGCGATCTGCGTCTGCGTCCTTGCCGCATCCCCGGCGCGAGCCGCAACAATCGTCGTCCCGGCCGGCGGCGATTTCCAGGCCGCGCTCAATCAAGCGCAGCCTGGTGACGTGATTACGCTCGAACCGAATGCCACCTACATCGGCAACTTCGTGCTGCCGAACAAGGGCACGGTTAACGACTACATCACGATCCGATCGGCCGCGCCCGCCACGGTGTTGCCGCCGGCCGGCGTGCGCATCACGCGCGCCTACGCGGCGCGCCTCCCGAAGATCAGGTCGCCGAATGTCCTGGCCGCGCTGCAGACGGCCGCCGGTGCGAACCATTACAAGCTGATGTTGCTGGAGTTCCAGGCCAACGAGAGTGGCGCTGGCGACATCATCTCCATCGGCGCCGGCGATTCGACTCAGACGCAGCTCTCACAAGTGCCGTACGGCTTCATTCTCGATCGCCTGTACGTCCACGGCGACCCCGAGCTCGGACAGAAGCGCGGCATCGCGCTGCACAGCCGCGACACCACCGTCATGAACTCGTGGGTGTCCGACTGCAAGGCCATCAACCAGGAGTCGCAGGCCATCAGCGGCTTCAACGGCCCGGGCAACTACCTGATCGAGAACAATTTTCTGGAGGCCGCGACGCAGAACTTTCTGCTCGGCGGCTCCGATCCGCCGATTCCGAACCTGGTCACGACGCACGTCGTCTTCCGCTCCAACCATCTCAGCAAGCAGCTCGCGTGGCGCGACCCGATCGTCGCGGCGCCGACGAACGTCACCGCGGCCGCGACACCGTCGGCCGGTGCACTACCCGCCGGCACATACTTCTACCAGGTGGCCGCACGCAAGCTCAGTAACCAGGATCGCACCGCGACGTCGGTCGCGTCGGCTGTAGGGACGGCGACCCTCGTCGCCGACGGGGCCGTGACCATCTCGTGGACGCCCGTGGCGGGCTCGCAGGAATACGTGGTGTACGGCCGCACGTCGAATGGCCCGACCATGTTCTGGACGACGCCGAACCCGTTCTTCACGGATACCGGCGCAGCAGGCGCGGCCGGCAAGCCGGGGACCGCCACCAAGTGGCAGGTGAAGAACATCTTCGAGCTCAAAAACGCTCAGGACGTCCTGGTCGAAGGCAACGTATTCGAGAACCTCTGGATGGCCGATCAGCCCGGCTACCCGATTGTTCTCACGCCGCGCAACCAGGGCGGCACTGCGCCATGGGTGGTCGTGCAGCACGTCACGTTCCGGCACAATATCGTCCGCCACACGGCCGGCGGCGTGAACATCCTGGGCACGGACAACGTCGCAACCAGCCTGCGCACCAACGACATCGTCGTGCGGAACAACCTCTTCGACGACCTCACCAGCGCCACCTGGGGATCCGGCGGGAAGGTGTTTCAGGTCGGTGACGGTCCCGAGGCCGTGACGATCGATCACAACACCGTGTTCACGACCGATTCGACGATCGTCGCCTTCTACGGAGCGCCGACGATGACATTCGTGTACACGAACAACATGTCGCCGCACAGCTTGTACGGGATTAACGGGTCGAACTCTTCGCCGGGACTGCCGGCGATCGTGACGTATGCGCCCGACGGCTACGTCTGCGCGAACATTCTCGCCGGCGGCGTCGCATCGAAGTATCCCGCTTGCGACTATTTCCCGACGGTGGTCGAATGGCTCGCCGGCTTCGTCGACCATGCCGGTGGCGACTATCGTCTGCTGCCGGGGTTCGCGAGCAAGTACCCGTCGACCGACGGCCTCGATCTCGGTGCCGACATCGCCACGCTCACCGCGATGACCGGCATCGCGTTACGCGGCGGCAACCCGGTGGCGACAGTAAAGATCGACACGACGAGCCTGCCAAACGGCGTGTTGAACGAGTCTTACCAGGCGCGGGTGACGTGCTCCGGCGGTTCGACGGCCTGCGTCTGGAGCCTGGGTGTGACGTCGCATCTGCCGGCCGGCATTCTGTTCGATCCATCGAGCGCGACGTTGTTCGGTACGCCGACGGCCGTAGAGACCGGATCCGTCACCGTGCACGCCGACGATCCGAACGATCCGACCAATGCCGCAGATAAAACGTTCAGCCTTGAAATCCGATTGCCGGCATCGACCCCTGGCCGCGACCGGGTTCTCTACGCGGCTGACGCCACGGTGATCAAAGGCACCTGGTCGCTCGTGGACGATTCGACCGCCGCCGGCGGCCGCCGCATCGCGAATCCCAACGCGTCGGCGGCGAAGGTTCCGGCGGCGCTCGCGTCGCCGGCGAACTACTTCGAGCTGACCTTCCGGGCAGACGCCGGCATCCCGTATCACCTGTGGATGCGCGGCAAGGCCGAAAACAACTACTGGGGCAACGATTCGGTCTACGTGCAGTTCTCCGGGTCGGTGGACGTGACTGGCGCGCCGATCCATCGGATCGGTTCAGCGATGAGCACGACGCTCTCTATCGAGGAGGCCAGCAACGCCGGCCTCTCAGGGTGGGGATGGGCGGACGACGCCTACGGCGGGTTTGCGGGCCCGATCTACTTCGAGACGACCGGAACGCAGACGATCCGCGTGCAGGTGCGCGAAGACGGCCTGTCGATCGACCAGATCGTGCTCGGCGGCGCGACATACCTGGCCGCCGCGCCAGGCGCGGCCAGAAACGACACGACGATTCTCGAACGAACAGGCGGAACATCCCGGACTGTGGTGCTCTACACGGCGGACGCGGCGGTGAAGGGCACCTGGTCGCTGGTCGCCGATCCGACGGCTGCGGGCGGCCATCTCGTGGCGAATCCGGATGCGGGAGCGGCGAAGCTCGCGGCGCCGCTGGCTTCGCCGCAGAACTACTTCGAGTTGAAGTTCGCGGCTGAAGCCGGCGTCGGCTACCACCTCTGGATGCGCGGGAAGGCTGCCAGAAACTTGTGGAGCAACGACTCGGTCTACGTGCAGTTCTCGGGCTCCGTGGACGTCAGTGGCCTTCCCACCAACCGGATCGGATCGACGGCCGCTGCGCCCGTCAGCATCGAGGAAGCGACTGGCGCCGGCCTTTCGGAGTGGGGCTGGGCGGACAACTCGTACGGCGGCCTCGCCGCTCCGATCTACTTCGCGTCGACCGGCACGCAGACCATTCGCGTGCAGGTGCGGGAAGACGGCGTGTCACTCGATCAGATCGTGCTCAGCGCCGACCGGTACCTGACCGTCTCGCCGGGCGCGTCGAAGAACGACTCGACAATTGTGATGCGCTGACCAGTACCGCGCCATCCGCTCGACCGGCGAGATCAGGCGTTCGTGCGGGCTATGGACACGTCGAGCGATGGCGATGGCGCTCAATCTCGTAGCAGTACTACGGTCTGGTTCGCCGCGCGTTTCCGCCATCGGTGCGAACATGGCCGACGCGGACATCCACAACGTGACCGCGTTTCTGGTGACAGTGAAATGACGATGATCAGGACGAAGAGTGTGTTTCTTTTTGCAGCCTTTGCGGGCGCTGCGTTCCTCGTGATGGGGGCGCTCGTCGTCGGGCAAGCGTCCACGGGCCTCAATCCGGAGGATCTCCTGAAGCCGCTCGCCGACTCGTGGCCGTCGTACTCCGGCGACTACACGGGCCGTCGCTTCAGCGCCCTGACGCAAGTCAACCAGTCGAACGTGAGGCAGCTGTCGCTCGCGTTTGCGGCGAAACTGTCCAACGGCCCTGACGGCGGACGAGCCGGTCCCGGCGGACCGCCGCCGACCATTATCGGCGGCGAGGGCACCGGCGACGTCGGCGGCGGCGGCGCGACGACGGTCAAGGGCGCGATCCTGTCGGTGAACGGCGTGCTCTACGTGACGACGCCCGACAACGTCTGGGCGGTCGACGCGCGCGACGGCAGCGAGATCTGGCATTACTTCTGGAAGACAAGGGGGGGCACGCACATCGGGAACCGCGGCGTCGCGATGTGGGGGAACTATCTGTACTTCGTCACGCCCGACGATTACTTCGTGTCGCTCGACGCGCGGACGGGCAGAGAGCGGTGGCACAAGGAGGCGGTACCCTTCAGCCAGCAGTACTTCATGACGTCGGCGCCGATGACGGTCGGCAATCACATCATCGTCGGCACGGGGAACGATCTCGACGCGCCGGGGTTCCTGATGTCGTTCGATCCGGAAACGGGCGCGGACCAGTGGCGCTTCTCCACCGTGCCGATGAACCCCGGCGACGCGGGGCTGGAGACGTGGAAGGACCTCGACGCGGCCCGGCACGGGGGCGGCCACCCGTGGCTGCCCGGCGTCTACGACCCCGAGTCCCATCTCTACATTTTCGGCACCGGTAATCCGACGCCCGCCTACATGTCGAAACCGCGGGGCGAAGGGCTGGACAATCTCTTCACCTGCGCGATCGTGGCGGTGAACGTCGATACCGGCAAGATGGCGTGGTACTACCAGACCTCGCCTCACGACACGCACGACTGGGATTCCGCGCAGACGCCGGTGCTCGTGGACGGCGGCTTCCGCGGCGGCGGGCCGCGGAAGATGGTGCTGACGGCGAGCCGCAACGGCTACTACTTCACGCTCGACCGACGGACTGGCGAGCACCTGGTGACCAGCACATTTTCCGACACCGTGAACTGGGCAAAGTCGCTGAACGCGAAAGGGCAGCCGGTGCGCGATCCCGCCAAGGATCATCACGTCGGCGGCTCGCTCGTCTCGTCCGCGAACGGCGGCGCGACGAACTGGCCGCCGACCGCCTACAACCCGGATACCGGCCTGCTGTACGTGCCGACCGAGGAGACCTACGCCATGTATTACCTCACCGAAACCGATCCGCGCGGGGCGATGGGCCTCGGTGGAAAGGACGAAGTCACCACGGCGGCGATGGGCCACTACATCAGCGCCATCGACTATCAGACGGGCGCGACCGTCTGGAAGCACAAGTTCCGTACGCCGGGGACCCGCGGCGGCGCGCCGGGGTTGCTGACGACCGCCGGCAAGCTGCTGTTCGGCGGCGATCTGTCCGGGAATTTCATTGCGTTCGACCCGGCGAACGGCAAGCCGCTCTGGCATACGCGGATCGGCGAGGTGACCAACGCGCCGGAGACCTACATGGTCGACGGGCGCCAGCAGATTCTCGTGGCGGCCGGCGACACGCTGTATTCGTTCGCGCTGTACCAATAAGGATGTCTTCACAGGCTTTTGTCACCGAGCGAGGGCTGATGATCACAAGACGCGAATTCGGAACAATCACTCTTGCCGCCGTGGCGTTGCCGCGATTCCTCGAGGCGCCGATCGATTCGAAAGTCGCCGGGGTGCGGCTCGGAGCGCAGACCTACAGCTTCCGCGATATGCCGCGGCCGGCCGGCGCGTCCGACGCTGTGGACGTGGTCATCAAGGCGCTGACCGACAGCGGCCTCAGTGAGTGCGAACTGCTCGGGGAGCATCTCGAGCCGCAGTTCGCGGCGGGCCGCGGCCAGCGTGGGGCGCCGCCGTCGCCCGAGGCGGTGAAGGCGCGCGAGGATCTCCGCACGTGGCGGCTCGAGACCCCGCTCGATCACTTCAGGAACGTCCGCAGGAAGTTCGACGCCGCCGGCATCACGATTCACGCCTACTGTTACAACATGAACTCGAGCTTCACCGACGCCGAGCTCGACCGCGGGTTCGAAATCGCTCGGGCGCTCGGCACCGATGTCGTGACGGCGTCGACGACGCTAGACGTCGCGAGGCGCCTGGCACCGATCGCGGACAAGCACAACATCACCGTCGGGATGCACGGCCACTCGAACGTCAGCGACCCGAACGAGCTCGCCACCCCCGACAGCTTCGCCGCCGTGATGAAGCTGTCGAAATACTTCAAGGTGAACCTCGACATCGGTCACTTCACCGCGGCAAACTACGATCCGGTCGCGTATATCCGCGAGCATCATGCGAGCATCACGAACCTGCACCTGAAGGATCGGAAGAAGAACCAGGGCGACAACCTGCCGTGGGGCCGGGGCGACACGCCGATTCGCGAGGTGCTGCAGCTGCTGAAGCGCGAGCGGTGGCCGATTCCGGCCGACATCGAGTACGAGTATCGCGGGCGGGGCACGCCGGTCGAGGAAGTGGCGAAGTGCTTCGCCTACGCGAAGCAGGCGCTCGCATGAGCACAACACGTGGCTCGACATCAACGCGTTTCAACTCCGATCGGGACCTTCGGCAACAGCCCGGTCGGCGTCGCCCGCGCGCCGGTGACACGAACGTGAACCTCATGCTCTCAAAGTTGATTGCGCCCATACCTCGGCGCATGATGTGGCCATGAAAAAAGCCGCCGGGTCCGAACCCTCACACCTCAGCAGGAGGGCGGCGCTCAAGGCCATCGGCGCCGGCATCGGCACGGTGGCGGCGCTGCCGTGGCTGTCCGACCAAGGGATGCTCGCGTTCGTTCGCATCCAGGAGACGAATGCCGCGCCGCAGCTCAAGGTGCTCTCGCCGACGCAGTTCGCGACCCTCGAGGTTCTCGTGGACGCGATCATTCCGACCGACGACCGGTCTCCTGGCGCGAAGCAGGCGCGCGTGGTCGATTACATCGACCTGTTGTTGAGCGAAAGCGACCGTCAGCTGACGCTGGAATGGTTCGGCGGCCTCGCGGCGCTCGACGCCGAAGCCATGTCGCGCTTCCGTACGCCGTTCAGCCGGCTCGGCGCCGGTCAGGTCGACGCGATCCTCCAGACCATCAGCCGCAACGAGCGCGCGCCACAGACGCCGCTCGAGACGTTCTTCGTGATGGCCAAGCAGGCCACCGTCTACGCCTACTACACGTCGAACATCGGCATTCACCAGGAGTTGCGCTACAAGGGCAATGTGTTCATCAAAGAGTTCGTCGGGTGCCAGACCGTCGACGGCAAGGACTGTCAGTACTGCGGGCAAAAACATCTGCCATGAGATCTCGGATTTCATGTTTCAGACTTCAGATTCAGATTCAATCTGAAATTCAATCTGCAATCTGAAATAGCAATCTGCAATCTCAGAGAGGCCGCCCGATGCAAGCCGACCCCACTCTCGACGTCAACCTGACACGCGCGCTCGAGGAGTCGCAGCGGCTCGCCGCCTCGATTACGCCCGGCAGCGATCGCTGGGACGTCATCGTCGTTGGCAGCGGAGCGGCGGGCGGCATGGCGGGGTTTCAGCTTGCGATGGCCGGTGTCAAGGTGCTGCTGCTCGAAGCCGGCCGGATGATCGACGTCCGCACCGAGTACAAGACGATGGAGTGGCCCTACGCGTCGATGCGGCGGCACCGGCTGCCGCCCGGCGAGCGCCCGATCGCCGTCGCCGAGTATAGCTTTCTGGATCGCCCGTACGGCTCCAATCCGGCGCTCGCGAAACACCAGAAGGTGATGTCGTACGCAGCGAACCGGTTCACCCGCAACTGGGTGGTGGACGAGCGCCAGAACCCGACCACGGGCACGCCGTACTCGTGGGTGCGCGCGCGCGTCCTCGGCGGCAAAACGAACTTCTGGGGGCGTGGCGCGCTGCGCTACGGGCCGCTCCAGTTCAACGCCGCGAGCCGCGACGGCTTCGACGTCGACTGGCCGATCTCGTACGATGACGTGAAGCCGTACTACGACAAGGTCGACACATTGCTCGGATGTTCCGGGACCACCGAAGGGCTGATGCAGGTGCCCGATGGCGTGTTCCAGCGGCCGTCGAAGCTCAATTGCGTCGAGGTGGCGTTCAAACGCGCGATCGCGCCGATGGGGCGCCACTACATTCCAGGCCGCGCCGGCGTCACCACCGACGGCGTCCTGAACAACAAGTACCGGGCGCGCTGCGCCGGGCGCGGCCGGTGCGGGCGCGGCTGCGACATCCAGGCGGCGTTCCACTCGCCGGCGTCGCTGATCTATCCGGCGCGCGACAGCGGCCACATGACGGTACGGCCGTACTCGATCGTCTCCGAAGTGCTCGTCGGCGAGCCGTCGAACCGCGCGAGCGGCGTGCGCGTCATCGACGCCAACACGCGCGAGGTGATGGACTTCAAGGCGCCGGTCGTGATCCTCGGCGCAGGCGCGCTCGATACGACGCGCATTCTGCTCAACTCACGATCGAGCGCGCATCCGGCCGGCCTCGGCAATTCATCGGGCGTCCTCGGCTGCTACCTGAGCGAGCACATCATGGGCATTCAGGGCAGCGGCTACATCCCGGCGCGGATCGGGACCGAATCAACCCTCGACGATGGGCGCGCGGTATCGCCGTACATCCCGCGGTTTCGCAACATCACCGACAAGCATCCGGACTTCATCCGCGGCTACCATTTCCAGGGCGGCGGCGGCTGCTACGAGTACCCGGACGTGGCGGAGGAGCTTACCGGTTACGGGAAGGCGTTCAAGTCGAACGTGCGGAAATACTATCCCGCCTACATCGGCTTCGGCGGCTTTGGCGAGGTGCTGCCGCGCAAGGAGAACCGCGTCACGCTCGATCCGTTGGTGAAGGACGCGTGGGGCATCCCGGTCCTGCGGTTCGACTACATATTCCGCGACAACGAGCTGAAGATGGCCAAGGACATGGCCGACTCAATCGAAGAGATGCTGATCGCCGCGCACGCAGAGGACATCAAGATCAAGCGCGAGCCGCTGCCGCCCGGCTGGTCGATCCACGAGATCGGCACCGCGCGCATGGGCGACGATCCGCGGGCGTCGGTCACCGATCGCTTCTGCCGCCTGCACGACGCCAAGAACGTGTACATCGCCGATGCGGCGCCGTTCGTCTGCGGCGGCACGCAGAACACGACCTGGTCCATTCTGGCGATGGCGTGGCGCACGATGGACTATCTGAAAGATCGTCTACGCGCTGGTGACGTGTGATGGATCGCCGCGCATTTCTCCAGTCGCTCTCGACCGCCCCGCTGTGGAACGGGCTCAACAGAAGCATCGCCAGAGGACGGTCTTCAGACCGTCCCGCCGCAGCGGAGCGCAGCCGACGAGTCGCGGACGGCCTTCAGACCGTCCCGTCGGCAGCCGCGCGCAAAGCCGTCCTGATTTCGATGCTGCCGAAGGATCTCCCCTACGCGGCGCGGTTCAAGGCGGCGCGGGACGCCGGCTTCGACGCGATCGAAATGCAGACGATCGCGCGCGGAGACGAGGCGGCGGAAATCCGCGACGCCGCCACCAAGGCCGGGCTGCGGATTCACTCCGTGATGAACGCCGACCACTGGCGATTCCCGCTGTCGAGCAGCGACCGTACTGCCGTGAGCAGCAGCGTGGCCGGCATGGAAACCTCGCTGCGCAACGCGGCGCTGTGGGGCGCCGACACGGTGCTGCTCGTCCCCGCCGTCGTCGACGCCACCACCTCGTACCGCGACGCGTGGACGAGGTCGCAGCAGGTCATTCGAGAGCGGCTGCTGCCGCTGGCGAAAGAGCTGAAGGTGATCGTCGCCGTCGAGGAGGTGTGGAACAAGTTTCTGCTGAGCCCGCTCGAGTTCGTCCGTTACGTCGACGAGCTCGACTCGCCATGGCTGAAGGCATATTTCGACGTCGGCAACGTCGTCTTCTCCGGCTACCCGCAGGACTGGATTCGATCGCTGGGGACCCGCATCGCGAAGGTGCACCTCAAGGATTTTCACCTCGATCGGATCAACGGCCGCTTCGCCTGGACCAACATCGGCGAGGGCGACATCGACTGGCTCGACGTGCGCCGCGCGTTCGACGAGGTCGGGTATCGCGGTTATTTCACGACGGAAGTCGAGGGTGGAGATGCCGCGTACTTGAAGAACCTGGCAGGCCGAGTCGACCGGTTCCTGGCGGGACAGCAGCCCGTCTAACCACCAAAGACACGAAAGGCTGTCAGGTCCATCAGGACATACCCGACGACGTGTGGCGCCGTGTCCGAGGAACTTGTCAGGGCCGGATACGATAAATACCTGCTATGAAACGTTCCACCGTCTTCCTCGGCGAGATGACCAATCGTGAAGTCGAAGCGTTCCTCGAGTCGCATCACACGGTCATCGTTCCCACCGGCGCGACCGAGCAGCACGGCCCGCACGGACCGCTGGCCACCGACGTCCTCATCCCGCAGGAAGTCGCGCGCCGTGTCGCGCCGCAGATTGGCGCCGTGGTGGCGCCGCCGATCAGCTACGCCCTGTCCTATCCCCACGTCGGCTTCACCGGGCTCGTGCACATCCGGATTCCGACGTTCATGGCGCTCATCGCCGATCTCTGCGCGTCATTCGCGGCGTCAGGGTTCCGGCGGATCATCTTCCTGAACGGCCACTACGACAACACGTACGCGATCGCATACGCCTGCGCCGACGCCGCCGACCGGATGCCGAAGGGCGTCCAGGCGTTTCCCATCAACTACTGGGACGGGCTCACCGCGGAGGAGGTCGCCGAGTTCTCGGGCCTGAAGAACGGCCTGCATGCGAACGCCGCGGAGACGTCGGCCGTTCTCGCGATCGACCGCGACCTGGTCGATCTCGAGCACGCGAACGCGGAGTTTCCTCCGTTCCCCGAGTTCACGGTGAACATGGCTCCCGTGCATACCGCGTTCTTCTTCTCGTCGCCCGGATCGGTCCATCGGGCGACAGCGTCGGGCACGTGGGGCGATGCCCGGAGGGCCACGCCGGAAATGGGGGAGCGATACCTCGCTGCCGGCGTCCGCTCGACGCTGGCGGTGCTGGACAACATCGAGCAGACCTTTGCGGCGATGCCCGACCGACCCACGCCACGAACATGACATCGATCAAGACAGCGAAAGCGCAGTCCTGATCAACAGAGACCGTCGTCGCCTGGCATCGCCGGGGCTTCCGCTTATTCTCGACATGGAAAAGTCGGCGGCGCCACGGACGTCGCCGACGCCGTTGCCGCGCGGATCGGTCGAGGCGTGCCGACCTCGCCGCGTGTCTGACGTGCGGCGGCGCTCAACTGTCGTGAGCGGACTGGCGTCTGCGGCGGCGCGCGACGACGATTTCGTCGTCCTCGATTCGATCTTCTTGCGTGAATTCGTCAGCGCGTGAATCGCGTTCGCCATCGAGATGAAGCCGGACTCTCGACACCAGACAGGTCGGCGTTGGCGGATTTGATCGACGACAACATCTACGGGGCAGGGCCAACAAAAGCCGCCGGCAAATGCGTGGAAGGAAAAGGATGCCAGAAGCGGCTCGCCAAACCGCTCCGACGAAAAAGTACGCAAAGCGGTGTCGAGATCTTGCTCGAGCCAACCGAGTGCGTATGGTGCGTAGTAGTCGGCCGGCGCCAGCACTCTTTGAACGCTTCGAGCCACATCATCAGCCGACGCAATTGATAGATCGCGCGACGATCGGTCACCCCAACGCAGCGCACCGCGTCGAGCTGATCGCACCCGCTGCGACCGCGTGAGAGATTTTCGACCCTGACCCTGGTTCCATCAGACTGATGTTGGATACCTGAACGAAAACGGTCGTCAACTCCCTGCGCCAGTTGCGGCGGAACTTTTGGATGACGGGGGAACGCCTCAAATCCCTCGGCCCTGAGCCGCTCGGATCTGAGGCGTCTGACCTTTACCTGTGAGACGAATCGGCGTGCGCCTCCCCGACGATGACGTCCACGCCCTGCGGCAGGCCCAGCGAATTCGGACTGGTAACGATCACGTGGATCGCACGCACGCGGATGCCGCTGGCGTTGCTGCCGGAGCAGGGTGGCGCACTCCCGTCATCGCAGGTCTGCTCATTAAGGGTGACCGAGCCGATTCCCGGCACCAGAATGGTCGTGTTCGGCGGTGGATTGTCACTCACCGCGGTGCCTGCGACCGAGAGCCCAGGAGGCTCGTGCCTCGCGCATCTGACGAGGACCTTCCTCCACGCGAGGCGCTGTTGGCTTGCGAAACAATCGCGTCGGCCGAAGCGGTACATGTCCCGCCGCTCGGCAAGACGCAAATACCTTGTCCCCTGGCAACGCTCGAAGAAGTGCTGCTGGACGCGAGAACCGCTCCCGCGGTGTCGCTTACCGACGTTCCGCTATTGACGAACGATGTGCTCAGCTGGTCCAGATCCTGATGGTCGTGTCCCCCTGCGGCGGAATGCTGACAAAGCCCACCACGACGAGCAATTGCGCGGATCGGCCTGCTCGTTGACGAGCGTGGCGTTCCCGCTCACGGTTCCCGCCAATGCCGGGCATCCGCCGGGCTGCGGGAAGTCGGCGTGCGCCTGGGCGTGCGAAACGACGATGTCGAGAGCATCGCCGGTGGGCGCCAGGCTGGTGATGCGTACGTGAATCATGTTGACGGTGAGATCCGCGGCGTAGGTTCCTCCGATGAGTTGGTCGGCTGGAGGCTGTGCGTGTGTGCGCTCCTCAGCCGCCCGCGTCGGGTGATCCGTTCCGCGATCGTCCTCAAGCCCTCAACGCTCTTGAGTCTCCATCGAGCGCTGATATCCCTTCGTTGAACGGCTCATTGGCACGATCCGGCGTGAGTGTCTGGACCGCACCCTGTTCTGGACGGCGGCGGATTTGGAGATGAAGGTCCTCGATTTCCAGCGTTACTACAATGGTCATCGCGCGCATGCGAGGCTGGGCGGCACTACGCCGGGACCGAGCACGGAGCCGGGCAGCGCCCGCGCGCATTTCGGTTCGTATCGATGGCAGCCGCACTGCCGCGGGCTGTATCAGACGCCGAGGGCGGCGTGACGCGCACGCGACGGAGGGGCCTTGGGCAAGTTCCGAACGCGTGACGTGTCGACCGATTGAATGCACCGTCTGCCGGTCCTGAACTCGGACGGGTTCGGGCCGTCAGATCAACGCCGGTCCCGAGGTTTGCAGCCACAACTAGAATTCGCCATCGACCGGATCGCACCGGTCAATCCGGTCGCAATGTTCCGATGGTCACGGAAGGGTGCCCTTCAGTTCTTTGTAGATCCGCCGTACGACAGCTTCCCTGGTCCCGGCGAACTGCGGCATCTTCTCGTACTGCTGGAGCGTGACCGTCGCGACGGTCTGATCTTCGGTCGCGCCTCGCGCAATCTCAGCCTGGATTCGGTCTCGTACATCGACGAGGAGCTGCCGCATGCGGTCGAGCGCGGCTCGCGTCTGCTTCGGATCGTCCGGGATCGACCCATGCCCCGGTATGAAGACATCAGCGTCGAGCGCTCTCACCGCATCGAGCACTCGAATCCACGAGACACCGTACCCCCCCGCCATGTTCGGAAATTCGTCGTTGAAGAACACCTCGCTCATGTAGACGATCCGGTCCTGGGGCACGAACAGGATGCTGTCGCCCTTCGTGTGCGCGGCGCCGAAGTAGAGGACCTGGATCTCCTTGTCGCCAACATACAACGTCATGCGATCGCGAAACGTGACGTTCGGCAGCCGTGTGCGCTGCTCTTGGTCTGACAATTGACCGCGCTGCATCTGGTCGAGCAGGCCAGCACGGTAGTTCTCGTGCCCGATCTTGAACACATCGCCGTAGGCGAGATTGCCCTTGCTGAACGGATCGTGGAACACTGAGGACACGAGATAGCGAATCGGCTGTTTGATGACGCCGGCAATCGCCTCCCGCTCCGAGCGCGCAAGCGCGTCCGAATCCAGCGCGTCGAACACCAGGACGCCGTCGCCCGCGGCGACGACGCCGCTGTTGAAGAGTCTCCCCGCGTTGTTCTGCGTATACACGTAGTGGCCGGGGATGATCTGCCTCAACGTTCCCGAAGTCGGCGCCCGATTTGCGGGCGGCGCCTGCGCGGCGGCCGCGGTGGAGAGCGCCTGCCCGATCGCGACGAACATCGCAAGCCTGGTCTTCATAGCCGTGCCTCGATCAGGACATCCGCGGCGACGGGCGGTCGCCCGATGGGTCGACAACTCTTCCACATCCAGAACACGCGAAATCCCTGGCGATGACGCGTGCCTTCACGATCGCGAGTGGCGTTCGCCAACCGCTCCACGAGCGTGACAGCCAGGCTCAGAGCCATCGATCGGCTTTCGCGAGGCGCACCCGTCGCGGTCGGGACCGTTCGAGCACCTGCCGTTGATGGCGCAGCGCGAGAACCTCGAGGTGCAGCGCGACACGTGACCGCATGACTCCTCGCAGCACCGCAAAAACAGGAATCAGCACCGCAGCATCGCACGTGAGCCTATCGGTCCGCAGTGACAAGTTCAACAACGCCAATATGTACGAAGTTTTTGCAGGCACATCTGGCGGCTTCTTGCGGAGTAGGCCAAATGTCGTGATACTGTATTGAATACAGGATTGAGTCATGCCCATTCGGCTTAATATCACCATCGACAAAGATGTTCACGAACGTCTCAAGCGCGAGCTACCGGCCAAGGGGATTAGCCGGTTCGGGCTCGGCTGCGCCCGTCTCGCGAAGCGCTGGACGACGCGTACAGAGCAGCCGCGCGGGAGCGGTGGCGGCAATCTGAAGCTCGCGAGTGGAACGCCACCGACGTCGAAGGTTGGCCGGAATGAGTCGAGGGCCCCGCCGCGGTGACGTGTACTGGGTGACGCTCGATCCGGTGGTCGGGACGGAGATTCGCAAGACCCGCCCGGCCGTGATTGTCTCGAACGATTCGTGCAACCGCTACGGCACCCGCGTCGTCGTCCTGCCGATCACGAGCAACGTCGCTTCCCTCTACCCCGGTGAGGCGATGGTCGCGGTGAAAGGAAAGCCTGGTCGCGCAGTGGGCGACCAGATCCGATCGATCGACAAAGCCCGGTTGAAAGCCCGCGCTGGTGCGGCCACTGCGGATGAGATGGCTCGGATCGACGAAGCACTCGCGATCACTCTGGCGCTTCAGGTCTAGAGCCGACCGGTGCCGCGCACAATGAGCGATGGAATGGACTCCTCCCGGTTCTGCGGCATCATCAGCCGCGACAGAACTGACGCCCATCAGTTCGAACAAGGAGGAGACCGTATGGATGCTACGACGATCGCTGTCGACCTCGCAAAGAATGTCTTTGAGATTGCCGTCGCGAACAGCCACGGCCGCATCGTCCGGCGTGCCCGCGTCAACCGGGCGCAGTTCGCGACCTTCCTGCGCGACGAGCCGGTGACCGAGGTGGTGATGGAGGCATGCGGCTCGGCGCATTATTGGGCGCGAACCGCGCAGGCATCCGGCCATCGCGTCACGCTGCTGCCGAGTCAGTACGTCCGGCCGTATGTGCGACGCCACAAGACCGATCGGACCGATGCCGAGGCACTGCTCGAGGCCCTGCGGAGTGGCAACATTCCGCACGTCGCGGTGAAAACGGTGGCCCAGCAGGAGGTCCTGGCGCTCCATCGCCTGCGCGCGCAGTGGATGACGACGCGCACGGCGCGCCTCAATGCGATGCGTGGGCTGCTGTTGGAACAGGGCATCGCGATCGCGCGGGGCGCGCGGACGATCCTGACCGAGGTCGGCCGCTTGCTCGCCGACGAGGATCCGCGCGTGCCGCCGCGGCTGCGCCTCGTGCTCACGACGACGCGCGACGAAGTCCGCGATCTCGAGGATCGTGTCGACGCCGTGGAGCGGGAACTGGCCACCCTCGCGGCCGACGATCCCGTGATCCAACGACGATCCCGTGATCCAACGGCTGATGCGGATTCCCGGCGTCGGCCTGCTGACGGCCACGGCGCTGGTCGCGACGGTCGGTCACATCCATGCGTTTCGCCGGGCGCGCCGCTTCGCGAGCTGGCTCGGGCTCACCCCACGCGAATGGTCGAGTGGCGGCTCGCGGCATCTCGGCGCCATTACGAAACAAGGCGACGTCTATCTGCGGTGTTTGCTCACGCATGGCGCCCGCGCCGTCCTGCTGATGGCGGCGCGCGCGGCGCGCGCCGGCCGGCCGCTCACGCGCCTGCAGCAGTGGGCGCAGACCGTCCAGCGGGCGCGCGGCCACAACAAAGCGACGATCGCCGTCGCGAATAAACTCGCGCGGATTATCTGGGCCGTGTGGACACGCGACGTCGAATTTACCGCGACGCCCGTACGGGCCGTCGCGGCGTAAGGGCTCCCGCGCTGGCTGCCTGCGCGGGCCCCGCGCTTGGGCGGGGGGCCTGCTCGGCGGCGAGTGATCAGCGA
>Ga0209474_10001691_pt1 | contig 21159 bp, 16 predicted proteins | sample GraSoiAngelo_145_FD_185902 | JGI IMG/M metagenome (GOLD analysis project Ga0209474, IMG submission 185902) | Grasslands soil microbial communities from the Angelo Coastal Reserve, California, USA - 14_1009_05_20cm (SPAdes) (version 2) | ecosystem: Environmental > Terrestrial > Soil > Grasslands... | reverse complement strand
CCGCAGCGCGTTGCTGCTTCGTCATCGGCGCAGTGTAGGTTAATTTTCCGATGGGATAACTGAGGTCGGGAAGAGTAACCGTAGTGCTCATCGAATCCTCCTGAATGGTAAGCGAGTGATAAAGAATCGGGTGATCGGGTGATCGGGTGATCGGGTGATCGGGTGAAGTGAAATGCAAAACCTGTATCGGGCATTGCAGCCCACGCGATTTGTGTTTCTTGCGGCCCACATTGTTCAGCATCAAATCACCGCATCGCTAAAGAACATTGTCAGGTCTGACTTCACCCGATCACCCGATCACCTGATGACCCGATCACCCGATGCTTTCGTCTTCTCCATAAACCTCCTCACATTCACCACCGCCCGATGCACGGTGCCCGATCCAATCGGCTGCTGCTCGTTGCGCGCACTGACGCGGTAAATAAAGAAGCGACCATCGACTCTCTCGAGCACGGCTTCTGCGATCACCTTCTGGCCGACGGTCGTTGGAGCGCGATGATCCACATGAATTGCCGTTCCCACTGTGGCCTCGCCGTCTTCACAAAAAGGCTGTTGCGCCTGGTAGCACGCATATTCCATCCAGCCAATCATCCAAGGCGTGGCTAGAACCGCGGGAAGATCCGGACTCAACGCGGCGAGAGTGTGCCTATGCTCCACCGCATGGGTCACTTCGGCTCGGGTACCGATAGGAACGTCTTTGGCCATAGATTTTAAAATTTAACCTTCGACTATACGAGAGTTGGAAAACGCCGTGCAATTTCAAGCTGGGCGTGCGAAGCCGAGCCGCAGAAGTTCCATCCTTGATAGATTTGGCCCGGCTTTCGATGCGTGCCTACCAAAAACCGTATGGCGCTGTGAAAATCGCGGATGCAACGATCTAACATGCTTTCAGATCTTCACATTCCGTAAAAGACGGTATGGAAAACTGTCTATCACCGGTGATAGATTCGTCCGTCCCCTAATAGAGTTTAGGACTGCGGTCCCCGATTTTGCTGCATTTCGCTTCGCTGTGCGCCGTCCTGTGGTTTGAGTTCCGAAATCTGTCTTCACTTTGAGGAGCAAAACATGTCGATATTCCGCAATGTAACCCTTGAGCTCGGCTCGGGTAATTTTCGTCGGTTGCTTTCACTACTGTCCGTACTTGGAATAAGCGTAATGCTGTGCGTTGGCGCGTTCGCGCAATCCACAACTGAAGGTGCAATTGGCGGTACGATTTACGACGTCGCTGGCGCCGTTGTTCCCAATGCGTCGGTGGTTGTCCACAATAATGGAACCAACGCCGAGCAAAGAATCACTACCGATAGCTCAGGCTCATTCCGAGTGCGGCAATTGCAACCCGCGACTTACACGGTGACTGTTACCTCGCAAGGCTTTGCTCCATATAAGGCGGAGAACGTGATCGTTCAAATCGGAAGCGTCACCGACGTTTCTCCGCGATTAGGAGTAGCGGGCAGCGCAGAAACCGTGAGCGTGAGCGCTGAGACTCCGGAAGTGAATACGACCTCGGCAGATTTCGCTCCCGTCGTAGATGCGGTCCAAATTCAAAATCTCCCGATCAATGGTGGCCGTTGGTCCAATTTTGCCGGTTTTGGGCTTATCAGTGTGCGTGGCATCAGCGTACTGCTGAACAACAACACTGTCGATGGTGCGGACAACAATCAGGCGTTCTTCTCCGAAGAGCGCGGACGCACGCGTGCTGGCTACTCCACACCCAAGACCGCTGTCCAGGAATTTCAGGTGAACACGTCGAATTACTCATCGGAATACGGGCGCGCCGCTGGGGCCGTTATCAATACCATCACAAAGAGCGGCACAAATTCGACACACGGCGAAGTGTATTTCTATGATCGCGACAACGATTGGGGAGCGACGAACCCGTTTACGAAAGTGTTCGTGCAGACGGCTCCCGGCCAGTTTACGCAGCAAATCATTAAGCCAAAGGACTGGAGAAAGATCTGGGGCGCTTCGATCGGCGGTCCAATCATTAAGGACAAGCTCTTCTACTATTTCAACTATGATCACTATAAGCGCAATTTTCCCGGAGTAGCAGCGCTGTCAACTCCAGGTACGTTCTTTGCCGCGCCGGCTGCCGCGCAATTGGCTACGTTATCAGCAAACCTGGGAATTACAACGGCACAAGCACAGACGCTGTACACCAACGCCCAAAACGATTTTCTTGGCGAGTTGGGAACGGTGCCCCGCCTTGGCGAGCAAACGATTCTTTTGCCGAAAGTCGACTGGAATATTACCGAGAGGAATCATGCCTCATTTGAAGCGAACCGCATGCGGTGGCATTCGCCAGCCGGCATTCAAAGTCAAACTAGCGTCGGCTTTGCCAATAGCAGCTTCGGCAACGACGATGTCAAGGACACTTGGGGAGTCGCAAAACTCGACACCTTCATCACCAATTCGATGGCCAATCAGGCGCGCTATCAGTACGGGCGGGATTTCGAATTCGAGCATCCGCAGCCGGCAAATACTTACGAGCAGGCGCACCTGTTGAGCCCGGGAGTCACGATTCCACCGAACGTCTTCTTTACCTTCCAAACGTTCAATTTTGGTACTGCGACGTTTCTCGATCGCGGTCGCTTTCCTGATGAACGACGCCAGCAGTTCGCGGATACAGTCAGTTGGACCCACGGCAATCACAACATCAAGTTTGGCGGCGATTTCCTGCACACATTGGACAACTCGTCAAACCTGCGCTTCCAATTTGGCGCCTACACCTACACCAGCTTCGAAAACTATGTCTCTGACCTGACTACTCCGAATCGCTGTGGTAGCGGTCGCGCGACTCAGTGCTACAGCAGCTATCAACAGGCGTTCGGGCCGCTGGGCCTAGAGTTCAGCAATAAGGATGTGGGAGTTTTCGCGCAGGATGACTGGAAGATACTTCCGCGGCTTACTCTGAACCTCGGCGTTCGCTGGGACTACGAGACCATGCCGAACGTCGTGTTACCGAATCCGGCAGCGCCGCAGACCACGCAGCTTCCTGATGACAAGAACAATTTCGCTCCACGCGTTGGTTTTGCTTGGGACGTTCGCGGTACTGGAAAGCAGGTGCTGCGCGGCGGCTATGGCATTTACTTTGGACGTATCATTAATTCCACGATTTACAATTCACTGATCAACACCGGCAATCCAAGCGGGCAGTTGTCTTATACGCTGAATGTCGCTGCCAACAGCGTGAATCCGAGCTTTCCCTCGTTTCCGCGAGTGCTAACCCAAGCTCCGAACGTCACAACAGCTCCCCCAAATATTGTCTTCTTCGACCACAACTTCCAAGCTCCTCAAATTCATGAAGCCGATCTGAACTTCCAGCAGGATCTCGGCAACAACAATGTCGTGACGCTCAGCTGGCTGGGAAGCTTCTCGCGTCAGTTGCCCGGTTTCGTCGATACCAACATCAACCCACCGGGCACAACTTACACGAACAGTCGAGGACAGCTAATTACCAATCCGCCCGCAACCATCAGCTATACAGTCAACGGCAGTGGACCTATTCCAGCGGGAGCCGTGCTTACGATGCCTTATTACACATCGCGTCCCAATGCTGCCTTTGGGTCCGCGACCGACATCTTCAGTGGAGTGAACGGCACCTACAACGCGCTGGTAGCTCAGTTTACTCACCGCATGAATAAGTCCCTGGAAGTAAGCGCGAATTACACGTGGGCTCACGCAATTGATTACAACCAGAACGAAACCACATTTACGGATATCAACGATCTCTTTGATCCCTTCAATCTCAAATTTGAGAAGGCTAACTCCATCTATGATGTCCCCAACCGTTTCGTCTTCAATGCTGTTGCACAGACTCCGTGGAAACTAGATGGCGTAAAGGGAATCTTTGCAAACGGATGGGAGATCGCTCCGCTTTACCAGGTGCAGGACGGCTTGCCTTATACCATCACCACCTCCGGCGGATCTCCGCTCAGTGGAAATGGTGCGCCGATCTCGACATTTAATATCAACGGCTCCGGTGGAAGACAGGGGCTTCCCAACTTCCAGCGCAATAGTTTCCGGCAACCGCGAACCCAGGTAATGGACTTGCGCGTCTCCAAACACTTTTCCTTTCACGATCGCTATAGCGTTGAGCTACTGGGAGAAGCCTTTAACCTGTTCAATCACTTCAATGCAACCGTTGTCAGCTCCCTTGGTTATAGAACTGCTTGCCAGTTGAACGCCGGTGCAACGGGCGCGTGCACCGTCGGAATAAATGGCATTGCCGTGCTGAACTATCAGACGCCATTCGGGCAGGTAACAAATGCGAACAGCAACTTCGCGTACTCGCCTCGACAAGTCCAATTGGGAGCGCGCTTCATCTTCTGAACAGAAATCACGCACTGCAAGGGCAGCCAAATGGCTGCCCTTTGCTTTTTATCGAGTGCGGAGCTGAGCCCTAACTCGCGCCGACGAGCATGCACCTGAGGGGATTTTGTAGGCCCTTCCTCATGGCCTTCTCAGACGAAAGCACTACCCTGCCAGTACGAAAGGTGCGCTATCCTTTCACAGCAACTCTGAATTTTCATCCCGCGTTGTCGGGACTGGACTGTTCGCACCAGCACAACGCGATCCGTAACAGATTCTTCAGTCGCTGTTCACAGTTTGTTCTTCTTGCTGTGTAACACTTTGCCCGACCACGACAGGATCGGATGTAGAGCGCGATAGCCATCGCTCTCGCTATCCTGTGAGATTTGCCAATCGAAAGAAAAACAGGAGTCAGAGAATTATGTCGTCTTCACAAAGCTGCGATCGAAATTCGGCCAAGGCCAGCAAGATGTTCCAAGTATTCGCTCTCTTTGCGCTTTGCGTCGCGCTCGTTTCCGGAGCCTTCGCGCAGGCGGGTCGGGGCTCTGTCTCCGGGACAGTCAGCGATACTTCCGGCGCTGTCATCACCGATAGCAAAGTAACCGCTAGCAACACCGCCACCGGCGAGAGCTTCACCATCAATACCAACTCTGATGGATTGTTCGCCTTCCCGCTGCTGCCAGTTGGCCCGTACCGGATTCAGGCGACGCACAGCGGATTCGGCGTCTTCAAACAGGACGTGCAAGTGACGATCGGCGCGAAAATCGATCTCAAGATGACGCTGCCCGTATCCGCAGGGAATGAGACCGTGCAGGTCTCCGCGGAAGCCCCGGTGGTTGAGACCACGCGCAGCAGCATGAGCGACACGGTAGGCGATCGCCAGATTGCGAACTTGCCCACCAATGGCCGCAACTTCCTCGACTTCACTCTGCTCACGCCCGGCGTGGTGCGCGACGTGCGCGGCGGCGATCTCAGCTTTGCCGGACAACGCGGCACGTTGAACTCGCTGACCGTCGACGGGACCGACAACAACAACAACTTCTTCGGACAGACCCTCGGACGCACCGGTTCCGGCCGCGCTCCCTATCAGTTCAGCGAAGATGCGGTCCAGGAGTTCCAGGTAAATACCAACGGCTACTCGGCTGAACTTGGGCGCGCAGGCGGGGCAGTCATCAACGTGGTTACCAAATCGGGAACGAACTCGCTTCACGGCACGGCATTCGAGTTCTTCCGCGATCGTGGACTGAACGCCAATGATCCGATCTACAGCTTGCAGCGCGCATTTGCTCAAGGCGCTGGCAAGGCTTTGCCGCTTAAGCCTGGATACCACTTCAACCAGTTCGGCGGCAACGTCGGCGGTCCGGTGAAGAAAGACAAGCTGTTCTTCTTCTTCGACTACGATGGACAGCGCAATCTCACCGGCAATCCCGTTCTGATAACTGTGCCTACGCCGGTCGGCGCCGCCCAGACCGCTGCGGTGAACTACTTGTCATCGCGCATCAATAACTACAACCGCACCTTCAACCAGAATGTCTATCTGGGCAAGGGCGATTGGAACATCACTGACCGCAACCAACTCTCCGCCCGCTACAACGCGCAGCGCTTCACCGGACAGGGACTCGAGAACAGCGGCCCCACCAGCTCCTTCGAACACACCGGCGCTGCGCTGGTGAACAGCGACAGCTTCAACACGCAGCTCACGACCACGCTGCGCCCCACCATCATCAACGTTGCGAAGTTCAGCTATCAGCGGGACAGCGAGCCTGGGCAGGCAAACAGCAACAATCCCGAAGCTCTCGTAAAATTCTCCGGACAGCAGGTCTTTGTCGGACGCAACTCCTTTAGCCCGCGTGAGACGACCATCCATCGTCAGCAGTACGGCGATACGGTCTCTTACATCCTCGGACGTCACTCGTTTAAGTTCGGAGCCGACGCCCTGGTCGACAAAATCCTCAATTTCTTCCCCGGAAACTTCTCCGGGGCCTATACCTTTAACACGCTCGACGATTTTGGAAACAGTCTGCTCGGCCAGCCGGTAAGAACCGCAGGCAACAGCTTTCTCGAGGCCTTTCCCGGAACGGGAACTACGGGAGCGACGACGCATCCGGACAAGCTGCAGCAGGCATACTTCGTTCAGGACGACTATCGTCTAAGCAACAGCCTCACGCTGAACCTTGGAATTCGCTATGACCGCGAGACGGTCAAGCAGCCCACGGTACAGAATGCCGCGGCTTTCGCAGCCGGGCTCAACACGGCGAAAATTGCCACTGATAACAACAACATCGCTCCGCGCGTTGGCTTCGCCTGGCAGCCGCTAAGTGGCAAGCAGATGGTAGTGCGTGGCGGCTACGGCATCTTCTACGGCAACACGCCATCGATTATGTATGGCACGGCGCTTTCCAATAACGGAATCAACGTCCAGACTCTCAGCTTCAACACCAACGGAGGAGCTGCGCTTCCTGTTTCGTACCCCAACACGCTTTGCGGAGCTCCGCAGGCCAGCGCGGGATGCGCACCTCCCGCAGGCTTCCCTTCAGCGCCTCCCTCCATTCTGCTGTTTGCGAGCAACTATCAGCAGCCTTATGTCGAGCAGTACAACACAGCGATCGAATATCAGGTCGCTGCTGACACCTCTGTGACCGTCGCGTACACCGGCGTGCACGGCGTTCACCTGCAGCGCACTCGTGACATCAACATCGTCAATTCCCCCACGCCGACCACCGCGATTGTTGCCGGCCAGCCTGGAACGACGTTCACTTACAGCAAGTACCCAACCGCTCGTCTGATTCCTGCGTTTAGCCGCATCTTCGAATTCGAGAGCAACGCCAGCTCGACCTACAACGGGCTGACCTTCGAAGGCAACAAGCGCTTCTCCCACAACTTCCAGGTGCTCGCTTCATACACCTGGAGCCATGTGATCGATGACCGTCCGGATGCAACCGCAGTCGTTCCCGGCACCGACGACGCCAAGATGGTCTTCGATCCGCTGCACATCGCGCTCGATCGCGCCTCCGGTGACAATGACGTGCGCAACCGCTTCGTGTTCAGCGGCGTGTGGCAGCTCGACAGCTACACCCGCAACATGCCGCGGGACGTCCGCGCGATCGCAGGCGGGTGGGAACTGGCAGGTGTCTTCAACGCCCAGAGCGGCCAGCCTTATACGGCACTTGTCAGTTCAGATTTGAACAACGATCTCAACAGCCGTAACGAGCGTGCCCCGGGAACGAGTCGCAATCAGTTCCGGCTGCCTGCGATCTACACCGTCGATCCCCGCATCACGCGCAATGTAAACATCACCGAGCGCGCCAAACTGCAGTTAATCGCAGAAGCGTTCAACCTGTTCAACCACCAAAACATCACGTCGGCGAAGAACACGTTGTACGCCACCAGCACAACCGCTTGCGGAACTACCACATCAACTTGTCTAGTACCGCAAACGTTGGCCGTCGCCGGAGCGAATACATTCGGACTACCGTCCGCAGCCAGCATCAGCGGCCAGGGCAACGTAGGCCGCGTGCTGCAATTGGCCGCGAAGATCACCTTCTAGAAACAGCCAGTCCGTTAAAAAGGCAGCCAGGAATGGCTGCCTTTTTTATTTATTCGGCTTACGAAAAGTGTGAACATGGAGGGCGGGGAGGACGCTGAGGAATAAACCGCAGGAACACGGCGCAGAGTTGTTCCATTCAGCCAGACTGGTCAGATCCGTTCAATCAATGCAGTCTGTATTCCGGCTTTGATTTTCCCGCAGTGTCCTCCGTGCCCTCCGTGTTCAAGCTTATCGCACATTTCCAAATCGAGACATTCATCGCACGATGTGATGCTCCCGCAAGATCCTCATCGTTTGATCCAAAGGCAAAGCCTCGACGATATGCCCATGCCCAGTGATCGTGGTCGCTTTGAACAAAGAATTGATAATCGCTTCCTCCGTAGCCTCGATGACGGCCTCGAAGAGCGGCGACATTGCTTCATTGCCGAGCACCGTCACTTGCCGTGCTCGAGTGGAATCGCCAGAACGGATTCGCAGCTCTGGCGCAGTCGAGAACGCAATCACGTAATCCCCGCTGCCATTGCTGCCCGACGATCCCGTGCGCGCCAGGCCCATAATGGCACGGGAAGCGAGCCGCTTCAGGTTGCGGGCGTCTAGCGGCGCATCGGTTGCGATCACCATCATGCAGGAGCCGTCGCCCCGATCGCGCACCGACTCGTCGTTGCGTGAGACACGCTTGCCTTCAACCTCATCCCGCAGGTAATAGCGTCCGAGCTCTTTACCAACCGGCGCGCCGGCAATCGTGAGCACGCCGCCGAAGTTAGTCTGCACCAGAACGCCGACCGTGTAGCCGCCGAGTGACGCCGGCAGCTTGCGCGATGAAGTGCCGATTCCTCCTTTGAATCCAAAAGCTACCGTGCCCGTGCCGGCGCCGACGGAACCTTCTTCCACCGGCCCACCCCTCGCGGACTTGATCGCCGCAAAGACATCCTGGCGTGTGATCGGCCGTGAGCGAATGTCGTTCAGGTATCCATCGTTGGTCTCGCCTACCAGTGGATTTATCGATTGCACGTCCTCGTTCCCTGGCAGCACAAGCATGTAGTCGATCAGCGCGTCAGCCGCTCGCGGCACGCACAACGTGCAGGTCAAGAGGATTGGAGTCTCAATCTCGCCCAATTCGTTCACCTGCGTCGATCCAGCCAGCTTGCCGAAGGCATTACCGAGGAACACTGCCCCTGGGACTTTTTCCCGAAACAGATTTCCTCCATGCGGCAGGATGGCAGTCACACCGGTGCGAACATTGTCTCCGCGATTGAGAGTGGCGTGTCCCACCGATACGCCGTCGACATCCGTGATGGAATTCAACGGTCCGGGCGACAACACCCCGATGATCACCCCCGCATCGCGAGCACGCGGACGCGGTGCTGTCTGAGGCAGAGCAAAATTGGCGAGCAGGATTAGCGAGACGAGTAAAGCCGGCCGCTGCAAGAGGAGCTTCATAGGTTGTGTCGGCAAGATTGTATTGCTTGACCGAAATAGCCCGAGCTCCCGTCATGGTGCCAAGACCGAAGATTAAGAGCCGCTAGGTCCTCGGTTGAGGCGTGATTGACATGTTGAGCAGATCGGTGCCGCGGAGCACCTTCAAAGTGCCAACTTCGCCCGGTATCGCCTCCGTCAGCAAGCGATGCAGATCATCGACGCCCGATACGCAGCGGCTTGCGAACTCCAGGATCACGTCGCGTTCGCGCAATCCTGCGCTTTGTGCCGGCGATCCTGGTTCGACAGAAATGACCATCGCGCCGGTGGTGACAGGCAGTACGTAGTGGCGAACAATTCGGGTGTGGATGGGAACATCCTGGCCGGCGACGCCAATATAACTGCGCTCAATCTTTCCGTGACGAATCAGGCGGACGGCAACAAATTGCGCCGTGTCCGCGCCGATGGCGAAACAGATTCCTTGAGCGCCCATAATCGTCGCCGTGTTCACACCGATGACGTCTGCCCGGGAACTGATCAGCGGACCGCCTGAGTTTCCAGGATTCAGCGCCGCATCGGTTTGGATGACGTTGTCGATCAGCCTTCCGGTGCGCGATCGCATACTGCGGCCCAACGCGCTGACCACTCCGGCGGTGACGGTGTGCTGGAATCCCAAGGGATTGCCAATTGCGATCGCCACCTGACCAACCACGAGCGGCTGGCGGGAGCCAAGCGCCGCAAATGGAAGCTGTCCGGGAACATCTACGCGCAGCACTGCGAGATCGGAATCAGGATCGTCGCCGATAAGAGTGGCATGACAAGTCTCAGCGTCTGGGAATGTGACGATGATTTCATTCGCGCTGTTCACAACGTGGCTGTTCGTTAGGACGAAGCCGTCGGGCGTAAAAATAAAGCCCGAGCCACTACCCTGAGCCTCGCGCGCAGTTCGCCGCGAATTTTGGGCAGCGCGCTGGCGAACCGCGATGTGCACCACCGCGGGCCCAACTGTCTCGACGGCCGAAGTCACAGCGCGCGAGTAAACATCCAGCAGCGAGACATCCTCGTGACGGCTGGGGGAGGCAGCCAAGGGCGAGTGCGCGGCAACCGCCGAATCGAGAAACTCCAGTTCTGGCATGCGAATGTAGATGCTTGTGCGCGAGGTTGGATTCAGTGGCCGGGACTAGCCGTTCGGCTAGGAATGGTTGTCGACAGCTGAGTAGTATTTCTCGCCCGCACAACCGCGGCATAGCGTCTTCTCGTCCATCACGATCTCGCGCCGGAAGTTAATCCCTTCTCCACACTTGGCGCAGACGATGCGCTCACCCTTGTAGCCTGGCAAGTCCTCGGGATTGACTTGGACCCGCACGCTCTGAAACTCAAACAGCTCGTCGTCGTGCATTTCGCGATAGGCCGACATCTGCTGTTGGTTCTTGTTCTCGATCTCCGGATGCAACCGCCGAGCGGCTTCCTTGGACGATTCCTTGGCGGAAACGCGTAAAGCGCGACCAGTTTGCAGATCGACAAAGGTCGCCGCCATCTTTCCCCAGTCGAAAAACTTGAGCGCGCGCTTTCCCAGACGGCAGCCGGTTACGACCATAACTGCATCTGTAGCGCAACGATCGATCTCCACGTATGTAACCAGACGTTTCCGGTCTGCACCACGCGGATCTTCAATCCCGAGCCGGGAAAGGCCAGCCATGGCCATGCGCACTCCGAGCACCTGGCCGGCGCAGAGATGGCCGTGCGCGACTTCAGCTTCGTGGAGATATTCGGCGAGAGAGTTCATGGTTTACGTGGGCTGTGCCATAGGTTGAAGTTTAGCGCTTCCGTTCCGACAGTGCTCGTCCTGGCAAGGCATGTAGGGCTGGGAGATTAATGGCCATATGGTTTACGCAATGTCGGGAAGATATCAAGCGAGGCTCATGATAAGGACTTTCCCTGCTTCCCTACCGATTCCCTGACCAACTCCAAATCGCGGCTATTCATTCGGCTTCTAGAACGGCAAATTTTCTCCACGGGAAAAATTGCCTGCTGCTTTCCCGGAAGCGGGGAATTGGATGAATCAGGGATTTCAGGCTACTGCTTGTCCGCTTCCTTCTGCTCCGCCGGTTCATCACCCAACTCCGGTTCGCTCGAACGTCCATGAATCAGGTAGCTCGACTTCTGTCCGCCGATCTGCTCGAAGCTCACGCGAATGGGCTGTTTCTGCCAGGTAGGAGGTGCGCACTCGGAGTCGGGTTGATCGCTGCCTTTAGCGGGGCCCATGTAGGTCCGCAATACCGGCTTTCGCTGTCCGAGCTGTGCAACGACTGCATATACCCTCGGTCCGTCAGTGACTCCACAGTAGGCGGCGTAGTCACGAAACCAGCTTACCGTTGAATAAAAAGGATCGAAGTCCGGCAGGTTAAGTTTGGAGATGCGTCCGCTCGTGCGATCGACCATGACCCAGCCGTCCCGTTGCCATTTCCACTCCGGATGCGACGTTAGAGCATCGTTCATACGAAAGACTCGCCGGACGACGAAGAGCCGGTCAGTCACGTCGTGCGGGATTCCGATTGTGAACTCGCGGGAGCGGCCGTCAATGTTTAGCGAGCGGATTTTCATCTGCTGCACCCGCTCTGCATCACAGCCGACAAATAGGTGGACGTTGAGCCATGGGCCGAAAGTGATCGAATGGGATCTAGCGGCGAAACTGACGCTGGTGGAAATAAGAAGGAGGATCGTGGCGCAACATCTGTCGAAATTAAGGTAACTTCGTTTACTCATTGCGCGACGGTGCTGGCACAATAGTAATGCACGCAAAAAGCTTCGGTTGTGCAACTCGGAAGTCCGAAGCCAGACTCACACGTTGGTGAATGGCACACATGGTCCAGGGCCCGCGGGACGTCAGTTTACGGCGCAAGACTCAAACAATTCTGGTCGTTGACGATAAGCTGGACACGCTCCTGCTGGTGCGCGAACTTCTCACTTCGCGTGGCTACCACGTCACCACCGCATCAGATGCTGACGAAGCTTTACAGGCCATCCAGGCCGAAAAACCTGACCTGATCCTGCTCGATGTGATCATGCCGGGAAGGTCTGGCTATGATCTGTGCCGCGAACTCAAGGACGATCCCGCGACGCGGTTGATACCCGTAGTCATGATTACCGGGCTTAGCGACCGGGCTGATCGCGTCCGCGGCATCGAGGCAGGTGCAGACGATTTTCTATCGAAGCCGCTTTACCCCGAAGAACTCTACGCGCGCGTCAAAAGCCTGCTGAAACTCAAGCACTTTACGGATGAGTTAGAGAATGCCGAAGCTGTTCTCTTCACCCTCGCTCTCGGTGTCGAAGCCCGCGATCCCTATACCGGAGACCACTGCTCCCGGCTTGCTCACTATGCAGGTGAACTGGGACGCCATCTGCACTTTGACCATGAAAACGTCATTGCGCTTGAACGAGGTGGGTATCTCCATGACCTTGGAAAAATCAAGGTTCCGGATGAAATCCTAAAGAAGGGAACTGAGTTGACCCCCGCCGAGTGGGATGTGATGAAGCGCCATCCGATAGATGGCGAGACTATCTGTCAGCCATTGAAGTCCTTCCGTAAAGTGTTGCCCATAATTCGCCATCACCATGAACATTGGAATGGCTCCGGATATCCGGACGGCCTGGAGGGTCACAATATTCCCGTCCTGGCGCGGGTGTTGCAGGTAGTGGACGTTTACGATGCCCTTGTAACCGCACGTCCTTACAAGGGCGCCTTGTCGGAAGTGCAGGCTCGTGACACCATGATCCATGAAGCGAAACGTGGATTGTGGGACTTCGAACTGGTCCGCGAATTCTTCCACATGTTGGAGTCTGAACGTCGCGCGGCTTGAGCTGTGGGACAAAGAAAACCCCTCTGTTGGTCGGACGTGTCCCCAATCCCTGCAGCGATGCTAAGCGGTTTTTTGAGAGATTACGTTTCTTAATATTTATGCGGTTTTGCAACTGACATACAATCCTGAGCGTCTAAATCGTTTGTTCCTGGATAGCACCAGAATGGCACCGCCGCGCTACAGCTTCATTGTCCCTGCTTATAACGAGGCTGAGCGCCTTGGCACGAGCTTGGACCGGATGCAGCGATACGTTGCGGAATCGCGATGGGATGCGGAGATCATTGTCGTCAACGATGGATCCCGCGACGAAACCGCCGCGGTAGTGAAAGAATTCGCGAGCCGCAATCCCATGATCCGTCTGATCGAAAATCCCGGCAATCGTGGCAAGGGGTATAGCGTCCGCCATGGAATGATGACTGCATCGGGCGATTTTCTCCTCTTTACAGACGCCGATTTGTCTTCACCAATCGAGGAAACGCCCAAGCTCTTTGCGCCAATTGAAAGCGGTGCCGCGGATGTAACCATCGGGTCGCGTTATCTGCAGAGTGAGCTTCAGACACGGAAGCAGCCTGTACACCGGAGAATGCTAGGGCGAGCTTTCAACTTTGCTCTACGGATGATCCTGGGGCTCTCGTATGTTGACACCCAGTGCGGTTTCAAAGCCTTTAGCCGCAACGCCGTGAATACCATCTTTCCCGAAATGAAAATCGAGCGCTGGGGCTTCGATCCCGAGATTCTTTTCCTGGCACAGCGATACGGCTTACGAGTAGCAGAGGTGCCGGTCTCGTGGGCTCATGACCATCGCTCCAAGATCAGTCCCATTCGAGACGGCACGCGGATGTTCGGCGAATTAATGCGCGTTCGCATGAACTCGATGAGCGGGAAATACAATCCTTCCACTTCAGCAACCCGAGTGATAACAAGAATCGCTTAACAAAGTGAACATGAACGGAAAAGCCCGCCTAGGCGGGCTTTTTCTTTGGGCAGGACTGCTTACGAAGCAATAGCCGCGCGTGCGCGGAATTTAGGAATTACAGAAATGCCGTTGTCCTTGTCGAAGAGAAGGCTCATCGACTGCGAACAAGGACCACACAACCAGAAGTGCTCCGCCTTTAGCATCGGCTTGCGCGATGACACCAGAAACGGATTCTTGTTCCCGTTAGGAATTTCATTCTTCGGCTGAGATGACAATGCAGAGATCCCCCCAGGAGGGGTTACCTCGACTTCAACGCGGAAAATCTTCCCTTCACGCAAGTAATGGAATGGAGTGGAGCAGGCAGGATTAGCGCACTTAGAAACCATGGGCCCTCTACTTTCAGGTTCCAGTTGGGGGATTACTTTTTCCGTCCGCCTGCTTGCTACGGACGCACCTTGTTGTGAGGAGCTTACGTTGGGCCTCCAGCGGCGACTCCGAAGGTGAGCCGCTCTGGAAAGTCCAAGTACTGCGGAGAGTGTACTGCAACTTTTTGCGATCTCGCATTATGAAACCAAGAATTCTGTTGAATTCGTGCGTCAGCTCGCGCCAGCAACTCTGCTCTGCCTCATTTTGAGGGAAATTCCACTGATGGGGTTGTCGAGCTGACAAGAATGGCTCGTTCGCGCCAGGGATTGTTATTCAGGCGATCCTTTGCTCTTCTTTTTTGGCACAGAGGAGGACCTCCATGGGAAACCTGTGTCTGCAGCCCCACAACGTGTAAGCCTCTCCACAAGCATGCGCCTTTGACCGAGGTGTAAGTATTTGATTCCACTGTCCAATCTCCGGCGGTCGCCTACCTGCATTTCTCTTTGGCGTAACCGGGAGGCAGCCGATGTCGGGAAAGAAAGGGCAGTTCAGGACAGCAGAAAAGCCAATCGCTCGATACCTGTGGGTTTTGATCGTTCTACTTTTGGTTCAGGAGGTGCGTGCGCAGACGCCGTCGCAATCTTCTGAGGCTGCACCGGTTACGGAGGCGCATCGGAAGGTTGTTGTCAGCATTCCTCACCGCAAGCTGGCCCTCGTCGAGGGTGGGAAGGTTAAGAAGGTTTATGCCGTCGCAGTGGGTGTCCAACAGAGCCCCACGCCAGTCGGCAAATTCGAAGTCAAGACACGACTCGTTAAGCCCACCTACTACCACCCCGGCAAAGTAATCCCCCCAGGGGCGAACAATCCCCTGGGAACCCGCTGGATTGGTCTGAGCACGAAGGGTTACGGCATCCACGGAACGAACCAGGAAGACTCCATCGGCAAGGCTGCTTCCCATGGCTGCATTCGCATGCGCCGTACCGATTTGGAAGAGCTCTTCGCCGAGATCCAGGTCGGAGATCAGGTCGAAATTCAGACGGAGCCCGACGCAGAAGTTGCCGGAATTTTTGGAGAGCTTCCGGCTGCAGAGGACAACTCGGATGGAGCCGCAGTTGGGGAGTGGCAGTAAACGATAACCAGTAAGAAGGATGAGCAAAGGAGGTAGTCCCATGTTGGAACTCACAGGAATGATGGCGATAACAGCCGCTTTTATAGGTTCAGTCCTGGTGGCGCTGTTCGTCGGAGAAGGGCTCATCAGTTTGATTATTCGCGCCATGCACGAAGGTGTGCGGCGCGCCGATGAGGCGTCGGCCAGGCAGTCAGGCCAGCCACAAGCGTCGGCCAGTCTGCTTCGCGGAGAGCGTGCCGGTCTGCAAAGAGTTTGAAACTTGCTGTGCATGGTTCGGCCTGCAAAGGATCGAATCATCCAGTTCAACCACGATGTTCAACCCTTCGTCTGCGTCTTTAAGGAGGAGGCCATGCTGCTACTGAAAGTTCTTCTGGTCTGCGCCGGAATCGCGCTGTTGCTCGCCGCACTGACGGTCCTCGGATACGACGTTTACGTTTATCAGCGCGCTCGGCGGCGTATTCAATCTGCCGAAAACGCTCAAGAAAAACTCCTCGAACCAGAATTGAAACTGCGAATTCGACTTGCAGGAATCATTTGTGCAGTGGCGCTGATCGCGTTCTTGCTGGCGTCAATTTACGACGTGGTGCCAGCAGGTCATGCTGGCATTCGCGTGAGTCAAATCTCAGGAATAGAAGGGGAAACGCTTTACCCCGGTATCCACCTGATGTCTCCTTTCGAAACTCTCGCGGTCTATGACACGCGCACACACACGATGACGACCGGCAATGTCGATGAATCACTCACTGAAAAGCCAAAGCGGCACGAGACGCTGAACGTAACTGCGAGCGAAGGCCTGAAAATTGGTCTGGCCGTGACGGTTCGCTACAAGCTGGATCCGGCGAAGCTTTCGTACATTCACAACAATCTCCCAGTAGACATCGACACTGAAGTCGTTCCCCCAGTGGTGGCGACCGTCTTTCGCGAGATCGTGCCCACCTACACAATTCGTGACGTCTTCGCGATCCATCGCGAAGACATTCGCAAGAGCGCAAGCGAGGAGATCACTGCGAAGCTGAAACGCGATGGCGTCATAGTTGATGAGGTGATGCTGCGCGACATCGTTCTCCCAACCGACTACGCCAAAGGTCTTGAGGGACTAATCGAGAAAGAACAGGAAGACGAAAGCCTAATCGTGCAGACGTCGATCGAGAAGAAGCAGGTACAGATCGCCCAATATCAGGCGGAGGCCGAGAAGGTTCGCACAGTGAAGCAGGCTGAGGCGGGCGCTCAAGTCCGTGTGTTACAGGCCAAAGCTGAGGCCGATGCCATGCAGTACACGTTGCCACTCAAGGAGAAGCAGATCCAGCAAACCAAACTCGAAGCTGAGGCGCGCAAAGAAGCTACCATTCAGAACGCCGAAGCCGAGGCTCAAGCCAAGATCATCGACAGCAAAGCTGAACAGGTGAAGCAGCAGTTGCTGGCTTCGGCCGAAGCCAATCGCATTCGTGTAGTGGCGGCGGCGGACAAAGAGCGTTTGCAGGGCGAGGCTATGGCGCTCAAAGCGAATCCCTTGTTGATCAATAAGATCGTGGCCGAGAAGCTGTCTGATCGGATTCAGGTCATGATGGTGCCTGCCGACGGCAAGTTTTTCTTTGCGAACGATGTGTTGAAATCCCCAGCTCAACAGATATTCCGGCAGGAGGATCAGGGTGTTGACCCTCCTACTAGACCGCAAGGCGGACCTGGTGGAGGTCGCTAGCGGGGTTGGCAGACCAGCCAAACAAGGCTGGTCTGCCTAAACTCCGCAGTTTTATGGCATGTGGCACAGCCGCCCTCAGTTGTGGCTCCGCTCATGGCTGACCCAAGCAAGGGGCACCTGTGCCACAGATTCAGGGGTTTAGTTATGAAGTGCACAACGAGGCCGTCACTATCAATTGGCGAAATTGTCTGGGCAGTTGTTACGATTGCCTCATTTATCGCCTTGTTTCGGTGTCTGTCTCCCTGACCGCATTGACAACGTTGCCAAAATGGATGCCTCACGCCAGCGTCATTTGACGCGTGTGCAAACCGCTTGTTATATTCGTATGGTTCTGCGAGTCAGTTTAGTTCGTCTAGAGCGGTAGAGCTTTAGTTCGAGTCCACTGTTTCCGAGTGTCTGGAACAGCTTCCTCGCTGACGATGCCTGCGCTGCCCTCTCCCAAGAGGGATATGCAGGCCGGGAGTGACGAAACGGATCGCCTGTAATCGCCTTGGCGACACCGTCGGCATTCAATCCTAGAACGATCAAACCTCGCACCTTTATGTGCGGGAGTATGGCCCCGCCAGGCGGTGGTCAGCCTAAAAACCGGAAATTACTGTCCCTGAGAGGGACTTTGGCGCATGTGCGCCTCAGGAGTGGAATTTGCCCACATTTAATCAGCTTGTGCGCAGAGGGCGGACCCAGCCCAAGTACAAGACGGCTAGTCCGGCCTTGCAGGAGTCGCCGCAGAAGCGTGGGGTATGCACCCGCGTTTACACGCAGACGCCCAAGAAGCCGAACTCAGCGCTTCGTAAAGTTGCTCGCGTGCGCCTGACCAACGGAATTGAGGTCACAACCTATATTCCGGGCATCGGCCATAACCTGCAGGAGCACTCGATTGTGCTAATTCGCGGCGGCCGTGTGAAAGACCTCCCCGGCGTGCGTTACCACGTCGTGCGGGGAACGCTCGATACCGTCGGCGTAGCGAATCGCAAGCAGAGCCGCTCCAAATATGGAGCGAAGAGGCCAAAGGCCTAGAAAGCTTAGAGCAGAAGGTACTTAATCAGATGCCGCGTAAAGGACACATAGCAAAGCGCGAAACGTCGACCGACCCGGTCTACGGTTCGACCCTCGTGACGAAGTTCGTGAACTCGATGATGTACGAGGGCAAGAAGAGCACCGCCCAGTCGATCTTCTATCAGTCGATGAAGAACCTGGAGCAGAAGGGCGGAGACGAAGCGCTGAAGCTCTTCAAGAAGGCGGTCGAGAACTGCAAGCCACTGCTCGAAGTAAAGACTCGTCGCGTTGGTGGCGCCAATTATCAGGTTCCGGTTGAAGTGAACCCCGACCGTCGCACCTCGCTCGCGATTCGCTGGCTGGTGAGCTATGGGCGTGCTCGTGGCGAAAAGGGAATGATCGACAAGCTCACAAACGAGTTGCTCGACGCAGCCAATGGTCGCGGCGCCGCGATTAAGAAGAAGGAAGATGTTCACCGCATGGCGGAGGCGAATAAAGCTTTCGCGCATTACCGGTGGTAAGAACGTAAGCCGTTGTCATTCCGAACGAAGTGAGGAATCCCTATTGCTACCAAGCGTTTTTGGGTCCAATAGGAGAATGACAGATTGAACACGAGCAAGAAGCAAGAAAGTTTAGGAATACAGTGCCCAGACAGGTCCCATTAGATCGTTGCAGGAACATCGGCATCATGGCCCACATCGATGCCGGCAAGACCACTACGACTGAGCGCATCCTTTTTTATACGGGCATCACGCACCGTATCGGCGAAGTGCACGAAGGCACCGCTACCATGGATTGGATGGAGCAGGAGCAGGAGCGCGGCATCACCATTACCTCCGCCGCGACCACATGCTTCTGGCGCGACATCCGCATCAACATCATCGATACGCCCGGCCACGTGGATTTTACGGCCGAGGTCGAGCGCTCGCTGCGCGTTCTCGACGGCGCATGCGCTGTGTTTGACGCCGTGCATGGGGTTGAGCCGCAATCGGAAACCGTATGGCGCCAGGCCGATAAGTACGGTGTCCCGCGCATTTGTTTCATTAATAAGATGGACAAAATGGGTGCTGATTTCGAGCATGCCGTCGATACCATCCGGAAACGGCTTAATGCCCGCCCTGTAGCGATTCAAATTCCCATCGGACAAGAAGCGAATTTCAGAGGTGTAGTCGATCTCGTCAACATGAAGGCGATCTACTGGCGCGATGAAACCATGGGTGCGAAGTACGAAGTCGAAGAGATCCCCGCCGAGCTGAGGAAGAAAGCGGAAGCCTTCCACGCGCAGCTTGTGGAGAGCGTTGCCGAAAACGATGACGAGATGCTGCACAAGTTCCTCGAAGGAGAGACGATTTCTGCCGAGGAATTGCGCAAATCGCTGCGTCGCAGCGTGATTGAACTCAAGCTCTTCCCGGTACTCTGCGGAACGGCTTTCAAGAATAAGGGCGTACAGACGCTGCTCGATGCAGTGGTGGATTATCTGCCATCGCCTCTCGACATTCCTCCTACTGAAGGTACAGACCCGGATCATCCGGAGAAGGTGCTGCACCGCAAAGCTGAAGACAGCGAGCCATTTTCCGCACTCGCCTTCAAGATCATGGCGGATCCGTTCGTCGGACAACTCACGTTCATCCGGGTTTACTCGGGACATTTGAAGACCGGCGACAGCGTTCTGAACACGACCAGAGGCAGGAGCGAGCGCATTGGACGTCTGCTCAAGATGCACGCCAACAAGCGCGAAGAGATCAGCGAGATCTATGCTGGCGATATCTGCGCGTGTGTTGGATTGAAGAACGTCACCACCGGCGACACGATTTGCTCTGAGAAGGCTTCGATTCGGCTCGAATCAATCGAGTTCGCGCAGCCTGTAATCTCGGTCGCAGTTGAACCGAAGACCAAGAGCGACCAGGAAAAGATGGGCATGGCGCTCAATAAGCTGGCCCAGGAAGATCCCACTTTCAAGGTTCACACCGATCCCGATTCGGGACAGACAATCATCAGCGGTATGGGCGAGCTGCACCTCGAAATCATCGTCGACCGCATGATGCGCGAGTACAAGGTCGAGGCCAACGTCGGCAAGCCTCAGGTTGCCTATCGCGAGACCATCCGCAAGGCTGCAGAAGGTGAAGGCAAGTTCATTCGCCAGACCGGTGGTTCCGGCAACTACGGCCACGCCAAGATTAAGTTGGAGCCCAATCCGGGCAAAGGCTATGAGTTCGAAAACGACATCGTCGGCGGCGTGGTTCCCAAGGAATACATCAAGCCGATTGATCACGGCATTCGCGAAGCTCTGCAGGGCGGTGTACTGGCCGGCTACGAAGTAGTCGACGTGAAAGCAACGCTCTACGACGGCAGCTACCACGAAGTCGATTCGAACGAAATGGCCTTCAAGATCGCCGGTTCGCTGGCGTTCAAAGATGCGGCAAAGCGGGCTCATCCGGTGCTACTCGAGCCGGTGATGTCAGTAGAAGTTGTGGTTCCCGAAGAGTACATGGGTACCATCATCGGTGATCTGAACTCGCGCCGCGGACGCATCGAAGGCATGGAACACCGCGCCGGATCACAGGTGATCAAGGCCAACGTGCCGCTCAGCGAAATGTTCGGCTACGCGACGCAGATGCGCTCGAACACGCAGGGCCGTGCGACCTACTCAATGCACTTCAACCGCTACGAGGAGGCACCACGCGCGATCTCCGAAGAGATCATCGCAAAGGTGCAGGGAAAGAGCGCAGCTTCGAAATAGTTCGGTAAGACGAGTTAACAACCAGCAGCTAGAAACAAGCAGCTAGGAGCAAAGAATGGCGAAACAGAAATTTGACCGCAGCAAGCCGCACGTGAATGTGGGGACGATTGGGCATATCGATCATGGCAAGACGACTTTGACAGCGGCGATCACCAAGGTGCTGTCAAAGCACAATCCGAAGA
>Ga0209474_10001689_pt1 | contig 21203 bp, 23 predicted proteins | sample GraSoiAngelo_145_FD_185902 | JGI IMG/M metagenome (GOLD analysis project Ga0209474, IMG submission 185902) | Grasslands soil microbial communities from the Angelo Coastal Reserve, California, USA - 14_1009_05_20cm (SPAdes) (version 2) | ecosystem: Environmental > Terrestrial > Soil > Grasslands... | reverse complement strand
CCTCATCGAGCTGCGCACGACGCCGCAGGGCCACGCGTCCTACCGCCGCATCGGCCAGGCGATGCACCGGCTGATCGCCGAGCAGGCCGGCCACCGCGCGATCGCCGCCGCCATGGCCTTCGTCGATCACTCGGAGGTCGCGCTGGAGCGCCTCGACGCCGAGCGCGCCGCCGCCCAGCGCCGCACCCGCCCCTGACTCCCGCGCCCGCCGCTGACCGCCGCGGGCCCGCTTGCGCGGCGGGCCGGCGGTCCACCATAATTGGTCGCCCAATCAAATGAGAAGGAGGGCGCGGCCTGAGTCCCCGGGTCGGCATGGCCCCGCTGCGGCGCGAGCAGATCGTCCGGGCCACCGTGCGCTGCCTGGCCCGCGACGGGTACGCGCGGCTGACCATGAAGAAGGTCGCGCGCGAGGCCGGCGTGAGCCAGGGAAGCCTGCACTACTACTTCGCCGACAAGCGCGCCATGCTCGTGGCCACGCTGACCGCGGTCAGCCGCGACCTCGACCGGCGGGTGGCTGCCGCCCAGTCGCGGGCGCCGCGCGAGCCGGCGGCGCGGCTGCGCGCGTTGGTGCGGACCTGCCTCGAGGTGGCCGTCGACCGCTCGGAGTTCTGGGTGGTGTTCCTCGAGTTCTGGGGCGAGATGGTGCACGACCGCCGCCTCCGCGCGGTGAACGCCGAGGTCTACACGCGCACGCGGCGCCTGCTCGGCCGGCTGATCGCCGACGGCGTGCGGGCCGGCCGGTTCCGCGCCGTCGATCCCGAGCGGGCGGCCGCCGTCGTCCTCGGGCTCGTCGACGGCGTCTCGCTGCAGCTCACCTTCGATCCGCGCGCGTTCACCGTGCCGGAGGCGGCGCGCTTCTGCGACGACGCGCTCGCGCGCTATCTCCACCAGGAGGATCCCGGATGACACAGGCATCGACGTCGAGCAAGGCCGAGACCGAGGCGCGGGAGCGGGCGCAGGCGTACTTCGACAGCAAGGCGGGGCTGCCGCCCGCGGACGTCCGCGCCCAGGTCGCCGCGGCCTTCGACTCGCTGGCCGCCGCGCTCGCCGAGGTGCGGCCCGAGCGCGCGGCGCTGCGCACCATCGCCGACGAGTGGTCGCCGCAGGAGGTGGTCGATCACCTGCTCGAGACCTTTCGCCCCGGCGTCGACGAGCTCCGCTGCCTGCTGGCGGGCGTGCGGCCGCCGGGGGCGCCGATCCCGGCCTCCCTGCAGTCGAAGGCGCCGAGCCTGCGCCCGTGGCCGTGGCTGCTGGACGAGCTGCGCCGGAGCGAGCGGGACGTCCTCGACCTGCTGAGCGCCGTCCCGGCCGGCTTCGCGGGACCCGCGCGCGCGCCGATCGTCATGGTCGTGAACGTCCCCGACGCCGCCCCGCTGCACTGGATCCAGGACCTGGAGTGGAAGGCCTACGCGCTGGTGTCCTGGCGCCTGCACACGATCGATCACATGAAGCAGATCCGCCGCACCCTCGCCACCTAACGACCGCTAGAGGCGGACCACCGCTCTGGCCGGGCGCGGTGATAGAGGCGCGCCACGGCTTCGCCGGGGCGCGCCGAACGATTGGGGGTTTGGGGGCCATCTCGTGGCCCCCATGTAAGTCAATCGCGGATCCAGTTCTCCGCGGGCGGGATCTCGGGGGCGCCGCCGCGGTCCAGCCGTAGCAGCGCCTCGACCTCGGCGCGCCGGTACAGGCGCTGCCGCTTGATGCCCTGGCGGTAGCTCTTGAGGATGCCGCGGCTGACGTAGGCGTACAGCGTCTCGCGCTTGACGCCGAGCAGCCGCGCCGCCTCCTCGACCGTCAGGAACTCCTCGCCGTCCAGGATCACCATCGCCCCCGAGGCTATCAGAAGCCGTCCGACCCCGTCGCGCCGGCCGCCGATGCATCCGCTTGAATCAATATAAATCATGTAGTATCAAGTATCCAGTCAGGACCCGACCTACGCCGCAGGAGGACGCCATGGACAGCGCGTGGAAAGCCGGCCTCGAGGACGTGATCGCCGCCCGCTCCGCCGTCTGCGCGATCGACGGCGCGGCCGGGCGCCTCTACTACCGCGGCTACGAGATCGGCGACCTGGCCGGCGTCGTGCCGTTCGAGGACGTCGTCTGGCTGCTGTGGTTCGGCGAGCTGCCGTCGGCGGCGCAGGCCGGCGAGTTCCGCGCGCGACTGCGCGCCGCCCGCGCGCTGCCGGCGCCGGTGCTGGCGCTGCTGCGCACGCAACCGGGCGAATGCCATCCGCTCGACGCCCTACGCACCGCCGTGTCGCTCGCGGCCGCGCTCGACCCCGACGTGCGGGCCAACGACGCCGAGGCGAACCTTCGCAAGGCGATCCGGCTCACGACGCTGGTGCCGGCGACCGTCGCGGCCTGGCACCGCATCCGCACCGGGCGGGAGCCGGTGCCGGCCAGCGTGCCGGCCGACTCCCACGCCGCCTGGTTCCTCACGCTGCTCGAGGGCGAGGCGCCGACGCCGGAGGTCGCGCGCGTCATGGACGTCACACTGACGCTGCACGCCGACCACGAGTTCAACGCCTCCACGTTCGCCGCCCGGGTGGCGGTGGCCACCTGGGCCGACCTGCACGCCGCGATCGTCGCCGCCGTCTGCACGCTGAAAGGGCCGAGCCACGGCGGCGCCAACGAGGACGTCCTCGTGATGCTGCGCGAGATCGGCGATCCGGCCCAGGCCGAGGCGTTCGTCGAGAGCCGGCTCGGCGGGCGCGGCGCGCTGAGCCGCCAGGAGCGTGCCAATCCCAAGACCCGCATTCCGGGCTTCGGCCACCGCGTCTACCGCGTGGACGACGCCCGCGCGCGCGTGCTGCGCGGCATGGCCAAGTCGATGGCGGAGGCGACCGGCCGCCAGCGTTTCTTCGAGGTCGCCGAGCGCCTGAACGACGCCATGCGCGCCCGCACATCGCTGCCGGTCAACGTCGACTTCTTCTCCGCCGTCGTCTACGACGCCCTCGCCATCCCGCCCGACTTCTGCACCTCCATCTTCGCCACCGCCCGCATCGCCGGCTGGTGCGCTCACACCCTCGAGCAATACGCCGACAACCGCCTCATCCGCCCCCGCGCCGACTACACGGGCCCCGCCCCCCGCGTCCTCCCACCCCGATGAGCTGAGCGATCGATCGGCTCGCCCGAAAGGGCGAGCCGGCGACGTTACTTCTTGACGATCACGCCACAGGCGATGCGCGCGCCGGAATTCCCCGTGGGGTCGGTCTTGAAGTCGTCCGGGGCGGCGTGGATGACGAGCGCGGAGCCGTCCGAGTCGAAGATGGACGTCGGGCCGTTGCCCAGCGTGAACAGCTCGGTCGTGCTCTCGAGCCGTCCTTTGCCGTCGGGCCCGACGGTCAGGTTCGGCAGGTCCCCCCCGTGCGCCCCCCTGGGATTCAGCGCGCCGTGCTCGCGGCTCAGCGGATTGAAGTGGCTGCCGGCCGAGTTGAAGTCCGGCGGGTCGCACTTGCCGACCGTGTGGACGTGAACGCCGTGCTGTCCGGGCGGCAATCCCTGCACCTCCAGCACCACGCGCACGGTGTTGCTGACCTGCGTGAGGGTGGCGGCGCCGACCGGCTGGCCGCCGGCGGTCTTCATCTCGGCCCGGGCGGTGTTGTCGGTGTTGGACGGCGTGACCATCCCGGCGCACCCGGCGAGCAGCAGCGACACGACGACGGCGACAAACGCTCTCATGACTGGTGTCCTCCACCTGCGAAGTCGTGCTTGGCCTTCTGGAGCGCCTCCGGCGAGGCGAGCAGGTCCACCGCGGTCAGGGCCAGCGCCTTGGCGCCGGCCACCAGGCCCGTGCGCGCCAGCGGCGAGCGCGCCCACCCGGCGAACTCGCGCGAGTGGCCGGGCACGCCGTCGGGCGAGATCCGGATGTAGGGATGGATCGTGGGCAGACGCTGGCTCACGTTGCCGCAGTCGGTGGAGCCGAAGCCGGCCTGGCCGTCGTCGGGATCCTCCGGGAAATCGATCAGCTCGAGGTTCTTCGCGAACAGTCCCGCCATCGTGGCGTTCGGCTTGAGCGGCTCGTGCACCGTCGGATCGTGGGTGACGCTGGTGCGGCAGCCGGTGGCGGCGGCGGCGCCCTCGGCGGCGGCGGTGAAGCGCCGCAGCAGCTCCCAGCAGTAGTCGACGGAAATCGAGCGCAGGTAGAACTCCGCGCTCGTGTACTCCGGGATGATGTTGGCCTGCTCGCCGCCCCTGGTGATGATGCCGTGCACGCGCGCGTCGGGACGGATCTGCTGGCGCATCGCATCGAGGGCGTTGAAGAGCCCGATCACCGCGTTGAGGGCGTTGATGCCGCGCCAGGGCCACGACGAGGCGTGGGCGGCCTGGCCGAAGAACTCGGCCTTCGCCTTGACGATGCCCAGGCTCGGCCGCCACACCTGCGTCCCGCAACGGCCGTGAATCATCATCGCGGCGTCCACGTCCTTGAAGACGCCGGCCTCCATGAGCTTCACCTTGCCGGCCCCGCCTTCCTCGGCCGGGGTGCCGATCACCTGGATCTGGCCGGCGAACGGCAGGCGTCCGAGCGCCACCGCCAGGGCGGCGCCGGCGCCGCAGCCGGCGGTGGCGATGACGTTGTGACCGCACGCGTGTCCGATGCCCGGCAGCGCGTCGTACTCGGCCATGATGGCGATCGTCGGCCCGGCGCCGCGGCCGGCGATCGTGGCCCGGAAGGCCGTGGGCAGCCCGCCCACGCCGCGCTCGACGTGCGCCCCGTGCTTCTCGAGGAACTCGGTGAGCCACGCCTGCGCCTTGTCTTCCTCGAAGGCCAGCTCGGGTGTGGCGTGGATGCGGTGGGACAGCGCTTCCAGCTCGTCGGCGAGGCGATCGACGGTCGCGGCGATGTCGAGCTTCAGCGGGTCGGCGGCCGCACTCACCTGGCCGCCTCGAACTCGGCCCGCGCCCGCTTCACGTGACCGGGATCGGCCAGCAGGTCGTAGGTCGTCATCGCCATCGTCTTGGCGGCCTGGCACATCCCCTGCCGCGCCAGCGGCATGACGGCCGCCGCCTCGAACGCCCGCGAGTGGATTGGCGTCCCGGCCGGCGCGATCTGCACCATGGGCTGGATGGCCGGGATCACCTGGCTCACGTTGCCGATGTCCGAGGATCCGAGCCGATCGGGCGCCGCCGACTCGGCGGCGCCGACCGCCGCCATGTTCGCGCGGAACAGCCCGAGCAGCGTGTCGTTGCGCCTGAGCGGCTCGTAGGGCGCTTCCTTGTCGATCACGCTCAGCGCGCAGCCGGTGGCCTTGGCGGCGCCCTCCGCGCAGGCGACGACGCGCTTGTGCAGCTCCCACATGTAGTCGAGCTTCGCCGCGCGCACGTAGAAGGTGCAGGCAGCCATCTCGGGAATGATGTTCGGCGCGGCGCCGCCGTGCGTGACGATGCCGTGGATGCGGGCGTCGGGGCGGGTCTGCTGGCGCAGCATGCTCACGTTGTTGAACGTCTGGATCACCGCGTCGAGCGCGTTCACGCCCTCCCACGGATCGGCAGAGGCGTGGGCGGCCTTGCCGCGGAACTCGAAGCCGACCCGCACGATGCCGAGCAAGTCCTGGTGCAGGATCCAGCGGTCGAAGCCGTGGATCATCATCGCCGCGTCGACGTCCTCGAACACGCCGCCCTGGATCAGCTTCACCTTGCCGCCGCCCCCCTCCTCGGCCGGCGTGCCGATCACCTGCACGCGCCCCGGCGGCAGCTGGTCGCGCACGGCCGCCAGCGCGGCGCCGGCGCCGGCGCCGGCCGTCGCGATGACGTTGTGACCGCAGGCGTGGCCGATGGCCGGCAGCGCGTCGTACTCGCAGAGGATCGCGATGGTGGGGCCGCGGCCGTTGTCGATCGTGCCGCGGAACGCCGTGGGGACGCCGGCCACCCCGCGCTCGACCTTGAAGCCCTGCGCGCTCAGGAAGTCGCCGAGCCAGCCGGCCGCCTTGACCTCCTGGAAACCGAGTTCCGGATTGTCGTGGATCTGTCGCGAAAGTTTTTCCAGGTCGTCGGCCAGGCGGTCCACCGCCTGAGCGATGAGGTCCTTGACTGCGCTCATGGAAGTTCTCCCCGGGATCGTGGTGGATGACGGTGCCGGAACGCTGCCGCCGGCCTGCGGGGTGAACTATATCACCGCTGTCGCGGTGGGCACGGCTCCGGGCGCCCGGCGCTCGGGGGCTCGGCAGGCCGCTCGCGCGGCGCGCGAGCGGCCGCGGGCGGGTGACACTTGGCGGGTTGCGCGCGCTCTGGGCACGGCTCGACGGCCGCCGAGCGCGCACGCTCGGTGTCGTTGACCGGCAACAGCGCGAAGAGGGCGACCACGAGCCACGGACCGGTGATGATCGCCACGACGCTACTGCGAGGGCACGACCGGGGGCTGGTGGTTCTCGTTCGCGGTCCCGATGCTCGGCACCGTCGGTGGCTCCACCGGCGACTGTGGGCTGCCGAGACTCGGCGTGGTGACGGGCGGCGGCGGCGCCCCGGCGCTGCCGAGGCTCGGCACGGTCGGCGGTTGCGCAGGAGCGCCGCGACTGCCGAGGCTGGGCACGGTCGGCGGCTCGGCGGGGGCGCCGGGACTGCCGATGCTCGGGACGGTGACCGGCGGGGGCGGCCACGTCGGCGAGGCCGCCTGGGCCAGCACGAGCGCGAGCGAGGCGAGGCCCTCGAGGAGCATGGCCGAGAGAGCAGCAACGTCGATGCCAGGGGCTTCTCGCCGGGGGTATAGTCCACTCGTGCACGCCTCCGTGACGCTCGGCGTGGCGATCCCTCAGACGTTCATCCACGGGCCGGTCGACGCCGGCCGGATCAAGGAATTTCTTCGTCACGCCGAGGCGCTGGGCTTCGAGAGCGCCTGGGTCGTCGAGCAGATCCTCGGCTCGGCGCCGAGCCTCGAGTCGGTCACGCTGCTGGCGTACGCGGCCGCGGTCACCGAGAGGCTGAGCCTGGGCTCGGCGGTGCTGCTCACGGCGCTGCGCAGTCCGGTGCACGTCGCCAAGAGCCTGGCCACCATCGACCAGCTCAGCCACGGCCGCCTGATCGTCGGCGTCGGGCTCGGCGGCAATCCCCGGACGTACCCGGCCTACGGGCTCAACGCCGAGCGTCGCGCCGCCCGGTTCGCCGAGGGGCTGCGGCTCGTGAAGCGGCTGTGGACGGAGCCGCGGGTGACCATGGCCGGCGAGTTCTTCCGCCTGGAGAATGCCTCGATGGAGCCGAAGCCCGTGCAGAAGCCGCATCCGCCGCTGTGGTTCGGCGGTCACCATCGGCTGGCGCTCCGGCGCGCGGTCGAGCTGGGCGACGGCTTCATCGGGGCGGGCTCGGCGTCGACGGCGGCGTTCGCCGGCGAGGTCGCCACGCTGCGCGCGATCCTGGCCGAGCGTGGGCGCGCGACGTTTCCGATCGGCAAGCGCGTGTACGTGGCGCTCGATCGCGACCGCTCGCGGGCGGGCAAGCGGCTGGCCGAGTGGTTCGGCGCATTCTACGGCCAGCCGGCGCTGGCCGAGGACGTCTCGGTGTTCGGTGACGCCGACGCCTGCGTCGAGGGCCTGCGCGCGGTCGTCGCCGCCGGCGCCGCCTTCCTGATGCTCAACCCCGTGTTCGACGAGCTCGACCAGCTCGAGCGCCTCGCCGCCGACGTCGCGCCGCGCCTCTGACCGTCGCCGGGCCGCCCGGCTTGCCCTGAATATGAATATTCATATATATTGTCTTTTGTGCCCCCGACCGGCTCCCTGCCGCTGCAGGCGTTCAAGGCCGAGTTCTTCAAGGCGCTGGCCCATCCGCTCCGCATCCGGATCCTCGAGCTCCTGATCGGCGGCGAGCGCAGCGTCCTCGAGCTCCAGCGCGCGCTGGACGCCGAGCAGCCGATCGTCTCCCAGCAGCTCGCCGTGCTGCGCGCCAAGCGGATCGTGCGGGCGCGCAAGGAGGGCACCACCGTCCGCTACGCGGTCGGCGACCCCGAGATCCGCGCGCTGCTGGAGGCCGCCCGCCGGATCTTCAACAACCAGCTGATCGGCAGCCGCCGCATGCTGCGCGAGCTGGCCCGCGAGCGGAGACGGCGCTAGGTGCTGCTCTTCTCGAAGATCCTCCGCACCGGCCTGGTCACCGAGCCGCTGACCGCCGGCGACGACGCGCTGCTGACCGTCGCCCGCCAGGTGGAGGCGCGCACGCGCGCGCTGCTCGGCCGGGCGCTGGCGATCCGCGAGGTCGACGCCGGCTCCTGCAACGGCTGCGAGCTGGAGATCACCGGGCTCACGAGTCCCGTGTACGACAGCGAGCGCTTCGGCATCCACTTCGTGGCCTCGCCGCGCCACGCCGACCTGTTGCTGGTCACCGGGCCGGTGACCCGCAACATGGAGGTGCCGCTGCGCAAGACGTGGGAGGCGACGCCCGATCCCAAGCTGGTGGTGGCCGTCGGCGACTGCGCGCGGACGTGCGGCGTCTTCCGCGGCAGCTACGCGATCGTCGGCAGCGTGGACGCCGTGGTGCCGGTCGACGTGTTCGTCGACGGCTGCCCGCCCGAGCCCGCCGACATCCTGCGCGGCATCCTGGCCGCCCTCGGCCGGCGGCCGGGACGCTGAGCGCCGGCGCGCCGATGACGCTCGACACGCCGCTCGCCGCCTGCCTGGCCATGCTCGCCGCCTACCTGGCCGGCGCGGCCGGCGCCGTGATCCTGCCCGGCTCGCGCGCCGGCCGCGTCGCCGCCGCCGCCGGCGCCATCGCGGGCGCCACGGCCGGCGTCGTCCTGGCGGCCGGCGTGCTGGCCACCGGCCACGCGTTCGCGCTGCACGTGCCCGCGCTGCTCTCCCTCGGGGGCGGCCTCGCGCTACGCCTCGACGGGCTCGGCGCCTTCTTCCTGGCGCTCGTCGGCGTGGGGGCGGCGCCGGCGGCGCTGTTCGGCGTCGGGTACACCGCGGCGTACGCCGGACGCTACTCGCTGCGCTGGCTCGGCGCGATGCTCAACGTCTTCCTGCTCACCATGAGCCTGGTGACGCTGGCCGACAACGTGCTGACGTTCGTCCTGCTGTGGGAGGCGATGTCGCTGGCTTCCTACTTTCTGGTGATGACGGAGCACGAGCAGCCGGACACCGTGGCGGCCGGCGCCTGGTACCTGGCGATGACCCACGTCGGCCTCGCGCTGATCCTCGTCGCCTTCGTGCTGCTGATGCCGCCCGGCGCCGGCTCCGCGTTCGCCGACCTGCGGGCCCGTGCCCTCGCGCTCTCGCCGGCGATCCGCAACGTCGTGTTCGTCCTGGCCGTCGTCGGCTTCGGCAGCAAGGCGGGCCTGGTGCCGCTGCACGTGTGGCTGCCGCGCGCGCATCCGGCGGCGCCGAGCCACGTGTCGGCGCTGATGTCCGGCGTCATGGTCAAGCTGGGCGTCTACGGCGTGCTCCGCTTCGCGCTGGACCTGCTCGGCGTGGGGCCGGCCTGGTGGGGCGCGCTGCTCATCGGGCTGGGCGCTGCCTCGGCCCTGGTCGGCATCCTCTACGCGCTCATGGAGGATGATCTCAAGCGGCTGCTCGCATACTCCACCGTCGAGAACGTCGGACTGATCACCATCGGCGTCGGGGCCGGGCTGCTCTTCGCCAGCCTGCGCGAGGAGACGAGCGCGGCGCTGGCCCTGGCGGCGGCGCTCTACCACGCGCTGAACCATACCGTCTTCAAGAGCCTGCTGTTCCTGGGGGCGGGCTCGGTGGTGCACGCGACCGGCCGGCGCGACATGAATCGCCTCGGCGGGCTCATCCGGCGGCTGCCGTGGACGGCCGCCTGCTTCCTCGTCGGTAGCCTCGCCATCGCCGGCCTGCCGCCGCTCAACGGCTTCGTCAGCGAGTGGCTCCTGTTCCAGTCGCTGCTGCCGGCGATCGGCAGCCCGGCGCCGCTGGTGGCGCCCGTCATGACGCTGGCCGTCGGCGCGCTGGCGCTCACGGCCGGGCTCGCCGCGGCCGGCTTCGTCAAGGCGTTCGGCATCACGTTCCTGGCGGTGCCGCGCTCACCCGAGGCCGAGCACGCGCACGAGGCGCCGGCCACGATGCGCGCGGCGATGACGTTCCTGGCGGTCGGCTGCGGCGTCCTCGGCCTCGCCGCCTTGACGGTGCTGCCGCGGCTGGCCGCGCTGCTGGCGGGCTACGCCGGGCTCGCCGCCGCGCCGCCCGCGCTCACGCTGGGCCCCTCGCTGGCGCTGCCCGACGGCTTCGGCTCGATGTCGCCGCCGCTGCTCGGGCTCGGCCTCGCGGTGGGCGCGGCGGGCGTGTGGCTGGCGGTGCGGCTCGGCGCCGCGCGCGGGCTGCGCGTCGGCGCCACCTGGGGCTGCGGGCGCATCGGGCAGACGCCGCGCATGGAGTACACGTCGACCTCGTACGCCGAGCCGCTCCGGCGGGTGTTCGCCGAGGTGTACCGGCCGACCGAGGACCTCACGATCGACGTGCACCCCGAGTCGCGCTACTTCGTGCAGTCGATCGCGTACCGCAGCGAGATCGTGCCGTGGTTCGAGCGTTACCTGTACGGCCCGCTCGTCGCCCGCGTGACCGGCTGGGCCGCCCGCACGCGGGCCCTGCAGTCGGGCTCCGTCCACGCGTACCTCGGCTATCTGGTGATCGCGCTGCTGGCCCTGCTGGCGATCTCGCTGGCCTGGAACGACTGAGATGGCCCGCGGGGCCCTCGCGCTCCTCCAGGGGCTGCTCGTGCTCGCGCTGGCGCCCGGCGTCGTCGGGCTCGTGCGCTGGCTGAAGGCGCGGCTGCAGAACCGCCGCGGCGCGCCGGCGTGGCAGCCGTACTTCGAGCTGCGCAAGCTGTTCGGCAAGGAGGTCGTGGTCTCCGAGAACGCGTCGTGGCTGTTCCGCGCCGCGCCCTACGTCGTCTTCGTCAGCACGGCCGCGGCCGCGCTGCTCGTTCCCGTGCTGGCGGTGCCGTTGCCGATCGACGCCGTCGGCGACCTGCTCGTGCTCGTCTACCTCCTGCTGCTCGGCACGGTGTTCCTGGCGCTGGCCGGGCTCGATCCGGGCTCGGCGTTCGGCGGCATGGGCTCGAGCCGGGAGATGACGGTGGCCGCGCTGGCCGAGCCGACGGTGGCGCTGGCGATCTTCGCGCTCGCGCTCAGCGCGGGCTCGACCAACCTGGGCCAGATCGTCGCGCGCACCATGAGCGATCCCGCCGCCGCGCTGAGCCCGGGCCACCTGCTGGCCTTCGCCGCGCTGTTCGTGGTGATGCTCGCCGAGACCGGCCGGATGCCGGTCGACAACCCGGCGACGCACCTGGAGCTGACGATGATCCACGAGGCGATGGTGCTGGAGTATTCGGGCCGCTACCTGGCGCTCATCGAGTGGGCGGCCGCCCTGAAGCTGCTCGTCTTCTTCGCGCTGCTCGGCAACCTGTTCGTGCCGTGGGGCGTGGCGATGGCCCTCACGCCCGCCACGCTGTTCCTGGCCCTCGCCAGCCTGGTCGGGAAGCTGGCGGTCCTGGCCCTCGCCGTGGCGTTGCTGGAGACGCGCGTGGCCAAGCTGCGACTCTTCCGCGTGCCGGAGCTGCTCAGCGCGTCGTTCGTGCTGGCCCTGCTCGCCGTCACGTCGTCGTTCCTGTCGAGGTAGGCATGGAGAGCCTGTTCGGTCAGCTGGTGGTGCTCGAGTCGAGCCTGGTGCTGATTTTCGGCCTGGTGCTGCTATGGCGCCGCCGGGTGCCCGCCTACGTCAGCGCGTTCACCTGGCAGTCGCTGGTGCTGGGCGCGGTGGCGATCACGGTGGGCTGGTTCGGCCGCGAGCGCGAGCTCTACTTCATCGGCGGCCTGCTGGTGCTGGTCAAGGGCGTCGCCATCCCGCGGCTGCTGGGGCGGATGGAGCGGCGGTTCGCCACCGAGCGCGAGCTCGCGCCCTACGTCAACACCGCGACCTCGCTGCTGGTGGCCGGCCTCCTCGTGCTGTTCGGCTACGCGATCATGCGCCCGGTGGTGGCGGCCAGCGACCTGCCGACGCGGGCCGGCATGCCGCTGGCGATGGGGCTCGTGCTGGTGAGCCTCTTCGTGGTGGTCAGCCGCAAGAAGGCGCTGACCCAGGTCGTCGGCTTCCTCATGCTGGAAAACGGCATCGCCCTCCTGGCGATCCTCGGAACCTACGGCATTCCGCTCATCGTCGAGCTCGGCGTCTTCCTCGACGCCCTCATGGGCTTCCTCGTCATGCAGATCTTCGTGTACCGCATCCACTCGACCTTCGAGACGATCGACGTCGATCAGCTCGACCGGCTGCGGCACTGAGCCGGCGATGAGCTTCGCGCTCCTGCTCGCGCCCTCGCTCCTCAGCGCGCTGCTGGCGCTGGCCGTGCGTCCCTACCGCGCGGCGGTCGGCTGGGCGAACGCGGCGCTCTCGCTGGTGGCGGTGGCCGGCGCGATCACGCTGTGGGTCCGGGTGCTGCGCGGCGAGGTGCCGGTGGCCGGCGCCGACGACCTCTTGCGGGCCGACGCGCTCTCCACGCTGCTGGCGCTGTGCGTGAGCGGCGTGGCGGCCCTGGCCGCCTGGCTCGGCCCCGGGCTCGGCGACGACGGCTGGGGCGCGCGCCAGGCGCGGCGCTTTCGCATCTTCGCCAACCTCTTCGCGTTCACCATGCTGTTCGCGGTGACGACCGACAACGTCGGCTTCATGTGGGTCGCGATCGAGGCGACCACCATCACCTCGGCCGTGCGCATCCCGCTCCACGCCAGCCAGGCCTCCGTCGAGGCCTCGTGGAAGTACGTCCTGATCGGCTCGGTCGGCATCGCGCTGGCCTTCGCCGGCACCGTGCTGGCCTACTTCGACTTCGTCACGCTGATCGGCCGGGAGGCGGTCGCGCTCAACTGGACCGTGCTGCAGGACGCGGCGCCCGCCCTCAATCCGCGCGTGATCCGGCTGGCGTTCGTCTTCATCCTGATCGGCTACGGCACCAAGGCCGGGCTGGCGCCCATGCACACCTGGCTCCCCGACGCCCACTCCGAGGCGCCGCCGGCGCTGAGCGCCATGATGTCGGGCGTGCTGCTGGCGGTGGCGCTCTACGCCGTCATCCGCTGGCAGGCGGTGGTGCGGGTGACGGTGGGGAGGGGCTTCGCCGAGGACGTCATCGTGCTGCTGGGGGTGCTGTCGCTGGCGATCGGCGCGCTGAGCCTGGTCGCCCAGCGCAGCTACAAGCGCCTGCTCGCCTACTCCAGCATCGAGCACACGGGGCTCATCTGCGTCGGCCTCGCCCTGGGCCCGCTGGGGGTCTTCGCGGCGATGCTGCACCTGCTCAACCACAGCGTCGCCAAGTCGATGATGTTCCTCCTGGCCGGCCGCGTGCTGCGGCGGTACGGCACCGCCGAGATCGAGGGCGTGTCCGGTCTGCTGCGCGTCATGCCGTGGACGGGCGGCTTCTTCGCGGCCGGCATGCTGGCGGTGCTCGGGCTGCCGCCGTTCGGGATGTTCGTCTCGGAGTTCGCGCTGGTGCGGGCCGGCTTCGCGGCCGGGCGGCCGGTCCTCGTCGCGCTCGTGCTCGTCCTGCTCGCGGTGGGCTTCGTCGGCGTCCTCGTGCACCTCAACCGCATGCTCTACGGGCGGCCGCCGGCCGCCGTGACGCTCGGCGAGAGCAGCCGGTGGGCGCTGGTGCCGCTCGGCGGCTGCCTGGCGGCACTGGTCGTGCGCATCGTGGCGATCGTGGCGCCATGAGCCTGCCGGACGCGCTGACGACGGCGCTGGCGATCGCGGTGCCCGCCGCGCGCGACGTTCGGGTCGTGCGCGGGCGCGAGCTGCACTGCACGCTGCCGCCCGACGCGGTCCCGGCGCTGAGCCGGCTCCTCACCGGCGACCTGGGCGCCGAGCTGCGCCTGATGCTGGCGAGCGACCGGCGGGCCGAGCGCGGCGCCTTCGAGGCGCACTATCTCTTCGGGCGGGCGCGTGCCGACTGGTTCGTGCATGCCACCGCGCCGCTCGACGCTGCCGCGCCGGCCGTGCGCTCGCTGGCGACGCGCCACTACCCGGCCTCGCGCTTCGAGCGGGAGATGGCCGATCTCTTCGGCATCGCCGCCGTGGGCCATCCCGATCCGCGCCCGCTCGTGCGCCACGGGTTCTGGCCGGCCGACTGGTTCCCGCTGCGCAAGGACGCGGGCCCTCGCGAGTTCCACGACGATGGCCAGCCCTTCCCGTTCCAGCAGGTGGGCGGCGAGGGCGTCTACGAGATCCCGGTGGGGCCGGTGCACGCCGGCGTGATCGAGCCGGGGCACTTCCGGTTCAGCGTGCTGGGCGAGACGATCATCGACATGAAGGTGCGCCTCTACTTCACCCACAAGGGCACCGAGAAGCTGTTCGAGGGCCGCCGGCCGGCCGACGGCGTACGCCTGGCCGAGCGCGTCTCCGGCGACACGACGGTCGGCCACGCGCTGGCGTTCTGCCAGGCCGTGGAGGCGGCGGCCGGGGTGGCGGCGCCCGCCCGCGCGCGCTGGCTGCGCGTCGTGCTGCTGGAGCTCGAGCGCCTGTACAACCACGTCGGCGACGTCGGCATGATCCTGAACGACACCGGCTTCGCCGTCGCGCATTCGCACTGCTTCCGGATCCGCGAGCGGCTGCTGCGGCTCAACAAGCGCGTGACCGGCAATCGCCTGCTGCGCGGTGGCCTCGTGCCGGGCGGCGTGACCATGGATGCGCCGGCCGGCGTCGACGTCGCCGGCGAAGTGGACGCCGCCGTCCGCGACTTCGACGAGATCGTCGCCCTCAGCCTCGGCAACACGCTCGTGGCCGACCGTCTCGAGGGCACCGGCCGCCTGACCACGCGCACCGCTCGCGACCACGGCGTGCTGGGACCGGTCGCCCGGGCCTCCGGCATCGACGCCGACGTGCGCCGTGATCATCCGTTCGCCGCCTACGCGGAGCTGGCGCCACGCGTGGTGGTGCACGACAGCGGCGACGCGCGCGCCCGCACGCTCGTGCGCGTCGAGGAGGCGCGCGAATCGGCGCGGCTGATCCGCCGGGCCCTGGAGACCCTGCCGCCGGGCCCGCTCGCCGCCGAGATCGATCGGCTCCCCGCCGATGGCCCGGCGTTCTCGCTCGTGGAGGGCTGGCGCGGGGCAATCGCGCACTGGGTGCAAGCCGACGAGGCCGGCGCGCTGGCGCGCGTGAAGGTGCTCGACCCGTCGTTCCTGAACTGGCCGGCGCTGTCCTATGCGCTGCTCACGAACATCGTTCCGGACTTTCCGCTCTGCAACAAGTCGTTCAATCAGTCGTACTCCGGCAACGATCTCTAGTCGGACGGCCTCTAGCCGGACGGCGCTCGAAAAATCGCTCGAAAAATCGTCACGCCTGGTGACATTCCGGCCACCCGCACCGCCCTCGCCGGCCCTAAGTCCCCGACTTCCCGAGCGAGGCCGGATTGGTCATCCGGTTGCATCGACAGCGCCTGCGGCTTCCGCGCCCGCCATGGCACGTTCGATGGCGGGGGCCGGCTATGAGCCGTCTCGCATGTGGAGAACGACATGCCACAGCGGATTCGCCTCGCTCTCGTTGTCGCGATCATGTTCTGGGTGGTCGTCCCGGTCTTCGGTGACGCGCCCGGTGTCGTGCTGTATAGCGCTCATCCACAACCCTCGCAGAACATGCTCACGCTGTACGGAGAGTTCGGCGACGATCCGGTCGCGGTCTGGTGGGGCGACGCGCAGCTCAACGTCGTGAGCCAATCTCACGACACGGTCGTGGCCACGCTGCCCTCCGACGTTGCGGCGGGCACGTACGAGGTCATCGTCGTGAGCGGACCCGGCAACGGAATCGGGCATGCGGATCAGCTTGCGGTCACGATCGTCGGTGGCGACTACGCCGGTCCCGCCGGACCTGCAGGTCCAGCCGGTCCTCAGGGCCCGGCCGGCCAGCAGGGCGCTCCCGGCACGGACGGTGCTCAGGGTCCTGCCGGTTCCGCCGGTCCCGCTGGACCCGCCGGGCCCGCTGGACCTGCCGGGCCTTCGGGTGCCACGGGTGCTGCCGGACCTGCCGGGCCTTCGGGTGCCACGGGTGCTGCCGGACCTGCCGGGCCAGTCGGTCCGATCGGCCCTGCGGGGCCTGCAGGCGTCGCCGGTGCTGTTGGTCCCGTCGGGCCCGCCGGTCCGGCCGGCGCCGCGGGTACGATGGGTGCCGTCGGTCCTGTCGGTCCGGTGGGCCCCGCGGGCCCTGCGGGGGCTCCTGGCTCGACTGGGCCGCAGGGAGTAGCAGGGCCGACAGGCGCGCAAGGGCCTGCAGGACCGCAGGGACCAGCGGGCGTGGCCGGAGCCACGGGATCCCAGGGAGCCACCGGGCCGCAGGGTCCGGCCGGTCTCAGCGGCTATCAGACGCGCACGATCGCGACCAACGTCAAACTCGATAACGTGAACATGCTGACGTCGATGCAGACGATCGTCGTGGATTGCCCGAGCGGAACCAACAGCGTCCTCTCCGGCTTCATCTACCGCGCGCCCGGCGGCGTGCGCTATCCGTTCCCGCCCGGCGTCGACTGGGCCTCGTGGGCGAGCGCGCGGGCCCAGATGACGTTCGTCGTGCGCAACCACAACACCGCCGGTTACACCGACCCGATCGAGGCCGGCGTCGTCTGCGCCAACTCCAACTGATCCTGTTCGAACATGGGGGCCCCGAGATGGCCCCCAAGCCCCCCAGACGTTCGGAGCGCCCCGGCACAGCCGGGGCGCTCCTCTGTTTCGGCGTCTGAGCTCTAGGCGGCTTCGGCCACGGCGCGCCGCAACGTGGTGCACACCTGAAACAGATCGGTAGACGGCAGCAGGCGGACCTTGCTCGCGCGCAGACGAGCCGCCGCCCCCGCCGGGTCTTCGTGACGGAACAGGAAGGCGACGACCGGCACCCTCGCCTGCTCGGCGCCCAGCGGCACGAGATCCAGACCGCCGGCCATGGCGACATCGAGAACGAGGACATGCGGGTGCTTGGCGAACGCGCCCAGCGTGTCGTCGGCCGAGAACGCCCGGTCGACGATGCCGCCGCAGACGCCCACGATCGTGGCGAACAGCAGACCCAGCTCGAAGTGATCCGAGGCTACGAGGACCCGTAGGCCGTCCAGGCTACCTTCAAACATCGTCTTGGGCTCAGCGCCTGCAGGCACAGTGCCACCTACTGCGTGTAGCGCTCGGCCAGGGCCATCTGCTCGGTGGCGCCGATCAACGCGTTGAATTCGGCGAACGGGAAGTAGCGGTCGGCCAGGGCGCGGAGGTCGTCGCCCCGTCGCAGCTCGCCCAGGAACTCCGCCATGGCCTTCGTCGCCACCAGGAGTGTGTCGATCGGCAGCAGGACGAGCGCGTAGCGGAGCGCGCGCAGCGCCGGGATCGGCAGCAGCGGCGAGCGGCCGCCCGGCGCGTAGTTGTAGAGCAGCGGCGTATCGAAGGTCCGGGCGATCTTCTCGACCTGCGCCTCGTCACGCGGCGCCTCGATGAACAGCACGTCGGCGCCGGCGCGCGCCGCCGCCTCGCCGCGGCGCAGCGCCTCGTCGAGGCCGCTCGCCGAGATCGCGTCGGTGCGCGCGATGATGAGCAGGTCGGGGTCGCGGCGCGCCTCGACCGCTGCCCGGATCTTGCCGGCGAACTCGGCGAGCGGCACGACCTGATGCCCGCTGAGGTGCCCGCAGCGCTTGGGCGCGACCTGGTCCTCGATGTGCAGCGCGGCCACGCCAGCCGCCTCGTACGTCTGCACCGTGCGCCGCACGCCGAGCGCGTTGCCATAGCCGGTGTCGGCGTCGGCGACCAGCGGGATGGAGACGGCCGCCGCCAGGTTGCGCGCGTGGTCCGCCATCTCGGCGAGGCCGGCGTAGCCGAGGTCGGGCAGGCCCAGCCGCGAGGCGGACGTGCCGTACCCGGTCATGTAGACGGCCGGGAAGCCGGCCCGCTCGACCAGCCGCGCCGACACGCCGTCGTAGGCGCCTGGCACCAGCAGCGCGTTCTTCGCGGCGACGAGACCGCGCAACGTTCGGCGCACGCTCATGCGGCGTCTCCCCGGGCGCGCGCGATCCGCCGATCGAGCGCGGGATGCGAGTAGAGCAGGAGCTCCTTGAGCCGGTGCGGGCGCCGCTCGGCGAGGTTGAGCGTGCCGAGCCGCTCCATCGCGCCGATGAACGCCACCGGATCGTGCGTCAGGGCCAGCGCGAAGTCGTCGGCCTGCCGCTCGATCCACCGCGAGAATGCGTTCGCCAGCGGCAGCTGGATCGTGCCGAGCAGCAGCAGCACGAGGGCGAGCCACGGCATCCCGGCGGGATCGGCCGGGCCCTCGAGGTTCCACCACGGCACGCCGGCGCGCAGCAGGGCGCCGGCCACCCAGAACGTGACGAGCGTGAGCGCGCCCTGCACGAGAAGGCCGCGGCGCACGTCGCCGTGCACATGATGACCGAGCTCGTGGGCCAGCACGGCCTCGACCTCGCCCTGACCGAACGCGGAGGCCAGCGTGTCGAACAGGATGATGCGCCGCGTGCGGCCGAGCCCGACCACGGCGGCGTTGGCGGTGCGGCTCTTGCGCGACTCGTCGACGACCCACACGCCGATGGCCGCCACGCCGGCCCGGCCGGCCAGGGCCAGCAACCGCGCCTCGAGCCCGGGATCGGCCAGGCGCGTGAGGCGATAGAAGATCGGCATGATGAGCACCGGAAAAAGCGCGGTCAGCGCGATGCCGACGACGAAGAAGATCGCGGCGGCGACGAGCCACCACCAGGCCGTGAGCCGCAGGAGGGCGTAGACGACCAGCACGCCGCCCAGGCCCAGCGCGCCGCCCAGCGCGGCCGCCTTCGCGCGGTCGGCCAGCCAGCCGGCGAGCGGCTGGTGCAGGAGCCCGTAGCGCCGCCGGAGCCAGAAGCCGCGCACGAGCCGCAGCGGGAGCCCGAGCAGCGCGTGGCCGGCGCCGACGAACACCGCGACCGCCACGACCTGCGCCCACCAGGCGTCGGTGAGGACCGAGGCGATCAGGGTCAGCCGCGCGCAGACGCCCGAGACGAGGAGGGCCAGCAGATAGGCGGCGCTCAGCGCGAAGCCGGCGAGGCCGAGCCAGAGCTGCAGGCGATGGTAGCGCGCGGCGTCGCGCGGCTCGGACATGCGCCGCATTGTACATAGCTGCGGGCCGCGGCATACTCGCCCGATGTGCGACCGGATGACCCGCGGCGGCGGGCGGACGCGCTGACGAGTCGGGTACAATGAACGAGTGTTCACTCCGAGATTAGCACCGTAAGGAGCCCGCATGTTCGAGTCCGTCGAGGAGGTCCAGCAGCGGTTCAGGGACGCGCGTTACATCGCCAGCCGCCGCATTTCGACCGTCGTGTTCCTGGCCGCGCGGATGGGACGCCCGGTGCTGATCGAAGGCCCGGCCGGCGTCGGCAAGACCGAGCTGGCCAAGACGCTGTCCGACGTCACCAGCCGCGGCCTCATCCGGCTGCAGTGCTACGAGGGGCTCGACGAGGGCAAGGCCCTCTACGAGTGGAAGTACGCCAAGCAGCTCCTCTACACGCAGCTCCTGCGCGAGCGCATCGGCGAGCTGATCGCCGACGCGCCGTCGCTGCCGGAGGCCGTGTCGCGCATCGCCGGCCAGGACGACGCGTTCTTCTCCTACCGGTTCCTGTCGCCGCGGCCCCTGCTGCAGGCGATCCGGGCCGACGATCCGGTCGTGCTGCTGGTCGACGAGATCGACAAGGCCGAGCCGGAGTTCGAGGCGTTCTTGCTGGAAGTGCTGTCGGACTTCCAGGTCTCGATTCCCGAGCTCGGTACGGTGAAGGCGAAGCACGTTCCACTGGTCGTGCTGACGTCGAACAACGCCCGCGAGCTGAGCGACGGCCTCAAGCGTCGCTGTCTCCATCTGTTCATCGATTTTCCGACGCCGACCGACGAGCTGGAGATCATCCGCCTGAAGGTGCCGGAGATCCCCGACCGGCTGGCGCGGGCGGTCGTGGCGGCCGTGCAGAAGATCCGCGCGCTGGAGCTGCGCAAGCCGCCGTCGGTCTCGGAGTCGATCGACTGGGCGCGCTCGCTGGTGATCCTCAACGCCCGCGAGCTCGATCCCGCGCTCGTCGAGTCCACGCTGACGCTGCTCGTGAAGTACGAGAAGGACATCGAGCGCGTCCGCGGGGCGCTCGACAAGGTCCTCGCCGAGTAGGATGGAAGAGCGGATCCTCGAGTTCATCGGCGACCTCCGGCGGGCGGAGGTCCGGATCTCCACGTCGGAAGCGCTCGACGCCCTCGCCGCCAGCGCCGAGGTCGGTCTGACTGACCGTGAGACGTTCAAGTCGACGCTGGCGGCGACCCTCGTCAAGGAGGCGCGCGACCACGAGACCTTCGACCGGATCTTCAACCTCTACTTCCTCGACCTCCAGGCCCTCGGCGAGGGCCTCAAGAAGGCGCTGGGGCCGGAGGATCCGAAGGTCCAGGAGCAGCTCGACCGGCTGGTGGACGAGGAGGGGCTCGACCTCGACGAGCTGACCGAGTTGCTCATGCGCGGGCAGGGCAGCGAGATGGAGATGGCCATTCGCGGCGGCGCCCAGGGCGCCGGCCTCGAGCGGCTCATGTACTTCCTGCAGGTCGGCTACTTCAGCCGCCGCATCGCCGACCAGTTCGACTGGTCGGCGATCGAGGCCGACATCGAGAAGATCATGCAGGCGCTGGAGGCGCGCGGGCTCGATCCCGGCCAGCTGGCCCGCATCCGCAATTATCTCGAGCTGCGGCTGGAGGCGTTCCGCCGGATGATCCGCCAGCACGTCCAGCGCGAGCTCGAGCGGCGGGCCTATCGCGCTGGCGAGCAGCTCACGCGCGAGGTCCTTGCCGACAAGCCGCTCTTCGCGCTGACGCCGGACGAGGTCGCCCAGATGAAGAGCGTGGTGGCCAAGCTGGCGCGCCGGATCAAGGACGCGCTGGCCCTGCGCCAGCGGCAGGAGCAGAAAGGGCGCATCGACTCCCGTCGCACGATCCGCAAGAGCCTGCAGTACGGCGGCGTGCCGATGGAGATCTATCTCAAGCGCCGGCACCGCGAGAAGCCGAAGCTGATCACGGTCTGCGACGTGTCGGACTCGGTGCGCAACGCCTCCCGCTTCATGCTCCAGCTCGTGTGGAGCCTGCAGGAGTGCTTCAGCCGCGTGCGCTCCTACGTGTTCGTGTCGGAGATCGCCGAGGTGACCCAGGCCTTCGGCACCCATCCGGTCGAGCGGGCCATCGAGTGGGCGCTCAAGGGCGCCCCCGTCGACTATCATTGCCGCTCGGACTTCGGCTACGCGTTCAACCGCTTCGCC
>Ga0209474_10001686_pt1 | contig 21227 bp, 14 predicted proteins | sample GraSoiAngelo_145_FD_185902 | JGI IMG/M metagenome (GOLD analysis project Ga0209474, IMG submission 185902) | Grasslands soil microbial communities from the Angelo Coastal Reserve, California, USA - 14_1009_05_20cm (SPAdes) (version 2) | ecosystem: Environmental > Terrestrial > Soil > Grasslands... | reverse complement strand
ACATGTCTTTGCCAAGGATTCGCGATATGACTATGACCGCGCTGCCGGCCTGCTCGCGGATGCGCTGGCGAAGAGCGGCCAGACTGAAGCTGCAGGGGCGATGTTTGAGCGCGTGATTCAGACCTCGACGCTCTCGGAGACGCTCGTCAACTACGCTGAGTTTTTGAAGTCGCAAGGCAAGCTCGCGGAGGGCCGCGAGTGGGCTCAGCGAGTGCTTACTCGCAAGAAGACGCTGCCTGGATATCTGAAGCGGCGGGAACGGCTTTGGTTCCGCAAGGCGGCGGCGTTAGCGAAGTAGTTCTTGATTTCAGTTGTCATTTCGAACGCAGCGAGAAATCCTATGGACTTGCGAGACTGCCGGCATCGACCAGTCTTCGCTCAAGCTGGCCTTGCAGGAGTCTGTAGGGACTTTTCGCCGCAACAGCAGCGGCTCGAAATGACATCTCAAGACGCCTCACTCCCGAAACCCCTCCTCCCCAATCAAGGGCACGAACGCGCATCCATCTAGTCTTATCTGTCGAACTCCGCCTTCGTCTTTCCGAACCAGCACCAATTCCTGCAGGTCGCGGCTGCCCACCGGAAGCACCATGCGTCCCCCTGTCGCCAGCTGCGCAATTAGAGCCTGCGGGACCTGAGGAGCAGCGGCGGAGACGAGAATCACGTGATAGGGCGCGCGTGGGGGATAGCCGAGCGTTCCATCGCCGACCACGATCTCGACATTTGCGTATCCCAAACGGGAAAGTCGCGCGCGCGCAACTTCGGCCAACTCTGGGTGACGCTCGATGGAGACGACGCTGGCAACGATCTCGGCGAGAAGTGCAGTCTGATATCCCGATCCCGTTCCCAGCTCCAGCACATGATCTTCACGACGAAGCTCGGCGGCCTGCAGCATGGAGGCAACGATGTATGGCTGCGAGATCGTCTGGCAGCAGCCGATGGTCAGCGGCCGATCCTCGTAGGCATGCTCGCGCAACTCCAGCGAGATGAATTCCTCGCGCGGAACTTTTCCGATTGCGGAAAGCACACGCTCGTCGAAGATTCCCCGCGCCTTGAGCTGGCGCTCAATCATGAGGACGCGCTGAAGGTCGAGCGACATGGGCAGGGATAGGGTACAGGTTACAGGGGACAGGGAACAGGGGAGCTGGAGATGAGTAAGGAGAACCGGCCGCCTCGGCCGTGTTTCTGGTGGCAACTGCTTTCAGGTCGGAGTGTTCATGAAGCTTCAGCCACGACGATTTGAGTGTTTGGGCGTTGCTCGCGAAACACGGCCGAGGCGGCCGGCTCTCCTTTTCTCCTAACGCCTTTTTAGCGCTTTCGTTGCCGGATTCTGAGGTCAATTGCCAGTACGCCGGTGTAGTCGCGGACTGCAACCAGTGCGACGTTCTTATTGATGTTGTATTCGACCTGCAGTACCTCCTGCGCGTACTGGCTTAGGTTAGTGAGGTAGGTAACAGTTACGTTCTTAGAAATTTGCTGTTCCACCGTGAGACGGGCGTTGGGATTGCCTTCCGTTCCGGTACCGCCGAGGTTGGGATCAATTTTGATTCTGCTGATGCCGAACAGCTTCTGCACGCGACTGCTTACGGCCGCGTTCAGTGCTTCTCCCAAAATGGCATTCGACGCGGTCTGGGCGAAGGTTTCGCTGGCGGCCGCCTGAGATCCCTGCGCCGACAGCTCGCCCTCCTGGCGCGTGCGGCCGAAAGCAAGCAGGGCAATGATGTCGGCTGAGGGCAGCGGCGGTTCGGAGCGATAAGTCACGTTGAGCTTGTCCGGCGTTCCGTGGAACCCGAGGGTGATGTCGTAGTCTCGCACTCGCGCCGAAGCCTCCACGTTTGCCACTGGCTCGATGCGTACAGGGTTGGCAAACACCACGTCGCCTCGCTCCAGGTGATAGGTAGTGCTGTTGAAGGTGATATCGCCTTCCGCAATGCTTAGACGTCCCAGCACTGAGGGCCGGGCTGCGGTCCCTCGGAGTCGGAGGTCCACGTCTCCCGACACGCGGGCCATAGAGGTTTCTACGCGCAGCTCCGGAGTGGAGACGATGTGCACATCGAGACGCACATTATCAATAAGGGAATTCGGACTCGGCGGATTTGTGGGTTGCTTGGCGCGTTGAACGTAAGTTGCGAGATCAAATTGCGGAGTAAGACCGAACTTCGTGACGGTAACGTCGCCTGAGAGCACCGAGTTTTGCGCATTTCCGACGAGTCTCAAATCGGCGGTTGCCTGGGAGCTCACTCCCTCGGGATAGCGAATGCGAATGTCGCGTCCGGTTGCGGTGAGATCAAAGAAAATCCCGTTGCTGTAGGTAACGTAACCGCCCAGAACGAGATCGCCACCGCCGGTCCGGGCAGTTAATTTCTGAACGCGCAGACGATTACGATCGAAGTTAAGCGAGCCGTTAATCTCGCTCAATCCGTTCGGAAGATCCACAAAGGCGACGGCGCCATTTGCGATTTGCACGTTGCCGGCGAAATTTGGATCGTTCAACCGGCCTGTGCCATTGACGGTGAAGGTCATCTGTCCCGAAGAGGAAACAGCGGGGTTCACGGTCTGCAGTATTCCCAGATTGACCTTGCCATTCGCGTGCAGATCGAGACGGCCCGCTCCGGCGAGCTCGACTTTTCCCGTTCCGGTAATGTCGGTATCGGTTCCGACGATGTGCATCTGCTCGACGCTTGCCACTTGATTGCTGATTGAGAAACGCAATGGTCCTTCGTTATGCAGTTGAATGTGCTGCACGTCTGCCTGGAATTGATCAACGTCTCCCTGCACTGCGATGTCGCCAGGATTCTTCAGCGGTCCGCGCAGCACGAAGTTTCCGGAGACCGACGAATGTCCGGTGACTTTGCCGGGAAGATACGCGCGCAGCAGCGGATCGAAGTCGAGCTTGGCGAGATGGAGATGGATCTCGGCGGGAAAGTCCTGGCGCAGATGGACGTCACCTGTGATGTTGGCAGCGGCCAGTTCCATGTTGGTGTGGCCTTCGAGGTGGAGATCGGCTCCGTGAGTTACCGCTGTGGCGTGAAGATCGCCGGCAGGCTCTCCGCCGAGGAGAAGACCGGTAATCGACAGGTTGGCATTGATGGCAGGACTGGAAATCGTTCCTGAGCCACTCGCCACGAACTCGGCGTGTCCGCCGATGCTGAGTTTTTTCGTTTGCAGCTTTGCAAGATGCGCCAGGTCAAAATTGCTGCCCGTGGCATTGAAGGCAAAGACTTTGGTGTCGAAATTGTAATTTCCGCCGCCAGTCACGCGCGCGCCGTCTTGCTGGAGAATCAGATTGCGGAGATCCACCTGCTTGCCTTGAAACTGGAGATCCGCAGATAAAGAACGATAAGGCTCGCCGTAGATGCTTCCGCCTGCCACCTGGATGTGTCCGAGACCCGCGAGATTATCGAGCGATCCCATAACGTGCGTCTCTCCGTTTGCCTTTCCCGTTACGGGATAGCTGAGGCCAACCAGACGTTGCAGCTCCAGCAAATCGGCGTCGTGCACACGGAGCCGGGCTTCGACGTGCGAGTCAGGATCCAGTTGACCTTCGCGCAAGCTCACGCTCCCCGCTCCTGAAAATTGCGCATCGCGGCGCTTCAGCAATAGATTGCGCGCCGATATCAGGCTGGGAGAGTAGGCAACGTCTGCAACGAGAGAGTCCCAGTGCAGCGTTGCCGGGGCCGCTATGGCAGCAGTCTGCTCCACAGCAGCGGGTAAAGTTGTGTCGAAGTCGTTGGCCTGCAGGCGCCCTGCGATGCTTGGCGAGATGAGTTTGCCGGTTAGTGTCCCATTGAAGGATGCTTGTCCGTGAACCATTGCGGGAATCTTTTGCCGCTCGCCACTGAGCGCGTGAGCTACGGTATCAACCTCCGATAGGTCTGAAGTGTTAAGCGAGATTCGCAGCTGTGATTCGGTCCCAATTGCTCCCGTGGCGCTGACGCGAGATGCGCGCGCTGCGAGATTCAGTCCGGTGACGTCGATGCGGTCGTTGCGACCGTGATAAGTCGCATGGACCGAGCCGGCGAGTGGAAGCTCGGATGCGGGTGCAGGCGAGACAGCTTGCGCATCGAGATCGATGACTGTGTCCGCTTCAGCCGGAGAGCCTGTCCAGCGCATCTGCAGCTTGCCGGTACCCGTGGAAGCGATGCGGAGCTGATTCAATGGACTCTTCGCCGGCAGCAACGCGCGCAGTCCCTGGGCTAAAGAGATTCCTGCCAGATTCAGATCCAGCGTTCCCTGCTGTTGTCTCTTTGCCGACTGCGTCAGCTTGCCGGAGCTGAAGCCACTCTTCGGAGCTGTCTTGGACCAGTGCAAGATACTTGCGCTGCCGTTAAATGTGCCTGTGAGTGCTCGTCCGCTCAACTTAGTCAGGGTTATGCGGTCCACGGCGACAGTGTACTCAGAGCTTGCGTCCACGTTGCTGAGTCGCAGTTCGGGAGCGGAGTACTCACCGTTTTTCAAAGCCAGCTTGCCGGAACCGAAGAAGTTTTCAGACGAAAGATATCGAGCCGTTCCGTTAAGTTCGACGACGCCGCTGCGCAGCTCGCGCACTCCAAGAATCCTGCTCAGTTCGGAAAGCTCGATTGTCCCTCGGTACTTCGTTTCAACCCGCGGACTACGGAAATCCGTGATGGTTCCGGAGGCCTCCAGCTGCGACCGGCCACTTGCCCAACGCAGCGAACTGATTTGCGCCTGATTATTGCTGATGCTGAAGTTAGTTTCAGCCTGAGTGAGCACTTGCGGATAGCCAGGATGTCTCAGCAGAAGACTGCCGGCGCGAATGCTGCCTGTGTAGCTGGGATGGGGCTTCGCGCTGAATGTCATTCCGGCAGTCACGGTGTCGGCGCTGAGATCCAACGGGATGCGCTGCTGGTTCAGTACCAGCACGCCCTGGCTGACCTTCAGACGATCCATCCGCATAGAAAATGGTTGCTGAACCCCGTTCCCGTTTTCGTTTCCACTTCCCTTTTGGGGATTGGGCTGATTCGTAGTGCCGTCCGGATACACGATCAGATGAGCGACGGGGTGCTCCACGTAAAGCTCGCGCAAAGCGATCTGGCGCCCGAATACGCTAAGGATCTTGACCGACACTCGCGCATGATCTACATGGGCGTAAGGGATGTCGTCTGGTTTCTCCAAGCCGTGAATGGTGAGATCATCGAATTCGAACTGGAGTCGCGAGAAGTCCCAGACGAAGTTCTTCAGCTCGACTTTCCCTCCAGTCACCGCTTCGAGCTCGCTGACGAGACGGCGCCGCACCCGGTCACGGAAAGAATCGCTGTTGAGATAAAAACCGAGGCTCGCCACGAGAGCAATGAGCACGACGCCGATGCCGAGCTTAGCCCAGCGGGAACGGCGCGACGGTTTGGGAATTTCCTCAGTCATTGCAGGTTCTACTGCTGCTTGGCCGCCTCGGCCGGCCCAGTAATATGCAAAGGCAGCGTGTGGACGTCTGAAATGTCCGGAGTCTTCTTATCGAGTCCTGAGAGCGGCAACGATGGATCAAAGGTCTGAATTCGGCTCTGCGTCCGGAGGCTCTTCAGCCAGTCGGAGATTAATGCGTTGACGCGCTCCTCGCGCAGGATCGCCTCGATCTGATCCTGTACCTGATCGAGCGGGGGAGGAGACGCGAGAGACTTCTTTTTCATTTCGGGAACAAATTTCGTGTCGTAATACGTCTGCACTGCACGCGGCCCGACTCGCACTTCGGACCGAAACCGCAAATCGATGAAGCGCAGCATTTGAATCTCCTGGGTCACGCGGCTGGCGATGTCTTCATCGGTAAGACCATATTCGGCGAGCAGCCGACGCCACCCTGCATCCGACTCTCCGCCGGGAAGCTGCTTGCGCATCTCCATCACCCGCGCATCGAGTTCTTCCTTTGTAACCGGAACCACACCAAAAACCGCTACCTGATCGGCGACGAGATCTCGATCGACCAGACGCTCCAAGGCGGCGATCTCCTCTTGGATCGTGACTTCGCCTTGCTTTGCTTCTGTCATGCGGTTGAAGCGCGCCTCTTGCTCGACATCGCTGCGGGTGATGGGATGGCGATCGACCGTCGCCACGATGCGGTCCAGCGTCTCCGCGGCGTACGCGAGCGAGGCAGCCATCAGAATCAGTGAAATGAGGAAAGCGTTTCGCATCAGAACGTCTGACCTATGCTGAAGAAGAAGTTGAACCTTCCAGTGTGATCAAGATACGGCCCACGCACAGGATCGTCTTTGACAGGAAAGTACGTAGGCGTGAGGTTATAGCCGAAGTCCACGCGTACTGGCCCAATCGGCGTGCGATAGCGTACGCCCAACCCAACTGCCTGTGCCATGTACTTAAAGTCGCAAGGCTGAGTCGATTGCGGCTCGCAGTTTTCCTTGTGGGGCTGCGTCCACTGAGCCAGACCGGGAAAAATCTTTTCCGGCGAAGTGAAAACGTTGCCCGCATCATGGAAGATCACCGCGCTTAAATTGTCACCCACATACGGGAGCGCAATGCTTGGACTGCGCAGTTCAAGACTATTGAGAAACAGCCCGTCGCCCCCGAGGGGAAATCCGGTAGTCGGATCGCGCGGCCCACCCTGATTGATCGCAAAGCCACGATGCGAATTACTGCCTCCGATAAAGAACTTTTCAGGTAGAGGCACGATATCCGAAATCGGATTTCCTCCTGCTGTCCACGGCTCCTCCACCCCGATGCGGGTAGAGCGAGCGAAGGTCCAACGCCGGCCACCGACATTCCGGTTCTCCGCAAAGGTGTGGTAAGTCGAGTTCTCGAAGAACACGCGAGCGTAATTCGACTGCGATCCGAAGATCCTGGAGGCTACGCCAAAGTCCCCCGCGTAGTAACTCCCTTTATGGGAATCGATGGGATCGTCGCGATGATCGCGAACGTAGCTGATGCTGGGGATACCAACGCGCACCGGGCGAGAGAACAGCGGAATCAATAGTGGATTGATGTGCAGCGTAGCCTGATCCACCTTCACCAGGCGATAAGTAAATTTGTAAAGGAAGGTTTCTCCCTTTCGCCACTGCTGCAATGCCTGGACCGAACCTTCCAGCCGCTCAGAACTGAACGTGAGTACATTCTGAGTGCTGTCGTAGAGCGCACTGAAGCTCAAGGTTAGATCTCGGCGATCCAGCCAGTATGGCTGCACATAACTAAGCAGCGCGCGCTGCTGCAGGCGGCCAAGATTGGTACGGAAGACGATGCTGTCATTTCGCCCGCCCAGGTTGGCGCGCGTTACGCCGAAGGTAACGAGTGGGCTGAAGCCGGTGGCGCCGCCGGGATTGCACACCTGCGTCGAGGTCGGATTTGCAACCACGTTCTCGCAGTCACTTCGCACATTGCCGGTTTGAACCTGGAATCCGATACCGTAGTCGATGGTGTAGCGTTTTGCCTCCTCCACTTGCACCATCAGATTTTTCCTCTCCACATTCCCCGTTGGATTCGCGGGGGCAACGTCGACTTGATTGAAAATGCTCAGGTCATAGAGTTTTCGCTGCGTATTCAGGATGCGCGATTGACTCATCGCATCGCCTTCCTTGATCTCGAACTCGCGATCCACGACGAATGGCTTCGTGTACCTGAGACCTGAGATGAGGATCTTATCGACAAAGATCTGGCGTCCTTCGCTGATCTTAAACGCTACATCCTGACGATTCGGCGCATTCGGCGAAGGATTCGTGGTGGTCTCTACCTGTACGTCGGGAAAGCCGCGATCGAAGTAGTAGCTCACGATGGAGTCGCGATCGTTGCTGAGGAGATAGTTGGAATAGGGTTGTCCTGGAATGGTACTCATCTGATCGAGCAGCACGTCCTGCGAGAAGGTTGTGTTGCCGGTGATGGTTGTGTTCTTCACCAGCGTCTGTGAGCCTTCGTCGATGTCGATCTGCACCTGCAGGCGGCCGGGCTTTCCCCGATAATCGTCCCGTACATTCGAATTCACCTTCACCGCCTGAAACCCGTTTGCCTGATACAGAGAGGTAATGACGGAGAGGTCGCGCTCGAGCAGAGCTGAGCTAAACAGGCCGTGACGTTGCAGAGCATCGGCAGGCTGGATCGCCATTCGCTCGCGAATGCTCTCCCTGGGAAAGTATTTGTTTCCGTGAATGGTCAGATCCTCGAAGGTGTGGCGCTTGCGTCTATCAACATCAAAGATCACCAGCTCGCGCCCGTCTTTGGTCGATAGGCTCGACGTGACCCCCACATCAAAGTATCCCTGTCTCTGAAAGTAGTCGCGCAAATTTCGCCGTCCTTCGCTGAGCAGGTCCTCATCGAGCGCGCCTTCTTCATAGATGGGCACGTATTTTTTGATGAGCCCACGCCGCATGTGGGCACCCTCTACCCGAACGTCGACGATCGGACCACGATTGATTTGGAAGATATAGTCCAGCCGATTGGTATCGGTGTGATAGTTACGATCGACCAATGACACTTGCGCCTCGAGCCGCTCGCTCTTTTGATACTTTTTGTGAAGACGGGTAAAGGCGCGGCTCAGGTGGGTCGCGACCACTGGTTGGCCGGGGTGAAGCTTCGCGATGCTGCGAATTTTGCCGTCGGCATAACCAGCATCTCCCTTGACGATCACTTGTCCCACTCTTGCGTGCGCGCCGCGATCGACGATGAAACTGAGCTCGATGCGCTGGTGGGGCGGATCGATGGAAGAATCCATTCGGATGGTAGGCGCGAAGTAACCATCCTCAGCGAGGACCTTCTTCATGCGCTCAATGCCGGCGGCAATCAGGTCTTCGTCAAACTCCTGCCCAATTTGCAGTTTGCTGCTGTTCACCAGCTGGTTTGCGGTCGGCGGACGCGGCGCTCCGTACACCATCAAGCTGCCGATAAACAGCTTCTCTTCCACTACGAGATTCACATCGAGCGAACGGTCAGAGTAGGGTGCGACTTCGGCGGCGATAGTTCGGAATCGTCCGGTCGCAAAGAGCTGCTGCAAGCTTGCGCGGACCGCAGCGCGGTCAAGAAGCTGTCCTGCCTGGAGGGAAATTGATTTGAGCAGGTCCGCCTGATCGATTCGCTGGGAGCCCTGCAGATGGATGCTGCGAATGCGATATCCGGAATAGCGCGCAAAGGCGCTTCCAGCCTGATTAGGCATGGATGGGGCTGCCGTTTCATTCTGAGCCTGAGCCTTGAGTGCCGGAGGTCCGGGAACTTGGGCCTGTCCTGCAAGGCAGGGCATTGCCGAGAGAAGAAGTAGCAACGCGAGTGTGCTCCTCGGGATCATAAAACTCAACGCGCGATCCCGGGAGCCTGGAAAATCGGAAAGGAATGCCAACCCCGCCGATTGTCGCTGCACGGCTCTCCCGTGACCTGCCCGTCGCAGAAAAATTAGATCCTCTCCCTAGTGGCCCGTAGGCGCGTCCGCGCGCAAGGGGGCTGCCGGTTGCAGATGTCTGGATGCACACGCCTATAATAATGGTGATTCGCTGAAGTTTAGCCCCTATGAGGGCCGGCGAAGCAGGGAAATGACCCCCAAGAACGAGCCCTTCACCTTTGAAGACCGCTACTCCCGGCAGGCGCTGTTTGCGCCCATTGGTCCTGAGGGACAGAAACTCATCCGACAAGCCAAGGTCGCGGTCGTCGGATGCGGCGCGATCGGCGCTTCCGTGTGCACTTTGCTGGCTCGGGCCGGGGTCAATATACTGCGCATCATTGATCGGGACTACGTCGAACCCAGCAATCTGCAGCGCCAGCTGCTGTTCGACGAAGAAGACGCGCGCCAGAGCTTCCCTAAGGCTGAAGCCGCGGCCCGCAAGATAGCCGCAATCAATTCTGAGATCGCCGTCGATCCTTATGTAAAGGACCTGACGCCGCAGACCGTATATCTGCTCGAAGAGGTCAACCTCATTCTGGATTGCACCGACAACTTTGAGACGCGGTACCTGATTAACGATTTCGCGGTGAAAAGCGGAATACCTTGGATCTACGCGGCTGCGGTCGGCTCCTATGCGGCGACCATGAATGTGCTTCCAGGACAGACCGCGTGTCTCGCATGCATCTTTCCTGAGCCGCCACGCGGCACCTTCGCAACCTGTGAGACAGCAGGCATATTGAACAGCACGGCCAATTTCGTGGCGTCGCTCCAGGTGACTGAGGCGCTTAAGTTGCTCGCCGGGGCGCGTGATGCAATGCGACGTTCATTGCTTTCATTTGATCTCTGGAGTAATGAGCGCTCTGCCATATCTACTGACAAGCCCTTGTTCGACTGCAGTGTCTGCGTAGGGCGCCGGTTCGACTACCTCGAAGGCAAATCCCGCCCCCAAATCACTCTGTGCGGACGCAACTCAGTCCAGATCCATGAGCGCGAGCGCCCTGTGGACTTCAGCGAAATGAGCTCACGCCTCTCGGCGCACGGACAAGTTCGCTACAACGAGATGGTGCTGAAGTTCTGGCGAGAAGCCTACGAAATGACGCTGTTCCGCGATGGACGAGCGATCATCAAGGGCACGACGGATCCGATGGTTGCGAGAAGTCTGTATGCCAAGTTCGTAGGGAGCTAGCGAATCGGGCCATCGTAAGACTAGTGCTGATCGCACGCTTAGCCCATAGTGCCATTCCGAAGCGCCTGATGCTGGCTCAAGGAGTCTGCTTTTCTTGGGATCGCAGCGGACCGCAGATCCCTCACTTCGTTTCGGGGAGGACAGTAACGAGAGTGATTTACTCGAGGTTCAGGCCGGTTGCTGGGCTTCGCTCCCACTCGATCGGCCGGTTCCTCAGGCTCTGACGGCCTTCGAGCTTGCTAAGAATTGAATGTGCTGAGCCCGTGGACCGGGCTTGTGTCTCAGGGCGGTCACGCAATCGTCGAGCAGGTTCAAGTACATGTTGGCCATTTCAAGCGCGGCTTCTTCGGTGTGCTCATGTCCCCAATAAAGAATGTCCGGCGAGGTTTCGCGGCGCAGGCTATAGCGAAATCGTTCGCGATGCGTGGTTGAGTCAAACATCCGACTGATCTCGGCTACGTGCTTTAAGCCTTTGATTACCATGGTCACTCCGGGGGAAACAGCATCCCGCTACTCAGCATGGGATGCAATCAAAAGCCGTGAAGGTGTACCGGGGTGGTAAACAAGAATCGGGTGATCGGGTGATCGGGTCATCGGGCGAAGTAAGAGCGTGGGCTGTGGGCTGTCGGCTTTCGGCTTTCGGCTTTCGGCCACAAGTTTTTTGGCGTAAGTCCCAAACAGAATACCGGCAGAACGCCGAATGCCGATCGCTGATCGCCCGATTCTTCATACTGGCAGCAATTACAATGAACCCCAATGTCGAAGCTCCACAACTTCCGCGTCTCCCTCGAGATGATCAAGTGGGAGCATTCGATCTTTGCGCTTCCCTTCGCGCTTTGTGGGGCCATGCTTGCCGCTGGTGGATGGCCCAGCGCCTGGCAGTTGCTATGGATCGTGATCGCAATGGTCAGCGCGCGTTCAGCAGCCATGGCGTTCAACCGCTACGTTGACGCAGAGATCGACGCGGCAAATCCTCGCACGAAGTCACGAGCCGTTCCCGCCGGAATTCTGAGTAAGCAATTTGTGGGTACGTTTGTCGTAGCAGCCAGTGCGATTTTCATCCTCGCGGCGGCGATGCTCAATCGGCTTACTTTTCTCCTCTCGCCTGTCGCCCTCGGCATTATTTTTCTTTACTCGTACACCAAGCGCTTCACGCGCTGGTCGCACCTTGTGCTCGGATTCGCGCTAGGCGTTGCTCCGGCCGCTGCCTGGATTGCAGTTCGCGGTTCGCTCGATCCGCGAATTCTGCTGCTTACTGGAGTTGTCACCTTTTGGGTGGCCGGCTTTGATGTTCTATATGCCTGCCAGGATTATGAATTCGACAGCAGCTATGGGCTGCACTCACTGCCTCGGCGATATGGGATTTCGGGAGGATTACTGATTGCACGCGCCATGCATGTGCTGATGCTCATTTTGCTGATCTCGGTGGTGGCGGCCTTCGGACTAGGCAAGATTGCAGTTGCTGGGGTGACTGCTGTGACTCTGCTGCTGGCCTATGAACACTCGCTTCTGTCAGCCCGCGATCTATCCAAGTTGAACGCCGCCTTCTTCACAATGAACGGTGTGATTTCCGTGGTGCTGTTCCTGTTCCTCGCGGCTGATTTGCTCGTGCGCCACTCCTGAGATTCGTGGCACAGCCGCCCTCGGCTGTGATCTATGCAAAGTGCACAGGCGAGGGCGCCTATGCCACAAGTTCTTTGAGAGTTCCGGAGAGCGGAAACTGCCGCCCAGTCGAAAAGAAAGACTTCCCTTACGCATCGCCGTGGATACTGGCGGCACTTTCACTGACTGCGTCTGGATCGAGAACGGCCGGCTGCAAATCCTGAAAGTCTTCTCCACCCCTCACGATCCTTCGGAGGCCATCGCCAAAGCCGTGGCCCGGATTGGGGCGGAATCAAATCGGGAAATCGTTCTCCTGCACGGCACGACGGTCGGCACCAACGCTTTGCTGCAGCGAAAGGGTGCTCGGACCGCGCTCGTCACCACTGCGGGATTCGAAGATGCCATTGAAATTGGTCGGCAGGCGCGTCCGAAACTCTACGACCTGAACGTGCAGCGCATTGAACCGCTCGTGGCGCGCGAGCTGCGCTTTGGGATTGCAGAGCGTACTCGCCCAGACGGCAGCATCGAGCGCGCAGCTTCGAAGAACGAACTTGGGGAACTTCGCTCACAAATCGCAAACAGCGGAGCCGAATCCATTGCCGTGTGCCTGTTGTTCTCATTTGCCAATCCCGCGAACGAGCAGGCGGTCGAGGGTGAACTCAGAGCTCTGAAGCTTCCGTTTTCGCTCTCCCATCGCATCCTGCCGGAATTTCGTGAGTATGAGCGCATGAGCACTGTAGCGGTCAACGCATACCTTCAACCGCTGATGCAGCGTTATCTCGAAAGCCTGCGGGCGCGGCTTTCAAACAACACAGCAGCAAAGCTCTTCGTGATGCAGTCGAGCGGTGGCATCACCGCGCTTCAGGCTGCAGCATCCCAGCCGGTTCGCACGGTTCTCTCCGGCCCGGCTGGAGGCGCAGTCGGTGCGCTCGAAATGGGTCGCCGCGCTGGATTCGAGCAGATCATCTCGTTCGACATGGGCGGGACATCGACCGATGTCGCGTTGCTGGAAGGGCGGCTGCACGTGACCGCCGAAGCAGAGATCGCAGGCCTGCCGGTTCGAATTCCAATGTTGAACATCCACACCGTTGGCGCCGGAGGCGGATCGCTGGCGCGCATCGATGCCGGTGGAGCCTTGCGCGTCGGCCCAGAATCGGCCGGTGCCGATCCGGGCCCGATCTGCTATGGCAAAGGTACGCAGCCTACTGTGACCGACGCGAACCTGCTGCTCGGCCGGCTGCGTCCCGAGAATTTTCTCGGAGGCGAGTTCCGTCTCGACATCGACCGCACTCGCGCGGTCTTCTTCGAATGGATCAAAGGGAATCGCCTGAAATGGCCGGCCGAAGAGTTGGCGGCCGGGATCATTAGAGTGGTCAACGCCACAATGGAAAAAGCCATTCGTGTGGTCTCAATCGAGCAAGGTTATGATCCCCGCGAATTCGCGCTTCTTTCCTTTGGTGGAGCTGGCGCTCTCCATGCCTGCGATCTGGCGGGCTCGCTTTCGATATCACGTGTCATTGTGCCACCTGCGCCGGGTGCGCTTTCTGCGTATGGGATTCTCACCAGCGACGTTGTGAAGGATTATTCGCGTACGTCGCCGACGTTGCTCTCGAGCCAGGCCTTCGCCCAAACCGGTAAAAGAGTCGAAACAGCTCTTGCCAGCCTGAAAGAGGCGGCGGCTCGCGAATACGCGAGCGAAGGATGGAAGGGAAAAGTCAAAATGGAATGCTCAGCGGACCTGCGATATCAGGGACAGGGTTACGAGCTGAACATTCCCTGGCGAAACAGCTCTGTGCTGCTCGAAGACTTTCATGCAGCACATCAGCGACGCTTCGGCTACAACCATTCTGGCAAGAAGATCGAATTGGTGACCCTGCGTGTGCGCACTTCTCTACCACAGCCGAGCGCAGCCAGTTACGGCTCTAGCAGTGAGCGCGCTGACAAGATTACAAGTAGTCGGTCCTCCGTCTATTTCGATTCAAACTCACTTAAAACGCAGGTGCTTCAACGTGACTCTCTCCCTGCCGGCTTCTCTGCGTCTGGACCGCTGGTTGTGACCGAGTACACGGCGACCACAGTAGTTCCTCCTGGATGGAGATTAGCCGTGCATCGTTCAGGTGCGCTGTTGATCGTCAGAGATACTCGTAAGCCCATGTGGCGAAGGAAAGCATCTGAAGATTAATTCGGATGGCAATGATTGATCCTGAGCCCTCTTTTGGGCGAACGATCTACCGGTGATGCCTCGAACTTACTGCTGTCACGCGGCACTTCGGCCAAAAAAATGGACTCCTGGTGAAAGAGCCAAACCGGCAGCGGTTAGGCCCGGAACATCGCGGGAGATCGTTTGCCCAAAAGAGGGGCTCGGGATGACAGCTTACAAACGCGCTTGTTCGTTACAGTTTCATTACAGCCTCGTTCCTTTCACTCAGCGCAGGCAGGAAAGCACGTATTGTCGGGACAAGAGAAAAGGCGCTCATTTGTGAGCGCCTTTTTCACGTGTGTGGTCCTTAATCAAGCAATATCGCGTTCGCGGTCGTTCTCGATGTCGCGGTTTTCCTTATCAACTTCGCGCTCGACGTCGTGCTTGCCTCCGCGAGCTGCATCCTTCACCTTGCCCCAGGCGTTTTGCACTTTGCCCTTTACTTCTTCGGCCCCGCCTTCGATTTGGCTCTTATCGTCGCCTGTCCACTCGCCAACCTGGCGCTTGGCTCGGCCGGCAATTTCATCCATTTTGCCTTTCATACGGTCCTTATCCATAGTCTCCTCCGCTTCCGTTCAGGTGAACTGAACTGATGTATCAATTGTTTGTCTCAGGGTCTTGCCGGTTGCTCGATTCTGCTGATCGGCTATAGAGCTGTGCGTCTTCCGGTGAGTAGCTGAAACACGAGAGCTACGAGAGCCAGAACGAGCAGCAGATGAATAAATCCGCCGAGCGTGTAGCTGCTCACAACTCCAACCAACCAGAGCACGAGCAGAATGACAAAAAGTGTCCAAAGCATCTGCCCTACCTCCCAAAATGCAATTTGCGAAATTCGCTCATGATATGAGTGGCCGGTGGGAAGTAGAGGTTGTAGAAGATCGAGTGCTGCGGGACTGAGCTGCTGACTGCGTTTAGAATGCGAAGCAACCAAAGGAATCGGTCCATCGGATGATCGGGTGATCGGGTGATCGGGTGAAGTGAAAAGCAGCAGCGCTCGCACCGTTTGTGAGTTTAGCGATTTTTGTAATTGTGATTGAAAATCGGAGCCGCTTCTTACTTCGCCCGATCACCCGATGACCCGATCACCCGATTTCTTCTGATTCTCATGATTATTGCGATCCAAGGCGAAGCTGGTTCATTCAGTCACGAAGCCGCTCTGGCGATGGTGCCGGATTGCATCGTGTTGCCGTGTGCACGCTCGGCGGAAGTTTTTGATCGTGTGCTCAAGCGAAGAGCCGAAGCGGCGGTGATTCCGATCGAGAACACGCTGGCTGGTCCAGTCACCGAACATTTCGATCTCTTGCTTGACCATCCTTTGTTCGTTAAGCGCGAGTACCCGCTCCGCATTCGGCACAACCTGATCGCGACGCCCGGGGTGAAGCTGGCGCAAATTCGCCGTGTGCTCTCGCACCCGGTTGCGCTGGATCAGTGCCGCAAGTTCTTTCGCGATCATCCACGAATTCAGCAAGTTCCTTTTTATGACACTGCCGGGAGCGTGAAACACGTCATTGAAAACGGGGAAAAAAATGCCGCCGGCATTGCCAGCCGTCAGGCTGCAGTAGAGTATGGCGCGAAGATTCTCAAAACTGGAATTGAGGACGATGCCAAGAACTTCACTCGTTTCCTGCTCATCTCTCCTGGCGAGCGCTGGGCCAAAGATGCAGACAAAATTTCGCTAGCCTTCTCTGTCCCTGATCAGCCCGGCGCGTTATTCAAGACCCTCGCGGTCTTCGCCTTGCGCGACATCTCGCTGAGCAAGATCGAGTCGCGACCGGTAAAGGGACATCCATGGCAGTACGTCTTCTATGCCGATCTGAAGTCGGGACAAACGGCGGCTACGGAGCATGCATTGCACCATCTGCGAGAGATCTGCCCGATGGTGAAGGTGCTGGGAATTTACAAAGCTGGGTGAACAATTCGGCCGCAGGGCAGACACGCAGCATGCTGCGCCTCTACTAGGCCGAGCACGCGCAGGCGCCCGGGCGCTCCGTTCCGCCGGCACTTCTCGTTGCTGTGGAGTAGGTCCGTCAGGAGTACAATTCCCTGCGCTTTGGTTAACCCGATTTTCGGCGGGCCGGAATCGTTTAGCTAAGTTGAGTCATCTATTATCAAGGTCTTAACAGACCATTGTTTATAAGGCACTTATATGGCAGATACCAGCAAGAACGCAAAGAATGAAGCCGTTTCTGAATCGGCCAAGGACACGCCAGTTCCGGAGATTGACCGCTCGCTGCCGGTGCTGCCGGTGCGCGACACCGTCCTTTTCCCGCACGCGGTATTGCCTCTGACGGTAGGCCGGGAAAGCTCGGTCCAGCTGATCAACCAATTGGGCGAGGAAAAATCCATTGTGGTGGTGGCGCAGCGGGAAGCCCGCGTTGACACGCCGCAACCTACAGACCTATACAGCATCGGCACGCTGGCGACGGTTCACAAAGTCGTGAAGATGCCGAACCAGAGCCTGTTTGTGTTTACCGAAGGTGTGGAACGTGTGCATGTGCGCGACTACGAGCAGCTCACGCCATTCATGCGGGCTACGATCGAAACAATTTCAGAGAGCAAGGTCGACACCGGCCCGGAAATCGAAGCGCTGCAGCGCAACGTTTTGACTTTGTTCCAGCAGATCGTTACCGGCTCTCCGACCCTTTCCGACGAGCTGCAAACGGTCGCAATCAATATCGAAGAGCCCGGCAGGCTGGTGGACTTCATCGCCTCTTCCCTGCCCTCGCTCTCCACGACGGACAAGCAGGAGATCCTGGAGATCACCGACGTTAAGCTGCGGCTGCAAAAGATCAACAAACATCTTGCGAAGGAACTCGAAGTTCAGCAATTGCGCAACAAGATCCAGACGGAAGTCCAGGATCAGGTGCAGCAGTCGCAACGCGAGTACTACCTGCGTGAGCAGATGAAGGCCATCCAGAAAGAACTGGGCGAGCAGGATGAGACTCAGCGTGATACCGAAGAGCTGAAGAAAAAGATAGAAGCGGCAGGCATGCCCGAAGAGGTGAAGAAAGAAGCTCTCAAGGAGCTGACGCGACTCGGCCGGATGTCCCCGATGGCGGCTGACTATTCGCTCACCCGCAGTTACATCGAGTGGTTGGCGGTGTTGCCGTGGAGCAAGTCTTCCGGCACAGATGTCGATATCACCAAAGCCAAGGAGATCCTGGACGAAGATCACTATGATCTGCAGAAAGTGAAAGACCGCATTCTTGATTACTTGTCTGTTCGCAGACTAAAGCCGGGAATGAAGGGCCCGATCCTCTGCTTCGTTGGACCTCCAGGTGTGGGCAAAACATCGCTCGGCCGAAGTATTGCGCGCTCCCTGGGACGCAAATTTTCTCGCATCTCGCTGGGCGGCATGCACGACGAGGCTGAGCTTCGCGGACATCGGCGTACCTACATCGGCGCATTGCCGGGACAGATCATTCAGAATTTGCGACGAGCGGAAACGAACGATCCTGTCTTCATGATGGATGAAGTCGACAAGCTTGGACGCGACTTCCGCGGGGATCCGGCTTCGGCTTTGCTCGAAGTACTCGATCCGGAGCAGAACTTCACTTTTCGTGACAACTATCTGGACGTGCCGTTCGACCTGTCGAAGGTGCTGTTCATCTGCACGGCGAACGTGCTCGATCCCATTCCGGAACCGCTGCGTGATCGCATGGAGATCATTGAGCTGCAGGGATATATCGAGGACGAGAAGGTCCACATCGCTTTTCGCTACTTGATTCCGCGGCAGATTGAAGAAAACGGAATCACGGCTGAGCAGATCGAGTTCCCGGAAGAGGTGGTGCGCCACCTCATCCGGCACTACACGCGGGAGGCCGGCGTTCGCAACCTCGAACGCAATATCGGAACCATGTGCCGCAAGCAGGCGCGTCGTATTGCGGAAGGCAAGACCGATAAGCTGGTCCTCAGCAAAGAGGTCGTTCAGGAATTTCTTGGCGGCATCAAGGTGCGAGTGGATACCGAAATCGCCGAGCGTACAAAGCGCCCTGGCGTGGCGGTAGGACTTGCCTGGACTCCGGCAGGCGGCGACGTGCTCTTCATCGAGGCCAACAAGATGAAGGGCAAAGGTGGCTTCACCATGACCGGACAGCTGGGTCAGGTGATGCAGGAGTCAATGCAGGCTGCCCTGACGTGGGTACGCTCCAATGCGACGCAACTGGGATTGGATGAAGAGTTCTTGAAAGAGCTGGACATCCATATTCACGTTCCGGCGGGTGCGGTTCCCAAAGACGGGCCTTCTGCCGGCGTGACGATGGCGACAGCATTGGTTTCACTGCTGACCAGCAAACAACTTCATCCGTTAACAGCGATGACTGGTGAGATCACGCTCAGCGGCAATGTGCTGCCGGTAGGCGGAATCAAGGAGAAGGTGCTTGCCGCAAAACGCGCTGGTGTTCGCGATGTAATTCTTCCGGCGGAAAACCGGCAGAACGTAGAAGAGGATCTGAGCCCTGAGCAGCTGGAAGGTGTGAGGGTCCACTACGTCAACAGCATCGATGAGGCGCTTAACATCGCGCTGCCGCACGACGAGGCAGAAGTACGCCACGACGCCGAAGAGCGCGAGCACGTGCTTCAGAGCGTTAGCTAGGTCATAGCGATTCAAACCCCAAAAGAGACGCAGCACCCTGCGTCCCTTTTTTTGTTTGACATAGTGGGAGTCTGTGACTGAGAGGCGCGAAACCGTCATTTGTTATGCTGGAAGGTTTTCTACGTCATTCTGAAGGAGCAAGAACATGCTAAGGACGGCCAGCGCGCAGTGGAAGGGGGGACTTAAGGACGGCAAAGGCACAATCTCGAGCGCCAGCGGAACACTGTCGAACACGCAGTACTCATTTGGCACGCGCTTCGAAAGCGGCAAGGGCACTAATCCCGAGGAACTGATCGCCGCCGCTCATGCTGGATGTTTCTCGATGGCCCTAAGCGCAGAGCTTGGCAAAGCCAGCATTACTCCGGAAAGCATCGAGACCAAGTGCACGGTCACATTCGAAAAGACTGATGCGGGATTCACGATCACCGAAAGCCATCTGGACGTTAAAGCTCGCATTCCTGGCGGCAACAAAGCTGCCTTCGACAAAGCCACAAGCGATGCGAAGGCTGGATGCCCCATCTCCCGCGTTTTGAATACGAAGATCACGCTATCGGCAAGTCTGGAGAACTAGCTGCTGGCGCGTCTTTTCTTTCCTGAACATCCAGCGTCAGCCACCGGCCCAGGCGAGATTGCATCTTAGAGTCAAGCAGCTCTGCCGTGGCGACGCTGTCCAGCCCGGGACCTGCCTCTCTCGTCGAGAGACAACACCGATCTGCTGCTGGAGGAGCGGGTGAAGATCACGATCTTCGGGCTCACCATTTCCTCGTCCTGGGGTAATGGACACGCCACGCCGTATCGCGCCATTCTCAAAGCTCTTCACCGACAGGGACACGACGTCACTTTTTTCGAAAAAGATGTCCCCTATTACGCCAAGCATCGCGACTTCAGCGAATGCGATTACTGCGACCTGATCCTGTACTCGGATTGGGAGAAGATTCGCGGCGGGGCGCTCGCGTACTCCTCGAATTCGGATGCGGTCATCTGCGCCAGCTTCTGCCCAGATGGCGCTCGCATAGTCGATGAAGTTTTGGACCTCGCGCGACCAGTGAAGGCCTTTTATGACCTCGACACTCCAGTCACACTCTCGTCGCTGGAGAGAGGAGATACCGTGTACTTGCGTGCGCGACAGATTCGAGAATTCGATCTCTATCTCTCGTTCACGGGCGGAGGTACGCTTGATGAGCTTACCTCCCGCTGGGGAGCGAGATTGGCGCTGCCGCTGTACGGATGCGTCGATGCCGAGTCGCACACCCGCGTAGACGTACCTGCGGAATTTTGCTGTGACCTTAGCTATATGGGCACTTACGCAGCCGACCGGCAACAGAAACTTGAAACAATCTTCCTGGAGCCGGCCCGATTGCTGCCATCGAAGCAGTTCGTGCTGGCTGGCGCGATGTATCCCTGGGATTGGCAATGGCCCGCTAACGTGCGCCGCTTTGAGCACGTCTCGCCCGGGGACCACTCGGCGCTCTACTCATCCTCACGGCTTACCCTGAACATCACGCGCAATGAGATGGCACGCTGGGGCTATTGTCCCTCTGGCCGTTTCTTCGAGGCGGCCGCCTGTGGGACGCCGATTGTCACTGACTGGTTCGAGGGTCTCGATCATTTCTTCGATTGTGAGCGCGAGCTGCTGATAGCCCGCACTGCCAATGACGCAGTCTCGGCGATCAATCTTCCCGATTCGGAACTTGCCGCCATTGCGGCCCGGGCTCGAGAACGCACGCTGGGTGAACACACCGGTGCCCAGAGAGCCCGGGAAGTAATTTCGGCATTGCAGCGAGCGCGAAGTTATACACCTCTTCAGCGCGCCAGGACTGAAGTCGCATGATAGGAATTATTCCCGCAGCGGGAATGGGACAGCGCATTCAGCCTCTCGGCTGCTCGAAAGAACTGCTTCCCGTGGGCTCGCGGCTGGTGGATGGCGTGGAACGCCCGAAGGCGGTCGCGGAGTATCTGGTCGAGCGCATGATCGCTGCCGGCGCCGATCAGATATGCATGGTGATATCGGCGGAAAAGACTGATCTGATTCGCTACTTCGCCGAACGCCAATATGCAGCCGAGATTTTTTATGTTCTTCAGCAGCAGCCGCAAGGGCTGTGCGACGCTCTGTTTCGCGCTCACCCGTTCGCGATCCATCATCAGCGAATTCTCATCGGCTTGCCTGACACCATCTGGTTTCCCGAAAACGGATATCGGCCGGCGCTCTCGCTGCTCGAGGCGTCTGCCGATCTTGGCCTGCTGCTGTTTCCTGTAGCGAACCCGTCCGTCTTTGACGCTGTACTTTCCGATGAGCACGGCTATGTGCAGGAAATTGAGGTCAAGC
>Ga0209474_10001685_pt1 | contig 21233 bp, 19 predicted proteins | sample GraSoiAngelo_145_FD_185902 | JGI IMG/M metagenome (GOLD analysis project Ga0209474, IMG submission 185902) | Grasslands soil microbial communities from the Angelo Coastal Reserve, California, USA - 14_1009_05_20cm (SPAdes) (version 2) | ecosystem: Environmental > Terrestrial > Soil > Grasslands... | reverse complement strand
CGCAACATCGCGGTGTCGCGGCTGATGCTCGACAATTTCGAGCACATCAAGGCGTACTGGATCATGCTGACCCCCAGCATCGCGCAGATCGCCCTGCGGTTTGGCGCAAACGATTTGGATGGCACGGTGGTGGAAGAGAAGATTTACCACGATGCGGGCGCAAAGACTTCGGAGTTCACACCACGCAATGAACTAGAACGATTGATTCGCGCTGCAGGCCGCATTCCGGTGGAGCGCGACACACTCTACCATCCCGTGGATCGCTCGAAGCTGCCGCCGATCCCTCCGCCAACACGGCCGGACCTGGTGAGCCTCACTTTAAACGTCTAGTTGTTTCCAACCTGAGAGTTAGTGAATGGTAGAGGCTTTGGCGGCAACTTTGGCGAGAACGTCGGCGGGCAACGTCGCGTAGCCCTGCTCTCGAGCGATCTTCTGGCCGCTGGTATAGACCCACTTCAGATAGGCGGCAACGGCCCGACCGCGCTCAGGATCCGGAGCGACCGCGGGCACGTAGAACCAGGTGAAGCTGGAAATGGGGTAGCTCTCTTTGCCCGGCGCGTTGGTGAGGGAGACGCGGAAATCCTCGTTCTTCTTTCCTCCCCCAGCGGAAGCCGCCGCGGCAATGGATTGCGAGGACGGCTTGACGAATTCGCCAGCGGCATTTTTGATGCTGGCCATGCGCACGCCCGAGTTGACGGCAAGATTCAATTCGGTGTAGCCAATGGCCCCCGGAGTGGAATGCAACTGGTTCACGAGTTCCTGCGAGCGCTGAAAACTTTGTCCCGCAGGCCACTTCGGAGATTCACTGCGACCAGCAATCGCGAGAAACTCCGGGCTCACCTTGCAGAGATAATCGGAAAGGATGTAGTTGGAACCCTTGCCGTCAGTACGGTGAAAGACGCGGATGGGCAGAGCAGGCAAATTCATATCCGGGTTCAGACGAGTTAGAGCGGAGTCGTTCCACGTTTTGATTCTTCCGAGAAAAATATCGGCGAGCACGGGGCCAGTGAGCTTGAGCTCGCCTTTTATGCCGGGCAATTCATAAATAGCGACAATGCCGATCAATACAGCGGGCAGCTCGAGTACAGATTTGTTCGCGGCGTGGAGTTGGGTTTCGGGAATCGGTGCGTCGCCCCCTCCAAGATCGCCGGAACCGGCAAGAATGTTGCGGGCGCTTTCCGCGGAACCGACGGGCATGTAACGAACTTGAGTCGAGGCCGCCTCCTTGTGATAAGCGTCGATCCAGCTCTTATAGAGCGGCTCGGGCATGCTGGAGCCGGTCTGAACCAGGACCATGTTTTCCTGGCCACGGACAGCAATTGACGCAGAAAGGCTCCAAGCCGCACAAGCCGCAAGAATAGCACGCAGTTTTAGACTCACATGCCCCCTTCACTTCGGAAAGATTCCGAAGCCCCTGGGAAAGAGGCCCCAAGTCCAGCAACCACTTTCTAAGCTAAAGGATGAGCGGTGAGAAACAAAATGGGACCGAAGTATGGATGTGTGGAATGCGTAACGGGAGGTGTTTCAGATGCAACGTACTCCAGATGAATTTCGTCCCACCCCTTGGATCTTGTAGAACAATTTGAGTCAGGAGCCTCCAAAACGAATGCGAACGATATTGCTGCTGACGATTTCGAACATTTTCATGACGTTTGCGTGGTATGGGCATCTAAGATTTCGCAGCGCGGCGCTGTGGAAAGTGATTGCGGTGAGCTGGGGCATCGCTTTTTTCGAGTACTGCTTCCAGGTACCGGCGAACCGCATCGGCTCGTATGAATTCACGCCGGCGCAATTGAAGACGATTCAAGAGATCATCACGCTTTCGATTTTCCCGGTGTTTTCCATGTTTTATCTCGGGGACCGCTTCAAATGGAACTATGGCGTGGGCTTTGCCCTGATTGTGGCGGCAGCATTCTTTATTTTCCACAAATGGTAGACTGAACCGCTCCTCTCCCCGGCTGAGGAACAGGAGGCTGGGATGCCGTTGCGATATTCGATGATTCGCTTGAGCGGCCTGGCGCTGTTGAGCGGTGCAGTGCTGGCAGGCTGGCTGCCCGTGGCGGCGCAAAACGTCACGCCGACTCCGGAAACGGGCGTGACCCCAAGCACGCTGCTGCTGTACCGCGCCGATTTGCTGTCCGGCAAGGAAACAGCTTACGAGCAAACGGAGTCAGAAATTGTGAGTGCGTATGCGGACGCAAAGATCCCCATTTACTGGAGCGCACTGCAAGCGGTGACCGGTTCGCCGCATGTGCTGTATTTCGACGGGTTCGACAATTTCGCCGACATCGAGAAGTCTGGAGCAGACTTGGCGCAGGGACTCGACGCCCATCCGGAAATCGGCAGTCTGCAACAAAAGCTGGCGGATTTGGTGGCCGCCACGCGAACAGTTTTGGCCTTTCGGCGGGACGACCTGGGATATCGTCTGAACAAAATTGACCTGGCCAAAGCAAGTTACGTGCGCGTTTCGATTTTTCAGTTTCGCGCGGGATATGAAGAAGACTTTGCGGAAGCGGTGCGCACCCGCGCGAGAATGTATGAAACCAACGACATTGACACGCCTTGGATGATCTACCAGGCGCACTCCGGCTATTCCTTGCCGACTTACATCGAATTCCAGCCGATGAATTCGCTGAGCGAGATTGACGATGCGCTGGAACGTAACGCCAAGGTCCGCCGTCCCGGCGGAGCGAGTGCGCTCTCGGCGCAGAAATGGATCAGAGATGCGGACCTCAACATTGACATACAGATTTACCGTGTCAGCCAGAGCATGAGCCATTTGTCGGCGCAGGATGCCGCTGGTGCCGGCGGCTCAAAACGCGACAGTGCTTCGGCGGCGCGCGTACGTAAATATACCGTTCCGGCCCGGCCGTGAATCGAATTCCCAGTAATCCCAAGGATAAAAACGGAGAAGAGGAGAGAAACTATGCAGCGTAAAGGTTCGGCAGTGTGGCAAGGCGGATTGAAAGAAGGCAAGGGCACAATTTCGACGGACAGCGGCGTGCTGAAGCAGACGCCGTATTCCTTCAGCACGCGGTTTGAAAATGGTATCGGTACGAATCCGGAAGAATTGCTGGCAGCAGCTCACGCGGGGTGCTTCACCATGGCCCTTTCCGCGCAATTAGGAAATGCGGGGATGACCGCGACCAAACTGGAAACCACGGCGACGATTTCCTTGGAGAAACTACCGGACGGGTTTGCTATCACGAAGAGCCATCTGGACCTGGTGGCGCACGTTCCGGGCGCGGACAAGGCAAAGTTCGATACAGCGGTGAAAAACGCGGAGACGGGCTGCCCGGTTTCGAAGCTGTTCAAGGCGGAAATTAGCGTCAGCGCAAGATTAGTTTTGTAAGAATTTCGAAGGCGCCCCGTCGGGCGTTCTCACGAACCGGGACAAGCGAGTACAATGCCGCACATGATTCCAGCGCCAAGCGCGTTCGCCGCAGGTGTCGCTATCTTCTTGATTGTGATTTGGGACGCGTTCGAGGCGATCATTTTGCCCCGCCGGGTGACGCGAAGGTTCCGGCTCGCTCGCGTGTTCTACAAATTTACGTGGAGAAACTGGAAGTTTGTTACGCAACTGATTCCTTCGCGCAAGCGGCGGGAGGCCCTGCTCAGTTTTTACGGGCCGCTTTCGCTGCTGGTGCTCGTGGGTGTGTGGGCGGTGGGGTTGGTTCTCGCGTTTGGCCTGATGCAGTACGGAGCAGGCTCCGCGGTCAACATCACCGGCGGGCAGCCTGGTTTCGCTATGGACGTTTACCTCAGCGGAACGACTTTTTTCACGCTGGGGCTCGGCGACGTGGTGCCGCGAACCGCGCTGGCACGTGGGCTTGTGGTTACAGAAGCCGGTTTTGGATTCGGCTTTCTTGCAGCGGTGATTGGCTATCTGCCGTTTATTTACGGATCTTTTTCCAAGCGCGAAGTGAACATTTCACTGCTGGACGCGCGCGCGGGAACACCTCCGACGGCGGGAGAGCTTTTGCGCCGGCATGCTTATCCCGGCGGCGGCGAAGTGCTGCGGCTTCTCTTCAAGGATTGGGAATTCTGGGCCGCGGAATTGATGGAGAGCCATCTTTCTTATCCGGTGCTGGCGTTTTTTCGTTCGCAGCATGACAACCAGTCGTGGATCGCCGCCTTGACAGCGATTCTCGATAGCTGCGCGCTGGTTAGAGTAGCGGTGCCGGATACTTGCCAGCGGCAGGCGGAGTTGACGTTTGCAATTGCGCGCCACGCGGCGGTTGACCTTTCGCAAGTTTTTAAGACGCCGCCGCGCGCGCTTCCGAACAATCGGCTGGCTGCCGAAGATTTGAAGCGGATTCGTGACATGCTGGCGCAACACGGCCTGAAAATGGGCAACTTCAGCGAAATGGAAGAACGGCTCGCCGATCTGCGGAACATGTACGAGCCTTATCTTTTCGCGCTGGCAGAGTATTTGAGCCTGTCCTTGCCGCCTTGGATTCCTGCCGCGAAAGGGAAAGACAATTGGCAAACCACCGCCTGGGGCCGTTCGGCGGGGTTGGTGGAAAAGGAAGGAGCCGCCATCGGCGTCGACGATCATTTCTAGTTTCTTAAGTTCTCAGCTTTTTCGAAGCAGCGTATGGAAACCGCGCGCATTGTCCCTTGGAGAAAATCATGAAAGCTATTCTTGTTCGTCAATTCGGCGGCCCGGAAGCCCTGAAGCTCGAAGAAGTGCCCACGCCCAAGCCTGCGGCCGGGCAAGTGCTCGTGCGTATTCACGCGGCGGGTGTGAATCCCTACGACACGTATATGCGCGCCGGAACTTATGCCGTCAAGCCGCCTCTTCCCTACACGCCGGGATCAGACGGCGCGGGTGTGATTGAAGCGGTCGGCGATGGTGTGCAAAAAGTGAAGGTGGGCGACCGCGTCTACACCGCGAAAACCGTCACGGGAGCTTATGCGGAATATGCGCTGGCGCTTGAAGAGCAGGTACATTCCCTTTCTCCGAAAATCAGTTTCAGCCAGGGCGCAGGCGTTTGGGTGCCGTATGGAACGGCATACCATGCACTTTTTCATTCGGCGAAGGCGCGCGCATCGGAAACGGTACTCGTGCATGGCGCCAGCGGAGGCGTGGGTTCCGCTGCAGTACAAATGGCCCGCGCGATGGGACTTACTGTGTTTGGCACGGCAGGAACATTGAAAGGGCGCGAACTGGTGAAGCGTGAGGGCGCGCATCAGGCATTCGAACACAGCAAGGCGGGCTATGCAGACGAAATTATGAAAGCGACCGCCGGGCGCGGCGTGGACATTATTTTAGAAATGCTCGCGAACGTGAACCTCGCTACGGATTTGAAACTGCTGGCAATCAATGGGCGGGTGATCATCATAGGCAACCGCGGGGAAGTCACCATCAATCCGCGGGACCTCATGGCGCGGCGCGCCTCGGCTCGCGGATTCACACTCTGGGCCATCACACCTGAGGAAGCAGCTGACATTCATGCCGGATTGATTGCGGGCTTGGAAAACGGTACGCTGCGTCCCGTGGTTGGAAAGGAGCTGCCTCTGGCTGAAGCGGCTCGCGCACACAAAGAAATTCTCGAACCCGGCGCCGCGGGGAAAATCGTCCTCTTGCCGTGACCACGCCCGATCGCAACTTTTGGCTTCCTCAGGGGTTCAGCAGCGGACGAGATTTTGTTTTATAATTGAAGTTCGGCGGAAACGACACAGAGAGATCTGTAACCCCCGGACCCACTATCGTGTACGCTGCCCTCACACTCACGATCTTTCTCGCGCAACAAAGCGCCATCAGCGGCTTTTTTCACAGGCTTTCCGACAAAACATTTAGCGGCATTTATCACCCCAACGCTTTCGACCTGGCGATGATGATTCCCTACTTCATCGTTTTGTTGGTTCTGGCGATGTACGGACTGCACCGCTACTGGCTAGTTTACGAATATTTCCAGTATTCGAAGAACGTGCCGCCCCTGCCGCCGCCGGTCACAAACTGGCCGCGCATCACGGTGCAACTGCCAATCTTCAATGAACGCTACGTGATTGAGCGGCTCACAGAAGCCGTCGCGCGGTTCGATTATCCGAGAGAGCTGCTCGACGTCCAGGTGCTTGACGATTCCACCGATGAAACACAAGATGTTGCCCGCGCCTGCGTAGAGCGTCACGCCGCGCAGGGCATGCCCATCACCTACATTCATCGTTCGAACCGCGAAGGCTACAAAGCGGGCGCACTGGAAAACGGTCTGAAGACGGCGCAAGGTGAATTCGTGGCGATTTTTGATGCCGACTTTATTCCCGAGCCGGATTTTCTGCGGCGCACGATTCCGTATTTCTTGAATCCCGACGACGGCGAAAAAATCGGGATGGTGCAGACGCGGTGGACGTATCTCAACAGCGACTATTCGCTTCTGACGAATGTCGAGACGATTCTTCTCGATGGCCATTTCGTGGTCGAACACGGCGCACGTTCGCGGCGCGGCACGTTTTTTAATTTCAATGGCACGGCGGGCGTGTGGCGGCGCAAGGTGATTGACGACGCTGGAGGCTGGCAGCACGACACGCTCACGGAAGACACGGATCTTTCTTACCGCGCGCAACTGAAAGGCTGGAAGTTCCTGTATCTCCCCCAAATCGAATGCGCCTCTGAGCTGCCAGTGGACATGAACGGGTTCAAATCGCAGCAAGCGCGCTGGGCCAAAGGTCTGATGCAAACGGCCAAGAAAATTCTCCCGAAGGTTTTCAAAGCCGATGTGCCGTGGCACGTAAAGGCCGAAGCGTTTTTTCATCTGACGGCCAACATCAGTTATCCGCTAATGATTGTTCTATCGACCATGCTGCTGCCGGTGATGATCGTGCGCTTCCAGCAAGGCTGGTTCCAGATGCTGCTGATTGACCTGCCGCTGTTTCTGGCCTCGACCTGCTCCATTTCGAGCTTTTACCTGGTAGCGCAGAAGGAACTGCGGCCGAAAACATGGTGGCGCACTTTTTTGTACATGCCGTTTGTGATGGCTACGGGCATTGGCATCTCCGTGCGCAACGCGCAAGCGGTGATCGAAGCGCTCGTTGGCAAGCAAAGCGAGTTTGCGCGCACACCGAAATTCAAGATTGAAGGCAAAACAGGAACGTTCGCGAAGAAATCCTATAAGAACAAAGCGGGCTGGATTCCTTACGCAGAGGTTCTGTTGGGGATATATTTTTCGTTGACCGTAGTTTACGCCATTACCAACGATAACTACGGCACGGTACCCTTCCTGCTGCTGTTCGTATGGGGCTACCTTTACACTGGTGTCATGTCGCTGGGGCAGACGTATTTCGCGCATCTGCGGTTTGGCGTGAACGCTCCTGAAATGCGCCCGGCCGCCTCCGGTGCTCCAGGATTCTGATTAGAATGGCGGGTGCCGGGCGCTTTGTAGACTTCCTCTTTCCTGTATAAACTCTCTCGCCGTGCAAGTGCCTCCAGACGAAGTCTCTTTTCAAAATGGCGGCTTGACGCTGCACGCCGTTGTGGCCGGACCGAAGGACGGTCCCGTTGTTGTGCTCCTTCACGGCTTCCCGGAATTCTGGTATGGATGGCGAAAACAGATTGAGCCGCTGGCTGCGGCAGGATTTCGCGTCATTGTGCCGGATCAGCGCGGCTACAACCTCAGCAGCAAGCCGCACGGCGTGACTTCATACGCCTTGCCGGAGCTGGCCTCTGACGTCATCGCCATCGCAGATCAGCTTGGCCAGCAGAAAATCTTTCTGGCCGGTCACGATTGGGGCGCGGCCGTTGCCTGGAGCACTGCTTTGCTGCATCCGGGGCGCATCGAGAGACTTGCCGTCTTGAACGTACCGCATCCTTCGGTCATGCGCCGCTACGTCTATACGCGGCTTCCGCAGACACTGCGAAGCTGGTACATCTTTTTCTTTCAGATTCCTTGGCTGCCGGAAGCATTCTTATCCGCATTCAACTTTCGAGCCGCCGCCAGGGCACTTCAAGGGTCCAGCCGCCCTGGTACTTTTTCAGCGGAGGACCTCGTGCAATATCGTGCAGCCTGGTCTCAGCCACGCGCTCTCACGGCGATGATCCACTGGTATCGCGCCGCGATGCGTTATCGCATGCCGTTTTCTGATCGCACCGTGCGCGTGCCCACGCGCATTTTGTGGGGCGAGCGCGACAGGTTCCTCATGGCCGAAATGGCTCACGAAAGCCTCCGCTATTGCGCCAGCGGCGAACTCTTCACCTTCGCTGAAGCCAGCCATTGGCTACAACACGAGCAGCCGGACAGGGTTTGTCAGCTCTTGGTCCAGTTTTTTCAACCCTAGCGGTAATCGTTCATTGCTTCGGATACAATCACACGTCTGCGAGAAAACGCCTGTTTGCATCGAACGGATCCCCGCTCCTGTGCCCTGCGGGAGCAAACACAAATTTGTGTGGTGGCGAGGTGAACGCATGAGTGGTCGTCAATGGAGTGTAGCGGCTGCGGTTCTAGCTTTCAGTTTTCTCGCGAGTTCGGTGCAAGCGCAGGAGCGGCGCGAACGCGAACCAAACAGTGTTTACGCCGAGCGCCGCGCCAAACTGGCATCTCAGGTTGACGCGCCCATCGTCTTGTGGGGCTTCACCGGACGCGAAGAGATTTCTCAGGACTATATCTTCGCGCAGGAAGAGAATTTTTATTATTTGACGGGGCACAACGAGGAAGGGGCAGGGCTGATTGTGCTTCCAGCAGTTCAAAACGATCACGGGGCATCGAGCTCTTCCTGGAGCGGACCACGCGAAATCCTCTTTCTCCCCTCAAAAAACCCGGGTAAGGAAAAATGGAACGGCGTCCGCATGTCGCCTTCGGACCCAGGCATTGAAGCGCGCACTGGTTTTGCCAGCGTAATGCCCTTCCCCGAAATGCGAGCAAATGTGGAGAACCTCGTCAAGCTTTATCCAACGTTCTACACCATTCTTCCCTATGACAAGGAACTCGGCGGTTACCCGCATGAGAAGGCCGTTGTGGACTGGCTTCAGCTTGCGGCGCCGAAAGCAACACTGAAAGATGTTCGCCCGCAGATTGAGGGGATGCGTCCGATTAAGTCCCCCGGAGAAATCGCCTTCCTGAAGCAGGCCGTTGACCTCACCGTAAATTCCCACTTGGAAGCCATGAAAATGATGCGCCCGGGCCTGTACGAATATCAGGTGGCCGCAAAAATGGTGGAAGTGCACTCGATGGACGGCTCAGAAAGAGAGGGCTATGCGCCGATTGTCGGGGCAGGGCCGAATTCGACGGCCCTGCACTACGACAAGCTGTCTCGCAAGATTGGAGATGGCGACATCGTAGTGATGGACGTCGGCGCACAATACTCCGGCTATTCCGCGGACATCACGCGCACCATTCCTGCTAACGGCAAATTTACGGCGCGCCAGCGTGAGATTTACGACATCGTTCTCGGTGCGCAAAAAGCCGCGCTCGCGGCTATCAAGCCCGGCGTGCACTTCTCGTGCAAGGGCAAAAAAGACGGGCTGATGAATATCGCTTACGATTACATCAACTCGCACGGAAAAGACCGCGGAGGGAGGCCCCTCGGCCAGTATTTCATCCATGGACTGGGACACAACATTGGACTCAACGTGCACGATCCGGGCGACTATTGCAGCCCGCTGCAGCCGGGAATGGTCGTCACGGTCGAGCCCGGCATTTACATCCCCGAAGAAAACCTGGGCGTGCGCATTGAAGATGATGTGCTAATCACAGAATCGGGCCATCAGCTGCTGAGCGAGCGGCTGCCACGCAACCCCGATGAAATTGAACAAATCATGGCTGATGCTGCCAAGCAACGCAGCGGGCTAGGGCACAATCCCATCAGCAGGGACTCAAATGCCACTGAGAACGAGAACTCGAGCGAAGAAATCAAGAGCGTGATTGCGAAATATTCAAACTCCGTTGACGCCGCAGACACGAACATGGCTTCGCAGGTCTGGTTGGATTCTCCCGAGGCGTCGTTCATTCATCCTTTGGGCCACGAGCACGGCTTCGAACAGATCAAACAGAATGTGTACAAGCGGCTGATGGGCAAGACTTTCTCGGAGCGAAAGCTGAGCGTCCATGATGTTGCTGTCCAGATGCTCGGCGACGCGGCTGTTGCAGAATTCTACTGGGATTTCTCAGCTAAGTTCCGCAAAGATGGCTCGCCGATTACGACACACGGCCGGGAAACTCAGGTGTATCGAAAGACGCCAGACGGCTGGCGCCTGGTCCACGTTCATTATTCTGGGATGCCAGTTGCGGCAGGGCGCCAGCGTTTTTGAGCAAGTTTCTCCTGCCAGATAATCGACCGCGCAATTGACCGCGCAGAAGAGGGCCCTTTATACTGGATGTCCGCGCCGGCAAAGAGAAACACACCGGCGTGCCTCGAGTCATTCCGGATGAGGCCACCGTCCTGGCCCGCCTGAATTTCCGATATCGAAATTTCTCAAGGGAGCCTATGAGCAGCGTCAAGGCCACACAACTTCGCCCCGGCATGGTCATCCAGCACGAGGGCCAGCTTTTCACTGTGTTCAGCACGGAGCATCGCACGCCCGGCAACAAACGAGGTTCCATGCAAACGCGCATGAAGAACCTCAAGACCGGAGCGATCATCGATTACCGGTTTCGCGCTGAAGAATTCGTGGAGCGCGCGATTCTGGATGAGATCGAGTTCGAGTACCTCTACAACGAGGGCGACGACTTCCACTTCATGAACACTCAGACGTACGAGCAGATGCATCTTACGCGCGAACAACTCGGCGAAACGGTCTACTACCTCATTCCCAATACCGTGGTGAGCGTGGAATTCTTTGACAACAAGCCCATGGGCGTCGCCTTGCCGGACACCATGGACCTGAAGGTCACGCAGACCGAGCCGACCTTGCAGAAGGCCACCGCTAGCGCGGTGATGAAACCGGCGACGTTGGAAACTGGATTGATCGTGCAAGTGCCTCCGTTTGTAAATGAAGGGGACAAAATCAAAGTGGATACTTCAGAAGCGCGCTACGTGCAGCGCGTCGAATAGCTTTTAAGTTTCCGCCTCCGCGGCTAATTTCAGCGCAAGCCGGAATTAGAAGAGGCTGAAGGGCGTCCCGGTGAAAACTGGGGCGCCTTTTTCTTGCGGTCCGAAACTGTCCTAAAGTTTAGATGCCCCCTGGGAAACAGTGCTTCTTTCAGCTTAAGCTTAGTTTCGCCCGCTTCCACCAGAACTGGCGATCGACTTTTCGCCGGGAGGATGCGGGCCAAACACTCGGTCGAAGATGGCGTCCACGTAGCGAAGCTGGCGATGTAAATCGAAGGTGTGGGCCAATGCTTTCGCATCGAGATACTTTGTGATGCGCTTATCTGCCGCAACGCGCTCGCGGAAATTGGTATCCGATTCCCACGCGGCCATGGCATTTTCCTGCACTGCTTTGTAGGCATCGTCACGCGGCATGCCGCTTTCCACCAAGTCCTGGAGCAACTGCCCGGAAAAAACCAGGCCGTGGGTAGACTCGAGATTGCGCAGCATGCGTTCGGGAAACACGTGCATCTGGCCCACAATGGTAATCATTTTCGAAAGCATGTAATCCGCCAGGATGGTGGAATCGGGCAGAATCACGCGCTCAACCGAGCTGTGCGAAATATCCCGCTCGTGCCAAAGCGCCACGTTTTCGAACGCCGCAAGCATATTCGATCGCACCAGACGCGCGAGGCCACAGATCTGCTCGCAGGTAACAGGATTGCGCTTGTGGGGCATTGCCGAACTGCCGCGCTGCCCTTCGCTAAATGGCTCCTCCGCCTCGCGGACTTCCGTGCGCTGCAAATGGCGGATTTCCAGCGCGATTCTTTCCAGAGTCGCGCCAACATGAGCAAGGGCGCTGAGATACTGCGCGTGCCGGTCACGTTGAATCACTTGGGACGCCACGGGCGCGGCCCCGAGCCCCAGCCGCTTGCAAATGCGCTCTTCGATTTCCGTGCCGAGGTGCGACGCCGTGCCCACAGCTCCGGAAATCTTTCCCACCGCCATTTGCGCCGCGGCGTCACGGAAGCGTGCAATGTTGCGCTGATTTTCGGAGAACCAGTTGGCGATTTTCAACCCAAAAGTGATCGGCTCGGCGTGGACGCCGTGCGTGCGGCCGATTTGCGGCGTGTGGCGGAATTCGTGCGCGCGCAGGTCGAGGATTTCCCCGAACATCACCAGTTGGCGCTCGATCAGCTTCGAGGCGTCGTGAACCTGCAAGGCCTGCGCGGTGTCCACTACGTCGTTCGAGGTCATGCCATAGTGCAGCCATCGCGCCGCGTCCAGATCACCAATCGATTCGCCGACGGCCATTGTGAAAGCGATAACGTCGTGCTTCACTTTCGCTTCGAGTTCGTGGATGCGCGCAACGTCCACCTTGGCGCGCGCGCGAATCGCGGCCGCCGCCTCCTTCGGAACCTGCCCCGCTTCCGCCAGAGTTTCGGCGGCGGCAATTTCCACCTCAAGCCATTTGGCGAAGCGGTTCGCATCGCTCCAGACGTGGCCCATCTCCGGGCGCGTGTAGCGTGGAATCAATTCTTTCTCCTGAAAAACGTCAAAGAAAAGCCATCGATTTCCCGTGAATCCCTATCCTCATCATACCGCAATAGGCGCCATTCATCGGCCTTGGCACGAGAGCCTCTGCCGCCTCCGGCCGCAGTACCGCAAAGGCCTGGTTTGGGCTAACTTGTTGGTCTGACAGCCCTTAGCGCAACCTAACCGCAAGGGCAGAATCCTGTCTAATGATTCGAATGCAGCCGAGCGTCGAGAACACCCAGACCATCGCTGACAGCGACGCCGTCGCCGTCGAACGCACGATGGCTGGCGATCGGGATGCGTTTCGCGTTCTCGTCGAGCGGCATAGCCACAATGTTTTCCGGCTCGCTTACCGCATGACGCGGAACCGGCCCGATGCCGAAGAGGTGGTCCAGGAAGCTTTTTTGCGCGCGTACCAGAAGCTCGGAAAGTTTGAGGCGCGAGCGAATTTTGGAACCTGGGTCTATCGCATCGCGGCCAATTACGCGATTGACCGTATGCGACAGCGCAAGAAAGAAGAAGCGCGAAAGGTTGAGCCGGCGGTCCATGAAGAAGGAATGGAAAACGACCCTGTGACTCTGGTGCGCGATGCGGCGCCGAATCCGGAGCGTCTGGCGCACAACATTGAATTGCGAAAACAGATGGAGATTGCGCTAGCCGCCCTTTCGTATTCAGAGAGAACTGCATTCGTAATGCGCCACTGGGAAGGCTGTGCGATCGAAGAAATTGCGCAAGTCCTGAAATCCAGTTCGGGCGCGGCAAAAAACACGGTTTTTCGCGCGGTACAGAAATTGCGCCTGGCTCTGCAGCCTTTTGTAGGAAAAGGAATGCAAGCGAGAGCGACGGGAACGGAATCATGAAACATATGACCGAGGAAGAATTGATTGCTTACCGAGAAGGCGTAGCCGCTCAGCGCGCTGTCGTCGCGCAACACTTGGCGGCTTGCGAAGAATGCCGGGCGGAGCTTGAACGCATCGAAGCTGTGCTCGCGGCGCTGGATACGCTGCCGGTGCCCAATCCTGGCGACGACTATGGCCGGCACGTGTGGCAGCAAATTGCGTCGCGCTTGCCGGAAAGACCTGCGCGTTGGTGGCAGGCGTGGTTTGAACCGCAGCGACTGGGAGCGTTAGCTGCGGTGACCGCTTTGCTGGTCGTGGCGTTTATTGCCGGGCGAATCACAAAGCACGATCACCCAGGCAACGACGTTGCCACCAAGGAACAAATTCGTGAGCGAATCCTGGTTGTCGCCGTTGGCGATCACCTCAGCAAGTCCGAAATGTTTCTCGTTGAGCTTTCCAACGCGCAACCTAACTCCTCCCCTGGAAAACTCGTCAATATTTCAGCCGAGCAACGCAGGGCAGAAGATTTGCTCGAAGAAAACCGGCTCTACCGGCAGACGGCTCTTCAGGAAGGCGACAAAGTTATGGCCAGCACTCTCGATGAACTCGAACGCTTCCTGCTCGATGTCGCCAACAGCCCGGATGTAGTCACGTCCGCGCAACTGGAAAAGATTCGCCAGAAGATTGAGGCTCGCGGAATTCTATTCAAAGTTCGAGTGGTCGGCAGGGAGCTTCAGGAACGGCAAAAAGCCACAAAACCAGCTCCGGCGCAGAACGACTCTACGAAGATCGAAAGGAACAAGGCATGACCCAGCGGAATGTAGTTTGTAAGACCACTTTGGTTTGGATCGCGCTCGCGGCGCTGCTGTTATCTCCAACAAGAGCAGGTGCGGCTCGGCTTGTCGCAAGTTTGCCAGCCGGACGTTTCTTTCTGACTCCGCAGAGCGCTCAGGAAAAGGAACAGGAGCGCCGCGAACGCGAACAAGAAGCCCGCGAAAGAGAAGAAGAGAAGCGCGAACGTGAGCAGGAAGCAAAGGAGCGGGAACAGGAAAAAATCGAACGCTTGGAGGAACTTTACGACGACGGCCGAGAAGCTCTGGACGATGAGCGCTACGAGCAGGCAGAGGCGAAATTCAACCAACTCGCTCAGTTGAACGGTCCGCAGACGGACGCGGCGCTCTACTGGAAGGCCTATGCGGAAAACCGCATTGGCAAACGCGATTCCGCTTTGACCACCATTGCCGACATGAAGAAACGCTTTCCCCAAAGCCGCTGGCAAAAAGACGGAACGGCCCTGGAAATTGAAATCAAGCAATCAAGCGGTCAGGCTCCAAAGCCTGAAGACCAAAGTAATGAGGAAATGAAGATGCTAGCGCTGCAAGGCATCATGAACAGCAATCCAGAGAGAGGTATCGCCGTACTGGAAACCATCCTCAACGGCGCGGGAACGCCGAAGCTCAAATCTAAGGCGCTGTTCATGGCGGCGCAGAGTGGTTCGCCTCAGGGTCGTGAGGTCTTAGCAAAGGTTGCCAAAGGCCAGAGCAATCCTGAACTACAGCGCGAAGCCATCAAATACCTGGGGCTGTTCGGAGGAGCGCAGTCTCGGCAAATCATGGCCGACGTCTATGCCTCCAATCCCGATACCTCTGTGAGGCGAGCGATTCTCCGCGCCTATATGCTGGGTGGCGATAAGGAGCACTTGTTTGCCGCAGCAAAGGGCGAAAAAGACGAATCGCTTCGCCGCGAAGCTATCCGCCAGCTTGGTTTAGTGCACGGTGTTGGAGAACTCGAACAGTTATATCAGACAGAAGCGTCTACGGATCTTCGCCGCGAAATCCTGCAGGCGTTTTTTCTCGCCGGCGAATCGGGAAAACTCGTTCAAGCGGCGCAGTCCGAGAAGGATCCGCAGTTGCGCCTCGCGGCAATTCGCAATCTGGGCCTAATCCATTCCGATGAATCGGCCAAAGCCCTTCAAACCATTTATGGCCATGAGACCGACCGTGGGTTGAAGGAAGAAGTGCTGAACGCCTACTTCCTGCAAGGAAATGCCGCGGCGCTTGTGACTATAGCGCGCAACGAAAAAGATCCGGATCTCAAGAAAATCGCGGTTTCCAAGCTTTCGCTGATGCACTCCAAGGAAGCAACCGACTACTTGATGGAACTTTTGCAGAAGTGAGGTGCCCCATGAACGCCCACATGAACGCGAAGATCGACGCGAACGACAGCATGTCAACCGTACGAAGAATTCTCGGCCTGGCGATGATTCTCATGGGAATCATCGGGACGGTGGCGCAGTTCGCGAAAGGCGGCACGCTCCGAGCAAGTTTCGGTCCAAGCCTGGCTTACGCCGCAACCTCACAAGCAGGCGCGGAAATGCCGCGCGTCGAAAGCGCCCAGGCGGAAACACGCGCCGTTGCGGGCACGCTGGAAGCGGCCTTTCGCGGAATCCTCGCACAGGCCGAAAAACCCGAATGGGTCGGCTACAGCGTGGATGAAATTGCCGGCGAGCGGAGCATGTGCTGCGGCAACTGGAATGATGGAGCCGGCTGCGGAACTTGCCGGCTGGAAAAGGATCGCGACGCGACAGGCGGCACTATGCATGCCGATGGAAGCATCAAACTCGAAGGGGCGCGCCGGCTCGTCGTTCTCTTCCGGCTCGAGGCCAAACAAATGGACCGCATTCGCGTGGCCTCGGAGGATTGCACCCTGGATGCCGGGGGACTTCCCTTCCTTTGGCTGACCGGAGTGAAGCCTTCGGAAAGCGTGGCGCTGCTCACTACTTATGTGCAAGGTGCGGAGTTCGAGCGGCACGAACATCACAACATTGGCAATGGAGCGTTAACCGCGATTGCTTTGCATGCTGACGCGTCCGCAGACCGAGCCATGGATTCCTTCGTTAAGCTGGACCAGCGCGATGAACTGCGCAAGCAGGCGGCGTTCTGGCTTGGCGCAGCACGCGGACCAGAAGGACTAAACACGCTGCAACGCATGGCCAAGAACGACCCGAGTTCCGACGTGCGCGCCCATGTAACCTTTGCGCTCTCCGTCAGCCACGAACCTGGCGCGATCGAGGAAATGATTCGCATGGCGCACGACGATTCAAGTTCGCATGTGCGGGGGCAGGCGCTATTCTGGCTGGCTCAAAAAGCGGAGAAACAAGCTATGGGAACCATCACCGGCGCAATCGAAAACGATCCTGACACCGACGTGAAAAAGAAAGCTGTCTTCGCTCTGAGCCAATTGCCGAAAGACGAAGGGGTCCCCAAGCTAATCGAAGTCGCACAGACCAACCGCAATCCCGAAGTGCGCAAGCAAGCTATGTTCTGGCTCGGCCAATCGAACGACCCGCGCGCCCTGCAATTTTTCGAGCAGATCCTCACGAAGTAGTATTTACCCCTTCGCACGCGACCCATCCAAATTGAAGAAGCGGCCCAAGCGTAAGAAGATATCCATACAAGGCTATGACCGAGGACCAAGCAAGACTCGCTTTCGACCTCATAAACAACCCGCCTCCGGGAAGCGACCTAGCTCGGGCGAAGGAATTTGGCGCCGACTTGCCTTTGTTCATATCGTCATTGCGTCGTACCCCCACTGAGCGCGCGCGAGCGCTGTCTCAAGGCGCACGAATCTTTCAACTCGCACGACAAGACGCTCCATCCAAAAAATGAACCTTGAAGAAACGCTTCGAGCCCTCTACGACGCGGGCGTCGAGTTTGTTCTTATCGGAGGAGCGGCCATGGGGCTGCAGGGTTCCGCTCACCTCACCGGAGACACTATCGACGGCCCTTCTTATCGCAAAAGATCTTCGAGCTGCACCCGCGCGTCCGTCTTTGCGTCGCGATACTTCACAATCACTGCTGCCTGCAGCGACAAGCCCCACTTTGCGCCTGCGGGATGCGATACGGCACGCGAGCCCGGAACGACAATGGCTTCTTCCGGAATAATGAGAGGCTCCGCATCCGTCGCCGTATAAACAGCTTCACGCGCCAAGTCGTACACCGGAATCGAACGGTTGAGAATCGTCCCCGTCCCCAGCACCGCGCGGCGCTTCACCACCGTCCCTTCATAGACGCCGCAATTTCCACCAACCAATACGTCGTCTTCGATGATTACCGGCAATGCGCCCGCCGGTTCGAGCACGCCTCCAATCTGCGCGCCCGCAGAAATGTGGCAATTCTTCCCCACTTGCGCGCAGCTCCCAACAAGCGCATGCGAATCAATCATCGTCCCTTCGCCCACGTACGCGCCCACGTTCACAAACATCGGCGGCATGCAAATTACCCCGCGGCCCATGTACGTTCCATCGCGAACGCTCGAGCCGCCGGGCACAATGCGCACTCCATCCGACAGCGCGAAACTTTTTACCGGATAAGTCGACTTGTCGAAAAACGGCTGCTTCGCCGTGTCGATGGACATGTCGGCAATCGCGCCCATGCGAAACCCGAGAAGGATGCCCTTCTTCACCCAGGCGTTCACGCGCCAGCCGGATTTTGCGGAAGGATCCGGCTCTGCGGCGCGAATTTCCCCGCGGTTGAGCGCCGCCTTGAAATCGCGGAAAAGCCGGTGATGTTCCTCTTCGTAATGCTTCGGGGCTTTATCGAATAGTTGTTCAATGAGCGAGGGCTGCATGAGATCTTTCGCGAACATACGACGCCCCATCGCGCGCCACGAGCCCCAGGGATTCCAGCACGCCGCGGATGCGCGCTCGATTTTCCGCTTTCGGCGGCACCAGTGGCAAGCGCCACACCGGCTCGAGCAGTTCCATCTCCGCCAGCGCCGCCTTCACCGGAATTGGATTTGATTCCACGAAATTGATTTCCATCAAAGGATGGTAGCGCCGGTGAATTTCACGCGCCCCGGCGAAGTCGCCTTGCAACGCCAGCCGTGTAAGCTTCGTCATTTCCGCGGGAATCTCATTGGAAACAACGGAGATCACCCCGCGCCCGCCCAGCGCCATCAACGGCAGCGTGATCGCGTCGTCACCGGAAAGAACAATGAAGTTGTCGGGAACAGAATTGAGAATTGCCGCCATCTGCGAAATATTCCCGGAAGCTTCCTTGATGCCCACAATGTTCTCGATCTCCGCAAGCCGCTTTACCGTAGCCGGCTCAATATTCACGCCGGTGCGGCCTTGCACGCTGTAAAGAATAATGGGCAGCGGCACCGCCTCGGTAATCGTTCGAAAGTGCTGATACAGTCCTTCCTGCGTCGGCTTGTTGTAATACGGCGTGACGGAAAGAATTCCGTCCGCGCCGATCTCCGCAAGCTCCCTCGCGCGGGAAATCACCTCCATCGTGTTGTAGCCGCCCGCGCCGGCAAGAACCGGGACTTTCCCCCTCCCAAGCTTCACCGCGATCTCGACGACGCGAAGATGCTCCTCATGAGTCAGCGTGGGACTCTCTCCCGTTGTCCCGCAAGGAACCAGAAAATCGATTCCCGCCTGAATCTGGCGCTGAATCAGCCCGTGCAACGCCCTTTCGTCCAGAGTTCCGTCGTGACGGAACGGTGTGACCAGCGCCGTGCCCGTGCCTCTAAAACGAGTTTCATTAGCCATGTTTCCCCTCTCCTGGGTAACTTAATTTTTTTGACCGAGGGCCGGATCTTGCGACCTGGGATGCCGCTTGCAAAAAACCCTCAGCTCAACTCGCTGAGAATCTCCCGAAACTCAAAAACTCCTTGCTTGCCGGCCAGCCACCGCGCTGCCCGCAAAGCTCCGCGCGCGAAACCTTCGCGGCTCCGCGCCGTGTGCCGCAGCGTGATGGTGTCAGCCGCCGAATCAAAGCCAATCTCATGCGTGCCGGGATGCGCGCCCGCGCGATTTGCCGTCAGCGTCAGCGTGCGGCTGTAACCCGACGCGCGAATTTCTTCCGCAAGCTTCTTCAGCGTTCCGGAAGGTGCGTCCTTTTTCGCCGAGTGGTGAATCTCCCACCCCCACGCTTCGTATTCCGGGTATTTGGCGAAGAAGCACGCGGCGTGCGCCACAGCTTGCATAAACACATTCACGCCCACCGAAAAATTCGGGCTATAGACCAGCCCGGTTCCCGCCGCGAGAATCGATTCGTTCACCGCAGGCAGTTGCTCGTACCATCCCGTTGTTCCGCAAACCGCCCTGACGCCCAGCGAGGCGAGCCGGCGCAAATTGTCCGGCGCGGCCTCCGGCGTGGTGAATTCCACGGCCGCATCAACTCCCTGCAGAGCTTCCGGCGCAACCGCGGCTTCGTGCAGATTATTTTCGCGATTGAATTTTGCCCGCACCTCGAACCCGTACTCGGGCGCAAGCCGCTCAATCAAGCGCCCCATCTTTCCGCAGCCCACAATGGCGAGCCCCAGACTCATGCGGCGCTCCGCCCCGTGGCCAGCAATTGCGTGGTCATGCGCGTGTAAATCTCCACCGCATCGCACAATTCCTTCTTTGCGATGCGTTCCTCCGCCGTGTGCGCCACGTGAATGCTCCCTGGCCCGATCAGGAAGGGTTCGCCCCATGCACCATTGAACGTTGGAATGTCCGTCGTGAACGCGACCACCGTCGTCGGCAACCCTTCGAATTCGCTCAGGCGAATCGCCGGCGTGTGCAGAACCTCGCGCGCCTCCGCGCGTCCCGCCACCGCTGAAGCCACGGCTTTCCGCAACGCCGCGGGATCCCCCACCGTTCGAAACATGACTTCCGCTCCCGCCTCATCCGCCACCACATTCGGCGCGCGCCCCCCGCTGATGGTTCCAATATTTAACGTGCTGCGCCCCAGCAGCGGATCTTCCGGCAGCGGAATTCCTCGAATGTCCTGAAGTACGTCGAGCAATGTGTGAATCGCCGAGTGGCCCAACTGCGGATAGGCAGAATGCGCCAGCTTGCCGCGCGCCGTAATTTCGTAGCGCAACGCTCCTTTCGAGCCCAGCGCCAGCTGGTTCTCCGTCGGCTCGCCATTGATCAAAAACCGCGAACCGCTCGGCTGCGCCGCAGCCACTCTCGCCCCCGCGCTGTTCCGCTCTTCGCCCACCACAAACAACAATCCAAAATTTCGCGTCCCGGACTCGAGCAGCCTTTCCGCCGACGTAACCATCGCCGCGATGATTCCTTTCGCGTCGCAAGCTCCCCGGCCAAAAATAAATCTCTCGTCTTCGCTGGAACCGAAAAAGGGCGGCACCGTATCCATGTGCGTCGAGAGCGTCACTGCGGGCTCGCCCCAGGACGCCAAAAGGTTGTCGCGGTTCTGCTCCGCCGGCATCCGATGCACTTTCCCGTTACTCCGCGCCGCCACCGCCGACAAATGCTTAAAAAGGTAGTCGCCCACGTTTTTCTCGTGGTTCGTCGTGGACTCGATATCCACCAGAGCGCGCGTCAATTCGAACAGTTGCACTCTCGCCTTTTCTGTCCGTCTTTTTTGGGGGAGAAAGCGAAACGAAAGGAAGGAACCGCGAAGGAAATGCGCTCGGGTTTGCCGCCTCTCGATAGCGCTTCATCCGCGCGGCAGCAAACGCCGCAACAAAATTACGGACGACAGTGGACAGGCCTTAGACCTGCCCCCCAACCCCGCGCCTCTTGCCTTCGCGGCGGTTTCGGCGGACAACCTAAACTCCTAAGTTGCCTTCGACCTCTTCGGTCGAAGAGGGCCCCTTTCGCTCGAGCGTCCGAAGCAGATCGGAACAGCGCGCCCGGCTACTCTTGGCCTCCGCACCTCTACCAAGAAAAATCCAGTCTAGGGCATTGCGACAGCAATTGCCAACAAAAATTTCAACCCTTTCTAACCCGCTCAATGCAGACGGCAAACTCTTGTAGATTCTCTCTTCGATTTCAAGCCGTTTTAGCTGGCATGAAGGCAAACAGACGGGTGCCATCGAAGGGCTGTAGAGTTCGGAACATGCCGTAGATGGCGTGCAGGAGTTTACGCGCCACGGCCA
>Ga0209474_10001684_pt1 | contig 21238 bp, 24 predicted proteins | sample GraSoiAngelo_145_FD_185902 | JGI IMG/M metagenome (GOLD analysis project Ga0209474, IMG submission 185902) | Grasslands soil microbial communities from the Angelo Coastal Reserve, California, USA - 14_1009_05_20cm (SPAdes) (version 2) | ecosystem: Environmental > Terrestrial > Soil > Grasslands... | reverse complement strand
GGCGGCGCAGCCTCTTTAGCCTTCCCAGTAATCGAATTAGTCGCGGGTCATCTGCGTTGGGGTGGACTTGGTGCTCGCGGAGCAGCGCGCGGCCGAGTTTTCTTTTGTGCCCTTTCTTTTTCTGAAGCGACCAGAGCATCCCGTTGCTGGAGGGCGTATTCGTGGGCCCCTTTAGCGGTCAATTCTGCAAGCTGTGCTTGGGCGGTGTAATCAGCCTTGACGATGTTTGCTGCAATATCCAGGTCATTAGTTAGCTGGGACGACTGGACCTCGAATTGATACTGTCCATCTGTGACCGTGCTGGCCGAAGCGCCTTGCCCAACCAACGTAACCTTCGTTCCCGGCGCAAACCCAATAACTCCTGACTCAATTGGTAAAGACGCGCGCTCGAGTAAAAAAAACGTTCCTTCAGGCGCCAGGCGCCGTTGAGGCGTGGCAGGGCGAGCAGGCGTCGGCGTGGCAACACCTTGTTGCGCGAGTTGTTTAGTCGGGATAGAACGAGCCGCAGCCGTCGGCCTGGGATTACTGCGTTGCACTGGCGTCGGCGCAACAGCAGTAGGGGCAAACCAACGCCATGCCAGGTACCCGACGATTGCAACGGAGAGGAGAACCAACAGCGCTTTCTTCATAGACAGTGGTTATTCGATCAGACGGATCAGAATATTCAAGTTTAAAGGCGAAGAACTGCTATTGCAGCGGCGGGCGCGGATTGCCAGCGCCCGACAGCCAGGGTTTACATTTGAGCCAGGATCGTGACCCAAAAGCGAAGTTGATTCGCTCGATCGGGACCAGTCACAACTGCTTCTAAAACTTGTCCTCCAATCGTGTTCGTCGCTAGATAGTGTCGCTTCCTCGTAAAATTTGATTTGAAGGGTCAGCCGCTGGAAAAGGGCTGTCAATGCGCCGGTGTCAATTGATTATGATTAACTAGGCGCGTCGCATTTTACACGTTGCTCAATCCTGCGCAATGGCTCATGAATGTAACTTCGGAAACTTATGACGAAAGAGCGCTACTTCGATGATTTGAAAGCGGGCGACCGCTTTAAATCCGAGCCGCTCGAAGTGACGGAGAAACAGGTGATCGAGTTCGCGCACAAGTTTGATCCGCAAATGTTTCATCTCACTCGCAAAAGCGCGGAGCGAACGATTTTCAAAGGCTTGATCGCAAGCGGCTGGCATACAGCGGCAATGACCATGCGGCTCTTTGTGCAAACACTGAACTTTACCGAGGGCGCCATCGGATTGGGTGTCGACGAACTGCGCTGGCCTAACGCGGTGCGGCCGGGTGATGAGCTGAAAGTGGAAACGGAGATTCTCGAGCTACGGCCATCCCGCTCCAAGCCAAACTACGGGATCACTCGACTGCGCAATGTGACCACAAATCAGCGAGGTGAAATTGTGCAGACGATGACGGCGAGCGCGATGGTGCCGCGGCGCAAACTCACCGATTGAGCAGGTCGAGCATTGCTTTCGGATAACGCGACCCGGCAAAAGCATCTTTCGGTGCAACTTCCTCGATGCGGCCCAGATCGTCGATGCTAAGATCGACATCGAGTGCACCGACGTTTTCCTGCAGAAATTTGCGGCGTTTCGTTCCCGGAATCGGAACAATCTCTTCGCCTTGTGCCAACACCCAGGCGAGCGCGAGCGGTGCCGGCGTGCATCTTTTCTCGCGAGCAATCTCGCCAACTCGCTCCACGAGATCGAGATTGCGCTGAAAATTGTCTCCCTGAAACCGCGGTGTTGTTCACGGCAGACATCCATTACTTCCTTTTCGGGATCGCGCGTCCACAATGAATATTCCGATTGTAGCGCGGTGATCGGACGAACGGCATTCGCGCGGCGGATCGTCTCGGCGCCCGCTTCTGACAAGCCGAGAAAACGCACTTTGCCTTTCCGCACCAAGTCCGCCATAGCACCGACCGTCTCTTCGATCGGCGTTTCCGGATCGACCCGATGCTGATAATAGAGATCGATTACGTCGACACCGAGTCGACGCAAGCTGCCTTCGCATGCCTGGCGCACATAATCTCGTTTACCGCTAATTCCGCGAAACTGAGGCTTGGCCGGGTCGCGCAAAATTCCAAACTTTGTTGCAATGATGACTTGCTCCCGATGAGCTCTGAAGGCGCGCCCGAGCAGCTCTTCATTTGTGTGAGGACCGTACACGTCCGCTGTGTCGAAAAAATGTAATGAATTGTCGCAATTGACTCTTCGTCATCGCGTCGGCCATAAAAATCCGACATCCCCATGCAACCCAGGCCGATTGCCGAAATGACAGGGCCGCCCCGCCCGAGTTTTCGCTGTTTCATGTTTTGGTTCACCAAGATCCGAAACGCCAATCTAGATTTTCGATTTGTGAAAACTAGACCAGCCGCGTCTTATAATTTTGTTAGGATTCGTGGATCATCTTCATTGCAGTTGTGAAATCGTCGGGTAACGACGCTTCGAAGCTTTTCGATTCTCCGCTACGTGGATGTCGAAATCCAAGTTTCCAGGCATGCAGCATGTGTCGCGGAAAATTTTTCGCTAAGTGCGCCGCATAAACTTTGTCGCCGAGCACTGGGTGCCCGAGATGATGAAGATGCACTCGAATTTGATGGGTGCGTCCACTATACAACCGGCATTCGACCAAGCTCGCCTGATCCCCTGAGCAAATGACGCGATAATCAGTCTTGGCCGGGCGTCCCCGCGCTGCAGCCACGCTCATTCGTTGTCGATGCACGGGGTGTCGGCCAATTTTTTCTTCGATTACGCCCGCGTCTTTGCCCAATTTTCCGGCGACGAGGGCGAGATAAATCTTTTCGACCCTCCGCTCTGCAAATTGCCTCGACAATTCTCGATGCGCCCCATCGTTTTTCGCCGCGACAAGACATCCGCTCGTCTCTTTGTCGAGACGATGAATGATTCCGGGCCGCTCTTTGCCACCGATTCCTGAGAGGGTCGGGCAATGGCTGAGCAATGCGTTGACCAAAGTGTGTTGCCGATGACCAGCGCCCGGATGGACGACGAGCCCCGGCGGTTTATTGATGACAATAATATCTTTGTCTTCGAATAGAACCTCGAGCGGAATCGGCTCCGGTTGATTGTCGATTTTTTCGAGCGGCGCCTCGGTCAACTCGATTTTATCCCCGCTCCGCACAAGATAGCGCGGTCGCGTCGTTGCGCCATTGAGTCGGACGAATCCGGTCCGGACCAATTGCTGGATTCGCGAGCGCGAATATTCCTGAAGTTTGTTTGCTAAAAAACGATCAAGACGAATCTTGGCCTCATTTTCTGGCACGACAAATTGGATGGTTGTTGAGCTTTTCGTGGGTGTTCTCAAATGACTGCCGCCATCTCGTTGCTCTGAAGTGTCTGAATGTTACAGTCGGTTTCGATGGCTGTTGAAGGGAGGACGCGATGACACAAGCATGCCCGGCCTGCGGCATGGCGGTCGATACAACCGACGCGGAACCACTGGCCCGAGTGGCCTGTCCCAGGTGCGGTGAAAAAATGCGAGTGGAACGAACGTTCGATCATTTCGTACTGCTTGATACGCTTGGCCTTGGTGGAATGGGGACGGTTTATAAGGCGCGTGACACGCTCTTGGACCGTTTGGTGGCGCTGAAGCTGCTGCGCAAAGATCTGGTTGGCGATAACGACCACACGTCCCGATTGCAAGAGGAGGCACGTGTTGCCGCCTCGGTGAACCATCCTAATGTCATACAGGTCTTCTCATCCGGAACCGATCATGGCCAATTTTATGTTGTGATGGAACTGGTTGATCATGGAACTCTCGATGATCTCATTGAGAAGCGAAATCGGTTGTCGGAAGAGCAAGTGCTTGAGTCCGGCATTCAAGTCGCGAACGGACTGCGTGCAGCGTATCGGCAGGGCCTTATTCATCGTGACGTGAAGCCAGCCAACATTTTATTTGTCGATGAACAGACAGCGAAGATCAGCGACTTCGGTCTGGCGGGCGCGGCCACGCAGAAATCCGAAACAAGAGAGGAGATTTGGGGCACGCCATACTATGTCGCGCCAGAGCGATTAAACAATGCGCCAGAGGATTTCCGCAGCGATATTTATAGTCTCGGCGCAACGCTTTTCCATGCTGTCGCAGGCAAAGCACCAATTGAAGGGGATACAAATTCGGCCATTGTGCTGCTAGACCTAAAAAGCCGGCCGCTTGATTTGCAAACTGTCGCGCCAGATGTTTCTGCGGCGACAGCTGGCGTTTTTCAGCGCATGATCGTGCCTGATCCCGCACAACGTTTTTCGTCCTACGACGAGTTGATGTCAGAGATGGAGCGGGCACGGTGCGCGCTCACAGGCTTGGATCCTGTCGAGGTTGCACCGAGCCGACCGCGGCGGTGGTCTTTGATTTCCGGGGCGCTGCTTATCGCGCTGGTGGCAACAGCGATCTTCTTTCTTGCGCGCAAACCGCACGAGAATGTTCCGGCCAGGGTGTTGCCGGCACCATCGGGTCCGTTGGTCGAGCTCAACGGAAAGGAGAAGAGCCCAGCGGGTGTTGCTACCCGGGCGGAGAACGGGAGAAAGATTCGCGATCTTGAGACCGCTTCGTGGAACGCAACGCTTGCCAACTACAGAGAGCAGATCGCTCGCTATAATTTCGCTGGAGGGAGTGAGGCGATCAAGAATGTGCAATTGAGCGACGCGTCGCTGAAACAGGCACAAAAAAGAGCAGAAAAAAAAGCGCAATGGCTGATCGATTGGAAGAACAAACTGATCGACGATCTTAACGGCGCCCATTTCTCCGGCGCACTTACAGACGACAGCGGCGCCCAATACACTGGTATAGCCGGCGCGACTGATCAGAGTCTTAGTTTGAAGCTCCCGCACGGTATCGCACGACTTACGTGGACGGAGCTCGCGCCGCAGACGCTGCTCACAGTTTCCATCTCATTCATCCAACCAAGCGTGCCTGAAGCGGCAGATCGACAATGGCGCTGCGCAGCGTTTGCAAGTGAATTCGGCCAGGCAGAACTCGGTCGACAACTCGCGGAGGCCGCTGCGAAGGCCGAGCCCCAATATCGCGAGCAGATTTCACAGCTGTTTCCGGATCTTCCCCAGTCTCGTTAGATAAAAACCGGCAGCCGAAGTTTTTGACTCCCAAACAGTTCCGTTCAAAGCCGAGCGTCAATCTTGTCAGCTCGACCTTGTGGGTTGAAAGCGATCTCTAAAGCGAACCGAAGATGAACGAATTCTGCGCCCGGGGGTCAGATTTACACGAGCCGTTGCCAGAGTAGATTTTCGCGCGACCTTTCTTGATCGCGAGCATGGAACAAAACCCACCACCGCCATTTCCTTCCCCGGAAGAACTGAAGACGAAGATCGCGGAGTTTATGAAGTCAAACTTCGGAGATCATGTCTCTGTCGCGACCTTTACCCAACCGGAGCCTGCTGCCGCGAGCGACGAGCCGCCGACGAAGACGAGCGGTGAAGAGTTTGTTTTTAATTTTCTGCCGCGCGACATCAAAGCGCATCTCGACCGGTTTGTAATCAAGCAGGACGAGGCTAAGAAGGTGCTCTCGATTGCAGTTTGCGACCATTATAATCATGCCAATTACCTCCGCCGGCTTGAAAAGGAGGACGCTGCCCGGGCAGAGGAAACCGAATACGCGAAGCAAAATGTAATTTTGGTTGGACCAACCGGCGTCGGGAAAACCTACCTAATCAAGCATATAGCCGATCTGATCAAAGTTCCGTTCGTAAAAGCGGACGCCACCAAATTTAGCGAAACCGGTTACGTGGGCGGCGATGTGGAGGATCTGGTTCGAGAGCTTGTCCAGAAAGCAGATGGTGACGTTAATCTCGCGCAGTTCGGAATCATCTATATCGACGAGATCGATAAGATCGCGTCGGCGGCAAATTTGATCGGCCGTGATGTAAGCGGACGTGGTGTCCAGACAACCCTGCTCAAGTTAATGGAAGACACCGAGGTTCCCGTGCGGAGCATGAATGATCTTCAGGCGCAATTACAAGCCGCCTTCGAATTCCAGAAGCGTGGCAAAGCAAAGCGGGAAACCATTAACACGCGGCATATCCTTTTTGTGGTTAGCGGTGCCTTTGAACGCTTGAAGCAGCAGGTCTCGCGACGCATCTCGCAGGGCCAGATTGGATTTAGTGCGGAGCCGGTGAAGGTAATGGACAATGAATTATTTCAATTCGTCACGACGCAGGATTTCGTCGAGTATGGATTTGAACCTGAATTCATCGGCCGTCTGCCGGTGCGCGTAGTCTGCGAAGACCTTGACGCTGATGATCTCTACAAAATCATGAAGTTTTCCGAGGGCAGCTTGCTCCGGCAATATGAGCGCGCATTTCGTGCCTATGGGATTGAGATCAGCTTTGATAGCGAAGCCTTGCGCTTGATTGCCGATGCTGCGGCAAAAGAAAAAACCGGTGCCCGCGGGTTGTTGACCGTGTTCGAAAAGCTATTTCGTGATTATAAATATCACCTCGCGGGATCGGGCTTGAGCCAGTTGCGCGTTACGGCCGAGCTCGTGCGCGAGCCGAAACGGGTGCTTGATCGGTTGATGGCGGAGGGACACAAGATCGAGGCGCAAACGCTCGAAGCCGGTGTGCGTCAATTCGCTGACGAATTTAAAAACGAGCACCGAGTGGAAGTTGTCTTCGATGAGACAGCAGTGCGGCGTTTAGTTGAACGGGCGCAGGCGGAGCGGATGAGCATGACTGACCTTTGCGCCCATTTGTTTAAAGACTATCAATTTGGATTGAATCTGATTAAAAAGAACACCGGTCGAAAAGAGTTTGTCCTTAATGCTGAGGCTGTTGATGCTCCGGATAAATTTCTAAGCGAACTGGTCGTCCAATCGTACTTTCCAGTCGTGGCGTCGCAAAAAGGCTGATTGTCGATGAAACGGTCGCTGGTCACTACGCTAATCATTGGTGTCGCTGTTGCTGGGATCGTCAGCGTGCTGCATGCGAGCGGTTTGACAGTGCGTTTTGAGCTGGCCGTTACCGGGCTTATTTCTAATTACGCGGGCGCCATGAGAGTCGTCAGTGAGAAGTGGCAGCCCGGCATTGTCTTACCGCTCTCACTTGGCGTTGCCTGGCTAACTCTGAGCAGTGTGCCGCGGCGCCGCAGCCGTTTATTGGTTCTTTTTTTATTGATCGAATTGCTGGGCCTTTCCTGGGTCTGCTCGCTCTATCGGATCTTTTTCCAACCGCTCCCCTCTATTCTTGCAGTGGTGATCGCATGGCTCGCGGGGGAGGGATGGATTGTCTTTTTGAGGCGAGACGGCTCGCATTTGTCGAGAAGCTTCTTCACCGACCGGTTGTCGAACAAAGAATTTCGTCGCCTCCTCGAAGGCGCAATTTCGTTCGATCTGCAACCGAGAGGACACGAAGTGAGCGTCGTCGTCTGCGACGTCGCCAATAAGCACGGCCTCGCTGAAGACTCCGGGCCCGCGGTCTTTGCCGAAACCACGGAGAAGTTTATTTGCGACGTGGCTGACCGTCTCCTGGAAGCGGGAGGTTACATCCAGGCCGCCGACGGGGAGGGCGTTGTCGCCATTTTCGGATTTCCTGACAGTAATATGGAACATGCTGACAAAGCTGTTCACGTTGCCCTCGATTTGATTCAGCATTATCGCGAGTCCAGGCAGAATAACGGAGAAATTCCTGAAGATTGCGATACCCATGTCGGCATCAGCTCTGGCACGATAATTATTGCGCCGCTCAAGGATAGCGAGCGCCGAGTGCTCTTAACCAGCGGCGAGCCGATCGAGTTGGCGCGCAGATTCTGTGCCGCAAATCGCTTCTACGGATCGCATATCCTGATTGACACGCGCACTTTTGATCTCGCGAGCAAAGGAATTGTCGCGCGACCAATCGATTTTCTTATGGAGGTGGATTCACAAGAGCGACATGAAATTTACGAGCCGCTTTGGCTTGCATCGGAGGCCAAGCCGGAGCATATCGCGCGCCGAGACTCTTTCTGGAATGGGATCGTGCTCTATCGAAAAAAACGTTGGGCCGAAGCGTACACAGAGTTTCAGAAGGCGCGAGGATCGGATGACGATGCTCCGCTGCAATTCTATTTACGTCGGCTGGAGCCGCTCGCTCTGAACCTCACGGAGATGTCCTCCGATTAAACCTGCGAGCTCGTTTTGAGAAGGACCGAATATCCGGCAGTGCTCCGGAATTTGATTGCGCAATTGCGACAAATGCCAGGAGTTGGGCCTCGCTCGGCGGAGCGAATTGCGCTTTGGATTGTGCGCGTGCAAAGCGATCAGCCGGATCAGATCGCACGTGCCATCAATGATACCCGGCAAGCTATTCATCCATGCGAGCTCTGCGGATTCTTTACCACGGGAGAGATTTGCGAGATTTGTGCGGATTCCTCGCGCTCAGCGGAGTTGCTCTGCGTTGTCGAACAGCCTACCGACATTCTTCCCCTGGAAAAGACGAGCGCTTTCCGTGGCCGGTACCATTCTCTTGGAGGGAGAATTTCACCGCTCGATCATGTTGGTCCCGAGGATCTGCGGATCAAGGAACTACTCGAACGTCTGGATCGAGAAAAGATTTCTGAGATTATTTTTGCGCTTCCCTCCGATGTCGAAGGTGAAGCGACCACAAATTACCTTGTCGATCTTTTGAAAGAAAAGCCGGTGACTATGACGCGAATCGCTCGCGGCTTGCCAGCTGGCGGCGGCTTGGAATCCGCTGACGAGTTAACGCTTTATCAAGCATTGTCGGGTCGAACGAAGCTGTGATTGTGGAAGAGTTAAAGCGTTGAAGCGATGAGGACCTCTATGCGCGCTTCGATGCTTTAACTTTTCAACTCCGCAACGGTGGGTTAACCTTTGCATAATGTCCTGCGCGAAAATCGATCCGGCGCTTCACCAGGAACGGAAGCCGCCCTGGATCAAAGTTCGGCTGCCTTCGAACCCGGTTTTCTTTTCAACAAAGGCGCTCATTTCGGATCTGCGTTTGCACACCGTTTGCGAAAGCGCGCAATGCCCGAACCGATGGGAATGCTGGAGCCAGGGCACGGCCACGATGATGATCGCAGGCGATCGGTGCACCCGCGCCTGCGGTTTTTGTGCGGTGACAACGGCTAAACCATACGCGCTGGAGGAAGACGAACCGCAACGCGTCGCCGAGGCGGTGCGTCGAATGAAATTAAAACACGTCGTGATCACTGCGGTTGCCCGCGATGATCTGAAAGACGGCGGCGCCAATCATTTTGCGCGGACGATCATGGCGGTCCGCGAAATGGATCCTTTGGTAATTGTCGAAGTACTGGTTCCGGATTTTCACGCGCAGGATTGGTGCATTCGAATCGTGCTGGACGCCGAACCAGACATTTACAATCACAATATGGAAACCGTGGAACGCTTGACCCCGCTCGTGCGCTCGCGTGCCAAATATCGCAGTTCGCTGCGAGTTTTGCGGCGCGCAAGAGAATTGTCGTCCAAGGTTGTGACCAAGAGTGGTGTGATGCTCGGCCTCGGTGAGAAAGAGACTGAACTTTTTCAAACGATGGACGATTTACGTGAAGCCGGCTGCGAAGTTTTAACAATGGGCCAGTATTTGCGCCCGACCCCAAAACATTTGCCAGTCGTGGAGTACATTACGCCCGATCAATTCAATTACTACGGCGACATCGCGCGCAAAAAGGGATTCCTGTATGTCGCTTCCGGTCCGCTCGTCCGCAGTTCTTATCACGCCGCCGATTTCCACCCGGTGGTGCGCCGATGACGGTAGCGGACCGGGGCCGGGTCGCAGAAATTCGTCTAAAAGCTGCTGCGATCATCCCGGCGTATCGTGAAGAAAAACATATCAGTGACGTCGTTCGTCGAACGCGCAATCAGCTCGATCATGTACTCGTCGTCGATGACGGCTCGAGCGACAAGACCGCGCAGCACGCACGTGAAGCCGGCGCTGAAGTCCTTGTTCATAATCAGAACCGCGGCAAAGGCGAAGCGATTAAGACAGGCTTACGGCACTGGTTGGATCGACAATTTATTCACATGATCATTCTCGACGCTGATGGCCAGCATCTTCCGGAAGAAATCGAGCGTTTTATCGGAGCAGCGGCCCTGGCAGCGGATCGCAGCTTGTTCCTCGGTAATCGCATGAACAACCTCACGTCGATGCCATTTGTCCGACGCATGGTGAATCGTTACATGAGCAATCGGATCAGCCGTACTTGCGGGCAAGAAATCCCGGACACCCAATGCGGGTTTCGCATGTTAGATCGACAATTGGTTCCTGAGTTGCTCGTCGGCGCGCGCCGCTTCGATTACGAAACCGAAATGCTCATCATCGCCAGCCGTCAAGGGTATCGGATCGAATCGGTTCCGATCACCACTGTTTATTCCGACGAAGTGAGCAGCGTCCATCCATTACGCGACACTCTCCGCTTCTTCAAACTGATGCGTCGATATTCGAAAGGGTAGGGGCGATTGATCTCAATCGCCAAATTCGCGTAACAACGGATCTGCGATTCCGTTCCCAACGCGCCGCAAACGCGCGACTACAATCACGGTCTTTTTGCCGGGAGAGGTTTGGAGCTTCTGAGAATTTCTGCTTCGGGTGTGAGCTTGGCCGGTTTACCGCTGAAAATGAGGCGATTTGGTTTTTCAGCGAGCGTCTCAACAAGTGCCTTCGCGTGGGTAGTGACCACTTTCAAATTCAGGAGAACCACGTGCAATTGTTTCAACTGTTCCTGAAGTTGCTTGTCAGTCGCGCTGATGAACGTGTCAGCTGTGCCCAATACCGTGTCCGCATCTTTGGATACACCATCGAGGTTTTTGACCACGTTCTGTAAATTATCCACGTCTATTTTTAGCGAATCGGCAAGTGGCCCAAGCTTCGGCGTGAATTGGCCAAGATCGTTTTTCAAGTTCGCGACTGTGACGTTCAGGTTATCCAGCAGCGGACCGGCCGCCGCGGTAATCTGGTCGAGACCGTAAGCGGGATGGCCTTCGATCGCCGCGTCGTTCGCAAGGATGCTGCCGCCAGGCGTGCCCGCGGAGAGCGCTACAAACTTCGGTGCGAGCAGCGTGTCTGAGCTAAGCGTTGCCACCACGTCTGCGGGCAACGGCGGAATTCCGTCGTCAAGACTCACTGTTACCCGCACCGCTTCTCTTTTGTTTGGCGATGACTCACGCTCCTTCGCAGTCAAATGACGCATCGCGATCACGCGCCCGGCTGGCGCACCGGCGTAACGAAGTTCGGAATTGACTTTAATGCCGGTAACGTCTTCGTAGTTGATCTGTAACGTGCGGGTCGGTTTTTTTAAGTGGTAGCCGGTAAGCGCGATCGTAAGTGCCGCGAGGAGGACCAAGCTGGTCAAGATCACTGAGAGGGCCACGATGTAGTCGGAAAGATTTCGTTTCATGGAGTTTTATGATGAAAGCGATACCGCGCGCTTAGGAACGGCCGCGGCTTCACATGTTGATGATGCTCGTGCTCATCCTGCGAGAGATTTAACGGGATCGGCCCGTCTGCCTCGCCGTTGATAAACTGGTGCACTTCCGGATTAGTGCTCGTCCGAATCTCTTCGGGTGTGCCCTGGGCGACGATTGAACCGTGACCGAGCATGATCATCCGCGTCGCGATGCGAAAAGCACTCGTCATATCATGTGAGACGACGACTGCGGTCATGTGGCTTCCATGAGTCAGTTTGAGCGTTAGTTGATCAACAACCGCCGTCATGATCGGGTCCAACCCGGATGTCGGCTCGTCGCTGAAGAGCAGCTCCGGATCGAGCGCGAGGGCACGCGCCAGGCCAACGCGCTTTTTCATTCCGCCGCTGATTTCAGCTGGCTTAAGATTTTCAAAGCCGGTCAAGCCGACCATCTCAAGTTTTTGTTTCACAATTTGTTCGATTTCATCAGCGGACTTGTCAGTGTGCTGAAAAAGTGGCAGCGCAACATTTTCGCCGACGGTTAGCGAGGCGAGCAGTGCGCCGGACTGGAATAGCATGCCAAAACGACGCCGGACACATCCGATTTCCCGTTCGTTCATGGTTGTGAGCTCTTCGCCAAAGATTCTCACCGAGCCTGAAGTTGGTTTCATCGAACCAATCATATGTCGAAGTAGCGTGCTCTTGCCACAACCGCTGCCGCCCATTATCACGAGTGTCTCGCCGGGGTGGACATTGAAGGAGATATCGTCGATCACGGCGCGATCCCCGAATTTTCGGACAAGATCGACAACTTCGATGATGGGTTCTTCGTTGGAGTTCATGCGCCAAAGAAAAAGATTCCAGTTAGCACCGCGTTCGTGACCAGCATCGCCAGCAAAGCCTGGACGACAGAAGCCGTCGTTGCCTGGCCGACGCCCTCCGCACCGCCTTCGACATGAAGCCCGGCGTTGCACGCGATCGTGATAACGATCCAGGCAAAGACGCCGCTCTTGATCATTCCCGAATACAAATCCCACGTGTCCGCGCTTTGTAAGGCGCGCAAAACATAGCCGGCGGTATTGAAATCAAGTGCCAAGGTGCACACGGCCCAGCCGCCAAAAACGCCGATGTAATTTCCCATGATCGTGAGGGCGGGGAGCATCACGAGCATGGCGAGAAAGCGCGGCACGACCAGATACTGGACCGGATTGATCGCCATCACTTCCAGCGCCTCGATCTCCTCGGATACTTTCATCGTGCCCAGTTCCGCCGCGACAGCGGAGCCGCTTCGACCGATCACGATTACCGCGATCAGAACTGGCCCCATCTCGCGCAGGAGCGTGACCATCACCAAGTCGGGGACATATATTTCCGCGCCGAGTTGTTGGAGAGAATGCGCTGCCTGCATGGCGAGAGTCACACCTACGCTAAACGCCGTCAGCGCGACCATCGGCGCCGCGCGCACCCCGATGAAGACCATTTGCCGGAAGATGGGTGAGATTTTGAAAAATTGTCCGGCAAACGGCGCGATCAAAATCCAATAGAGCAGGCTGACATTAAGTTGGAGATAGTTTTTCAAAATGCGGTGATGCGGACGCGCAGAATGACAAGAGGGGCGCAATGACAAAAGCCGAAAGTTTAGAACCCTAGTTACAGCCGCCGGCTTATGCGCAGTCGACCGACTGCCCCACAAGACTAATCTGTTCGCGGCACATCCGTTCTTCGAACAGTCCGCAGCTTCAAATTAGTCCCCGCTTGCGGAAATCGCCGATGTTTCCGCCGGCAGAACGTTCGATCATGTCGATGGTGAACTTGAGCAGGCAAACTTCCCAGGCGTCGTCCACACCTTGAATAACAGCGCTGAGCGGTTCCTCCGCTTCTTCCACGCGCCGCTTTGTCCGCGTGATGACGGCGTCAACCGAGTCACGGATCGTCTCTTCGGTGACATTCGTTTTCCGAAATTGAAATCCGTAACGCAGCACCGCGATGTTCCGTGCGTATTCCCGCAATTGATCAACGTAACGTTGCGCTTTATCGCCAAATCCTTCGAGCAACAAACGACTGAAATGTTCCGGCGTGAGAATCTGTGGACGTTCAGCGTGAATTTTGCCGTTGCGAATCCGGACCTGATCGACGCGGTCCATCAACTCGGAGATGAGATAGAAGTGAAAGCTCGTGGTCCCGAAGGTCGCGATCTGCTGCTCCGGGGCGAGGATCACCTGGGTGTTCTCAATCGCGTAATCAAAATCGTCCTTTTTCATCATCGATCTACCAAATTTAGAGCAGCACGAGCGCCTTTCCAATTTTGCCCAAGCTAGGCATGTTTGAGCTCAGGCGTCCAAATGGTTCGGATGAACCGCCCTTCCTTGTTTAATTTCCGGCACTCGGATGCAGGCTGCTAAGTGATTCGCCCCCCAGTCGACGAGCGGCGGCACCTGCGCTTTGCATGCTTCGACCATATAAGGACAGCGCGGATGAAACCGGCAACCGATCGGCGGATTCATCGGCGAAGGCGGATCGCCCGGGAGGACGATGCGCTTGCGCTCGCGCTCGCGTCTCGGATCGATAATTGGCACCGCGCTAATGAGCGCTTTGGTGTATGGATGCAGCGGTTTCTCCAAAACGGTGCGTGCCTCACCAAGTTCTACGATTTTTCCCAGATACATGACCGCGATTCGGTCCGAGATGTGTTTCACCACCGAGAGGTCGTGCGAAATGAAGATGATCGTAAGTTTCATCTCTTGCCGAAGTTGTGCGAGCAAATTGATGATCTGTGCCTGAATGGAAACGTCGAGGGCGGAGACCGGCTCGTCCGCGATAATTAATTTCGGTTCAACGGCAAGAGCACGCGCGATCGCGATACGCTGCCGCTGTCCCCCGGAAAATTCGTGCGGATATTTCTTCATCGTGCGCGGCAGCAAACCGACTTTGCGCATAAGGGTGGTGACCCGCGGCCGCAGTTCGCGGCGCGGAACCTTTTTATGAGTTCGCATCGCCTCCGCGAGCGTATCGAACACGTTGAGGCGCGGATTAAGCGACGAGTACGGATCTTGAAAAATCATTTGAAAATCGGCGCGCGCGTGGCGCAACTCTCGCCCGCGAAGTTGATTTAAATAGCGCCCTTCCAGAATGACTGTTCCGGAAGTGGGAGGAATCAATTGAACGATCGTGCGGCCGAGGGTGGATTTGCCGCAACCCGATTCGCCCACCACGCCGAGTACTTCGCCTTCTTTTATCGACAACCGCACCCCGTCAACCGCCCGGACGAAGCCAAGGCGACGTTTCAAAATCAATCCCGTCTCGACCGGAAAATGCGTCTCCAAGTCTTCGACCTCGAGAAACGGAGTCGACACAAGCCTAGAAGACTTCGGGTTGTCGCTTACGGCTGATTACTTTGGGACTGCCCCTGTGGGAAGAGCGCCAGATATTCGCCGTAACCTTCTTCTTTCAATTTCTCCACCGGAATGAAACGCAATGCGGCGGAGTTCACGCAGTAACGTTGACCCGTCGGCGCCGGGCCATCCTCAAACACATGACCGAGGTGCGAATCGCTTTTGCTTGAGCGGACCTCGGTACGCTCCATTCCGAAGGAGGAATCTCTTTTTTCAACCACTTTGTCTTTCGAAATCGGCTTGGTGAAACTGGGCCAGCCCGTACCGCTGTCGAATTTATCTTGCGAGCTGAAGAGCGGCTCGCCAGTGATAAGATCGACATAAATTCCGGCCTGGTGATTGTCCCAGTAGGCATTTTGAAATGGAGTCTCGGTGCCGCATTCCCGCGTGACGCGGTACTGGTCTTTGGTAAGCTTAGTTCGCAATTCGGCGTCACCGGGAACTGCTTTCGTCGGATTCATCCTCTCGTTTTCCTTCTTCTGCCCTTGAGCATACCCGAACAAAATCGAGCCGACAATCACAACAGTGGCTCCAAGCAAACCGAACCATAAGGTTTTGTGCGACGTTCGCTTGTGTATCACTCGCGTGCTTTTCATTCCCAATCTCCAGGGTTTAGATTTAGACCGGTTCCGGCGCTCAGCTGTTCATTTCGGACAAGCTTTCCGTCAGGTGAGCGGGAGCAAGGTCGATCTCCTTTAATTGAATTCGTAAGCAAGCCGAGAAATGGCCGGGTGCAACTTCCTTCAACGCGATTGTCGATGTAGTGCATTTTTCCTGCGCGTGTTCGCAGCGTGGAGCGAATGGACAGCCTGGAATCGGCATTGAGAGATCAGGCGGAGAACCCGGGATCGTGTAAAGCGCCTCCGCTTTTTCGTGGAGCGCCGGAATGGACTTTTGCAGCGCCTGGTTGTAAGGATGCCTCGGTTCGTAAAAAATCTGCGCGGTCGATGCGCTCTCCACGATTCGCCCTGCATACATAACGAGCACGCGATCGCAAAAACCGGAAACGATCCCGATATCGTGAGTAACGAAAATCACGGCGGTGCCAAGCTCGCGTTGCATTTTGCGAATCAATTCGAGAATTTGCGCCTGCACAGTGACGTCGAGCGCAGTCGTTGGCTCATCGGCAATCAAAAGCGCCGGTTTCGTAATTAGCGCTGTCGCAATCATTACGCGCTGACGCATGCCCCCGGAAAACTCATGCGGATACGTCCGCATACGCCTCTCCGCATCTTGGATGCCGACAGCGCGCAACGCCTCAATCCCGCGCTGCCGTGCTTGATCCCAGGAAGTTTTCCTATGAATAATCAGCGGCTCGATCACTTGGTCGCCCACGCGCATGTAAGGGTTGAGCGAAGTCATCGGGTCTTGAAAGATCATCGCGATGCGATCGCCACGAATCCGTCGCAGGTCGTCTTCGTCGCACCTTAGAAGATCGACATCAACAAATTGTGCGCGTCCGCTCTCAATTCGTCCTGGAGGCGAGGGGATTAACCGCAACAACGAAAGGCACGCGACCGACTTGCCCGAGCCGGACTCGCCCACGATACCGAGTGTTTCGCCCGGGTCGATTGAAAAGGAAACATCATCAACCGCGCGGACAACGCCGGCGCGCGTATGGAAATACGTGCGCAGATTTTCAACGCGAAGCAACGGAGACACGGAAAGGAATAGTGATCAGTGATTGATGATTGGTAAATGCAATCCGTGTGAATTCTATTCACCGGTAATCAGTCATTATTCACTCTTTTGACGCGCGCGGATCGAGGGCGTCGCGCAATCCGTCACCGAGGAAATTTAGAGAGAAAAGCGTGACCGCGAGGACGAGCCCAGGGAAAATCAGCAACCACGGGAACTCTTCCATCACTTCGGCGCCTTCTTTGATCAGCACGCCCCACGAGCTCATCGGCGGTTGGACACCGAGACCGAGAAAACTCAGAAAAGCTTCGAGCAACATCACGGCAGGCACTGTGAGCGTGGCATAAACGACGATCGGGCCGAGCGCGTTCGGAATCATGTGTCGAATGATGATTCGCGGCTTGGAGAGGCCCAGGGCTTCCGCGGCTTCAATAAATTCCTGGCGCCGCAATGAGAGCACCTGACCACGAACGATCCGGGCCGTTGTCAACCATTGCACTGCCCCGATGGCGACAAAGAGGAGCACAAATTTTCGACCAAAAAAAACCATCAGCAGGATAACGAAAACGGTGAAAGGCAGCGCGAAAATGATATCGACAATACGCATCATCAAAATATCGATTTTGCCGCCGAAGAATCCCGAGATCGCTCCGTAAAAGACACCGATGGTCAAAGCCACTGCGGTCGCGCAAAATCCGACCGACATCGAAACTCGGCCGCCATACAAAATTCTTACAAACAGATCGCGGCCGAGCGTGTCCGTTCCGAGCCAATGTCGTGCAGTTGGTGAAATAGCGCCGAGTTGAAGATTTTGAGTCTCGTACGACTGCTTCAGAAAAAATGGTCCGATAAATGAGGCGAGCGCGATCAGTATGAGAATGATAGCGCTGATCAAGGCCATTTTATTTTTTCCGAGACGCTGCCACGTGTCGCGCCAAAGCGATGTCCCGCGCTCGGACTGTTCGAGCGCCTGGTCGGTTCCGGTGGTTTCACCGACCGCGTTCATTCGAATTTCTGTTTCGGATCCATCCAAACGAGTACAACATCGACAATCAAATTGAAGAGGACGATGAAGCTCGCGTAAAAAAGCACCGCTCCCAACACCATCGTGTAATCGCGATTGAAAGCGGCGTTTACGAAATTACGCCCGAGGCCGGGAATTTGGAAAATTGTCTCCACTGCAAATGAGCCCGTTACGAGCGCGGCAGCCGTCGGACCCAAATAGTTCACCACTGGAAGCAATCCGCCACGCAAGGCGTGCTTTAGAATTACGCGTAAGTTGGATGCACCTTTTGCGCGGGCCGTGCGAATGAAATCCTGCGAAAGAATCTCGAGCATTCCGCCACGGGTCAGTCGGGCAATATAAGCCGCGTACAAAGCTCCAAGTGTGAGTGAGGGCAGGATGCGATCGATCGGATTTTCCCAACCGGAGACGTGTAACCAGTTGAGTTTGAGCGCAAAGATCAAAACGAGAAGCGGACCGAGCACGAAATTGGGCACGGAGATCCCCACCATGGCAAACGAGCTGGCAATATAATCAGTCGCACTGTTTGGCCGGAGCGAAGCGATGATCCCGGCGGTGAGCCCGAGCGCCAAAGCGATCAGCAACGACCAAAAAGCTAGCTCGGCCGAAATCGGAAACGATTCCGCGATCAACTCGTTGACGGTACGGTTTGCATAGCGATACGACGGCCCTAAGTCGCCGTGCAATGCGTTGCCCAACCAGCGCAAATACTGCCGGTAAATTGGCAGGTTAAAGCCGTAGTATCGATCGAGGCTCTTTTGGATTTCTGGCGTCGTATTCCTTTCCGTATCGAACGGCCCGCCCGGCGCGACGCGGATCATGAAGAACGTAATCGTTGCGATGATGAACAGCACAGGCACCATTTGCAGGAGGCGGCGCGCGATGAAGCCAAGCATGGGAGATGTTGAAGAGTTAAAGGGTTAAAGCCAGGAATCACAAATTGCTTTAGCGGTTTAACGCGTCATCACGCTACAGCAGATTGTCGATGTACGCGCGGCGATCAAACGGCGCGAAATCGTTGATCTTTTCTCCGGTTCCAACGAAGCGCGTCGGAATGCCAAGTGCATCTTGGATTGCGACGACGATTCCGCCTTTACCGCTACCGTCGAGTTTAGTGACAATCAGACCAGTGAGTCCTATCGCACTTTGGAATTCGCGCGCCTGGCTAAGCGCATTGCTCCCAGTCGTTGCGTCGACCACCAACAGCGTCTCGTGCGGCGCGGCGGGATCTTTTTTCCCAAGCGTGCGCTTCACTTTTTCCAGCTCGGCCATGAGATTCGTTTTTGTATGCATTCGGCCGGCCGTGTCGCAGATCAGAAATTGGATCTGGCGCTTGACCGCCGCTTGATACGCTTCGTAACAAAGCGCGGCCGGATCTGCGTTGTATTGCCCGCGAATCATTTCAACGCCGAGCCGTCCGGCCCAAATGCCGAGCTGTTCGATGGCCGCCGCGCGAAATGTGTCGGCTGCCGCCAGCAAGACACTGTGTCGATTTTGCTGAAGGTAACGAGCGAGTTTCGCCGTTGATATTGTTTTTCCGGTGCCGTTTACGCCCAGGAGCAAAATTACTTTTGGTTTGGCGGTTTGCGGCTGAATGGGCGCTGGATTCTCCGGCAAAATGCGGCCGATTTCCTCGCCTACGACTTTTACAATGTCATTGATGCCAACGAGTGACCAGGCCTCTCGCTCTCGCAGTGCCTTAATGATTCTAGTTGTCATCGGCACACCGAGATCTGCGCGGATGAGTGACTCTTCGAGTTCATCCCAATCGATCGGTTTGTTCGCGAAAGTTTGAGCGAGGGATTTGAGGAAGTTCATTTGTTTCTATTCTGTCATTCCGGCCGAAGTGGAGAGATCCCTCGCTGCAAATATTAAGGGATGTCTCGACACAGCTTGATACGACAAAGACTGCGCTCGGAGTGACAACCGGTGAATGGCAACTCCGATTTTATTTGTCTGATTAGGATTTTGGCGTGGCTGGCACAGCTTCACGCAACGGACGCGTTAAATCGTTCTTTACCCGATCGAGGATCCCGTTGACGAATCGGCCGGATTCCGCGCCGCCGAAGGTTTTTGCCAGCTCAATCGCCTCATTAATTGAGACGACCGGCGGAATGTCGTCGCGATAAAGCATTTCGTAGATCGCCAACCGCAAGACGTTGCGATCGACCGCCGAGATACGATGGAATTCGTAATTCTCGCAGTAACGCCGAATGCGTTCGTCAATTTCTTGGAGATGCACCACCATCCCTTCTATAAGTGGCTGCGCAAACTCGCGGACGCGTGGCGTAGCAGGGCAAAATTCCCAGAAATCGCCGATCTGCTCCGGCCCATCACCGTGTTGAAGGTCGCGCCAGAAATGATATTGGATGGCCGCTTCGCGTGCCTTTCGCCGTTTGCCCATAAAATTATTTTCCGCGAAGTTTTGACATCACATCAGCAATTTCGACCGCGGCGCGTGCGGCCTCGGTTCCGCGATTGATCTCACTTCCAAGGCAACGGTCGCGCGCCTGAGTTTCGTTGTCGAAGCTGAGGACGGCATTGATGACCGGCACACCATGACTAATCGCGATACGTTGTAGCGCGTCGGTGACGGAGCGGTTCAGATTTTGCGCGTGGTCTGTCTTTCCTTTCAAAATAACACCACAGGCGATCAGTGCGTTCGCCATTCCCTTCGACGCCAGCTCACCTACCACAACTGGAATTTCGAATGCCCCCGGCACTCGCTGAACAGAAATCGCCGCGTTTGGCGCAAGGATATGCAATTCTTGTTTGGCATGGTTGACCAGCCCCTCTACATATCGCGCATTAAATTGACTGGCCACGATGATAAACGTGCGTTTCCCGTCAATAACAATGGGCCGAGGCGGAACAGTCTTCGACATTTAGGAATGACGAAGCATGAATGACGAAGCACGGATCAATGGCGAAGTTCGAATGATGAAAGATCGCCGTTTTGATTTCGACATTTCTTCCATTCCGACCTTCGTCATTCGCCGGAAGACAAATTCGTGGGATTGCGCTGCGAAATGCAAAATCGACATGGCCGGCCAGCGTCCTACAGCAGGTGTCCCATCTTCACTCTCTTGGTCTCGAGATACTTGATGTTGTGCGGATTGGCTTCGCTCCGGATGGGCACCTGTTCTACCATCTCAAGACCGTAACCCTCAAGGCCGACAACTTTTTTCGGATTATTCGTTAGAAAACGGAATTGGCGGACACCGAGGTCGAAGAGGATTTGCGCGCCGAGGCCGTAATCGCGCAAATCGCTTGGGTAACCAAGCCTGGCGTTCGCCTCTACTGTATCGAGCCCTTCCTCTTGCAATTTGTAAGCGTGAATTTTTGCCGCGAATCCGATGCCGCGGCCTTCCTGCCGCATGTAAACCAAGACGCCGTTGCCTTCCTCCTGGATTTGGCAAAGCGCCGCGTGCAATTGATTTCCACAATCACATCGGCGTGAGCCGAAAACATCGCCGGTAAGACATTGGCTGTGCACGCGGACCAACGTCGGTTTGCTCTTGTCGATCTTGCCTTTGACCAGCGCCAGATGATGCCCGCCGTCGAGCTTCGCCCGATACAAATGTAAATCAAAATCACCATAGTCGGTCGGCATTTTCACGATCTGTTGCAACTCCACGAGCTTTTCCCGGACGCGTCGATGCGCGATCAAACTTTGGATTGTACAAATGCGCAGCCCGTGCTTTTTCCGGAATTCCATTAGCTCCGGTAAACGGGCCATCGTGCCATCGTCGTGCAAAATTTCGCAAAGCACGCCCGCCGGTTGCAATCCGGCCATAC
>Ga0209474_10001679_pt1 | contig 21284 bp, 23 predicted proteins | sample GraSoiAngelo_145_FD_185902 | JGI IMG/M metagenome (GOLD analysis project Ga0209474, IMG submission 185902) | Grasslands soil microbial communities from the Angelo Coastal Reserve, California, USA - 14_1009_05_20cm (SPAdes) (version 2) | ecosystem: Environmental > Terrestrial > Soil > Grasslands... | reverse complement strand
GGTCGGGCGGCCGGCGCACGAAGGCGAGGCGCACGCCGACGCTTTCGATCGGGATCTCCACGCCCACCGCACGCGCCAGGGGCACCGACCAGGCGCCGTTGGCGAGCACCACGGCAGGCGCCGCGATCCGTCGGGCCGGGGTCTCCACCCCGGTGACCCGGTCGCCCTCGACCAGGATCCGGGTCACCTCTACGCCCTCGGCTATCTCCACGCCCAGCCGCCGGGCGGCCGCGGCCAAGGCGTGTGTGGTCGCGCCCGGGTCGGCATACCCGCTGCGCGGCTCATACGCCGCCAGGTCGTCCTCTTCGGCGTGGATGGCCGGCTCCAGCTCGACCATCTCCTCGGGGCCGATCAGCTCGGTCTCCACGCCGACCGCCTGCAGCATGGCCACGTTGCGCCGCAGCTTGTCGTGGTCCTCGCGGGCGACCGGGTTCAGCAGGCCGGTGCGCCAGAACGGGACCTCGCCGCCGACCAGCTCGGCCCAGTTCTCGAACCATTTCAGACCGGCCAGCGCCAGCCGCGCCTCGGGCGCGTTCGAGTAGTGGGTGCGCACCAGCCCGGCCGAGAGGCGCGAGGCCTGGGCGGCCACGCCTTCCCGCTCCAGCACGACGATCTTCCCGGCGCCCAGGCGGGCCAGGTTGAAGCCGGTGCTGACCCCGACGATCCCGGCCCCGACGACGACTACGTCCGCGACTGGATGTACTCCTGCGTGAGCGCCAGGTACCGGTCGACCACCTCCGGCTCCTTGGCGCGGCCCATGTGGCCCACCCGGAACGCGCTGTCGGCCCAGGGGCCCAGACCGCCGCCGATGCGGAGGTCGTGCTCATCGAGCAACCAGCGCATGTAATCGTGAACGTCCATGCCGCGCAGACCGAGCGCTGCGGTAGTCACCGGCGAGGCGACCTCGTCGGGCACCATCATCTCGAAGCCCATCTCGCGCAGCCCCTCGCGCACGGTGTCTCGGGCCGCGCGCTGGCGCCGGATGTGCTCGTCCAGCCCGACCTCGAGCACCCGGCGCACCGAGACGTCGAGCGCCCGGATCACGTTCGTGGGCATGGTGGTCGGGTGCGGGTGCCAGGTCTTCCACATCTCGGCGTGCTGCCGCCAGGTCGCGAAATCCAGGTACCAGCCCGCCGTCTTCGGCCGCCCGTCCTCGTTGGCGGCGATCGCCCGCGGTCCGATCGCAATCGGGGCGACTCCGATCGGGCCGGCCAGGCACTTGTTGCCGGTGGTCACGCACAGATCGATCTCCCAGCCGTCGACGTCGAGGTCGGTGCCGCCTGCCGAGGAGACGGCATCCACGATGGTCAGCGCGCCCCGCTCACGCGCCAGCTCCGCGATCTCGCGCACCGGGTTCATGACGCCCATCGAGGTCTCGTGGTGGACTATCGCCACCGCTCGGGCGTCCGGATGCTGGTCGAGCGCTTCCCGCACCGACTCGACCGAAACCGCCTCCCGCGGCGGCGGCGTGATCCGCACCGCCTCGATGCCGTGCGCATTGGCCACCATGTGCAGCCGGTCGCCGAAGAGGCCGTTGCTGGGTGCGATCAGCTTGTCGCCGGGCGCGAGCACGCTGGCGATCGCCATCTCGATGGCCGCCTGGCCGGGACCGAACACGAGGTGAACCTCGTTGCGCGTCCGGAAGACCGTCTGCATGTTGGCGACGGTGCGGTGATAAAGCTCGGTCCAGGCGTCGCCGTAGTGAGCCATGACCGGCCGCCCCAGCACCTCCAGGATCTCGTCGTCGATCGAGACCGGTCCCGGGATCAGGAGAAGCTCGTCCGCGCTATCCATCGAGCAGCTCCCGGCTGACGCGGTAGGCGGACTTGATGGCGCCCTCCATCCCGCCCGGTCCGATCCGGTCATCGGTGTACTCGCCGGCGAAGAAGAGGCGGTCGCCGACCGGCCGCCTGATCTCCGGCAGCACGGTCTCCCGCTGGTCGCCCAGGGGCGCGCGCACCACCGATCGTGTGAGCGGGTCCTGGGTCCAGTTCTTGACGTACCCGTAAGCCCGGCGCACCTGCCTGCCGACGGCCGCGCTGATGGTCTCGTCGAAAGCGTCCAGGATCTGCTCCTCCGTCATCAGCGCGGGCTCCACGTCGCCGGCGGCCAGGCCGCTGATCACCACGTGCTCGCCTGGCTGCTGCATGGTCTGCTCCATGATGTAGCCGGGCATGCGGTCGGTGAAGCAGCCGAGGCCGATCGCCTCCCGCACCAGGTCGCGCTCCTTGAACTGCGACACGATCCGGGTGCCGTTGCCGTAGCGCAGCTGGAGTAGGGCCTGGATCTTTTCCGCCGGCAGCACCGGGTCGAAGCCCAGCTCCTGCACCAGTGGCCCCGGCACCGTGACCAGCGCCCGGTCGCCGTGGAAGGTCTCGCGTTCGGTTTCCACGGTGACGCCGCCGGACCCGTGGCCGATCACCCGCACCAGCTGGTTCAGGCGGACGTCGAGGCCGCGCGCCAGGGCCTGGGGCAGGCGGTCGTTGCCGCCCTTGATCTTGCGGTAGCCCTTGCCCCAGGAGAGCTCGACGTTCAGCTCCTGCGAGTCGGCCAGCCGCAGCGGCGCGGCCGGGGTGCCCTGGGCGATAGCCTCCAGCAGCTTGCCCGCGTCTTCGGAAAGCCGGGCGCGGCGCGACCACTGGGCCACCGTCTCGTAGAAGCCGGGTGGGGTGCGTTTGACCCCGTCCCGCAGCTCCTGCGCAAGCTCGGCGCTCGCCTCCTTCGACAGCCGGTGGCCGTGGAAGATGATGTCCGGGGTATCGGTGCCCAGGCTGAACTCGGTCGTCAGCTCCAATCCCTGGGCGGCCACCAGGTTCAGGATGTTGTCCTGGCCGTGGTAGATCATCTCGGCCCCCACGTCGGCGTACTGGCCGTCGTGCAGCCCATCCCGGATCGTGAACACGCGCCCGCCCACCCGGTCGCGCGCCTCCAGGATCACCACCTGGTGGCCGGCCTTCTGGACTTCCTGCGCGGTGACCAGCCCGGAGAGCCCGGCGCCGATCACGAGCAATCTCATACCGAGGCGAACCTGGTGGCCGACAGGTGCCCGACGGCCAGATCCGTGCCGCCCTCGAGCGCGAAGTCGGCGGCGGCCTCGCCGAGCACCGAGGCGAACTTGAAGCCGTGGGCGGAGAAGCCGACCAGGACGGTGATGGCCGGCGCCGCGCGCAGCGGCTCGACCACGAAGTGGTGATCGGGCGTGAACTCCTGCAGGCAGACCGCCGCTCGCTCGGGCTCGGGGTCCAGGTCGGGCATGCCCGCCTTGACGAACCTGGAAACCGCCGCGTAGTCGGAGGCCCCGGGTGTGCGATCGACGGTGTCCGGGTCGACCTCCAACTCGACGGCTTCGAAGACTCCGATCTTGATGGTGCTGCCGTCGAGGCTCGGGAAGCCGTAGGCGAGGTCCGTGCCCGGCTCCAGGCCGTGCCGGATGAAGACCGGCGCCCGCTCCGGGCTGTGCAGCTCCGGCTGCGAGGTTCGAAACCACGCCTGGGTCTGTCGCTTGATGCGGAGCGGCACGCCCAGGTCGGGAAGCTCGAGCTTGGAGTTCCAGACCCCGGCCGCCACCACGGCTCGCCGGGCCGTCCAGCGACGGTCACCCGCGGTCACCGCGACCCCACCGTCCACCGGCTCGACTGCGGTGACCTGGACGTCGAAATAGGCTTCGGCGCCCAGGTCCTGAGCCCGGTCCAGTGCGGTGGCGATACAGGCCTCCGGCAGCAGGTAGCCGGCATCCGTCTCCAGCACTCCCATCTCGTCGGGCCGCAGCGCGTGCTGTGGGAAGCGGCGCCGCACCTCCTCCGCGTCCAGCACCTCGTGCTCGACTCCGTGCTGGCGGGCGCTGAGCAGGGCGCCATCGAACTCGGGCGAGCCGGGCGGCCCCATGTGCAGGCCGCCGGTCATCACCAGCAGCCTCTGCCCGGTCTCCTTCTCGAGGTCGCGCCAGAGCTCGAAGGAGCGCCGGGCCAGGGGCACGTATTCGGGGGCTTCGTAGTAGGCGGTTCGGATGATCCGGGAGCCGCCATGGTGCGAGCCCAGCGTGTGGGGCGGCGTGAAGCGGTCGAAGCCGATCGCCTTGACGCCGCGGCCGGCCAGGCGCCAGAGCGCCATCGAGCCCATGGAGCCCAGCCCGACCACCAGGACCTCGGCGTCCACTACTTGCTGAGGACCTGTTGGGCGGCGCGTTCGCCGCTGCGCACGGCGCCCTCCATGTTGGCCTGCCAGGTGTAGTCACCCGCGAAGGTGATGCCGCCGACCGGCTCGGCGAGCAGCGCGAAGTGCTTCATCAGGCCGCGCACGTACTGCGGATGCCCGAGCTCCCAGCGGTGCAGCTCGACACGCTCGATGCGGTCGGCGTACTCCGGGTGCTCCTTCAGGAACATGCGCAGCGCGCCGCTCTTGATGCTCTCGTCGGGATCGTTCCACACCACCCGCGCGGCGGCGTCGGCCATGAAGGAGTGGTACGTGCCGCCCTCGTTGTCGAAGTCGCCAGGGGTCCGGGCGAGGAAGCCGTCGGCGTTGTAGCGCACCAGCGGCCGGCTGGCCGTCAGCGGGTAGGGCGGCGCGGTCCGGCCGGCAGGAGTGATCACGATCGGCGTCGAGATCCAGCGCCCGTAGCGCACGGCGCGCAGCGCCTCCAGCTTCCAGCCCGGCAGGTCGGGGAAGACCTGGGCCGCGATCGGACCCGGCAGCGCACAGACCACGCGCCGGGCGTGCAGCGTGCGCTCGCCATCTGGCCCCACAGCACGCACCAGGTAGCCCTCGGCGTTCTCCGTCACCGAGGTCACACGGGTGCGCAGCGAGACTCTTCCACCGATGGAGGCCGCCAGCGCGCCGGCCAGCTCGCTGGTGCCGCCCGCCACCACCAGCTCGCCGCGGTCGTGGTGCGGGATCTCGTCGGTGTTCCAGGGACTGGTGCGCTGGTCGCCCCAGACCCACAGCCCGCCCACCACCGAAAGGTCGATGGTGGAGGCGCAGTTCATGAGCAGCGTGATGCGGTCGAAGTAGTCGGCGGCGGCCTCGGACATGGGGCCCAGCCAGTCGGCAAAGGAAACGTCGTCGAGCTCGGGCAGAGTCACCGGCCGGGGCTGCGACTGCGCCTCCTCGATACGCCGGATTCCGGCTTCGACCTCCGCCCGGGTGGGGGCGTCTTCAGGGAGCAAGAGCTTGTAGTAGTCCTCGAACATCTCCGAGTGGATGAGCTCCACGCCGAGGCTGTCGGCCAGCTCGACCACGGCCGGCCGGTCTTCGGTGATGTACTGGGCGCCGAAGTTCAGCCAGGGGCCGCCGGGCAGGCGCTGAGAGCGGGTGCGGCCGCCGATCCAGCTCGCGGCGTCGAGGACCTCGAGGTTCAGGTGCTTGAGCTTGAGGGCAGCGGTGAGGCCGGCCAGGCCCCCGCCCAGGATCACCACATCCCGTAGCCTCATTTCGCGATTCTGCGCTTCAGGAGGTGGAGCAAGTGGGAACGGGAACAGCGGTCATCCGGCAGAGCGACGTCCCCTGGTCCGAGGTCACCCAGGGCATGGAGATCACGCGCGGCATCACCCAGGCCGGCTTCACCACGCTCGGCGGCGGCTGGGTGCGCATGGACGGCAGCGGCGAGCTGGCGGGCTGGACGCTCAAGTACGACGAGGTCCTCTACTGCGTGGAGGGTGAGATCGAGGTGGAGGAACACGGCGGGCAGACGGCCGTGGCCCAGGCCGGCGAGGGGATTCTCATCGGCGAGGGCGCGACCGTGACCTACCGGGCGCGCCGGCCGTCGCTGATCTTCTTCGTGCTCAACCCACGCGACTGGGCGGAGCGGAGCTGAGCTCCTCGAGGTTGCGCTCGGCCACGGCCGTCGCGGCTTCGCGAGGCGTGACCCGGTCGCGCTCGGAGCGGGCCAGCAGGTCCTTGACGGTTCGCTGCATCGACTCGCGGATCATCTGGAAAGCGGCTTCGGGGTCCGACTCCACACGCCCCAGGAGCACCCACCAGAACCAGGCATTGGTGCCTCCATTGGCGACGAAGTCGGGCACCACGACCACGCCTCGCTTGTGCAGCTCGCGCTGGGCGCCTTCGGTGGTCGGGATGTTGGCGGCCTCCACGATGTAGCGCGCTCGGATCCGTTCCACGTTCGACTCGTTGATGGCGTCGGCCACGGCGGCCGGCACCAGGATCTCGGCGTCGACGGCCAGCCAGTCGTCGCGGGGGAGCTCTTCGGCCCTCAGGCCGGCGCGATCGATATCTCCGAGCGGCGTGCGGCCTGCCAGCATGGCCTCCACGTCGAGGCCCTGCTCGGCGTGGACGGTGCCCTGGACGTCGGCGACCGCGACCACGCGCGCGCCGGCTTCGGCGAGGTAGCGCGCGGTGGACCCGCCCATGGCGCCGAACCCCTGGATCGAGACGCGCTTGCCCGCGACCGGCTCGCCCTTGTGCTCGAGGGCGGCGATCGCGGCCTGGGCGACGCCATAGCCGCCGACCAGGTCGCCCATCCCGATCCCGCCGACCTTGGTGCCGAGCCCTTTGCTCAGCCGGCCCAGGGCGGCTTGGCCGTCGCCGGAGTGGTTCAGCATGGCCTGCACGGAGGCCTGCATGCCGACCTCTTGGAAGACGCTGTCCAGCAGCTCCTGGGTGGTGCCCATGTCCTCCGCGGTCGCCCAGTAGCTCTCCAGCACCGGGCGCATGGCGCTCACGAAGCGGGTGAGCAGAGCTCGGGCTTCGGGGTCGTGGGGGTCGATGTCGAGTCCTCCCTTGGCGCCGCCGCCCGGCAGGCGCAGAGCCCCGTTCTTGACCGACATGGTCTGCGCCAGCCGCTCCACCTCCTCGAGCGTGACGCCGGCTCGCATTCGGGTGCCGCCGCCCGCCACACCGTCGATCAGGCGGTCGATGACCACGTAGCCGTGGCGGCCGGTGACGGGGTCGGTCCAGGTCAAGGAGAGAAAGGGCGAGGAGGGGGTGGGCATGGCACATTATTGGCGTGGACCGCAAGGCCGAGGAGCTGCTGCGCAGGCCGCTGGTCGGGAACCTCGGCTTCTACGGCCTCGACGGCTATCCGCGGGTGGTGCCGGTGTGGCACGCGCTGGTCGACGGCGAGATCCATGTGCCCAGCCAGCCCGATCTCTACAAATGCCGCGCCCTGCGCGCGGACCCGCGGGCGACACTCACGGTCTCCACGCCCGAGCCGCCGTACCAGGTCGCCAGCGTCACCGGCCGTGCCGAGGTCGAGCGTTTTCAGGAAAAGGAACGCATCGCGCTGGTCAGCGAGCTGGCGAGGCGCTTCCTGCGTGCCGAAGCGGCTGAGCGCTACCTGGAGCGCTGGATGAAGGGCGGCCACCCGGGCCCGGGCGACCTGATCAAGATCTCTGCCGAGCGGGTGCGGTACACCGACGTCTAAGGGCGGGGCAAGCCCCGCCCCTACATGATCCGGCCGCCGTCCAGTACGACCACGATCCCGGTGGCGTCCGGCCAGCTGGCGATGTCGAGGCCGGCGCGCGCGATGTCCTCGGGCTGAGCCACCCGCTTCAGGAGCACCTCGCGCTGTGTGACCTGCTCCTGGACCGCGGGGTCCATGGAGTGCCACATCTCGGTGGCGACCGGGCCTGGAGCGATGGCGTTGCAGCGCACGTGGGGCGCCAGCTCGCGGGCGATGGTCTTGGTCAGGCCGATCAGCCCAGCCTTGGTGGCGCCGTAGGGCGCGCCATGCAGTGACCCCGCCACCCCACCGTCGCTGCTCACGTTGAGGATGGCGCCGCGGTTGGCGACCAGCTCGTCGCGCAGCTCCTTGATGAGAAACGTAGGCGCGGTGAGGTTGATCGCCAGCACCCGCTCCCAGTCCTCCCGGCCCATCGCCGGCAGGGTGAACTCCTCGCCCAGGCCGGCGTTGTTCACCAGCAGCGAGACCGGCCCGGCCTTCTTGGCGGCGGCGGCCAGGGGCTCGATGTCTTCGAAGCGCGTCAGGTCCGCCTGTACCGCGACCGCGCCTGTCTGGGCCGAGATCTTCTCGGCCTCCGCCTTCCGTTCGCGGTAGCTGAAGACGACCTGGTAGCCGCGCCGAGCCGCCTCCACCACGAAGGCCGCGCCGATGCCGCGCGACCCGCCGGTGACGAGCGCTACGCCGCGGCCGTCCGCTTGGCGGCCTCCACCACGCGGTCGACCGAGGGCAGGTACCAGTGCTCCATGGACGCGGGAGGGAATGGGATGTCCCAGGAGGCCACGCGCGCGATCGGCGCATCGAGGTCGTAAAAGGCCTCCTCCGCCAGGGTCGCAGCCACCTCGGCGCCGAAACCGGCCGACAGGGGCGCTTCATGGACTATCACGCAGCGGCCGGTGGCGGCCACGGCGTTGACCAGCGTTTCGACGTCCAGCGGGACCAGGGTGCGCAGGTCGACGATTGAGGCCTCGACGTCTTCCTCAGCGAGTTTGGCAGCGGCCCGCTGGCAGAGCTCGACCGCCGCCGACCAGGCCACCAGCGTCACGTCCTTGCCCTCGCGCGCCACCACGGCCTTGCCGAAGGGCACCGTGTAGTCACCGTCCGGCACCTCCATGCGGTAGAGGCGGTAGAGGCGGTCGGGCTCGCAGAAGAGCACCGGGTCCGGGTCGCGGATCGCCTCCAGGAGCATGCCCTTGGCGTCGTACGGGTTGGACGGCATAACGACCTTGATGCCGGGCGATTGCACGAACTGGGCTTCTACGGCGTCGGAGTGGAACTCGGGGCTGCGGATGCCACCCCCGAAGGGGGCGCGGATCGTGACCTGGGCGTGGTAGCGGCCACGCGAGCGATGGCGGTACTTGCCCAGCTGGGGACCGATCTGGTGGAAGGCCTGGGCGGTGAACCCCAGGAACTGGATCTCGGCCACCGGGACCATCCCCGAGACGGCCAGGCCCAGCGAGGCGCCGATGATGCTGGCCTCGGCCAGCGGGGTGTCGACGACGCGCGACGCGCCGTACTTCTCGATCAGGCCGCTGGTGGTGCGGAAGACGCCGCCCAGCCGGCCCACGTCGAGGCCCAGGAGCATGACGCGGGGATCGCGCTCCATCTCCTCGGTGAGCGCGTTGTTGATGGCCTCGACCACGTTGCGCTCAGGCATTGCCATTGCTCCCCCGGAACTGCTCGCGCTGCTTGAGCACGCGCGCCGGCGGACGCTCGTAGACGTTGTCGAACATGCCGTCCGGGCGGACCCCCGGCTCTGCGGCGGCGGCTTCGATGACGCGGTCGACCTCGGCGCTCACCTCGGCGCGCAGGTTGTCCTCGCGCTGCTCATCGAGCAGGCCCAGCGAGCGCAGGTAGCGCACCACGCGGTCGATGGGGTCGCGCCTCTCGAAGTCGGCGCGCTGCTCCTTGTCCTCATAGCGGCTGGGGTTGTCGGTGGTGTTGTGGAAGCCCATCCGGTAGGTCACCGACTCGATCAGGGTGGGCCCATCGCCCGCGCGCGCCCGGCGCACGGCCTCGACCGCAGCCTGGTAGACCGCGAAGATGTCGTTGCCGTCCACCTCCACGCCCGGGAAGCCGTAGCCGGCCGCCCGCAGCGAGAAGCTCGGCGTCGCCGACTGCAGGCTGCGCGGCGTCGAGATCGCCCACTGGTTGTTCTGCATGAAGAAGACGATGGGGACCTTCTGCACGCCGGCCAGGTTGAGGGCCTCGTGGAAGTCGCCCTCGGAGGAGCCGCCGTCGCCGATGTAGGCCATCACGACCGCGTCCTTGCCCTGCAGCTTGAGACCCCAGGCCAGGCCCACGGCCTGGGGCAGCTGGGCGGCCAGCGCGACCTGGGTGGGCAGCACGTTGACGCCCTCGGGGATGCGCGTGGCCTCAGTGGTCTTGCCCATGTAGGTGGCGGTGATCTTCTCGAGCGGGTACCCGTGCCGGACGATCGCCATCAGCTCCCGGTACTGGGGCACGATCCAGTCGCGCTCGGGGTCGAGCGCCATCGAGGAGCCCACGATGGAGGCCTCCTGGCCCAGCCCCGGCGAATACACGCCGAAGCGGCCCTGCCGCTGGAGACCGATCACCTTTTCGTCGTAGAGCCGGGACAGGAGCATCCAGCGCAGCGCGTCGAGCAGGAACTCCTCGTCCATGCTCGGGCGCGCGCCCTTGAGGAGCTTGCCGTCCGGCTGCAGCGTCATCAGCCGTGTCTCAGCCATAATCGCCATTCTCGGGCAGATGAAAGCTGTCGTGATCGGCGGCGGGATCGTCGGCGTCACCAGCGCCTACTACCTGGCCAAGGATGGCCACGAGGTGACGCTCATTGAACGGGAGCCCGCGCTGGCGACGCTCGCCAGCGCAGGCAATGCCGGCCTGATCGCTCCCGGCCACTCCTTCGCCTGGGCCTCGCCCTCCGCGCCCAAGGAGCTGTGGCGATCGCTGACGGTGGAGGACACCGCGCTGCGGGTGAACCCGATCAAGGCGCCAGGCATGTTCTTTTGGGGCCTGCGCTTCCTGCGCGAGTGCAACGCCGATCGGGCGACCAGGAACACTTTGGTCAAGCTGCGGCTGGCCCGGTACAGCCAGGGCCAGCTGGACGCGCTCACCTCCGCCGAGAACATCGACTACCACGATGCCCACCAGGGGTGCCTGTACGTCTACCGAGATCGGGCCAAGTTCGAGGCGGGCGTCAAGAAGATGAAGCTGATCACCGACCAGGGCCTGCAGCAGCAGGTGCTGGACCCCGACGGGGTGGTGGAGGCCGACCCCGTCTTCCGCCCTGTCAAGGACAAGATCGTGGGCGCCATCTACGGCGTCACCGACGCCAGCGGCGACAGCGTGAAGCTGGCCAATGACCTGGCCGACCGCTGCCGGGCGATGGGCGTCAAGTTCCACGTCGGCATGGCGATCGACCGGTTAGTGGCGTCTGACGGTCGTGTGCGCGCCGCCCAGACCCGAAAGGGCATCTCGGTCGAGGGCGACCTCTTCGTGCTGGCGGCGGGCGTGCAGAGCACCGCGCTGGCGCGCAGCGTGGGGGTCCGCATCCCGGTGGCGCCGGCGAAGGGGTACTCGGCCACATTCCCGATCAAGAACGGGGGAGAGGCCGCTCCCACCCTGGGCGGGGTGGACGAGCAACTGCTGGTCGCCTGGTGCCGGATGGGCGATCGCCTGCGCCTGACCGGCAGCGCCGAGTTCACGGGCTATGAGACGACGTACGACGATCGCGACTTCCGCGGGATCATGAAGCTGGCGCACGAGCTCTTCCCGGAAGCCGCCGATTATTCGGCGGGCTCTTATCGAGCCTGCAACCGGCCGATGACGCCCGACGGGCCGCCCATCCTGGGCACGGCCAAGCACTCAAACCTCTTCTTCAACACCGGCCACGGCCACATGGGCTTCACCATGGCCTGCGGCACCAGCAAGCTGACCGCCGACCTGGTCGCCGGTCGCCCCACCGACATCCCGGTGGAGGGGATGCTGCTGAACTCGCGCCCGTAGGGCCGGCCCACGGGTGAATGGTCGGCTTTTCAACCTATCCGGCGCCCTCGATGCGTTGAATGTCCGGACGATCAACATCCTGCGGTTACGCGAATGTCCACGACGGGCAGGCCGCTCGGAGGATTGGCAGATCGCGGTCCCACGTTGCTCGTTCCAGCGCTTCCGGTCCCCAAACTTCCACCTCGCCAGAGCGCAGCCGGTAGCCCCATCGAAATCCGCAAAGCATCCGGACTTCGCGTTTGATGAGCGATCCCGGCGGGCCGCACAACCAGGAGTGCGCCTCCCAAACCAGATCCCGCGAACGATCCACACGCCACGGTGTGTCGAACAGTTCGGGCGAAAACCCAATCCAGCAGAACGGCACATCCAGGCCGTCCAGCGGGGCCCAGGGATCAAATTCGCCCACGCCGTCCGTCCATACGGTCTGCACCCAGCCGAGCAGCCGCGCGTATCCGTGCGCTGAATCCTCGACCTTGGCTTGGCAAACCGGAAAGCCGACCGCCCCCAGCAGATGCTCACCAAAATCCACCTCTCGATAACCCCAGCGCACCGGGTCCTGGTTGACCTCCAGGCTGGCGCGCACAGTGCCGCGTCCCCCGCGGTGCTCGAACTCGAGCTCGAGGGTCAGGGCTTGAACACCATCAAAACCAGGATCACCAGCACGATCAAGACCAGCGCCGCGCCGACCACGTTTGCGCGCCTGTCCAGCGCCTGATAGGCCGCCGATTCCGGCCCCTCTGCAGCCAGCGTCCGGATCTGCTTGCTGAGGGTCGGCGTGTACACGCGATACCCCAACCCCATCAAGATCACCCACAAGATCAACGCGGCGACGATCCAGCGCTGAAAACCCCAATGGCCGGCCACGAACGCCATCGCCAACCCCGACAAAAGCAGCAGCAAATAGCACGGATTCGCGATGTAGTCGTCCATGAACTTCACGCCCTTGACCGCGAACGCGAGGTGGGCCGGATCGCGTTGCCCGCGCACGAGCCACACCGCGTAAGAAGCGTTGAATCCGACCGCAATGATCGCGAACAGAATGTGCAGCGTTTTGACGTACGGATAGAGAGCGTCCATCCGACTTACGACACCTCCGCGATCATCTCGATCTCTACGCTCAGGTTGATCGGCAGCGACGCCATGCCCACGGCCGAGCGTGCATGCTGGCCGCGCTCACCGAAAGCGGCGATCAAGAGCTCCGACGCCGCATTGATCACCTGTGACATCTCGGTGTAATCCGGCGTGCAGTTGACCATCCCCAGCAGCTTCACGATCCGCGTGACGCGGTCCAAATCCCCGACCTCGTTGCGCAGTGCGCCCAGCAGGTTCAAAACCGTGATCTCGGCCGACCGGCGCGCGGTGTCCGTATCAAGGTCGCGCCCAACTTTCCCGAGCAGTGTGTACTCCCCGTTCATCCGCGCCCCGTGTCCGGAGAGAAAGACCAGGTTGCCGGTGCGCACGGCGGGCACCAGCGTCGACAGGGGTGGACCTGGATCCAGAACCTCGTGCCCGAGCGCCCGCAGGCGCTCCTCAACCTGTGACACCGACAACCTCCTTGAACACTCGCAGGCCCCGCGCTTTGTAGTTGGCCAGCGCGTGCGGCCCGTCCAGCGAGCAGGTGTGCACCCACACCCGCGCCGGCCCCAGCGCCCAGGCGCGGCGCACCGCCTCTGTGAGCAGCCACCCACCGAGCCCCTGCCCGATGAACCCGGGCATCAGCCCGAAGTAGGCGATCTCAACCGACCCCGGCTCGCTGGCGCCATCCAGCTGGAAGTACCCGGCCGGTGTGCCCTCCATGTAAGCGACCCAGGTCTCAACCCCTGGCCGGTCGAGCCACGCCAGCCACTCCGAGTCGGTCCAGGGCAGCCGGTCGATCCACTGCCAATCGCGCCCCACGGTCGCATACAGGAAGCGGGCAAACGCGGGCGACGGCCGCAGAGCCTGCATCAGCACCAAGTCGGGTAGCTCCGGTTTCGGCGCCGGCCGCAGGTCCCCTGGAGAGTGCATCTCCAGGCTCCAGGTCGTGACCTCCGCCGTCGCGCCCACGAAGGGCGATGCTACTGAGCCATGAGGCTCTACCGCGACCCCGACCAGCCCGGACGTCTGGCCTTCGACACCGAGCTCTACCAGCGCATCGGCAAAGAAACCGACAGGCGCAAGCTCGTCCACCAGCACGTCGTCCCCATCCGATCGGGTTACGCGTGGCCGGCAAAGGCCGGGCAGGTGGTCCGCATCGTGGCCGTGGAAGGTCCCCAGGTGTGCGACCTCAACCTTTGGAACCTGCACAACCCACGCGAGCGCTTCTGGGCCAGCCGCTCCCGCCAGCTCCAGGGCGCCCACGTCACCACCCTCGACCGGCTGTGGTCGACGCTGCCCTATCTGCGGCCCATGATCACGATCACCAACGACACGCTGCCCACTCAGCCCACCCAACATGGCGGCCGCTGCCACGACCTCCTGGGCACCCGCTGCGACCCTTACCTGTACAAGCTGCTGGACGACCGCGACTTCGACGTCACCTGCCACAACAACCTCTCTCGCGCAATCGCCCCCTACCACCTGACCGAGCTCGACGTGCACGACGTCATCAACGTCTTCCAGGTCACCGGCCTCGACCCCGTGCACGAGATGTACTTCATGGAGCCCAGCCCAGCGCGCAAGGGCGACTTCTTCGAGTTCCTGGCCGAGATCGACCTGCTGTGCGCGATCTCGGTCTGCCCCAGCGGCGACCTCTCGGTGTGGGGTTGGGGCGAAGACGGAGGTCCAGACCCCCTGGAGACCTGCCGGCCTCTAGGAGTCGAGGTCTACGAGCTCGATCCGGAGCTGCTGAAAACCTGGAGCTCACCGGAGCCGGTGCAGCTCAGGTCGGTGTACCGACAGCCCTGAGCCGGCCGCGGTCGACCTTGCCCGACGTGGTCAGCGGCAGCTCGTCCAGGAACTCGAACAGGCGCGGCTGCTGGTAGGCGGCCAACCGGGACTTGACGAGTTGGCGAAGCGAATCTTCCAAGCCCGGCGAGGGCGAAAAGCCCGGCCGCAGCATCAAAAAGGCCTTCACGGCCTGGCCGCGGACGGGGTCCGGCACCCCGATCACGGCCGCCCCGGCCACGGCCGGGTGCCGGAGCAGGCACTCCTCGACCTCGCTGGGACCGATCCGGTAGCCCGCCGACTTGATGACGTCGTCGGCGCGGCTCTCGAACCAGAAGTAGCCATCCTGGTCGCGCCGCGCCAGGTCGCCGGTGCGCAGCCAGGCGCCGCGGAACTTGGCGGCCGTCGCGTCCGGCCGGCGCCAGTATTCGAGCAGGAAGGTCGGGTCGGGGCCCCGGACCACGACCTCGCCCACCTCGCCGTCTGCGACTGAGCCTCCCTCTTCGTCCTGCAGCGCGACCTCGTGCCCGGGGTAGGGCAGGCCCATCGAGCCCGGCCGGGGCGGCCAGCGGGACGCGCAGTGGCCGATCACGAAGTCGGCCTCCGTCTGTCCGTACGACTCGTTGGTCGGCAGCCCGAAGGCCGAGCGGGTGGCTTCGACCAGTTCCAGCTCCTGCGCCTCGCCGCCGGACATCAGGCTGCGGAGGCGGAGCGCCCGGGGAACGCGAAACCCGCGGAGCATGCGCAGCGCCGTGGTGGGCATGAACACGTTGCGCACGCCTTCACGCGCCATCAGGTCGAGGGCCCATTCCGGATCGAAGGTCCGGCGCGGCGCCGAGACCATCGGCACGCCGTGGGCCCAGGTCAGCAGCAGGGTGTTGACCAACCCGCCGATCCAGGCCCAGTCGGCCGGCGTCCACATCAGGTCGCCGGGCTGCGGCAGCAGCTCGTGCGCGAGGCGGAAGCCGGGAGCCTGCCCGATCAGAACGCGGTGGGCGTGGAGCACCCCCTTGGGCGGCCCCGTGGTGCCGGAGGTGTAGATCAGCAGGACCGGGTCTTCGGCGCTGGAGTCCACGGACCGAAAGCGTTCGCTGGCCGCCCCCAGCAGCGAATCCAGCTCCTCGACCAGCACAACCCGCTCCAGGGACGCCGATTCCAGGCGCGTGGCGGTCTCGCGGTCGGTGATCGCCACCCGGGCGCCGCTGTCCGACAGCCGGAACCTCAGTGCGTCGACGCCGAAGCGGGTGGCCAGCGGCATAGCGATCAAGCCGGCCTTGTAGGCGCCGACGTGAGCGATGGCCGTCTCCGGCCCCTGGGGCAGCACCACCGCCACCCGATCGCCCGGCCGCAAGCCGAGGTCGGCATAGACGTTGGCCATCCGGTTGGACTGCCGCGCCAGCTCGCCGAATGTCAGCGTCCGGCGGCCGCCGTCTGACAGATGGATCAGGGCCAGGCGCCGAGCCGGCTGCGCGTCAGAGCACAGGACGCCGATATTCAGGCGTGCCGGAACTTCCCACCGAAAGCGGCCGCGCAGCGCGGCCAGGACCCTGCCTACAGCAGCTCTCCGCCGTCGATGCGGATCACGTCCCCGGTTACGTAGCGGCTTTCGTCACTGACCAGGTAGCGGACCAGCCGGGCCACGTCCTCCGGCTCGCCGATCATGTTGAGCGCGTTCGGCTTTTCACCATGCTCCTGCAACCAGGACACCATCGGCACCGAGAGTTCTGTGCGCACGATGCCGGGTGCCAGCGCATTGACGCGGATGCCGTCGCGCGCCCACTCCTTTGCGCAGACGGTGGTCAGCATGATCAAAGCGGCCTTGCTGATGCTGTAGATGCCGAGGCCGATGTCGTGGTGCAGGCCCGAGGTCGACGCCATGTTCACGACGGCGCCGCCGCCCCGCGCCTTCATGTGCGGATGGCAGAGCTTCGACAGGTACCAGGCGGCCCGCAGGTTGAGGTCGAGCGTCGCCTGCCACTCCTCGGGCGTCACCTTGTAGATCTGGCTCGCGGGGGGTGAGACGCCGGCGTTGTTGACCAGGATGTCGATGCCGCCGAAACGCTCGACCGCGGTCTCCGCCAAGCGCTCCAACTGATCGAGCCGCGTGGCATCGGTGGTGACGGCGACCGCGGCGTCGCCCAGCCTGGAAGCCACCTCGCGCAGAGCATCCTCGCTGCGCGCTCCCAGCACCACGTGCGCTCCGGCGCCCGCCAGCTCGGCCGCCACCGCCGCCCCGATCCCGCGGCTGGCGCCCGTGATCACCGCCACCTTTCCCTCCAGAGTTCGATCCATGCTCATGCCTCCAGAGCCGCGCGCACCGCCTGCGCCGCGTGATACCCGCTGCCGACCGCGCCGGGCGTGCCCGGCTGTGCGGTGTAGTCGCCGCAGAAATGCAGGTGCCCGAACGGCGCGCGGATTACCTGTTGGTCTGCCAGCCAGCCCTTGCGGAAGCGGGGCAGCGCCCGCCAGCGCTCGACGCGCACGCGCGCACGATCCAGCACCTCGCCCGCGCTCGGGAACATCCGCTTGAGATCGGCGACCTGCGCCCGCCGGATCTCCTCGTCGCTCAGCGCCGAGAAACCGCGCGCCTTCTCGCCACTGATGGAGAGAGTCACGAAGGTGCCGCCCGGCCGCCGCTCGCCGTCGCGGCGGCGCGCAAAGTAGGCGTTGTTGCTGAAGAGCTCGAAGCTGGCTCCCAGCACCGGCACCGCCAGCAGCCGGTCCCAGGGCATCGGTCCAGACTCATCGGTCATCCAGGCCACGTTCAGGCCCTCGGTGTAGGGCTGCATGCGCTCCAGCGCCGCGCGCTTGTCCGCGGGCAATCCAGGGACCATCTCCAGCACCGCCGGCGCAGGCGCCGCCAGGATGCAGTGCCGCGCCTGCAAGGTCTCGACCTCGCCGTTGCGGCGGTAGCTGACCGCCACGCCCTCGGGCTCCACCGTGACTTGGGTCACGGCCACCCCCAGCACCAGGCGCTCGGGATCGAGCCGCTCGGCCACCGTTTGGGTGATCGCCTGGGTGCCGCCGCGTACTGCCTTCAGGGTGTCGTTCACGTCCCCGCCAAACAGGTGGATGGCGTAGGCCAGCCCGATCCAGCCCGAGACCTCGTCGATGCCCAGGCCGGCACCGTTCTCGGTCACGTTGTCCAGGATCTGGCGGGTGAACGGGGTGGTCGAACCCATCAGGTCGGCCAGCGACTGGCCATCGAGGCGGCGCCGGTCGAGGCTCGGCATGCGGTCGGCCAGCCGGCGCAGGCGCCGGATGGTCAGTCCGAAGTCGAGCTTCTCGCGCGCCGATAGGGGCATCTTGGCGAGCAGGGCATAGGGATTGGCCGCTTCGACCAGGCGCCCGCGCACGAAGATCGCGGCCCGTGCTCCATCGCCGTCGATGACGTCGAGGCCCAGCTCGCGGCAGAGTGCGAGGGTGCGCTTGTCCCACACGAACTGGGCGCCCGAGTTGTACCAGTACTCGCCGTGCCGGCCGGAGAGTGTGCGCCCACCGACGCGGTCTTTCTTCTCGATGACCACCAGGTCGCGGTCGCGCAGCTCGTGAGCCGCGGTCATGCCGGCGAGGCCGGCGCCGACGATCACGACATCGGCTACCGCCCCCCGGCTCACTCGCCGAGTCTAGCGAGCCATGGCGGCTGATCTGGTGCGGGCCCGGCTCGCCGCGTTCCCGCGGCTCGAGGCGTCCGCCTCAGGCTTGGTGCCGGCCGCGGTCGCGGTTGCCTTGCTGCCGAACCGCAACGGCGTGCCCTGCTTCCTGCTCACCCGCCGCGCGGCCGCCCTGCGCCGGCACGCCGGCCAGTGGGCGCTGCCCGGCGGGCGCCTGGACGCCGGTGAGACCCCGCTCGACGCCGCCCGCCGGGAGCTCCAGGAGGAGGTGGGCATCGAGCCCGAGCTTTCAGAGCACGCGGGAACGCTCGACGACTACGTCACGCGCTCGGGCTACGTGATCACGCCCGTGGTTCTGCTCCTGGACCGGGTGACGCGGCTGCGGCCCAACCCGGACGAGGTGGCTGCGGCCTACCGGGTGCCGCTGCACCTGCTGCACACGCCGTTGCCGGGCAGCGTCGACACCGGCCCCACGGTGCGTTTTCGACTTTTGGGACGCGTGATCAACCCGCCCACGGCCGCCATCCTGCACCAGCTCTCAGAGGTGATCGAGCACGGGCGCCCGACGCGGGTGGCGCATTTTGCGCAGCCCCGCTTCACGTGGTCCTAGAGGTCGACGGTGGTGCCTGCTCCCTGCCGGCGGGCGGCGTCGAAGACCAGCCGCGCCGAGGCCACGTCCTCGATGGCGTGGCCCATCGACTTGTAGACGGTGAGCTCTTCTGGCGATTCCCGACCGGGCCGCCGCCCCGACAGCGCCTCGCCGACCTCGGCGGCGGCCTCGGGGTCCATCCCCGCCAGTTCGATGCAGCCGGCCGGGTAGGGCCGGAAGGCCGCCGCCCGCGACTCCACGTACAGCTTGCCCGCCTCGGCCACCGCGCGCGGCAGCTCGCTGTTCGGCGGCGCCACCCCGACCGAGCTCACGTGGGCGCCCGGGCTCAGCCACTCCAGCTCGATCACCGGCTCGCCAGAGTGCGTGCAGAGCGCGACCACGTCGGCGCCCGAGACCGCCGCCCGGATCTCTGACACCGCTTGGGCACGGGGATGCCCGGCGGCCAGCCGCTGCGCGTGCTCGAAGCTGCGGGACGCCACCCTGATCTCCTGGAATTCGCGCACGCGCGGAAACATCTCGAGGTGCGCGCCGCCCTGGACGCCCGCGCCGATGATGGCCAGCACCGTCGCATCTTGGCGCGCCAGCAGGCGCGTCGCCACCGCCGCGCAGGCGGCGGTGCGGATGGCGGTGATGTAGGTGCCGTCCATGAGCGCCTGGGGGCTGCCAGTGGCCGGGTCGAAGACGGCGATCAGCGCCTGGTGCGAGGGCAGCCCGTGCTCGTGGTTGCCCGGGAAGACCGACACCAGCTTGGTGGCCAGGCCGATGCCCTGGCCGTAGCCGGGCATGACCCCCAGCAGGCCGGACTCCGTGTTGGCCGCGACCCGAGGGGGCACGTCGATGCGCCCTTCGCTGATGGCGCGGAAGCCATCCTCCAGAGCCTCCAGCAGCGCGTCGAGGTCCAGCAGCCGCCGAACCTCCTCCTGGTTGAGCAGGAGCACCCCCACGCCGGTGATGCTAAACGCCGTGGCTTTGCGGCTCGACCACGTCGGCATCGCGGTCTGGAAGCTGCGCCCGGCCGCGCGGCTGTGGTCGGAGCTCCTGGGCGGCGAGTACCGGCAGGGCGTGGCCGATCACAAAGGTTTCAGCGTCTTCCAGTTCGAGTACCCGGCCGGAGGCCGTGTGGAGCTGCTCACGCCGGCCTCCGACCGGAGCGGGTTCCTGGTGCGCTTCCTGGAGCGGCAGGGCGAAGGCGTGCACCACCTGACCTTTATCAGCGTCGACCTCCGCGCAGAGGTGGCGCGGCTGCGCGCCGCCGGCGTGCGCATCCTGGATGAGGACTACTCGGACCCGCATTGGCAGGAGGCGTTCTTCAGCGCCGGGCTGGACGGCTCCCGCCTGCTGGTGCAGCTCGGGCAGTCGAGCCTGCCGCAGGCGGAGCAGGACGCGTCCTGGCGGCAGGGGCCGCTCGACAGCGTCCTCGCGGCGGCCGAGCGCTTCGCCGGATAGCATCGCGACCATGCCCAAGCCCTACGTGCATTTCTCGCTGGAGGAGTTCGCGGACCGCCAGGCTCACGTGCGCGCCGAGCTGGCCGCCCGCGGGCTGGACGGGCTGTTGGTCTCCCGGATCGAGGACCAGTACTGGCTGTGCGGGCTGGACACGGACGGCTACGTGATCTTCCACGCCATGTTCATCGGCCTGGAAGGGCAGCTGACGCACGTGACGCGCACGGCCGACCTGGCCAGCATCGACTACTCCTCGATCTGCAAAGACGTGCGCGTGTGGTAGGACGCCGCCGGGAATCCCAAGTCGAGAGCGATCAAAGACATGCTCGCGAGACAGCTTCAGCCTGCTGCGGGAGCTCCATGCGGAGCTGCGGGCATCGCTGGATGGATGGTGCGAGCTGGTCGACGCCTCGGACGTGATCCGCCTGCTGCGGCTGGTCAAGAGTCCGCGCGAGCTCGAGTATCACCGGCGAGCGGGCGAGGTGCTCGACCAGGCCTGCCAGGCCGCGATTGAAGCGACCCAGGCGGGCGCCGAGGAGAGCGCGGTGATGAGCCGGGTCTATCAGCTGATCTGGGAGGCGGGCGCCGACATTCCCGCCAACCGGCTGCCCATGGGGCACGGCGAGAAGGCCATGAACGTGCGCTACGGGACCGGTCGCGGGCGCATCGAAGAGAACGACCAGGTCACCTTCGAGCTGGGGTGCGCCTGGCGGCACTACCACGTGGCCGACATGTTCACGGTGCTGACCGGTCCGCACGTCGACCCCCGCCACCTGCGCATGCACGCGGCCTGCGTCGAGGCGCTGGCCCAGGTGCAGGAAAACCTGCGGCCTGGCCGCACTTTCGGCGAGATCTACGAGGTGCACCGCGCGGCGCTGGCGCGGCATGGCTACGAGAAGGCCGCGCTCAAGGCCTGCGGCTACACGATGGGCGCGACATTCCCGCCGACCTGGATGGAGATGCCCATGATCTACCGCGACAATCCGCAGGTCATCGCGAAGGACATGGTGCTCTTCACGCACATGGTCCTCAGCGACTTCGACACCGGCCTGACGATGTCGCTAGGGGAAACCTCGATAGTCACAGAGGGCGCGCCCGAGGTGATCACGCACGTCCCCCGGGAGCCGATCGTCAGGCCGTAGGGGAGGGGCTTGCCCCTCCCCCGGGCGAGGTGAGCCTCGCCCCTACGAACCGGTGAACTTCGGCGGGCGCTTCTCGGCGAAAGCTCGCTTCGCCTCCTGGTGGTCCTCGGTTTCCGTGAGCCGCAGGCTGGACATCACCTCGAAGTCCTGGATCGCGGCCAGCGACATCTCCAGGGCCGCGTCGAACAGCCGCTTCTGGGCGGCCACCGCCA
>Ga0209474_10001677_pt1 | contig 21289 bp, 23 predicted proteins | sample GraSoiAngelo_145_FD_185902 | JGI IMG/M metagenome (GOLD analysis project Ga0209474, IMG submission 185902) | Grasslands soil microbial communities from the Angelo Coastal Reserve, California, USA - 14_1009_05_20cm (SPAdes) (version 2) | ecosystem: Environmental > Terrestrial > Soil > Grasslands... | reverse complement strand
AGCAGTAGGCGTACAGGCGGTTCGGCGCGCTGAAACGGCTGAGCTTCGCCACCTCGCGCGTCACGGGGTCGAAGCGGCGGGCCAGCTGGCCGAGGGCGCGCTCGTCCGGGCCGGCCAGGAAGGACACCCGCGCCGTGTCCCGCAGCTGCAGCACCAGCTGCTGCGCCCAGGTGAGCTCGGGCTCGATGAAGTCGGCCGCGTAGTCGGTGAGCTTCGCGCGCCGCGCCGCGGCCTTCACGGCATCGCTGAAGGAGCCGATGTGATCGACGAGTCCCACGCGGTGCGCATCCGTGCCGGCCCACACCCGTCCCTGGGCGATCGCGTCGATCTGCTCGCGGGTCTTGTTGCGCCCCCTGGCCACGCGCGCCACGAACTCGTCGTAGCCGCGGCTGATCTGCGACTGCAGGAACGCTCGCACTTCCTCGCCGAGCGGACGATCGATGCGCAGCTGGCCCGAGAGCGGCGTCGTCCCCACACCGTCGACGCTGACGCCGACCTTGCCGAGCGTCTTGTCGACGGTTGGCACGATCGCGAATATGCCGATCGAGCCGGTGAGCGTCGCCGGGCTCGCCCAGATCTCGTCTGCCGGCGCCGCGATGTAATAGCCGCCTGAAGCCGCGTAGCCGCTCATCGACACGACGAGGGGCTTGCCGGCGGCGTGCAGCGCCAGCAGCTCCCGATAGATCTGCTCGGACGCGAGCACGCTCCCGCCGGGGCTGTCGACCCGCAGCACCACCGCCTTCACGTCCTTGTCGAGACGCGCCTCGCGGATCAGTCGGGCGGTGGACTCTCCGCCCACCGTACCCGGCGGCTGATCTCCATCGAGGATGTTACCCGCCGCCACGATGACGCCGACGCGCGGCTTACCGGCCGCCCGTGCCTTCTTCTCGGCGCGCGCGTAACGCACGTAGTCGGAGGCCGAAACGGACTTGAAGGAGCCGCTCGTGTCGTCGCGTCCTACCAGCTCGATGAGGCGCTGCTCGGTCTCGAGCCGCGACTTGACACCGGTGACGAGCTTCGCCCGCAGCGCCACCTGCGCCGCATCGCCGCCCGCCGCGGGCACGCTCTTCGCGAACGATCCCACGTATTGGGCGAGCGCATCGGAGGGGAGCTTGCGCGCGCGGGTCACGGCTTCCTGGTAGCTGCTCCACAGCGCGTTCAGGTAGCTCCGGCTCTCCTCGCGATCCTCGGCTGACATGCCGGTGCGCGTGAAGGGCTCCACCGCGCTCTTGAAGGCCCCGACGCGGAACACGTTGATGTCCACGCCGAGCTTGTCGAGCGCTCCCTTGAGATAGGTTGGATAGCGGTCGTAGCCGGTGAGCAGCACGAAGCCCATCGGATCGAGGTAGACCTCATCGGCCTGGGCGGCGAGGTAGTAACGCTCCTGTGTGAACTCGGTGCCGTAGGCGATCACTTTCTTGCCGCTGGCGCGGAACTCGCGCAGCGCGTTGGCGAGCTCTTCAAGCGTCACCTGAGTGGCGCCCTCGAATTTCTCGAGATCCAGCGCCAGCACCGGGATGCGTGTGTCGCTGGCCGCGGCGTGGATCGAGTCGGTCAGGTCCCAGAGCAGAGTCTCGGCATGGCCCTCGCCGCGCGCCTCCTGCAAGGCGCGCTCCACGGGAGCGCCCGAGAGCTGCTCGACCAGCTCGCCCTGCGGAGCGACGAGCAGCGCCGCCCTCGAGGGGATACGCGGCACCGCGCCGCGCAGCGCCCCCACGACGATGGCGAGGATCACCAGCAGCAGGACGAGATGCAGAACCTTGCGCAGCGCGTCGAGGCCGCGCCACAGGCCGGAGAAAAAGGATCGCACCGTCATGGTCGGCCGGTCAGACCTTCTCCTCGATCCTCGCAGCCTTGCCCGACAGATCGCGCAGGTAATAGAGCTTGGCGCGGCGGACGCTCCCGCGGCGCTTCACGGCGATCTCGCTGATGGCGGGACTATAGGTCTGGAAGACCCGCTCGACGCCCTCGCCGTGTGAGATCTTGCGCACCGTGAACGAGGAGTTGAGTCCGCGGTTGCTGCGCGCGATCACGACGCCCTCGTAGGCCTGGACGCGCTCGCGGTCGCCCTCCACCACCTTCACCTGCACGACCACGGTGTCGCCCGGCTTGAAGTCCGGGATCTCGCGGGTCATGCGCTGCTTCTCGATTTCCTGAATTATGTTGCTCATGTCAGTCACCTCGATCTTCATCTGCCGGCCGCACTTGCGGCCCCTGCGCCAGCATCACTACTGGCGCCGGTTTGGAACTCATCCAGTGCGCGCCGCGCCTCGCCCGTGAGCCGCGCTTGGGCGAGCAGGTCGGGCCGGCGCTCGGCGGTGCGGGCCACCGACTGCTCGAGCCGCCAGCGGCGGATGTCTTCATGATCTCCCGACAGCAGCACCGGCGGCACGCTCCGCCCTTCGAACACCTCGGGGCGCGTATAGTGCGGCCCCTCGAGCAGGCCCTGCACAAACGAATCGTCAAGGCTCGAGCGCTCATCGCCCAGCGCGCCCGGCAGCAGCCGCGCCAGCGCATCGATCACCGTCAGCGCCGGCAGCTCCCCGCCCGACACCACGTAGTCGCCGACCGACAGCTCGAGATCGATGCCGAGCTCGATCACGCGCTCATCGACGCCCTCGTAGCGTCCGGCGAGCAGCAGCACGCCGGGTAACGCCGCCAGCTCCTGCGCCTGCGCCTGCCGGAACGGCCGGCCCTGCGCCGATAAATACACCCGCGGACTCCCCGCCGGCAGCCGCGCATGCGCTGCGCGGATCGCCGCCAGCAGCGGCTCGGGCTTCATCACCATGCCCGGACCGCCCCCGTAGGGACGGTCATCCACCGTACGGTGCGCGTCGGTCGTGTGAGCGCGCGGGTCTTCCGTCCCGACGCTCAGGAGCCCCCGACCGATGGCTCGCCCCACGATGCCAAACTCGAGGGCCAGCGCGATCATGCGCGGGAACAGCGTGACCACCTCGATCTTCATGGGGCCTTCTATTCCAGCTCCGCAGGCCAGTCCACCAGAATCGTGCGTGCGGCGAGGTCCACCCTGCGCAGATGCTTCGGCACCGCCGGCACCCAGTGCTCGCCTCCGCCCGGGGCCTGCGTCACCATCACCGCTCCGCTCGGGGTGTCCACAAAGTGGCTGACGCTGCCGAGCTGCGCCCCCTCGAGGTTGCGCACGCTGAAGCCCACCAGGTCCGCACGGTAGTACTCCCGCTCGCCCGGCGGCGGCAGCGCCGCACGATCGACCTCGACGACCGCGCCAGTGAGAGCTGCGGCCTCCTCCCGATCCTTCACGCCCTCGAGCTGCGCGACCAGCCGGCCGGCGTGCGCCCGCCCCTCAACGAGGCGGCGCGTCACGCGCTCACCGCTCGCCAGCCTCAAAACCCACTCCCGGTACTCCAGCAGGCCTTGCGGAGGGTCCGTGTGCGATTCGACGTGGATCCAGCCCTTGATGCCGTAAGGCGCACCCAGGCGCCCCAGCTCGATCCACGTCACGGCTGCTTCAGGCGGCCGCCCTCGAAGGCCCGGTCAGGCCGTCGCCTGTTTCCTGTAGGAGGCCATCAGGCTCCGCACCCGGTCGGACGGCTGCGCGCCCTTTCCAACCCAATAGTCGATGCGCGGCAGATCGAGCCTGAGCTTCTGCACGCCGCGGCGGGCAACTGGATTGAAGAACCCCACGTGCTCGAGGCTCGGGCCGCCCTGGCGCTTGCGGCTGTCGGTAACCACGACGTGATAGAAGGGCTGGTTAGTCCCCCCGCGCCGCGTCAGGCGAATCGTGACCATGATCGTATCGCTCTCATTCCGGGCGGACGACCCAAAGCGAGGGCCGCCCAAAAAAGAACGCGGATTCTACGCAACCCGCGATTCCTGCGCCAGTTTTTCTAGTTTCCGCCCGAGCCCGGGAACCCGGGGGGCAGCCCGCCCTTGAGGGCCCCCACGAGTCGCTGCAGCCGCCCGCCCTTCATGCTCTTCATGACGCGCTGCATCTCCTGGAACTGCTTCAGCAGCCGGTTCACGTCCTGCACCTGCGCGCCCGAGCCCTTGGCGATGCGACGGCGCCGCGAGCCGTCGATGATCGAGGGGTTGCGCCGCTCGCCGGGAGTCATGGAATTGATGATGGCGATCTGCCGGCGCAGCTCCCGGTCGCCTTGATCGGCCGACGCCGCGCCCTTGCGTACCGCGGCTCCCGGCAGCTTCTCGAGCAGCGCCCCCACCCCGCCCATCTTCTGCAACTGCTCGAGCTGGCTCTTCAGGTCGCCCATGTCGAAGCCGCGGCCCTGGAGCGCCTTGCGCGCCAGCCGCTCGGCCTCCTCGGCGCCGACCTGGCGGTGAACCTGCTCGACCAGGCTCACGACATCGCCCATGCCGAGAATGCGGGACGCCATGCGCTCGGGCTCGAAGGGCTCGAGCGCCTCGGTCTTCTCGCCGACGCCAAGGAACAGGATCGGCTTGCCGGTCACCTCGCGCACCGAGAGCGCCGCGCCCCCGCGCGCATCCCCGTCCGCCTTGGTGAGGATGACACCGGTGAGGTCGAGCGCCGCGCCGAAGGCGCGCGCGGCGTTCACCGCGTCCTGGCCGGCCATGGCATCCACGACGAACAGCCGCTCGGCGGCGCCCACGGCGGCGTCGATCTCGCGCACTTCCGCCATGAGGCTCTCGTCGACGTGCAGCCGCCCGGCGGTGTCGACGATGAGCGCATCGAACACGCCGCTGCGGGCGCGCGCGAGCGCCGCCTGGGCGATGGCCGCCGGCGCGGCATCGCCCGCGGCCGCGAAATACTCCGCGTGGACCTGGCTCGCGAGGCGCTCGAGCTGCAGCATCGCGGCCGGCCGGCGCACGTCGGTGCTCGCGAGCAGCACACGCTTGCGCTCGCGCTCGATCAGCCAGCGCGCCAGCTTCGCGGCCGTAGTGGTCTTGCCGGCGCCCTGCAGGCCCGCCAGCAGCAACACCGCCGGCGGCTGAGCGCGCAGCGTCCAGCGCGCGGTCGAGCCTCCCATGAGGCGCACCAGCTCCGCGTGCAATAGGCCGATGAAGGCCTGACCCGGCGTCAGACTCGAGAGCACCTCGGTGCCGAGCGCTTTGGCCCTGACCGAGTCGATGAACGACTTGACCACCGGCAGCGCCACGTCCGCTTCGAGCAGCGCAATGCGCGCCTCGCGCAGCGTCTCGGCCACGTTCGCATCGGTGATGCGGCCGCGGCCGCGCAGACTCTCGATGGCGCGCGCGAGCCGCGCGGTCAGATGATCGAACATCCGCGGATTATAGTAGGGTGCGAACCGTGGTTTTTCCGCCCGCGCCCGAGCTCCTATGCTGGCGCGTCCGCCAAGCGAGGAATGCCGCCTTGAACGCCGCTCTCGACGCCCCGCTGCTGCTGGCGCTGCTGGTGCTGCTCGTCATCGTCGCCTTCTCCTCCGGCACCGAAGTCGCCATGCTCTCGGTCAATCGCTATCGCATCCGGCACCGCGCGCAGGCGGGCTCGGGCGCGGCGCGCACTCTGGAGCGGCTGCTGCAGAAGCCCGACGACTGGCTGGGCGCGAACCTGGTCATCCTCGCCGCCGCGAGCGTCTTTGCCTCCGCCATCGCCACCATCCTCGCCCAGCGCACCGGCTACCCCTATGCCGTGCCGCTCACCGGCGCCCTGCTCACCATCGTGGTGATCGTGTTCTGCGAGCTCGCGCCGAAGATCTACGCGGCCGCAAATCCCGAAGGCGTGGCGCTGCACGCCGCGGGCATCTACCGCGTGCTGGTGCTGGTGGCGCGCCCGGCGCTGTGGCTCACCAACAGCGTGGCGCGCGGCTTCCTGCGCCTGTTCCGCGTGGCGCGCGCCACCGCGGGCCCTCACGCGTTGAGCGCCGAGGAGCTGCGTCTCGTCGTGACCGAGGCCGCCCCGGTGATCCCCGCGCGTCACCGGCAGATGCTGCTGTCGATCCTGGACCTCGAGCGCATCACGGTGAACGACATCATGATCCCGCGTCAGGAAATCTCGGGCATCGATGTGAGGGAGAGCTGGGAGGACATCCTCGATCAGCTACAGCAGACTCCGCACACGCGGCTGCCGGTGTACGAGGGCGAGCTCGACAACCTCATCGGCCTCGTGCACATGAAGCGTGTGGCGCACGAGCTGGTCCGCGGCACACTCACCCGCGAGCGGCTGATCGAGGTCGCCCGCGGCCGCGAGGCGTACTTCGTACCCGAGGGCACCGCCCTCAACGTGCAGCTCGTGCAGTTCCAGCGCAATCGCCGCCGCCTCGCCTTCGTCGTCAACGAGTACGGCGACATCGAAGGGCTGGTCACGCTCGAGGACATTCTCGAGGAGATCGTCGGCGAGTTCACGAGCGACCCTGCCACCGTGACGCACAAGGATGTGCACACCGAGCGCCCCGGGGTCTTCATCGTGAACGCCAGCGCCACGATCCGCGCGCTCAACCGCTCGCTCGGGTGGCAGCTGCCGACCGGGGGCCCGAAGACCGTGAACGGGTTGCTGCTCGAGCAGCTCGAGACGATTCCGGACTCGGGCACGATGGTGCGGGTGGGCAACTACGAATTCGAGGTGCTGCAAGTGGGGGACAACGCCGTTCGCACTGTGCGCGTGCGAGTGCCAGCGGCCCCGAAAGCGGTGCTGCCGGTGAGCCGCGCGCCCTGATCGCGCCGCGCGCCGCCGCAGGTGCGCAAGACCCCACCCCGCCCGGCAGTACCGGCATTCGCTAAGGTTACCGGCCCTGAGGCCGGGGGCCCGGATGCCACCGCGGGGGGTGCGATTTTGGGCTAGGATTCGCGCCCGGGGGGGCCTTGATTGGCTTCTTTTGTGACAAAAGCCACCCGGCCTCCCTGCCGGCGATGCTAGCGTATGGCGGCTCGGGATCGGGGACGGGATCAGTGACGCGTATCACAGTTGGCAGACCATTGTTTGGGTGAGGGCGCAGCATGAGCTTGCGCAACAAGCTGCGCTTCGTGGGCCTCACCGACACCGGCAAGGTCCGCGAGCACAACGAGGACACGATTGCGGTCGATCCCGACATTGGACTGGTGGTGCTGGCGGACGGCATGGGCGGCTACAACGCCGGCGAAGTCGCGAGCGGCATCGCCGTCAAGACGATCGTCAACCTGGTGCGCGAGCACGTCGAGCGTGAGGACCTGGCAGTGCCCGATCGCGAGTCGGGACTGTCCCGACCCAACATCATCCTGCGCGATGCGATCAGCCGCGCCAACAAGATCATCTATCAGACCTCGCGCACGCAGCCCCAGTGCGAAGGCATGGGGACCACGGTGGTCGCGGCGCTGTTCTTCGACAACAAGGTCACCATCGCGCACGTCGGTGACTCGCGGCTGTACCGCCAGCGCGGCGACAAGTTCGAGCAGGTGACCATGGACCATTCCCTGCTGCAGGAGCTCGTCGACCGGGGCTTCTATTCCGCCGAGGAGGCGCAGCGCGCGGGCAACAAGAACTATGTGACGCGCGCCCTGGGCGTCGAGCAGAGCGTGGACGTGGAGATCCAGGAGGTGCCGACGAGCAAGGGGGAGCTGTTCATCCTATGCTCGGACGGGCTCTCGGACATGGTCGAGGACGAAGATATTCACTTAACGATAAACACCTTTAGTGCTAATCTGGATACGGTCGCCAAGCAGTTGATTCAACTGGCCAACGACAATGGAGGCCGGGACAACGTATCCGTGGTCATGGCGCACATCGTCGATGCGTTCCCGGCTCGCACTAAGATGTTCGACAGAATTCTGGGTTGGTTCGGCTGATACGCGATAAAGGCTAAAGCACATGGCAAGGTTGGTCTTGAGCCTGGACGGCTCGGTGATGGCGGAATACAACATGAACAAGGAGCGGTACACGATCGGCCGGCTCCCCGACAACGATATCCGCATCGATAACGCCGCCGTCAGCGGTCACCACTCGCTGATCATCAACATCCTCAACGACTCGTTCCTCGAGGATCTGAACAGCACCAACGGCACGTACGTCAACGGCAAGCTGATCAAGAAGCACGCGCTGCAGCACGGCGACGTCATCACCGTCGGCCACCATCAGCTGCGATTCGTCGAGGACGACGAGGCGCAAGATGAGTTCGAGAAGACCATGGTCATCCAGCCGTCCGCACGGCCGCTGGAGAAGCTGCGCACCGCGGCGGAGGCCGCCGAGCAGACGGTCGGGTCGCTCTCGACGACCGGGCGGGCGCGCGCCCTTTCGAATGGCGCCGCGGCGCTCAAGAAGGCGAAGCTCCAGGTGCTCTCGGGCGCTTTCGCGGGTCGCGAGGTGGAGCTCAGCAAGGCCCTCACCACGCTCGGGCGACCGGGCGTGCAGGTGGCCGCCATCACCCGGCGGGCCGAGGCCTACTACATCGTGCACGTCGACAGCGGCAAGCCGAACGATTATCCGCTGCTCAACGGCACGCCGATCGGTTCCCAGGCGACGCGCCTCTCCGACAACGACGTCATCCAGCTCGCCGGCGTCAAGATGGGGTTCTTCGTGAACTGACCGCACCTGGCGCGGTGCTGCAGGCCTCGCCTCCTGCACCGCGGCTCGGCGGCCCGCGGCGTCCGTCAGGCGCGGTTGACCACCAGTCGCACGCGCTGGCTCACGGCGCACAGCAGCTCGTAGGGAATGGTGCCGGCGTTGCGCGCCACTTCCTCCACCGCGAGTCCCGGCCCCCAGAGCAGCACCGGTGTGCCGACGCGCACGCCGGCGAGCTCCGACACGTCGACCGCCATCATGTCCATCGACACCCGGCCCGCGAGCGGAGCGCGCCGTCCGTCGATGAGCACCGGCGCGCCGCCGCCCAAGCTCCTGTGCAGGCCGTCGCCATAGCCGGCCGCGATGACGGCGATGGCCGAATCGCGCTTTGCGACCCAGGCGCCGCCGTAGCCGACGCTCTCGCCGCGCGCGACGCGCCGCACGGCGATCACCGAGCTCTCGAGGCGCATCACGGGCTCGAGGCCCAGGTCCGCCGCGATACAGTCGTCGAAGGGCGAAGCCCCGTAGAGGGCGATTCCCGGGCGCACCCAGTCGCAGCCGAGCGCCACGGCGCCGAAGAGGCCGGCTGAGTTGGCGATGCTCACGGCGTACGGGAGACTCCGTGTTGCCTCGCGGAAGCGCTGCAGCTGCGCGCGCGTCACGGCATCGTCCCGCTCATTGGCGCAGGAGAGGTGCGTGAGAAGGCGCAGCTCGCTGGGCGCGGGACTCAAGCGCCGCAAGCGCTCGAGCACCGCGGCAGACTCGCCCGGCGGAAACCCGAGACGATTCATGCCGGTGTCGATCTTGACCCAGAGCACGAAGCGCTGCGCGCCGCCCGAGCGCTCGAGGAGCTCGATTTGCGAGACATCGTGCACCACGAGCTGGAGGCGCTGCCGCGCGGCCTCCTCGAGCTGCTCGGCGCCGAACACGCCCTCGAGGAGCACGATCGGTTGAGTAATGCCGCCGGCCCGCAGCGCCACCCCCTCCTCGAGGCGCGCTACGCCGAAAGCGTCGGCGGCCTGCAGCGCGAGCGCCGTCGGCAGCAGCCCATGCCCGTAGGCGTTGGCCTTGACCACCGCCATGACGCGGGCGCTGCCGGCGCGCGCGCGGACCACACTGAGGTTGTGCTGCAGAGCGTTGGTGTCGATGACGGCGCGGATCGACCCGCTCACCGCAGGACACCTTCCGCGTAACTGTCGGACGCGTAGTTGGCGAAGCGCGTGAACTGCCCCTGGAAGGTGAGCAGGAAGGTTCCGATCTCGCCGTTGCGGTGCTTGACGAGATCGATCTCCGCGACGCCTTTCTTCGTGGTGTTGCGGTCGTAAACCTCTTCGCGGTAGATGAGCAGGATCATGTCAGCTTCCTGCTCGATCGCGCCACTTTCCCTCAGATCCGACATCACCGGCCTCTTGTGCTCGCGCTGCTCGACCGCACGGTTCAACTGCGACAGCGCAATCACGGGTACCTGCATTTCCTTGGCGAGCGTCTTCAATCCCCGCGAAATTTCCGCAATCTCGGTGGCGCGGTTCTCCTGCGTGCCCGGCACCTGCATCAGTTGCAGGTAATCGACCACGATGAGACTCAAGCCATGCTCGCGCTTGACGCGCCTCGCCCGCGCGCGCAGCTCCGTCGGATTCAGCGCCGGAGTCTCGTCGACGAAGATCTTGGCCTCCGAGAGCTGGCTGGTGGCGCTCGTGATCCGCACCCAGTCGTCATCGGAGATCTTGCCGCTGCGCAGGTTGTTGAGCGGGACGCCGCCGATCGAAGCGAGCATGCGGGTGATCACCTGCTCGGAGGGCATCTCCATGCTGAAGATCGCCACCGAGGCGCGGGTGCCGGGATGCACGGCGGCGTATTCGGCCATGTTGACGGCGAGCGTCGTCTTGCCCATCGACGGACGCCCCGCGACGATGACCAGGTCTCCGGGGCGCAGGCCGCCGGTGAGCTTGTCGAAGTCGGCGAACCCGGTCGGGAGCCCCCGCAGCTTGTCGGGATTCTGGTGCCACTCATCGATCTGGTCGATGACCCCGGGCAGGAGCTGGCGCACCGGAACGGCGCCCTCGCGCTTGCGGAAGCTCCCTTCGGCGATGTCGAAGACGCGCTGCTCGGCGCGGTCGACCAGGTCTCGCGCGCTCTCGCCCTTGTTGTTATACACCTCGGCGGCGATGTCGGTGCCGGCGCGGATCAGCTGCCGCAGCAGCGAGCGCTCGCGCACGATCTCCGCGTAGGCGCGCACGTTGGCAGCCGTCGGGGTGTCACGGGCGACGGAGCCGAGATAGGCGAGTCCGCCGGCGGACTCGAGCTTGCCGGTGCTCTCGAGATGCTGGGAGACCGTGACGACATCGCACGGCTTGCCCTCGCCCGCGAGGGCGCCGATGGCGTCGAAGATCAGCTGGTGATCCGGCCGGTAGAAGTCCTGCTGCGTGACGACGTCGGCGACGTTCTCCCAGGCGGCGGGATCCAGCAGCAACCCGCCGAGCACCGCCTGCTCGGCCTCGACCGAATGCGGCGGCGCCGGCGCATCCAGCAGCGCGACCGAGCTCGAATCTCCGCGCGCCTTGGGCGTACCGGCCACCGTGCTTCCCCTCCGGCCTGAGAGCGCTACTCTTCCGCGATGATGCTCACGTGCAGCGGCACGTCGATGTCCGCGTGCAGATGCAGGCTTACCACATGCTCGCCGAGCATGCGCAGCGGTCCGCTCGGCAGGCGCACTTCGCTGCGCTCGATGCGCAAGCCGGCGCGCGTCAAGGCCTCGGCGATATCGCTGGTGCCGATCGAGCCGTAGAGCTTTCCTTCGGTGCCGGCCTTGGCCTGAACGGTGAGCTTGAAATCCTTCATGGCCGCCGCCCGCTCGTCGGCCGACTGCAGCTGCTCGCGCGCCAGCCGCTCGAGCTCGGCACGGCGCGTCTCGAAGCGCGCAATGTTCTCAGGGGTCGCGAGCGTCGCCTTGCCCTGCGGGAGGAGGAAATTGCGGCCGAAGCCGGAGCGCACCTTCACCCGATCGCCGATGTTGCCGAGATTGGCGACCTTCTGGAGCAGAATGACTTCCATCGGAGCGCCCTCAGTGCTGGTCGGTATAGGGCAGCAGCGCCAGGAAGCGCGCGCGCTTGATCGCCACCGCCAGCTGGCGCTGATAGAAGGACTTGGTCCCCGTGATGCGGCTCGGAACGATCTTGCCGGTCTCGGTGACGTAGCCCTTGAGCGTGCCGAGATCCTTGTAGTCGATCGACTTCACGCCCTCGGCGGTGAAGCGGCAGAACTTCTTACGACGCGAGAAGCGGCCGCCGCCGCCGCCGCCCCCGCCGGGTCCTCTGGACATTGCCATGACTTGATTTCCTCGAATGGGTTGGCTGCTGATGGGCCGTGTGGCGTCGGAGGCGCTCAGGCGCCCTCAGCGGCGGAGTTGTCCTCGTCCTCGGAAGCGGGGCCTGCCTCGTCGCGGGCGCGGTCGCGGCGCCGCCCTCCCTCACCCTCTTCCTCGGCGGCCTTGGCCATGGGCGAGGGATCGGTCACCGCGGCATCCATGTTGACCACCAGGTGACGCAGCACCGCGTCGCTGAAGCGGAAGGCCCCGGTGAGCTCATCGAGCGTCTTCTGGTCGGTCTCGATGTTCATCAGCACGTAGTGCGCCTTGTGCACCTTGGCGAGCGGATAGGCGAGCTGGCGCCGACCCCAGTCCTCCAGACGGTGCACGCGGCCGCCGCCGGCGGCAATCATGCCCTTATAGCGCTCGATCATCGCGGGCACCTGCTCGCTCTGATCAGGATGCACCAGGAATACGATCTCGTAATGCCTCATTCGTGTGCTCCTTGTGGATTTGAGCCGCCCGGATTGAAGACTCTCCCGGTGCGGCAAGGAGATACGCGCCGAGCGCGATGTGCCCGTCGCGGCGCGACCCTTCGGATAAAAAGGGGCGCGAAGCATACTCAAACCGCTCCGCTACTGCAATGCTGGGCGCAACGGCGGTGCTTGCGGATCAAAGAGTTGAGCGCGATTGCCCCTGTCTCTGGCGCACGGCCTCATAGAGCAGCATGCCGGCGGCCACCGAGACGTTCAGGCTCTCGACCGCCCCAAGGTGGGGCAGGCCGACGAGAAAGTCGCAGTTCTGCCGCGTCAAGTGCCGGAGTCCCGAGCCTTCGGCCCCGAGCGCGAGCGCCACGGGTCCGGCAAGATCCACCTCGTCGGCGCGCTTCGCGGCGGCGACGTCCGCACCGACCACCCAGAGGCCCGCCTCTTTGAGAAGCTTGAGCGTGCGCGCCAGGTTGGTCACCGATACCACGGGGGTCGTCTCCGCGGCGCCGACTGCCACCTTGCGCGCGCTCGGCGTCAGCTGCGCGGCGCGGTCGCGCGGCACGATGACCGCCAGTGCACCGCAGGCGTCGGCGCTGCGCAGACAGGCGCCGAGATTGTGCGGGTCCTGCACGCCATCGAGGGCGAGCAGCAGCGGCGCCTTCGCGCTCTGCAGTGCCGCGAGCAGCTCGTCCTCGCTCCAGGGCGGAAGCGGGGTGACATCGGCGGCAACGCCCTGATGGGCCACATCGCCGAGAAGCTGTCTCAGAGTCTGCGCATCGACACGCTCGACCGGCCGATGATGGCGCCGCGCCAGCTCGTCGATCGCCCGCACGCGCAGGTCCCCGCGCCGCTCGGCAATGCGTACCGTGTGCACGCGCTCCGGATGCCGCTCCAGCATCACACGCACGGCATGCAGCCCGAAGATCGTCTCGGCTCCCTTCATCGCCCGTCCCGGCGCGCGGGGCGCCTACTCCCCCTCGGCGAGCGCCAGATCGACGAGGCCCTCGATGGGGTTCACCGCGGTCACCATCACCCGGATATGGGCGCCGGTGCGCAGGCGCCGTCCCGTGCGCTGGCCGCGCCAGGCGTGACCGTCGTCCTCCATCACGTACCGGTCGTCCCGCAGATTGTCGATATGAAGCAGCCCGTCGACCGCTACATCGAGGATCTGCACGAAGCAGCCGAACTCCACCACGGTGGTGATCAGGCCCTGGAACGTCTGTCCGACCCGCTCCTTTAAATAGGTGCACTTGAGGAATCCGGAGACGTAGCGGTCCGCCTCGTCGGCGCGCTTCTCGAGCCGCGAGGTGCTCTCGCCGAGGCGGCCGAGCTCCGAGGTCTCGTAGCGCCTGCCCGAGCCGCCCTGCGCCCCGATCATCGCCTTGAGCGTGCGGTGCACGACCAGGTCCGGGTAGCGGCGGATCGGTGAGGTGAAATGCGCATAGTGCGCGAGCGCGAGACCGAAGTGTCCGATGTTCGTCGGCTGATAGATCGCCTGGGGCATTGCGCGCACGACCAGCGATTCGACGAAGGCGCGCTCCGGGGCGTTGCCCACGCGACGCGCGATCGCCTGCAGATCACGTGTGCTCACCGTCTTTGGAATCCGCGCATCGATGCCGAGCGCCTTCAAGGTCGCCACGAGCCTCTCGAGCTTCTCGTCCTCGGGTTGCCCGTGGACGCGATAGAGCGTCGGCACCTGAGCCCGCTCGAGCGCTTCTGCCACCGCGACGTTCGCGAGGATCATGCACTCCTCGATGAGGCGGTGCGCGTCGTTGCGCGTGCGCAGCTCGATGCCCCGCACCCGCTCGCCCGCGTCGATGACGAACTCCGCTTCTGCCGCATCGAAATCGAGCGCCCCCCGGCGGTTGCGCGCCTGATAGAGTGCGCGATAGACATCGACCAGCACCATGAGCGGCTCGAGCAGCGGACCGAGCTGCGTGCGAGCCGCCGGCCGGCCGGCGAAGAGTGCGTCGTTGGCGAGCGTGTAGGTGAGGCGCGCAGCCGAGCGCATCACGGCGGGATAGCAGCGCGCGCTCTTCAACGCGCCGGCGCTGCTCACCACCATGTCGGCCGCAAAGCACAGTCGATCGACGCGCGGCGCCAGCGAGCACAGGTGATCCGAGAGGGCCGTCGGCAGCATCGGCAGCACGCGCGTCGGAAAGTAGACCGATGTGCCGCGCGTCTGCGCTTCGGTATCGAGCGCCGTGCCCGGCCTCACGTAGTGGCTCACGTCCGCAATCGCGACGATGAGGCGGAAGCCGCCGGGGCACCGTTCGGCGTACACCGCATCGTCGAAATCCCGCGCGTCCTCCCCGTCGATCGTCACCAGCGGGAGCTCCCGCAGGTCCGCCCGCGCGCTCGCCTCGCGGCTATCCACCTGCTCGCCGTACGCCTGCGCCTCGCGCAACGCCGCCGCAGGAAACTCGTGCGGCAGATCGCAGCGCGCGATCGCGGACTCGGTGGCGAGCTCGACCGGTCGATCGGGATCCAGGCGCTTGCCGATCACCGCCTGCGCGGGCGTCGTGGAGCCGGCGTGGCGCGTGATCCGCGCAATGACCCAGTCGCCGTGGCGTGCGCCGTTGAGGTCCTGCGGCGCCACCGCGCAGCGCAGCTGCAGCCGGCGGTCGGCCGCGTTCACCCAGGCGCTGCGGCCCTGCACCTCCACCGTGCCGAGGAACGCGGTCACGCCGCGCTCCAGCACCTGCTCCACGGCGCCCGACCAGCGATCGCCTGCATCGCGCGACACCTTGACGCGCAGGCGGTCACCATGCATCACGCCGCGCATCTCGGGCGGCGGCAGGAACACACTCTCCTTCAATCCCTCGACGCGCACGAAGCCGTAGCCGGCGCGATTCGCGCTGACCGTGCCCTCGACGATCGAGCCGTGCCTCACGGCCGAGGCCGGCGAGCCGGATCCCGCATCGCGCGCTGCGGTGCGCCGACTCTCGCCGCGCGGAGCGCCGTGTCCCGAGCGTGTAGCTTGGTGAGGCTCCGTCCTCGGCCCGCGGTTCTTGTGTACGCCGGCACCGCGCTCGCGGCGCCCCAACTTTCCGCGGCGCGCCTTCAATTGACAGCCCCCGAACCCAGTGCGTACATTTCGCGGCCTTCCTCGCCCGCCCGGGTGGCGGAATTGGTAGACGCACTAGTTTCAGGTACTAGCGGGTAACTCCGTGGAGGTTCGAGTCCTCTCCCGGGCATTCTTTCCTTATTTTTCAAGTCTGTAGAACTCATTATTCGAGTGATTCCGAGCCTCTTCCGCACTCGAACTGGGACACGAACTATAGATGATTCCGCAACGGCAGATCGATCAACGATTGAGCACCGACTGCGATTCGTGCTTGTGAACTCGAGGCAGCGAATTCAGTTGCAGGGCATGGCGTCAACACCTAGTCGCTGCCCGTTAGCCAAGGGGGAGAACAATTCGATGAAGACATTCAGGAAAGCGACGCACCTGTACGGTCTCGCGGTTGTACTTGTGGTCGGTGGCATCACATCATCCGCCGCGGATCTGGCAGCCGAGGTGGCGGCAATTCACGCCGTTGACGACGTTTGGGTCAAGGCCTTTAACGGCGGCGACGCTGATACGATGGCCGCTCAGTATGAGGAGCATGCGGTGCTCCTCCCGCCGGGCGCGCCGCGGGCGCATGGGCAGGCCGCAATTCATGCGTTCTTCGCGAAGATGGTCCAAGCGGCGGCCAAGGACGGTCTTGCATTCTCGCTCCGCAGCAAACCCGCCGGCGGTGCCCGTGGTGATATGGGCTGGTCCTCGGGAACCTATGTGCTGAAGGACAAGGCCGGTCATGTTATCGATACGGGAAAGTATCTTTCGGTCTCCAAAAAGAAGGACGGTAAGTGGCTGTACGTCCGTGACACATGGAATTCGGACGGTCCGCCGGCCTCGACAGAGCCTGCCGCACCACCGAAGAAGTAGTGCAGGGACCCTTGGCCAGCTCTTGCGAGGGCCTCCGCGGGCAGGTCACGTTGTTCGTGCCGCTTGGCCTACGGTGCCGGCGTGGCCAAGGCGCTGAAGCTCGATCACTCCAGTGACCATCGACTCCAAGACACCCGCGCGACAGACGCAACCTTAACCCGGCGGAATGCCCGGTTCTGACCCACCTGCCGGTGGCGAGCGTCCGCTTCCGGGCAGCCCAATGACATGCCTAATGAGCCATATCAAAGAGCAGCAGCTCAGCGTCTTGCTTAGCGCCGATGCGAATCGATGAGGCATCAGACCAGGCAGCACCGTCGCCGGCCTTGAGTACGTCGCCCTCAGTCTCGACACTGCCGCGTGCGACCTGCAACCACAGCTTTCGCCCGGACCGGCTGCGGTGATCCAGGCGTTGGCCGCCCGCGAGGCGGGTAGCGTACAGGTCAACGTCCTGGTGAATCCTGACAGCTCCGTCGCGCGGGGAGCCGGAGGCGATCAAGCGCCATTGGTTTAGCAGTTCCGGCGCCGGGAAGGCACGTTGTTCATACCCAGGGCTAAGGCTCGAGCGCTCGGGGAGCAGCCAGATTTGAAGGAAATGCACGGGTTCGCTGGCTGAGCCGTTGAACTCGGAGTGTGTGACACCGGTGCCCGCACTCATGCGCTGCAACTCGCCCGGGCGGATTTGTGCGCCGGTTCCCAAGCTGTCTTTGTGTTCGAGCGTCCCCTCAAGGACCCACGACAGAATCTCCATGTCGCGGTGAGCGTGCTCGCCGAATCCCTTCCCAGGCGCGACCCGGTCTTCGTTGATGACGCGTAAGGGACCGAACCCCATGTGGTCAGGATCGTGATAGTCCCCGAACGAAAACGTATGACGACTCTTGAGCCAACCAAAGTCGGCGAGTCCGCGATCCTCTGAACGGCGAATCACATGCATTGGAGGTGCCCTTCCTAATCGTAATCTTACACGCGGTTCGGCGGATCATCCCGGATCAGCGCATCCCGCCCCATTCGCATTTGAATTGGGTAACTTTTGTCGGCAACTATGAGGCCCGGGCAAACAGGGCATCGAACCTACTAACTCGGTCACCGCACGTCCTCCCCAGCCCCCCTCCGCTCGGTCCCCCTAAATGCACCGAGATCCAATCTGCGCTTCACAACGAAAGGTTGCTTGGTCCGGTTGCTGCAGGCGCCCGTAGCGAGGCCTCCTCAGGCTTGTCCCCAGCGCCGATATCCTTCGCTCGATTGCGGCCGGCGGGATCGAGATTCAAAGCTTTGGCCACACCTGCCCCGTAGGCGGGATCGCACTTCGCGAACAGCCCGATCTGCCTGTACTGGATCACTTCTGGCACGCCCTGCATCGCAGCGGCGATGTTCTCGAAAAGGCGTTGCTTCTGCCCGACATCGAACAGGCGGAACAAGTTGCCGGGCTGCGTATAGTCGTCGTTCACGTCGCGGTGGTTATAGCGGTCCGCGTCGCCATGCAACGGGAAGTCTCCAGAGCTGATCCGAGCGCCTGGTCTCCGCGCCACAGATGACTCACGAGAGAGCTTCAATGCCCTTCCGTTCAATAACGTTAAGGAGCTTCAACGACGGACCACTCGGTCGCTTCTCGCCGATCTCCCACTTCTGAGCAGTCGAGACGCTCGTGTTCAGCATGGCGGCAAACACCCCCTGGCTTACCCGCGTACGCGTCCGCAGCGCGCGAATCTGCTTTGCAGAGAGCTCGCGCACCGCCGGTAGCGCTAACGTGTCAAACTCCCGCATGGTCTGCTTGTCGAGTGCACCGATGCGCGCCAAACCGCGAGCGGTTTCATGCATCTCATCGAGTAGACGACGCTTCTTCATGACAAATCTCCACGATCTCACCCTCAGCGCCCGCCTTATCCAACAGCTTCGCATCCAGCTCAAGCAGCGCGCGAGCGATCGCCTGCAGTGCCGCTAATTCGCGCGCATCGATTGCCGCACGCTCGTTCTTCTCAAAACCGAAAAGGAAGAACCAACGATCTCCAAGGTTGCTGCCGATGATCGTCCTCGCACCGCCACGCTTGCCCCGACCGGCCACTGGCACGCGCTTCTTGTACACGTGCCCACCCAAGTCAGCGTCGACCAAGCCCGAGGCCATTTCCTCGACGGCGGCACACAGCACGTCGTCTGCTAGGCAATAGAAGACTGCGACGCCATGATGCGCCCGCGAGAAAGTCCCGCATTGTCATCGATGACAAGCGCGCAACGTGCAACGCCTGCGGGAGGCGCAGTCAGACGGGCTAACTCGTGGGCAATCTCATTCGGGCGCAATACGAAATCCACGCACCCTGTTTCAATGGCGCTGATGGGCATGCTGGGAAAGCGTGCAGATCCCGGGTACTGCGCAAGTGTGGCGCCGCCACCTTGCTTGAGGGCTTGTATGCCGAGAGCACCGTCGGAGCCTTCGCCCGAGAGGACCACGCCGATCGCGCTACGGCCACGCTCTTTCGCGAGCGAGGTGAACAGAATATCCGCGGGATGATGCAGTCCGCCTGGGTTGGGTGTCACGCAAATGCGCCCACCGGTCATTCTCAACGTGGCATTTGCTGTTATCACGTACACGTGGTCTTGCTCCACTACCGCGCCGTCGTGCGCGTGTATCACCGGAAGAATCGTTCTCTTGCCGAGAGCTGCGAACAGTAATCTCTCGCGGTCCGAATCGAGATGTTGAACGATAATAAAGGCTGCACGGCATTCAGCCGGTAAAGCGGACAGCAGTTCGGAAACGGCCTCAAGGTCGCCTGCAGAGGAGGCCACGGCTACGATAGGAGATGTATCCATTACTGCTCACGCGGCCGCGTGTTCACAACGCAGTCCGTCGCGGCGCTTGACATTGAACCCTCGCGGAGCAAAGCGTGACTGCTGCCGCTCAAGCTGCCTGTGCGGTTGTCTTCGCAGGGCGAATTGCGGTCACTAGTCATCGCGAGCGCAGCGTGGGCCGTCTCGTGATCCGTCTGTGCGCCACAGCGGCGGTCTGCTCGTTCCGCACTCATTCCAACTTGCCGGTGAACCGCTTCGATCTGATTGGCGCCGCATCGTCATGCACGACTGTCTTCCTGAGCGCTATGCGCTTTTCCGACGCAACATTGCGCGCACGTTGGACGCAGTAAGCACCGCCAGGTACGAGCGAACTTTGGCGCCGAGTTCGAGCCTGGAGAATTCTTGCGCAAACAGACTCCGGACCTCCGCCAGCGGTGCACCGGTACGGTCGCACAACGAACTCATCACACGCTCGTGTCTGATAGCTTCTTTGCCGGTTTCAAAAAGTGAGCTCATCAAAACCCCCACCGTGAAATTGACACGCGTGTTAAGACTAAGCCCTGCGGCTGGTCGGCGCCCTGACACACTCACTACCCTTGTACACCAAACGACGCATCTCGACGCTCTTGTCTGGCTGTCGGTGGCATACACTGCTGTTCGCGTAGAGCATCCTCTCTAAGTGGCAGTTTCGCACCTTTAAAAGGCGCGAAACGCCCCAATACTACAGGCCAGAACAGAATAAATTTGCTATTTGACTGGAGAGCGAAATGACGAATCTTGTGTATTATCAACCGTGGTCGCTGATGGATCGCTGGCGCCGCGAGGTCGACGAGCTATTCAGCGGGAGGTCGAACGCCTCACAGCCGGCCGTAACCAATACCACCGCTTGGAGTCCGTCGGTGGATTTACAGGAGGAAAACGACCGGTTCGTCCTGCGTGCTGATGTGCCGGGCGTCGCGGCCAAGGACATCGAAGTCTCGACCGAAGACGGCACGTTGACCGTTCGTGGTGAACGGCCGGCGAGGGAGCGTGTTAGCAGCGACGGCTTCGAACACATTGAACGCGCCGCCGGCACTTTCTTGCGCCGTTTCACCCTGCCGGATTCGGCACAGGCTGAGGCGATCAAGGCACGCTATGCCGATGGCGTGCTCGAGATCGAGATTCCCAAGCAGCCGAGAGTCGAGGCCAAGCGAATTCCGGTAACTGTCAATTGAAGTCCGGCAACCTAGTTTAGCATCGAGATGTTTGGCCGTGGCGGCGACAGAGTACTGTCGTCCGCCAGGGGCCGCTTTCCCGCCAGTTGGGGACAGCCCGAAGAGCTGTCCGATCTCCTCACGGATTTAAGGTACGGTGGCTTAGAAGGAAATGGTCATGCATGGCGATACGGTGACGACGAGTTGGAGGCGCTTGACGGACAAGGTGAAAGGGTTTGTGAGCGACGGTGTGGACGATGCCTTCGCAGGGACGTCCAGGGCCCTTCCCCAGACGACGTGCGCCGCGTCGCGCTTGAACCGTCCGGCCGCTCCGGCCGACGTGCTGCACGCAGGCTTAGTGAGCCTCAGCGGAGGTGCAGCCTCGCCGGCTCACGCGGCAACTGCGACTGCACCTTGCCGCACGGATCGCGACGGAGAGGCAACCCAGCAGGGGGCGCGGCTGGCTACTTGGGAGGACGAAGGCGGCACGACTTCAAGTTAAGTCCAAGCGCGATTGCAAAGGGTATGATGTGCGATCCGAAAGGACCGCAATCGATGTGACTGGAGGCGAGCGACGCGGTCTGGATGGCGGCGTACGGAAAGCGCCAGCGCCGCGAGGTTAAACTGCAACAAACTACCGGCGCGGCGGGACCGCGAGGACACAAGAGACTGAGATGGACTGGAATTCCGCGCAAGCCAACTGGCAGCAGTTCAAGTGCGAGGTGTACGCGAACTGGGGGAGGCTTACCTCCGGTCACCTCGACGTGATTGCGGGCAGGCGCGCGTGTCTTGCGAATAAGATTGAAGAGGCGTACGGCGTCACAGGCGACGAAGCCGAGCGGCAGATCAAGAGCTTCGAAGCGCGCAACCAGCACCCGCGCCCCGCGAGCTTTCGTTGAGCGGTCTGTCGTGACCGCGCATCCGCTGACACAATCCAGCGAGCTGAGCGAAGGCAGCGCACGAGGCGGTATGCTGCCGCGCATACTGATAGTCGATGACGACGTGGATGCCGCCGATGCTCTCGCGTCCTTGCTGCAAGCGGCGGGGTACGGCGATACGCGCGTCGCGCACACCGGCGGGACGGCGCTTGCTCTCGCTGTCGAGTTCGTGCCCACGGTCCTGCTTGTAGACCTCGATCTGCCGGAC
>Ga0209474_10001676_pt1 | contig 21289 bp, 22 predicted proteins | sample GraSoiAngelo_145_FD_185902 | JGI IMG/M metagenome (GOLD analysis project Ga0209474, IMG submission 185902) | Grasslands soil microbial communities from the Angelo Coastal Reserve, California, USA - 14_1009_05_20cm (SPAdes) (version 2) | ecosystem: Environmental > Terrestrial > Soil > Grasslands... | reverse complement strand
TGGCGGTCAGCGAGACCGAGACGATCTGAGCGATGGCGCCGCCGATGTCGCTGCCCGCCTCGAAGTAGACCTTGAGCACGCCGATGCCGCTCATCGACTGCGAGTCGATGCGCTGGATGCCGGCCACCGTCGTCGACATCGCGCGCTCGCTGATGAACACCACGCGCCGTTCCATGTCCTCGGCGGAAAGGCCCGGGTAGTTCCAGACGACGATGACGACGGGGATGTCGATGGCCGGCAGGATGTCCGTCTTCATCCGGCTCGCCGAGAGCACGCCGAAGATGCCGATCAGGGCGCAGAGCACCGCGATGGTGTACGGACGCCTGAGAGCAAGACGGACGATCCACATGAGCTTTTGCTTTCGAGGCCCGAGCAGCCGGGCGAGGTGGCAATCGGATAACGCCAAGACGGCGCGAAGGAAAGGGCGGGAACCGAGCGAAACGTCCGCCCGTACATCCGCATGCGGTCCCAGAACGGCCGGCCGCCAGCTCGTGCCCCCGGCGCCCTCTCAAAGCTCGATGGTACGGCCGATTCCGCGTTCCCGGGCCCGCCGCACCACCAGCGCCGCGGCCGCGGCGTCCTCCGCGGCGACCCCTACGGATTTGTAGACCGTGATCTGCTCCCGGGACGTTCGGCCCATCCGGGCGCCGCAGAGCAGCTCGCCGAGCTCCACCGCGCTGGCCGGCGCGAGGCCGCGCAGCTCGTTGGCTCCCGCCGGCGGGGCCGCGAATGCGGAAGAACGCGATTCCACCGCGACCAGCGCGTCCGCCGTGACGTCCAGCTCCTGCCCCCGCGGGTTGAGGCCGATGGAGTTCAGGTGAGTGCCGGGGCGCACCCACGCCATCCGGATCACCGGGTCCGCGGCATGCGTGGCGGCGCAGATCACGTCCGCCGTCCGGACGGCTTCCTCGATGCTGGCGGGACGGCCGCCGACCTCGGCCGCCAGCTTCGCCGCCTTCGCCGGGTTCCGCCCCGCGACGACGACGCCGCGAAACTTCCGCGTGCTCGCCAGGTAGCGCGCATGCGAGGCGGCCTGCACGCCAGTGCCGACGATCGCGAGGACTTCCGCGTCTTCGCGCGCCAGCAGGCGCGTCGCCAGCGCGGAGGCCGCCGCGGTGCGCTGCGCCGTGATCTCCTCCCCGTCGAGGATCGCCTGCGGCGCGCCCGTGCGCGGATCGAACACGGCCACCAGCGCCCGGTGCGTGGGCATCCCGGCGTTCTGCGGAAAGACGGCCACGAGCTTCGCCGCCAGCACGTCGAGGGAAGGTACATAGCCGACCATCGCTCCCAGCAGGCCGAGGGGAGTGAACGCGGCGATCCGCGGCGGAACCGAGGCGCTCCCGGCCGAGAGATCGGCCAAAGCCGCGGCGACGGCATCGATCAGCGCCGCAGGCTCGAGGAGCGCAGCCACCTCCTCGCGACCGAGAACGATCACGGGACCAGCAGGAGCTTGCCGGTGGTCTTGCGCGAGGCGAGCAGCTCGTGCGCTTTCGCCGCCTCGGCGAGCGGCAGCACTTGCTCGATCTTCACCTTGAGGTCGCCGCGCTCGACCGCCCCGAGCACCGCACCCGCCCGATTGAGAAGCTCGTCGCGGGTGATCACGTAGTGTCCGTGCGTGGGGCGGGTGAGGAACAGCGATCCGCCTGTCGCGAGCAGCTGGGGATCGAAGGGCGGCACCGGCCCGCTCGATTGCCCGAAGAGCACCAGCATTCCCCGCGGGCGCAGGCAGCGCAGCGACTTCTCCCAGGTGTCCTTGCCCACCGAATCGTAGACGACATGCACGCCGGCGCCGCCGGTGATCCGTTTCACCTCCGACTCGAAGTCCTGCGTGCGGTAGTCGATGGCATCGTGCGCGCCGGCCTCCTTCGCCAGCCGTACCTTCTCGCCGCTGCCCGCGGTGCCGATCACGTGAGCGCCGGCGCGGGAAGCGAGTTGGCAGAAGAGCAGCCCGACTCCGCCGGCCGCTGCGTGGATCAAGCACATGTGCCCTGGCCGGAGTGGAAACGTATCGGTGATCAGATAATGCGCCGTCATTCCTTGCAGGATGGCGGCGGCCGCGCTCCTGACATCGAGACCGCGCGGCACCGGGATGAGCCGGGCGGCTGCAATCAGCTGATGGGTCGCATAAGACCCGATCACTCCTGCCCAGGCGACGCGGTCGCCCGCGCGGACCTCGGTGACGCCTTCGCCCAACGCCTCCACCACGCCCGCGCCTTCCTGGCCGGGCGTGAACGGAAGCGGCACTTTGTAGAGACCGGTGCGTTGGTAGATCTCGATGAAGTTCACGCCGGCCGCCTCGACGCGCACCAGTGCCTGTCCCTTGCCTGGAGCCGGCGTGGGCAGCTCGATCAGCTTCATCACTTCGGGACCGCCGGTGGACTCGACGCGGATGGCTCTCATGGCGCCTTCACGCCACGTCGCGCTCGCATCGTCAAGGGGGAGAGCGCGACGGCGGCTACCCGGCGACCTGGCGCTCCAGCCCTGCTTCCCGCAGCCGCGCCCTGACACATGCGCCGAGCCGCGCCATTCCCTCCGCGATGGCAACCGGCGGCCGATTCGAGAAATTGAGCCGGAGCGTTTCCCGGCAGGGATCCGCGGGGTAGAACGGCGCCCCGGGGACGAAGGCGACGCGCTCCCGCATCGCGTCGGCGAAAAGTTCCTCCGCGTCCATGCCGCAGGGCAGCCGCATCCAGACGAAGAGGCCGCCTTCGGGCCGCGTCCACACGGTCCCCTCGGGAAAGCAGCGCTCGATGGACGCCAGCATCGCATCGAGTCGCTCGCCGTACAGGCGCCGCAAGCGGCCCAGGTGCGCGTCGTAGTCGAAGGTCTCGAGCATGCGCGCCACCGCGCGCTGGGTAAGAGATCCGGTGTGGAGATCGGCAGCCTGCTTGGCGATGGTGAGAGCACGGATGATCTGCTCGTCGGCCACGACGTAGCCGAGCCGGAGGCCGGGGGCCAGCGTCTTGGAAAAGTGCCCAGATGGATGACGGGCGCGTCCGGGTCGAGGCCCGCGACCGCCGGCAGGGCCGGTCCCCGATAGCGCAGCTCGCCGTACGGATCGTCCTCGAGCACGGTGACGCCGTACTGCGCCGCAAGCTGGGCGACACGCGCGCGCCGCTCGAGGGACAATGTGGTCCCGCGCGGGTTCTGGAAATTCGGCACCAGGTAGATGAGCCTCACCCTCCCCGCGCGGAGGACGCGCTCGAGCGCACTGACGGACATGCCGTCCTCATCCGTCTCCACCGTCTCGAAGCGGGCTTCGTAGGTCGAGAAGCTCTGCAGCACCGCGAGGTACGACGGCGCCTCGACGACGACCGTGTCGCCCGGATCGATCAACGCCTTGCCGGCCAGGTCGATGCCCTGCTGGGAGCCGGCGGTGATCAGCACCTGCCCGGGCGCCGCAGGAAGGCCCCTGCGTGTCATCCGCTCGGCCACCCAGGCGCGCAGCGGCCCGAACCCCTCCGTCGGCCCGTATTGCAGCGCGGCGGCCGCGTCGTTCGCGAGCACGTCCGCATGAGCCCGCGCCAGCGCGTCGGCGGGAAACGCCTCCGGCGCCGGAAGCCCGCCGGCAAAGGAGAGGACATCCGGCCGCTCGGCGACCTTGAGGATCTCGCGGATTGCCGACGCCTGCACGCACGACATCCGCCTCGCCAGCTCGATCATGAAACCGCTTCCTTGCGGCGCTTCGGCGCTGCCGGCTCTTCCGGAAGAGGGAGTACCGTAGTCTCCTTCACCGTGGCGAGCACGATGGTCGTCGTCGTCCGGATCACGCCCGCGATGCGCCGCAGCGTGCCGGAGATCAGGCCGTCCAGCGTTTCCGTGTTCCGCGAGACCACCTTGAGCACGTACGAGTCCAGGCCGGCGACGCGGTGGCATTCCAGGACCTCCCCGAACGTCAATAGCCCTGGAATTCCAGGCATCCGGTTGAAGCGTTTCCGGACCGTTCGCATCGTATCCGCTGCACCTGGAGGTGACAGATGGAGCGCCGGAAACTGGGCCAGCTCGAGGTCTCCGCGATGGGCCTCGGCTGCATGGGGATGAGCGAGTTCTACTCTGGCCGCGATGACCAGGAGTCGATCGCGACCATCCACCGCGCGATCGAGCTGGGGATCGACTTCCTGGACACCGCGGACATGTACGGCCCCTTCCGCAACGAGGAGCTCGTCGGAAAGGCCATTCGCGACCGCCGCGACAAGGTGGTGATCGCGACCAAGTTCGGAAACGTCCGCGGCGAGGACGGGTCGTTCCTCGGCGTGAGCGGCAAGCCGGAATACGTGCGCAAGGCGTGCGACGCTTCGCTGCGGCGGCTGGGAGTCGACCACATCGACCTCTACTACCAGCACCGCGTCGATGCCGAGGTCCCCATCGAGGACACGGTCGGCGCGATGAGCGAGCTGGTGAAGACCGGGAAGGTGCGCCACCTCGGGCTCTCCGAGGCCGCGCCGCAGACCATCCGGCGCGCGCACAAGGTCCACCGCATCACCGCGCTGCAGACCGAGTTCTCGCTCTGGTCGCGGGACGTCGAGCAGGAGATCCTGCCCACGGTCCGCGAGCTCGGGATCGGATTCGTGGCGTACAGCCCGCTCGGCCGCGGCTTCCTCTCCGGCCGGTTCCGCAAGCCCGAGGACATTCCCGCAGACGACTGGCGCAGGAACAGCCCCCGCTTCCAGGGAGAGAACTTTTACCGCAACCTCGAGCTGGTGAAGCGCATCGAGGAGCTCGCGCGCGAGAAGAAGGCGACCCCGTCCCAGCTTGCGCTCGCCTGGGTGCTCTCGCGCGGCAAGGACGTCGTTCCCATCCCCGGGACCAAGCGCCGCAAGTACCTGGAAGAGAACGCCGCGGCCTTGCAGATCCGCCTCTCGCCCGAAGATCTCCGGCGGATCGACCAGGTGGCGCCACGCGGCGTCGCGGCAGGCGATCGGTACGCGGCGGCGAGCATGAGCACCGTCAATCGCTGAGCGCGGTGGGCCGGGATCTGGTCATCTTCGTCGGGCTTCAAGCAGCGGGGAAGAGCAGCTTCTTTCGCGAGCGCTTCGGCGCTACCCACGCGCACGTGAGCAAGGACCTGATGCCCCGGGCCGCCCGGGACAAGGAGTCGCGGCAGCTCGGGCAGATCGAGCAGGCGCTGCTGATCGGGCGACCGGTGGTCGTGGACAACACCAATCCGCGCGCTGCGGACCGGGCGCCGCTGATCGAGCTCGCTCGCCGCTACGAGGCGCGCGTGGTCGGGTACTTCTTCGAGCCGCGAATCCAGGACTCCATCCGCCGCAACGAGGCGCGCGAGCCTCAGGTCCCGAAGGTGGCGATCTTCACCACCGCGAAGAAGCTGCAGCCGCCCTCGTTCGAGGAAGGATTCGACGAGATCCACGACGTGCGGCTCGCCGAGGGCGGGGTGTTCAGCGTGGTCCAGCGCGCGAAGTGACTGCAGAGCACGTCTTGCGACGGTACAGTCCGAGGACACAGCGATGGTATCGTGCGCGCGACGATGCGCGTGTATACCGGCCTCGACGTGTGGTCCGACTTCGGCGGCCGCTTCCCCTGGAAGAGCCGGCTCATCGACGTGGACCACGGCATCCGGATGGCGGTCGTCGATGAGGGTCCGCGCAACGCGCCGCTGACGTTCCTCCTGCTGCACGGCAATCCCACCTGGGGTTACCTGTACCGGGAGTTCATCCGCCGCCTCTCGCCGCGATACCGCGTGATCGCGCCCGACCACGTCGGGTTCGGCCGCAGCGACAAGCCGCGGGATCCGCGCTGGTACACGCTCGATCGCCACGTCGACAACCTCGGGCGCGTGCTGCGCGAGCTGCAGCCGACCCGCGTGGTTCCGGTGATCCAGGACTGGGGCGGCCCCATCGGCATGGCCTGGGCGACGAAGCATCCGGAGCGGATCGCCGGGGTCGTCGTGCTCAATAGCTGGGCGTTCGTGCGACAGCCGCGCCTGAAGCTGCCCTGGCTGTTCAAGTTCCTGGTGCTCGGCCGCGGCGGCTGGAAGCGCAGCACGCAATCGAATCTCTTCGTCGAGCTGTTCCTGGCGAAGGGCGGCCCGCGCCATCTGACGCAAGCGGAGCTCGACCCCTATCGGGCGCCCTTCCCAACCCCGGACGACCGCGTGGGGATCGCCCGCTTCCCGCAGCTCATTCCGGAGACGAAGGACCCGTTCCACGAGTCTTACGGGAGCATGGCCTGGATCGAGGACCACCTCTCCCGGCTGCGGGAGAAGCCGGCGCTGATCTGCTGGGCGCTCAAGGACCGCGCCTTTCGCAAGCCGCAGCTGGAGCGCTGGCAGCAGCTCTTCGCCCGCGCCGACGGCCCTCACCTCCTGGAGGGCGCCGGTCACTACCTGCAGGAGGACGCTCCGGGCGCGATCCTGGACCAGATGGAGCGCTGGGCCGCCGGGCTGTGAAGCTGGAGGAGCAGGCGCGGATGCTGGCGAACCGCGTGCGGAAGAACTTCCGCAAGCTGCACCCGCGGTTCGAGCGCCAGGGGATCGGCGCTTTCCGGTTGTACGATCGGGACATTCCCGAGATCAGGGCAGTGGTGGACTGGTATGAAGGCCACCTCGTCGTGGCCGAGTACGCGCGGGAGCAGACGCGTGCCGTTCCCTGGTTGGAGACGATCGCGCGCGCTGCCGCCGGGGCGCTCTCGGTACCACCCGAGCGCTTGCACCTTAAAATCCGCAGCTCCGGGGCGAAGTATCCGAGGCTCGCACGCACCGGCAACCGCATCGAGGTGCGCGAGCGGGATCTGAGATTTCTCGTCAACCTCGACGACTACATCGATACCGGGCTGTTCGCCGACCACCGGGAGACGCGCTCCCGGGTGAGGGCCGAAGCGCGCGGAGCGGTGTTCCTCAATCTGTTCGCGTATACCGGCAGCTTCACCTGCGCCGCCGCCGCCGGCGCGGCGGCAGGGACCACGAGCGTGGACGCCTCGCAGACCTATCTCGACTGGGCCCGGGACAATCTCCGGTTGAACCGGCTGTCCGGCGAGCTGGTGCGCTCGGGCGTGGACCAGTTCCTGCGCGACGCGGGAGCGCGCCGCTGGACCCTCTGCGTCCTGGATCCGCCCTCGTCCTCCGACTCGGGCGGCCGCCTCTTCGATGTCCAGCGCGACCACCGCAGGCTGATCGAGCGGGCGCTCTCGGTGCTGTCGCCCGCCGGAGTGCTCTGGTTCTCCACCAACCACCAGCGGTTCGCCCCCGGTCTCGCGGGGCTTCGCTATACCGAGGAGGATACGGTCCCCGAGGACTACCGGAACCGCGCCGCGCACCGCGTCTTCCGGATCACGAAGTGATGCCGCATCGTTCACCTGCGGACACGAGCCGACGGACTCCGGAACGGTCGCAGGACGGCAGCAACGGTTGTGAAACGCGCTTACCGGTTGCCGGGGGGTTTTCCGGCCCTCTCCGCAGTCTGCAAACTGCAGGCGTGCGCAGATCCATCGCACCGTGGGCCGCATTGGCGGGCTCGGTTGCGCTCACCCTGGCGACCGCGGTGTTCATCTTCGTGAACGTAGGAATGCGCGACCGGGGAAGGTTTGCCCGCGCCATCAGCGCGGCGGTCGATCGGATCGAAGCGCGATTGAGCATGTACGAGAGCATGCTCCGCGGGTGCGCCGGGCTCCTCGCTGCCCGCCCCGACCTGACGCCGGAGGAATTCCACGCCTATGCGCGGCGTCTCGAGATCGAACAATGGTACCCGGGCGTGCAAGGAGTCGGGTTCGCGCCGCGCTTCCGGAAGGACGAGACGGCGGCGATCGAGGCGGGGCTGAGAGCGCGAGGATTCCCGGGCTTGCGGGTATGGCCCGATTCCCCGGGAGAGGAGCGCACCGCCATCGTCATGCTGGAGCCGCAGGATCGACGCAACCGCGCCGCGATGGGCTACGACATGTTCACCGAGCCGGTGCGGCGCGAAGCGATGGAGCGCGCGCGTGACGAGGCGAACGCCGCCATCTCCGGCAAGGTCACGCTGATCCAGGAGATCGACCCGCTCCGCCAGGCGGGGTTCCTCATGTACGTGCCGGTGTACCGCGGCGGCGACGTTCCCCCGACTCTCGAAGCGCGCCGCCAATCGCTCATCGGCTGGGCATACTCCCCCTTCCGCGCGGACGACCTGTTCGAGGCCGTCTTCGGCAGCGAGGCCGAACCCCTGCTCGAATTCCGCGTTTACGACGGCCCGGCGGCGGACCCGGGGCGTCTGCTCCACGACCGCGGCTTCACCGCGCCCCCCAGCGAAACCTTGATGACGACCGAGCAGCTGCGCTTCGGCGGGCGTGAATGGACGTTGACGTTCACGGCGCTCCCCGCGTTGCGGAGCGGGTCGCTCTTGCCGGCGCTCGCGGCCCTGCTGATCGGCAGTGGGATCTCGTTCGTGATCTTCGTCCTTTCCGTCCGCGAGTCGGAGGCACGGCGGCGCGCGGAAGAGGCGCTCGCGGGTTTGCAGCACTCGCTCGACGAACAGCGGCGCTACGAGATGCGCCTGCGCGAGGAAGCGCGGGTGAACTCGATCTTGCGCCGGCTCGGTATCTCGCTCGCCGCCGAGCTCGATCCGGACCGGCTGGCGCAGCTGATCACCGACGAAGCCACTGCGCTCACGGGCGCGGAGTACGGCGTGATGTTCGACGCCGCTCCCGAACCGCGCATGCTCGCGACCGCGGGGCGGGGACGGGAGACTTTCTCCAGCCTGCCGGTGCAGAAGCTAGCGCGCATCTGCGGAACCAATGGAACGGTGCGGATCGAATCCGTGCAGCCGGCCGAATTCGACGGAGCTCCCGTGGGCAGCTTGCTCGCGGTGCCCATCACCTCCCGCACCGCCCACCTCTTCGGCGGCTTGGCATTCGTCCACAGCGCTCCCGGACACTTCACGCAGCAGCATGAGCGCCTGCTCGCTGGCATCGCGGCGCAGGCGTCGATCGCCTTGGACAACGCCCGGCTCCTGCGGGACCTGCAGGATGCCGACCGGCGCAAGGACGAATTTCTCGCCGTCCTCGGCCACGAGCTGCGCAATCCGCTGGCGCCGGTGATCACCGCGCTCGAGGTGATGAAGCGGGACCCGAGCTCGGCGGAGCGGCAGTTCGCGATCTTCGAGCGGCAATCGCGGCACATGGTGCGGATCGTAGACGAGCTCCTCGATGTCTCGCGGATCAGCCGGGGGAAGATCGGGCTGCAGAAGGAGCGGCTCCCGGTTCGCGACGCACTGGCGAAGGCAGCGGACTCGGTCTCTCCCATGGCGCGCGCTCGCGACCAGAAGCTAACCGTCTCTTTTCCGCCCCGGCCGCTCGTGATCGACGCCGATCCCGTCCGCCTGGAGCAAATCCTCGGCAACCTCCTCTCCAATGCCATCAAGTACACGCCTGCCGGAGGCGAGGTGGAGCTGTCCGCCAACGAGCGCGACGGCCAGCTCGAGGTGCGCGTGCGCGATACCGGCATCGGCATTCCCGCCGAGGCCCTCCAGAGCCTGTTCCAACCCTTCGTGCAGGTACCCGGGGCCAAGGACTATTCGACGGGCGGCCTCGGGATCGGCCTCGCCCTGGTGCGCGGCTTCGTCGAGCTGCATGGCGGCAGCGTGCGCGCGGAAAGCGCCGGGCCCGGCAAGGGTTCGACTTTCATCGTGCTCCTGCCCGGCGCCTCGGAGGGCGTCACGCAGACGGAAGTCCGCCCGCTCGCCGCGCGCGCAAACCACGGCCGCGTGCTGGTCGTCGACGACAACGTCGACGCCGCGACGACGCTCGCCGAGGCGGTAGGCCTGGACGGGCACGAGGTCCGCGTTGCCCACGATGGCCCTTCGGCGCTGCGCGTCGCGCGGGAATTCTCGCCCGACGTGATCCTGCTCGACATCGGCCTGCCCGCGATGGACGGGTACGAGGTCGTTCGCAGGCTTCGCGAGCTGCCGCAGGCGCGCGGCGCGCTGATCGTCGCCCTCACCGGGTTCGGGCAGCAGAGCGATCGCCAGCGCGCGCTCGCAGCCGGTTTCGACGAGCACCTGGTGAAGCCGGTCGACCTGGACACCGTGACCGCGGTGCTCCGGCGCCGGCTCGGAGCGGCTTGAACGGCCCATGCGCTGAGCGCCTCCTGTCCGCGGCGGCGCAATGCCCGGTGGCGAACGGCCGCGGCAGGCGCTACCTTGCCGGGCGGCATGGCCACCCCTCGCAAGCGTCCCGTCACCAAATCCGGAAAGCCTCGCGCCCGCAAAGGCGTGAGGCTGAAGCCGACGGAGCTGGGCCCGCTGCAGCTGCGGCTCGAAGCAGTCCCGGAGGAGCTGAAGGAGCTGGCCGGGCAGGTCGAGGCGGAGGGGGGATCGGTGCTGGCGGCCTATCGCGAGCCGCTCGGAGGCAACGCGCTTCTCTTCGCCGCCCTGCCGGTCGACAAGGTGGAGCCGACCAGCTACCAGCGCGACGTCTCCGACGCCCACGTGCTGAGGCTCACGCGCGCCATGGACAAGACTCGCCGCTACCTGGACCCGATCATCGCCGTGCGCGAGCCGGAGGGGTTTCGCACCCCGAACGGAGGCCATCGCCTCACGGCCCTGAAGGAGCTGGGCGCGAAGGCGATCCTCGCGCTGGTCGTGCCCGAACGCGAGGTCGCCTACCAGATTCTCGCCCTGAACATCGAGAAGGCGCACAACCTTCGCGAGAAGGCGCTGGAAGTAATGCGCATGTACAGGGATCTGGCCCAGCTGGACGGCGGCCGCAAGGAGAGCGACTTCGCCCTCGAGTTCGAGGAACCCTCCCTGGTCACGCTCGGCTTCGCGTACGAGAAGAAGGGCCGCTTCTCCGGCGGCGCCTACGCGCCGGCCCTGAAGAAGGTGGACCAGTATTTCGAAAAGCCTCTGCGCGATGCCTTGGCCGAGCGGGAAGAGCGTGCGCAAAAGCTGCTCGAGCTGGACGAGGCGGTCGGCGAAGCGGTGGAGAAGCTGAAGGCCCGCGGCCTCACCTCCCCTTACCTGAAAGCGTTCGTGGTGGCCCGGATCAATCCGCTCCGCTTCATCAAGGGAACGCCCCCTCCGTTCGGCGAGCTTCTGGAGACGATGACCAAGCGCGCCCGCGGCATGGATCCGGCGCGGGTGAAGACCGAGGACCTGGCCCGTAGCGGAGGGCCGCCGGAAGAATGAAGTTTCCCTGCCCGGAGGGCGGAGGCGTACATGGGAGTGCAGAGCATCGGAAAAGAGGACTTCCAGCAGACCGTCGAAAAGGGCGACATCCTGTTCATCGACTGGTGGGCCCCCTGGTGCGGCCCCTGTCGGGCGTTTGCCCCGGTGTACGAGAAAGTGGCTGAGGCCAACCCCGACGTGGCCTTTGCGAAGATCAACACCGACGAGGAGCAGGAGCTGGCGGCTGCGTTCAACATCCGGAGCATTCCGACGCTCATGATCTTCCGCGACAAGGTGCTGCTGTTCGCCCAGCCCGGGGCCTTGTCGCAGAACGTGCTCGAGGAGCTGGTGCGGAAGGTGCGCGAGCTCGACATGGATCAGGTGCGCGCGGGGATCGCGAAGCAGCAAGCTTCCCCGCCGGAGCCGGCAGCGTAGCAGGTCTCTCGCCGGCTATCTGCTGCGGACCTTCTTGCGGACCGCAGCGACGATCTCGTCCTCGCTCGGAAACCCGAGCGCGTTCTTCTCCGCCACCGCCTGGCCGTCGACGAGCACGATGAATGAACCGGTGGCGCCGACCTCCAGGTCGGCCTGCAACCCGAGCTCCTTCTCCAGCGCAGCCGCCGCCCGGACGGCTCGAGGCTTGTAACCTCAGGAATTGCAGTACTGAATCTTGATCATGCCAAGAAGATAACGCGGCGCCTTCCACCCGCCAGCTTTCGAATCGTGCGGGGTCGTCTCGCATCCTACGTCGGCGCCGGACGTCCCTGGCGTAAAGGGTGCGGGGTGAAGACGATGATCACGGTTCTCAAGGCCAACGAGCGTTTCCACACCCGGACCGACTGGCTCGATTCCTGGCATACCTTCTCGTTCGCAGACCATTACGACCCGGATCGCCTCGGTTTCCGCGCTCTGCGCGTGATCAACGACGACACCGTCGAGGGAGGGCAGGGCTTCGGGTCCCATCGGCATCGCGACATGGAGATCATCACCTACGGGCTGGACGGCGGTCTCTCTCACCGGGATTCCTCCGGGGGTGGCGGCGTGATCCGGCCGGGAGACGTGCAGCGCATGAGCGCGGGCAGCGGAGTGGTGCACAGCGAATTCAATGCCTCCGAAACCGAGCCAGTGCATTTCCTGCAGATCTGGATCGTTCCCGAGCGACGCGGCCTGAAGCCGGGATACGAGCAAAAGAGCTTCCCGGTGGAGGAGCGCAGCGGCAAGTTGCGACTGCTCGCCTCTCGTGACGGCCGCGACGGATCGGTCGCCATCAACCAGGACGCCCGCGTGTACGGGGCATTGCTCGGCAAGGGTGAGCGGGTCTCGTTCGAGCCAGCGTCGGGGCGGCAGGCGTGGGTGCACCTCGCGCGGGGTGCGATCGAGCTGAACGGAGAGAAGCTGTCCGCGGGCGACGGCGCCTCCGTGAGCGGGGAGCGCGTCCTCAGCTTGCAGGGCGTCGAGCCAGCCGAAGTGCTGCTGTTCGATCTGGCATAGCCTCGAAAGGCGTGCGTGCGCAGCTTATCGGGGTGACCGGTGCCCTGCTCGCTATCCTGCTCGCCGTCGCTCCTCGTGCGAGGGAGGGGGATGCGCAGGCGTTCACCTCGCTGATCGACGCGAAATCCGAGGTGACGATCGCAGACGGGCACTACGCGCAATGGGTCGAGGGTGGCCTGCTACACATCGAATCGCGCAACGATTTCCCTGACGGGCGCGCGACCGTCGAGCGCGCCGTGCTCCGGCTCGAACCGGAGATGCAGCAGCAGAGCTGGGACTGGACCGAGCGCAAGAACGGCGCCCTCGTCCGGCGGTACGAGGTCGATTTCCGCTCGAAGCGGGCGGTGACCACGCGGGTCGATCAGCACAAGCGCTGGAAGGAGGACCTCGACATCGAGCCGGGCAAGACGTTCGCCGGCATCGCGTTGGTCGCCGTGATCAAGTCGCTCCGCGCCGAGCTCGCGCCCGGACAGAAGACCGATCTGAAGGCGGTTGCGTTCACGCCCCGTCCCCGCCTCGCGCCAATCAACGTCATTCGCGAGCGGCCCGAGAGCGTGCACATGGCGGGGCGGACGATCGCCGCAGACCGGTACACCATCCACCCGGACATTCCCGCGATCGCCAAGCTCTTCGTCAGCGCCCCCGACCAGCATGTCTGGCTCTACGCCGAAGGACCCGCGGCGTTCCTGCGATACGAGGGTCCCCTGGTCGAGCCGAACGACCCGATCGTTCGCGTCGACACGATCCCTTCGCGCGTCGCGAATGCCGGGCGAGCACCCGCGCGGCGGCGGTAGCCGCGCCTCGCGACTACAAGTCGAGCATCCGCCACAGATACCAGCTCGCGACGGTGCGATACGGCCGCCAGCGCTGGCCATGGGCGAGCAGCTCTTTCGGAGAAGGGAGCTCCGCTGCGCCGCGCACGCGGGCGAATCCCTTGCGGACACCGTAGTCGGTCGCGGGCAGCACGTCCGGTCGCCCGAGCCGGAAGATGAGCAGCATCTCCACCGTCCAGGGCCCGATCCCGCGCACCGCGGTGAGCCGCTCGACGATCTCGGCGTCCGAGAGCTTCTCCAGCTCGCGGGCCGAGGCGGGGACCGTGCCATCGAGCGTCTTCGCCGCCAGGTCCTTCAGGGCCGCCGTTTTCGACCGCGAGAGTCCCGCGCCGCGCAGCTTCTCCTCCTCGATACCAGCGACGTCCTGCGGCCGCGGAAAGCGGCGCGGCCGGAAGAGCGCGATCACGCGCGCGAGGATGGTGGCTGCCGCCCTCCCAGTCAGCTGCTGATAGACGATCGATTCCAGCAGCGCCTCGAACGGGCTCTGCAACTCCGCCGGCCGGAGGCGGAAGGGGCCGACCCTGTCGATGAGCTTCGCCAGGCGGCGATCGCGGCGCCGCAGATGCTCGACGGCGGCCACCGGATCGAACGGCAGACCATGGTCGACCGCTAGAGTGACCCCTTCGAGCGCCAACAGCCGCTGTTTCGCGATCACGCCGCCCGGAGCCGAAAATCCTCCTGGGGCGCCGCCGGCGGCGAGCACGCGGTGGCAAGGGATTGCGACCAGGAACGGATTTCGCCCAAGCGCCTGACCCACGGCCCTCGACGCGCCGGGTTTTCCCAGCAGTGCGGCGATCTCCCCATAGGTGGCAGTCCGGCCCGGGGGCAGGTCGCGCACTTTCTCGTAGACGGCGCGCTGGAAAGGGGCGAGCACCGAGAGATCGAGCGGGAGGGCGGCGAGGTCCTGCGCCTCGCCGGAGAGGTGACGTTCGAGGAGCCGCGCCGCTTCCCGCACGAAAAGCGGTACTTCCGCCCCGTCCTGCTTCGCAAGCTCCGCCCGCAGAGCGCGCGGCGGCAACTCCGGCATCTCGATGGCCGTCAGCCCGCGCTCATTCCAGCGCAACCGCAGCGGTCCGGCGCGGGTCTCGAACAACATTCCCGCAGTCTATCGGGTCGCCGAGAAGATCGCTGAGGTCCAGCGCATCGCGGAGGGCGTGGCCGAAGGTATCGTTGTTGAAGTAGACGTACGCGTCGCCCTGCCAGCGGAGCAAGTCGCGCGCGAACGGTCGCAGCGCCCGCTTTCCATATCGGCCGCGGTACTTCCCGGTGGCGCCATGGAACCTGAGGTACCGGAAGCCGCCGGTGACTCTCGGTGGCTTCACCGCGACCAGATCGTGCTCGCAGAACGCCGCTCCATGCGAGTCGAGCACCTCGCAGACTTCATTCACGTACCAGCTCGCGCTGCGGAACTCGAGCGCATGGCGTAAACCTCGTCGCGGCAGCTTCTCGAGGAACTGCGCGAGCCGCTCGGGCTCCGCCTTGTTCATCTGCGGCGGAAGCTGCCAGAGGACCACCGACAGCTTCTTTCCCAGCCGCAGGACGAGGTCGAAATACCGGTCGATGCCCGGTCCGGGGTCCTTGAGGCGCTTCATGTGCGTGAGATAGCGGCTGCCTTTCGCCGCGAAACGAAAACCCGTCGGCGTGCCCTCGCGCCATCGGTCCACCGCCGCCGCCGTGGGCAGGCGGTAGAAGGTGGCGTTCAGCTCGACGGTACGGAAGATCCGGGCGTAGTGCTCGAGCCATCGCCTGGCCGGCAGCACCTTCGGATAGAAGACGTGGCGCCAGTGAGCATAGACGTACCCGCTGGTCCCGAGATGGATCACGGTCTCAACGTGTGTACCTTCCGAACATGGCGCACCCGGCGCTCGAAACCGCCGCTCCGCTCGTTCCCGAGAGGCCGACGCTGGAAAAGCTCCGCGCCGCCGCCGCAGGATGTACGGCCTGCCCCCTGTACAAGACGGGAACGCAGACGGTTTTCGGCGAAGGGACTTCTACGGCGCGCGCGATCTTCATCGGAGAGCAGCCCGGGGACAGCGAGGACAAGCTCGGCCGCCCCTTCGTCGGCCCGGCTGGCAAGCTGCTCGACCGCGCCCTGGAGCAAGCGGGCATCGATCGCGAGCTCGTCTACGTCACCAATGTCGTGAAGCACTTCAAGTGGACCCCTCGCGGGAAGCGCCGGCTGCACGAGAAGCCGAACGCGCGCGAGATCGCCGCCTGCCGCCCCTGGCTCGAGGCGGAGCTGACCATGGTGAAACCCGAGTTGCTCGTCTGCCTCGGCGCCACCGCCGCGCAGGCTCTGCTCGGCAGGAGCTTCCGGGTGATGCAGATGCGCGGCGAGATCCTCAAGCACGAGTTGGCCCAAGCGATCATGGCCACCGTGCATCCGTCGTCGATCCTGCGCGCTCCGGACGAAGAGTCCCGCCACCGGGAGATGGATCTCTTCGTGCGCGACCTGCGGAAGGTGGCGCCGCTGCTGCAACACTGACTGTATCTACGTCTTCGCCGCCTTCTCCGCCGCGACGCGCGCTGCCCTCGTCTGCGAGATCCCCTGCGCCCGTTGGATGCTGGGCAGACATCCGCACGACCTACGCTGGCCTGAAGTGCTCGAATGCGACCGACACCCCGGGGGACCAGGCGGCAAAATGGGGGCGGCCGAGCGCCGGCACGCCTGCGGCGGTGGAAAGATCCTCGTTCACCTCCGCTACGGTGGCATCGAACAGCAGCCAAGGCTCGTGGCGCACCACTCCGCACCAGAGGGCGGGCCCTGCGGCGCGCGAGTAGAGGCGATAGCGTTCGACCAGGAATTCTTCGAGCGATCCGGGCGCCGCGCGCCCCCGTTCCGCGCCGGTGGAGAAGCGCACTTCGAACCGGCCGCGCCTGAGGAGCCGCTCGCTGCGGTACCAGCCCTCGCCGCGCTCCATCCGCGCCGGAAAGTATGGCAGCCGCACCGAGAGGCGCGCGATGGCGACGGCTAGCGGGTTCGCCGCGTCGAGGCTGAAGAACCAGATCCCGGGACCGTGCCGCGGATGCGTCACGTAGGTGCGGAAGTTGAGCTCGTGAAAATCCGGCAGAGGCGGCAGCCCCCGAAACCTCCCCTTGCGCAGCGTGAACGGCGTGATCGAGACCCACGCGCTTCCCTCGAACTCGTCGATCGAGAGGCGCGGATGCACGAGCCCCGCCAGCTCCGCCGCCGGCACGCGCCAGTGGAGGAAAAGGAGATCGCGCCAGTCCTGGTAGCCGATGATCAACGGTCGTGCGCGCGGCGCCACGCCTTGCGGGTGCTGGCCCCGAGCTCCTTCGGGTATACCGGCTTCACCAGGGCCTCCCGGCCGTCATAGGCGACGCTGACGTCCAGACCTTCCATCTCGAGCCCCATCTTGGTCACGTCCGCCAGGTCGCGGTCATCTTCGACCAGAAGCACCCGCAATTTCTCGGCTGAATCCGGCATCCGCGGGACCATCACTCCCGGTGGCACCGCGGCGAAGCACGCCGGCGCAGACCTGTTCAGTCACCGACGCGCAATGCGTCACAATCAATGCACTTCTGTGGGTCTATGTAGTCAACTCAACGACACCGAGAACCAAGTCCTGGAATTGTTGAAGACCTGACGTCCTATCGTGCATTTTGCGTTCTGGCGCGCGCCGCCCTTGTCTGAAGTCCTCCCCGTCGGGCTACAAAGGATTCGCTCATGGGAACCGACCTCCAGCTGGGGCGAACGCAGAGCAGTGGACTGGTGGACGTTCTCGATCGCGTGCTCGACAAAGGTCTTGTGATCGCTGGCGACATCAAGGTGTCGCTCGCTGAGGTCGAGCTGCTCACGATCCGGATCCGGCTGATCATTTGCTCGATCGACAAGGCGCAACAGATCGGCCTTGACTGGTGGCGTTACGACCACCACCTGGCTCCCGGCCACAAGCAGGGCGAATTGGAGAAGGATGCGCTTCGCGAGCAGATCCGCTTGCTCGAGCGCAAGGTGGAATCGCTCACACGCAGGACACCCGCGGCCAGACGAAGGACCGGGGCACGCACCGACCGAACGTAGCTCGAAGGAGTCAGCCAATGCCGGTCGAAAGAGCTTCAGGCGGCACCAGTCTCATCGACGTTCTGGACCGCGTGCTCGACAAGGGAATCGTGATCGACGCGTGGGTTCGCGTCTCCCTGGTCGGCATCGACCTGATCACGGTCGAGGCACGGGTGGTGGTGGCATCGATCGAGACCTATCTGAAGTATTCCGAGGCCGTCGGCCAGTCGCCCACGGCGGCGCAGAAGTGGATCGAGACCAAGACGCACGAGGCGTTGCTGGCGGAAAACGCCTCGCTCAAGGCGCAGCTCGCATCGGTCGGCGCTACGACCGAGCGGCGGCGGAGGCGGGCAGAGTAGCCGATGGCGGCAGCGGTCCCGACCCAGGCCCGCTCCGGGGCGGAGGCGCCGCGGGACGCAGCGGCGCGCCTCGCGCTCGTCGAGCTTCTCCTCTTCAGCGACGATGCAGAGGAGTGCGCGCGCGCCACGGTCGACTGGCTGGCCGAGCGCGGCGGCGCGCGCAAGTCGATCTGCGCGCTGATCGACACGGAGTCCGGAACGCTGAAGCACGTCGCGGCGGCGGGCGTCTCCGAGGGACAGATCGAATCGCTCCATCTCGCCTTCGAGGCGCCGGACCACCCGCTGGTGTTCGCGCTCGCGGGCCGGGAACCGGTGAGTCTGGGCAAGCGGCGCGCCCCCGATTCCTGGCGCTGCGACTTCCTCGCCTTTCCGCTCCCCCTCTCCGAGGCCCGGGAGGCGCGGCAAGGGCTGCTGCTCGTGAGCCCGGCGCGCTGCGAGCCGGAAGCCCGGTGGGCGGCGGAGATGCTCGGACAGAAGATCGCGCGCCTCCGCGCCGCGGCCGCGACCGCCGAGTCCGCGCACAAGGTGCAGCGGGAGCGCGAGCTGCTGCTGAACATCGTCAATGCTTCGCCGGACCCCATCCTGCTCACCGATCCGGAAGGCAGGATGATCATCTCCAACGCCCGCGCCGACGCCCTCTTCTCCAGCAAGGAAGGGGAGAGCGAGGGTCGCCACCGCGCGGTCACCCTGAACAACATGATGTTCTCGGCGGCGCTCTCCCAGCAGGCGATCGACGAGTCGGGCGCGGTGCGCCGCGAGCTGCTGCTGGTCTCGCCCTCGGAAGGGTCCGATCTCCTCTTCGAGCTGCTCTCCTCGGTGGTGCAACACCCCCGCGAGGGCACCTGCGTGGTGTCGATCCTGCGCAACGTCACCGATCTGCGCGCCGCCACCGAACAGATCGAGGAGAACTATCGCCGCTTGAGGCTGGCGGAAGCCGACGTGCGCGCCGAGCGCGACCGGCTCGACCTGATCATCGACTCGGCTGCGGACCCGATCCTGGTGACGGATTCCTCCGGCAAGATCCTCCTGATGAATTCGCCTGCCGAGCGGCTGTTCACGGCGCCCGACCTGGACGAGAGAGCGGAAGCGGAGCGAGCGGTCCGCAGCAACGACGCGCACTTCTCCTCGTTCATCTCCAACCTGTTCCTCACCGGTTCCGGCCTGCGCTGGCGCGGCGAGATCCCGCTCACCGATCCTGCGACGCTGCAGCCGCTGCCCGTGGAAGCCGTGGCCGGCAAGGTGATGAGCGAGCACGGCGAGGTCACGGCCGTGGTCACCATCCTTCACGATCGTACCGAGGCGATCGAGAAGGCCCGCCTCTACGAGCAACTGAAGGCGGCCAGCGAGCAGCTGGAAGAGAAGGTGCGCGAGGCGACCGCGGAGCTGGTCCGGCGCAACGAGCTCTTGCAGCGGCAGCATCTCGAGCTGGAGCAGGCCTCGCAGCTCAAGAGCCAGTTCCTCGCCAACATGTCCCACGAGTTCCGGACGCCGTTGAACGCCATCCTCGGCTACACCAGCATGCTCCTGCAGGGCGTCTCCGGCGATCTGGCCGCGCCCCAGAAGAACAAGATGCTCCGCGTCGACTCGAACGCGCGGCACTTGCTGTCGATCATCAACGACATCCTGGACATCAGCCGGATCGAGGCCGGCAAGATGCCGCTGCACCTCGAGGAGTTCGAGATGCCGGCCCTCGTCGCCGAGCTGCTCGCGGAAGTGGAGCCGCTGATCCAGAAGGCGCGGCTGCAGACGTTGACCGACCTGCCGCTGGGCACCGCGCTGGTCGTTTCCGACCGGCAGAAGGTGAAGCAGATCGTCCTCAACCTGCTCACAAACGCCATCAAGTTCACGCCCCACGGGCAAGTGAAGGTGATGGTGCGAGAAGACGAGCGGCTGGGCGAGGTCCGCATCGCCGTCGAGGACACGGGGATCGGGATCGCGCCGCAGGATCAGGACAAGGTGTTCGAGGATTTCCGCCAGGCGGACAACTCCGTCACCCGCGAGTACGGAGGCGCCGGCCTCGGGCTTGCCATCTGCCGCCGCCTCGCCAAGATGCTGGATGGCCGCATCGAGCTGCAGTCGCGGGTCGGGAGAGGCTCCACCTTCACTGTCGTCATTCCGCGCAAGGGGAAGGGCCGATGAGCACCATTGCGCCGTCGACCCGCAAGCCCATCGTCCTGGTGGTCGACGACTTCGCCGACAACCGGGAGATGTACTCCGAGTACCTGAGCTTCGCAGGTTATGACGTGATCGAGGCCCGCAACGGCCTCGAGGCGATCGACGCGGCCCAGAAGCGGTTGCCGGACATCATCATCATGGATCTGTCGCTGCCGGTGATGGACGGCTGGGAAGCCACCCGGCGGCTGAAGGCGGACGAGCGCACCCGGCGGATCCCGGTAGTGGCGTTGACCGGACACGCCCTGGCAGGGCATTCCAAGGGCGCGCAGGAAGCGGGATGCGATTCGTTCCTCGCCAAGCCCTGCCTGCCGGACCAACTGGTGGCGGAGATCCGCAGGATGCTCGAGAGCGGCAAGGCCGCCGTGACGACGACGAAGGGAGCAAGGTAGGCATGCCCGGAATCGAGAAGCTCAAGGGAGTTGCTCGCAAGTCGCGGAAAGGGGCGCCGTCGGCGAGGAAGAGTGCCAGGCCCGCGAGCGCGGCCGCGAAGGAACCCTCCCGTCGCGAAGGGGAAAATGGCAACGGCAACTTGCGTCAGCAGTCCGACGCGCGCGGCAAGTACGTCTACTGCATCATCCAGGCGAGCGAGCCGCTCCGGTTCGGACCTCTGGGCATCGGCATCGAGCCGGCCGAGGTGCACACGGTGAACTACCGCGACATCGCCGCGGTGGTGAGCGACACGCCCATGGAGGTCCACGACCCCACGCGCGAGAACGTCCTCGCCCACGAGCGCGTCAACGAGACGGTGATGCGCAAGCACACGGTGATCCCGATGAGCTTCGGCACCGTGTTCAAGACGCGCGATGACATCGTCGAGCTCCTCCGATCGGCCTATGACGCTTTCCACGACGTTCTCGACAAGATGCAGGACAAGCTCGAGTTCGGCCTCAAGGTCCTCTGGGACCGCGAGGTGATGGTGCGCGAGATCGAGAACCAGGACGAGGACGTGCGGCGTCTCAAGCAGGAGATCTCCGCGCAGAAGGGCTCGACCTACTTCGCCCGCATGCAGTACGGGCGCCTGGTGGACGCGGCGCTGCAGGCGCACTCGGAGAAGTACCTGGCGGAGATCTTCGAGACGCTGCGCGACGTCGCCGTCGCCTCGCGGGCGAACAAGCCCATCGGCGACAAGATGATCATGAACGCCGCCTTCCTGGTCTCGCGCGACAAGGAGCAGGCGTTCGATCAGCGGGTGAAGGAGATCGGGGCCCGCTTCGACAAGCTGACCTTCAAGTACACGGGGCCGTGGCCGCCGTACAACTTCGTCAACATCCGCCTGAAGCTGGAGCGAGCCAAGGAGAAGTGACCGGTTTGCTGATCGTC
>Ga0209474_10001673_pt1 | contig 21311 bp, 18 predicted proteins | sample GraSoiAngelo_145_FD_185902 | JGI IMG/M metagenome (GOLD analysis project Ga0209474, IMG submission 185902) | Grasslands soil microbial communities from the Angelo Coastal Reserve, California, USA - 14_1009_05_20cm (SPAdes) (version 2) | ecosystem: Environmental > Terrestrial > Soil > Grasslands... | reverse complement strand
TAGCCATCGTGGTGGGCGATGCGGATGGCGGAAACCGTGCCGGACGCGCCGGCTACCCCGCCGGCCCTGTTGCTACAGGTGAACGGGCCGAGGTCCTCGGCGGACGCCTGGATGGCGCCGCTCAGCATCAGAGCGCCTGCCGCGGCGGCCAGGGTCGCAAACGCGGCGAGTTTCAGTCGACGTTGCGGGCGAGCAATCGAGAACATTACGGTTTCCTCCTATGAGTCCGTTGAATAGGGCGGCTCTTTAGCCGTCTAACCCTTAGACGCCGCCAGCGGCCGGCGCGGGTGAGGAGGGGTTCTTAGGTTGCGTTAGGTACCAACGCGACTTGGATGCCGATCGACGCGGAAGGCCAGCCATTGGAGAAGCGCGGCGGCGATGAACAACGCGAAGACGAACAACTCGGACCAATGAGGCGGCTCCACATGATTGCCCAAGAGGCCCCACGCTCGGCCGATCTCGAACGCGGCCAGTGAGTCGAGCAGCAAGCTCAGCCCTACCACGCGAGTCGCCCGCGATGTCGAAATTTCCTTTAATTTTCCGAACTTGACGAGAAGCCTGCCGGTGACGAGCGCATAAAGACCAAAGACCAGTCCGGCCAAAGCGATCCCATACAGAATCCATGTGAGGGCAGCCGGCGGAGCCGGCAGGTCGCCCATGTCACAACCGAAGCCGCCAGCGACCGGACCGCAGTGGATCGCGAGGTGTGTCATGGATGGAAGAAAATATATCCACCCGCTGCCGGCCGATGCGATATCAGGGGGAGACGTGCTCAGATCGCCGGTGGCGGCGGAGCGAGTGGCTTCTGTGTGAAATCGAAGCAGTCGGACATGTCGTCGGCCGCCCTGTCGCGTGCGTTGAGGGGCTTGAGACCGAACGTCGACTCGCAGAACCTGACCAGGCTGACGTGCGAATGTTGGACGTGTGAGACATGCCCCGCTTTGGCATAAGGGCTCAGGACCAGGCACGCGACCCGCGATCCATACCGGAATTGCGTGCCGTCGGTCCATTTCTCGACCAGCGGTGGCTTGACATGGTCGAACCAGCCGCCCCAGTCGTCCCAGCTGATGAAGATGACCGTGTTGCGCCACAGGCCGCCCTTGACGACGGCATCCACCTGGTCGGCAGTCCATTTCTGGCCGGCCTTGACCGGTTCGACCGGATGTTCGCTCAGCCCCTTGGGCCCGTAGACCCAGGAGACCGCCGGCAGTTTGCCGGCCGCGGCATCCTTCGCAAAGCGGTCCGCGCTCACATTATTTTTGCTGCCTTTGAGGGCCGTAATGTAACCGTGGGCATAGCCGCCGTAGTTGCGCCAGGTGAGGCCAGCCTTCGCCAGCGCCGCGGGAAGCGAGGGGATGTCGAACGGCGGCTGGTCTTTGATCGGGTCGCGATAGTGGGGGTTGTCGATGATCGGCGAGGCGGCGGCGATCAGCATCAGGTGGTTGGGCGTTGAAGGCCCCGCCACTTCGGTGAAGTACCGATCGCACAAGGTGTATTGCCGGGCATAGCGCCAGTAGTTCGGGAGGTTGGCCTGGTCGTACTGCTCCTTCGCCGCGCCACTCGCGCGTTTGAGCCAGGCCGCGTGCTCGTGGGGATGGTCGGTTGACGGCGGATCGGAGGCCGCCGCCAGGTTCCCGTCACCATCGACGCCGGGGAATCGGCCGAAATAGTTGTCGAAGGTGTGGTTCTCCTTGACGATGATGACGACGTGCTGGATCGGGCCCGATGGTCTCCTCATCCCGGCGCCAGTTTAGGGCTGGTGGGCCGGGAAAAACGTTTCGATCGCTTCAACCGTTCGCGGAATGCGTCCGGGTTGAAACACCCCGTGACGAGGCCGCGTCACGTATCGTTGAACTGTGCAAAGCCAGCCGCAACCGGCCGCCGCCGTGGTCGAGGGGCCGCTGATTGAAGCTGAGCTCAAGCAGCTGGACGCCTACTGGCGGGCGGCCAACTACCTGTCGGTCGGTCAGATCTATCTGCTCGCGAACCCGTTGCTGCGCGAGCCATTGCAGGTCAAGCACATCAAGCCGCGCCTGCTCGGCCACTGGGGGACCACCCCCGGTCTGAACTTTCTGTATGCGCATCTGAACCGCCTCATCAAAGCCCGCGATCTCGACGCCATCTTCATCTGTGGCCCGGGCCATGGCGGGCCGGCGATGGTCGCCAACGCGTATCTCGAAGGGACCTACACCGAGACTTATCCCGACGTCACGCCGGACCTGATCGGATTGCAAAAGCTGTTTCGGCAGTTTTCGTTTCCAGGCGGCATCCCGAGCCACGACGCACCCGAGACGCCGGGGTCGATCCACGAAGGTGGTGAGCTGGGCTATGCCCTGACGCACGCCTACGGCGCCGCCTTCGATAACCCGAGCCTGAAGGTCTTCTGTGTGGTGGGCGACGGCGAGGCGGAGACCGGTCCCCTCGCCGCCAGCTGGCATTCGAACAAATTCCTCAACCCGCAGACGGACGGCGCGGTGTTACCGATCCTGCACCTCAATGGCTACAAAATCGCGAATCCAACCATTCTGGCGCGGATCCCGGAAGCCGAGCTCCGCCAACTGCTGGAAGGCTACGGCTATACCCCCTACATCATCGCCGGCGACGATCCGATGGACATGCACCAGCGGATGGCCGCGCTGCTCGACCTGGTGCTCGATGAGATCGAGGAGATCCAGGGAAAGGCGCGCAAGCATGGGAATCCGGTGCGTCCGCGCTGGCCGATGATCGTGCTGCGCACGCCGAAGGGTTGGACCGGACCGAAGGAGGTCGACGGATTGCCGGTTGAGGGCACCTGGCGATCGCACCAGGTGCCGGTTGATAACCCGAGCAAGCCGGAGCATCTGCGGGTGCTGGATCAGTGGCTGCGCAGCTACCGTCCGGAGGAGTTATTCGACGCCGATGGCGCGCTGGTCCACGAACTGGCAGGGCTTGCGCCCAAAGGGCAGCGCCGGATGAGCGCGAATCCGCATGCCAATGGCGGCGAGCTGTTGCAGGAGCTGCGGCTGCCCGACTTCCGCACGTATGCGGTCAAAGTCGAAAAGCCCGGGACCACGTTCGATGAGGCGACCAAGGTGCTCGGGGCGTTCCTCCGCGACGTCATCCGCCACAACCCGCACAACTTCCGGCTGATGGGCCCGGATGAAACCGCATCGAACCGGCTCAGCGCCGTGTTCGATGTCACCAATCGCGATTGGCTCGCCGAGGTCTTGCCGACTGACGATCATCTCGCGCCGGATGGCCGCGTGATGGAGGTTCTGAGCGAGCACCTCTGCCAGGGCTGGCTGGAGGGCTACCTGCTCACCGGGCGACATGGCCTGTTCAACTGCTACGAGGCTTTCATTCACATCGTCGACGCGATGTTCAACCAGCACGCGAAGTGGCTGGAGGTGACGAACCGGCTTTCCTGGCGGCGGCCAATCGCCTCGTTCAACTACCTGCTCACCTCACACGTCTGGCGGCAGGACCACAACGGTTTCACCCACCAGGACCCCGGCTTTATCGACCTCGTGATGAACAAGAAAGCCGAGGTCGTCCGCGTCTACCTGGCCCCCGACACGAACTGCCTGCTTTCGATCGCCGATCACTGTCTGCGCAGCCGCCAGTACGTCAATGTCATCGTGGCGGGCAAGCAGCGGTCGCTCAACTACCTGTCGATGGACGATGCGATCGTGCACTGCACGCGCGGCATCGGGATCTGGGATTGGGCCAGCAACGATACCGGAGAACCGGACGTCGTGATGGCCTGCGCGGGCGATATCCCGACGCTCGAGACGCTGGCGGCCACCGACCTCATCCGGAAGCACCTGCCGGAGCTCAAGGTGCGAGTGGTCAATGTCGTCGACCTGATGAAGCTCCAGCCCGAGAGCGAGCATCCACACGGCCTTTCTGATGCCGAGTTCGATGCGCTCTTTACCACCAGCCGGCCGGTGATCTTTGCCTACCACGGCTATCCGTGGCTGATTCACCGTCTCTGCTACCGGCGTCGCAATCACACCAACCTGCATGTGCGCGGATACAAGGAAGAAGGCACGACCACCACGCCGTTCGACATGGTGATGCTCAACGACCTCGACCGCTTCCACCTGGTGATCGACGTGATCGATCGGGTACCGGGGCTGGGGTCGCGCGCCGGACATATTCGGCAGCGGATGGTGGACGAGCGCCTCCGGCACCGGCAATACACCCGAGACCACGGCGAAGACGATCGGGACGTGCGCGACTGGACCTGGCCGTACTAGTTGCGCGTTCTCGTCCTGAACGCCGGCTCCAGCTCGCTCAAAGGCAGCATCGTCGATTCCGTCGATCTGCGGACCACCGCCAGGGATGAGGTCTCGCTAGGCGCCGACGCCACCCGACGCCATGGTCTCGAGCGAACGGTGCGAGGCTTGCTTCGAAAGCTCCAGGTTGGTGGCGGCCAGGAGATTGATGCGATCGGGCATCGGGTGGTGCATGGCGGGACCCGGTATCGCTCGGCCACGCGCATCGACGACCGGGTGCTCGAGGGAATCGAGTCGCTGGCCGAGTTCGCACCCCTCCACAACCGCGTCGCCTTGCTGGCGATGCATGCCGCCGGGAAACTGTTGCCCAACATCCCGCAGGTTGCAGCCTTCGATACCGCCTTTCACGCCGGCCTCGCCCCCGACCAGTTTCTTTATCCAGTGCCCTGGCGCTGGTATCGGGAGTACGGCATTCGGCGGTTCGGCTTCCACGGGCTGTCGGTCGAGTGGTCGACGGACCGCGCCGGCGAGCTGCTCGGCCGGCCCAAAGCCGAGGTCGCGCTCGTCGTGGCGCACCTGGGGAGTGGCTGCTCTGTGACCGCGGTCCTGGACGGTCGGTCGGTCGCCACCTCGATGGGGTTGACGCCGATGGAGGGGCTGATGATGGGTACCCGATCGGGGTCGATCGACCCGGGCATCCTTCTATATATGTTGCGAACGCGGCGGGCGGGCTGGCGCGAGCTCGAAGAGGCGCTCGACCACCACTCCGGGCTTACCGGTGTCTATGGCCGGGCTGCCGGCATGCGTGAGATCGAAGCCGCAGCCCGGACGGGAAACAAACGGGCCAAGCTCGCGATCGACATGTTCACGGGCCGAACTGCGGCCGCGATCGCGGCGGCGGCCACGACGCTACCGCGCCTGGACGCCCTCGTCTTCACCGGTGGGATCGGCGAGCACTCGACCTTGATCAGGGAGGCTGTCGTCAGGCGGCTGGCGCCCCTGGGATTGTCGGGGGAGGGAGGCTCAAGAACGCTGGTGGTCGAGGCTCGAGAGGACGCCGTCATCGCCCGTCAGACTGCGGCGCTCCTGCGATCAGGACGCGGGCGTGCCTAAGCCTCCGGTGCAGGGTCCGCCATGTTCCGGCGCCTGATGACCGAGCCGGAAGGCGCGAAGGAACTGATCGAGTCGCGTGTCGGTGGCCGAATTGACGCGGAGCTGACGCCCCCAGGCTGAGACCACGATCGGCGCCGTCAAACCCGGGTAGGGACTGGCAACGACGTACGTCTGCTTCGACGCCAGGACGCGAAGCACGGCGACCTCGCTGGGCTTGAGGTCGGGCCGGAACGTGATCCAGACCGCGCCGTGCTCCATCGAATGGACACCGTTGACGTTCGCGATCGGTTTGGTGTAGAAGCCGCAGTTCTGCCAGATTGGCGAGTGCGGTCCGCCGACCGGCGGCGACTGCGGGTAGCTGACGGCGCTGAGCGTGTGGTTTCGCTGGCTGACGTCGAATGTCTGCACGCCGGCCGGCGCGCCGCCGTTGGTCAGACCAAGGCTCGAGCTCCAGTAATAGAGCAGGCCGCCCAGCGCGAGGCTGATCAGGGCCGCGCTTCCGACCCGGCGCGACGCCTTCGGCGCACTCCAACGCCACAGGCCCTTCACCGGTGCGCGCAGCGCCAGGAACAGGACATATCCGAGCCCGGCGGCTTGCATCGCCGTCAGGAGGACCTGGCCGGTGGCAGCAGCCGCCGGTCCGAGCAGTCCTCTGGTCACCGTCTGTCCCAACCTCTCGACGGCGACCAGGAATGCGGAGAGCAGCGCCGAGAAGACAGCGGGAGCCCGCAACATCAGCAGCCCCACGACCGCTACGAGCAGCGGCACCGTGATGACGGCGTAGACGCCAAACGCGACGCCGGCCCAGGGCTTCAAATCCGCCTGCCGGGTGGGCATTCTGGTCTTTCGGAATCGCTCCAGAAGTGCCAGTTTCACCCGCGCGAGAACGTCGGGGATGCCGATCAGGTCGGTCAGCGCCCAGTAGCCGTCGAACCGGACCAGGGGGATCAATTGACGGACCAGCAGCAGATCGATGATCACCACCGTGACGAGCAACCATTCCTGGACGGTCAGGAGGTAGAAGCCGAACACCGCCAGCGCGAAGATGAACTGGAAATAGAAACCCCCGAGGTCGGTACGGACCCGGGCCCAGCGTCCCAGCCGGTAGCTGTCGGTGGTGTCGGTGTAGAAGGCCGGATAAATCAAGTAGAGGCCGACGCCGATGGATCTGGCGCGACCTCCCCCGTAGTGGAGGGCGGAGGCATGGCCAAACTCGTGCACGATGGCCGAGGCCAGGACGAGCAGCAGCACGCCGGGTAAAGCGCCGGCGGTGTAGATCGCATCCCGAATGCTGGCCATCATCCCGTGCTGGATGTAGAGCCAGGCATGGGCCAGGATGACCGCGGCCATGATCGGAATGACGAGGGGCGGCAGGAACAGGAAGCGCAGGACGGTGGTGATCGGCTCGATCGCCCGGGCACCGAGCACCTTTCGCTTCAGACGCAGTTGAAGCGGCGGCGGTGACGTCCGGCGGGAGTTGAGCTGGGCGGTGGCTCCATCCGGCAGGACGATGGCGACCGGCATCAGTTTGGACAGTAGGATCCAGTGAACGTGCTGCGCCGTCAGATTCCAGCCCGTGCTGGCGGTGATCATGGCGGCGATCTCGCCCAGGGTGCGCTGCCCATCGGCATATTCGGCGACGCGGTAGATCAGCTCCGGGACTTGAAGGAAGTGCCCGTTGCGCACGATCAGCCACTGGGGCTCTTTGAAGGCCCCGTCCGCGAAGATGCCGGCCAGCTCCACCCCGGGAGCCAGGGCCGGGCGCTCGGGAACCAGACTCGCAAACGAGGGACGAGTCGGGGACGTGCCCGACTCGTCCGCTACGGCTGAGGCCTGCATGGCCAGACCTCTAGCGCTCCATTACCAGAACGAGACGCCCTGGTTGACGTCGCACTCCACCCAGGCAACCTGGCTGGCATCGATCGAGTCGAGGCCGCTGGTGTTATCGAAGCTGATTATGTTGCCGTTGTCGTCGAAGATGACCGGCGTGCCGCCGATCTGGTTGCCGCAGACATTGACGGCCGTGTTGAAGGTGTCGTACGAGCCGATAACGAACGTATCGCCGCTGAGGATATTGACCTCGATCAGTGGACAGCCGCAGTCGCAGATCACGTTCCGGTCCGGCAGCTCGACCACGGATAGTGCGTCGATATCCGGGTAGTCGAGAACGGTCTTCATCTGTGTCTCCTTTCCCTACCTGTATTTCTCCTGCTGCAGGAGGCCCTCCACTTAGCGCCAGCTGGTCGCTGAGGTGCGCAGCGGCCATCTCGATCCGGCCGGATACATTCGCGTTCGCTTGAGCGGAAGTCTTCTGTGCTTGGTGCTAGCCATCCTCACATAAAAGCTGCTAGCCGCCAAGGGTGCTCTATCCCGTTTCGCAGTGAATAATCCGTCCCGGTTGGGCCCAGGACACGAGCCGGTGGTTGACGTCCTCGCTCCGCGAGCACGTCGGCCTTTACGATAACTATGGGGGAAGGGTGCGCATGTCCAGCTCGGCGCGACTGGCGGCCTTGCTCGTGGTGCTTTTCGTGTTGTCCGCCATGCCGACCGGTTCGGTCAGTGCCGCTGCCTACCCAGAACCGCGGCCGCCGAGTGTGCATGCCGGTCACCTTTATCGCAGCGCTGAGCTGAAAACGCCGCCACAGGGCGCCGTGAGAACGCGGCCCGGTATCCGGCAATTGATGCCAGACCCCCGACCCCGTACGCCCTTGTACAGGAATGGGCAGCCAAGCCCTCACGCGCCTATCACCTTGTCTCGGCCCGCTGGCTTCAGCCTACCGAATGCCTCTCGCTTCCGACGTTTAGCGGTTTTTCCTGGCATGAGCTTCGAGCAGCAGGTCGCGCGCCTCGGGTCGGATCAAGCGACGGAGCCACCCGACACTCAGCTCGCCGCTGGGCCAGATAGCCTGGTCGAGATGACAAATGCCAGCCTTTCCATCTGGAACAAGAATGGGGGATTGGTCTCCATCTCCGACCTGAATACCTTCTTCGGTGTTCCGACCGGTTTCTATTTTGGCGACCCGCGTGCAATATACGACCAACAATCCGGGCGATATTTTCTCGGGGGTATTTCTTTGACATCAGGAGAACGAGGAGCTCAGAGCCATACGTATTTGGCCGTTTCTCAATCATCGGACCCACGAAGCGGCTGGGAGATCTATCGCAGCCAGACCTTCGATTATCTGGCGGACCAACCCAAAATGGCTACGACAAACGATAAAGTCGTCATCTCTTGGGACGATTATGGGTGCGCCTTCGGCTGTCCCTTTGTGGGCCAGGAGACCTGGGTCATCCAAAAATCTGATGTCATGGCCGGACTGGTTGCCCGGAGCTGGGCCTTCGGACCGGACAACACGCGGATTGGCTTGGTGCCGAGCGTCGAATTGGCAGCGTCAGACGCCGCCTACCTCGTCTACAGCAGTGCGAGCGTGCCAAGCCTCCCACCTCACGGCTGGTTCATCGGAGTCGTAACCATAACCGGCACGCCCGCGGCTGCCGACGTCCAATGGACCGAATCCGATGTCGCGGTCGAGCTGAAATCAGGGCCCCCAGCGCCAGTACAGCCAGGCCGATTCGGCTATCTCGTCACCTCCCAATATGATCGGCTCCTATCCGCCGTCTGGTCAAACGGGCAGCTCTGGATGATCGGCGCGGATGGCTGCAAACCAATCGGGGACACCGATCTGAGATCGTGCCTGAGGCTGATTCATCTATCTGGGACTCACATGCCGAGTCTTGTCCTCGACGCCGACGCTGGTGTGACCGGGGATTACCTCTCGTTTCCCGCGCTCGCAATCGATCGCCCTGGAAATGTATTTGTCACGTATACCGAATCGTCCCCGAGCTTGTTTGGCGAGGCTGTCGGCCTCGCCTGGCCGGCCGGTGCGTCCGCCCCGTCGTCCGCAATACTTCTGAAACCCGGTGCCGGCATCTACGACTTCAATCCATGCGGCTGGTTCAATCGCTGGGGCGACTATTCAGCGGCGGCGCAAGATCCTCTCAATCCGTCTGACATCTGGCTGGCGGCTGAGTATATGGCGTCGAGTACGAACTCCTGCGATTGGGGGACGGCGATTGGCCGGGTAACCATCGACTCGACACCGCCGCCGAGAACTCGTTTGCCGTGGTGGAGCAGGCTCTAGCCGAGGCCTGGCTTTCCTTAACGCCTTCGTTCGTATCGATTGGGGGCTAGCGCTCGGCCGTGACTTTCTGCGCCGCAGCGTCAGCCGCACGGCCACGCATCGCCCGTTCCATGTTGTCCTTGGCCTCGAGTAGCACGCGACGGATCGGACCAGGAACGTCCTTGCCAGTGAGATACCGCTCGGTAGCCCTGACCGTGTCGTCGCCGACGAGGACCGTCGGATACATCATGCGGGCGAACGCCAGGCCGATCTCGATGTCGCGCTCCTTCCAGAAGTTGGCCAGGGCGCCGAAGTAGCGTGCACTGTAGGCCTCGAGCAGGCGGCGCTGGTCGAATCGATGAAATCCCCGCATCATGGACCGCATGGTTGCCAGGGGAAGCGTGAGATCCTCGATCAACGACGCCCAGACCTGCTCCTTCGCCTCCACCGTGGGACGGGCGGCGCGCGCCGCGGCCGCATGGCGCTGTCCGTCATCGGTAGGATCGCGTTTCAGCTCGGCATCGATCAGGCCGTCATCGGCGCCCACGCCGGCGAGCGCCCCGACGAGTGCCCAGCGCAGGTCGGTGTCCACTTTCAGGCCGGTGAAGACCTTGATCCCATCGAGCAGTCCGCGCACGACCGACAGGTGCTCCGGCGACCGCGCCGCGCCGATGAACGCGTGCGCCCAGCTCAATTGAAGGTCGCTGCCGGGCGGGGCGCCGTCGAGTGCCCGCAGCGCGTGTTCCGCAAGGATCTGCAGCGCTGAGTCGGCGTTCGTCGGGTCGCCATAGATCCATACGGCCGACGACGCCTGGGCCAGCAGGTCCTGAACCACGCCGATGTCAGTCTCGCCACGAATATTGTTGAGAATCAAGGGGAGGTAGAGGCGGGCGGGAATCTCCGCGTCGCGCAGCATGTCCCAGAGTGCCGCCCACGTGATGGCCCGCGCCAACGGGTCGGTGAGCTCGGCGAGATGCTCGGTCGCCGTCTTAAGCGAGCGCTCGTCGAGGCGGATCTTGGCGTAGGTCAGGTCCTCGTCGTTCACCAGCACGAGATCGGCCATTCGCTCGCCAGCCAGGTCGGTGACCGGCGTGCTTTCGTTCGCGACGTCGAGTTCGACCCGCCGGCGGAGCTGCAAGGTCTCGGCCTGGCGATCGTAGAGGCCCACGGCAAGGCGATGCGGCCGGATCGTCGGGTGCTCGGGTGGCGCTTCCTGCTGGATGGTCAGGGAACCGATCGTGTCGCTCTGGGAGACGGCAAGCGGTCGCAAGGTGTTCAGGCCCGCGGTCTCCAGCCAGACCTTTGACCAGGCCTTGAGGTCTCGACCCGATCCAGCTTCGACGTCGGAGAGAAAGTCCGCGAGCGTGGCGTTGGCATATTGCCGCTGCTTGACATAGCGCTGCACGCCGCGGAGGAACGTGTCCTGTCCCACGTAGGCGACCAGCTGACGAAGCACGCACGCGCCCTTGTTGTAGGTGATCGCGTCGAAATTCAAATAGACCGACTCGATATCGGGGATGTCGGCGGCGACCGGATGGGTCGTGGGCAGCTGGTCCTGGCGGCGGGCACCCGTCTTGTACTGGTTGGCAAACGTGACCCAACCGTTCTTGAAGCGAGTGGCCTCGACCTGGGCCAGCACCGACATGAACGTCGCGAAGCTCTCGTTCAGCCAGAGGTCATCCCACCAGCGCATGGTGACCAGGTCGCCAAACCACATGTGGGCCATCTCGTGCAGGATGGCGTTTGCCCGGTCCTCCCGGACGGCCTCGGTCACCTTGGAGCGGAAGACCATCGACTCATTGAAGGTGACGCAGCCGATATTCTCCATCGCGCCGGCGCTGAACTCGGGGACGAAGAGCTGGTCGTACTTCTGGAAGGGATAGGGGTACTTGTAGGCCTGGCCGTAGAAATCGAGACCTTGCTTCGTGACGGTGAAAATCTCATCCGGATCGAGGTACTGCGCCAGGGACTGCCGGCAGAAGAGCCCGAGGTCGACGTCGCCGTGGCGGTCGCGCACGCCATGGTAGGGCCCGGCCACGATCGCGGTCAGGTAGGAGGACATCTTGGGAGTCGCCCCGAACGTCCAGCGCTTGATGTTCTCCTTGCCCGCCACTTGCTGCGCTTGCCCAGGGTTGTTCGAGACCACGATCCAGTCGCTCGGCGCCAGGACCGTGAACGTGAAGCTCGCTTTGAGGTCCGGCTGATCGAAACAGGGAAACATGCGGTGGGCGTCGAAGGTCTCGAACTGACTGTGGAGGTAGATCTTGTGGTCGACCGGATCCTTGAAGCGGCAGAGCCCGGCGCCGACGTTCTGGTAGGCGCATGTCCCCAGCACGTGCAGCTCGTTCGCATCGCGAAGGTTGCTGAGCATGATGCGGGCGCCATTGAAGGCTTCCTTGGCGACCTCCGCGCCGTTCAGCTCGCAGCTGTCGACCGAGGGGGCCAGGAAATCGATAAACGAGTCTGTCCCAGGCTGCTGGCAAAGGAAGTGGATGGTGGCTTCGCAGGTAAAGGTGTCGCTGTCCCTGGTCAAATCGAGCGAAATGTCGTACAGCGGCGTCTGGATCAGCTCAGCCCGGCGACGGGCTTCATCGCGCGTCAGGTTATTGCCGGGGTGCATGGCTAGTAATGTAGCGCCTGCGTTGACGGCGACGGGCCGAACGGTGCACTCACTTGAGGAGGAGCCGTTCGAGCCGGGCACCGGCCACGAGCAGGGCTGCGGAACCCAGGACCACGAGATAGAGGAGATCGAAAAGGATCGAGGGGCCGATGCTTCCCGTCGTCAGGCTCCGCAGCAAGTCGACACCGTGATAGAGCGGCGTGAGCTGGATGAAGACCTGCAGCGGTCCGGGATAGAGCGTGATCGGATAGAACGTCGCCGAGAAGAGGAAGAGCGGAATCATCACGATCAACACCAGATCGAAATCCTGCCAGGTTCGGACGAAAGTCGAGGCGGCGGTACCGACGGCGGCGAAGGTGAAGCCGATCAGCATGGAGGCCGGCACGGCCAGGATGGCCCACGGCGACAAGATGAGGCCGAGCGCGGCCATGACCACGATGAAGCCGAGCGCATAGAGCGTGCCGCGGATCAACGCCCAGGTGACCTCCCCGAGCGCGACGTCGGCCACGCCGAGCGGCGTTGCCAGGATGGCGTCGTAGAGCTTGACGTACTTCAACTTGTAGAAGAAGTTGAAGGCTGTCTCATAGATCGCGCCGTTCATTGCCGATGACGCCATCATCGCCGGGGCCACGAACGCGGCGTAGGGGATCGCCCGCCCATTGAGCGTCACCGCCGAGCCCACCAGGGCGCCAACCCCGTAGCCGATCGCCAGCAGGTACAGCAGGGGCTCGAAGAAGCCGGACACGATCAGCGTCCACTCCCGCCTGTACAGGATCGCGTTGCGTTCCACCAGGTGGGCGGCGCGCCCAGCCGCGGGCAGCTGCACCGGACGCCGGCGCGCGAGGATGGCGATCATCGAACCAGTCTCCGCGGAAGTGTGATGCTGGCCGCGATGATGCCGAGCGTTGCATACGCGGCAAGCACGGCCACGTCGATGAGCGCTGATGGGTTCATCCCACCGATGGCCAGGCTGCGAGACAGGACGACGCTATGGGCGAGCGGGGTCGCCCAGGCGATTCCCTGAGCAATCGGCGGCAGTTGCGCAATCGGGAAGAAGACGCCACCGAGCAGGAACAGCGGGGTGATGATGAACCGGCCGATGGTGGGAAAGCCTTTGTCCTTGCGCTGGGTGGCGGTGAAAGCGAAGATCGGCGCGCCGAACGCAAGCCCATTGAGGACGACGACCGGGATCATGAGCAGCGCCACCAGCGAGTGCACCGTGCCGAAGAGAACCATGACAAGGAAAAACGCGAAGGCGGTCGTCGCCAGCCTGATCACGAGCCAGCCAATTTCGCCACCGAGCACGTCCCTGACGGTGAGCGGGGTGGCCAGCATGCCGTCGTAGGTCCGCAGCCATTGGATCTTGGCCATGACGGGGTACGTCGTCTCCACGAACGCGGTCTGCATGGCGGTGGCGGCCAGCAGACCGGGGGCGAGGAACGTCAGGTAGGAGACACCGCCGACGGTGTGCACCGGGCCGCGCGCGATCAGGCTTCCAAGGCCGATGCCGATTGCAGCCAGGAAGAGGATCGGCGACGCGAACGATACGAACATCCCACCCTTCCAGGTGCGGCGGTAGACCATCAGGTGGTGCTCGACTACGCGCAGAGCGCCTGTCATTCGCTGCCGGCGGTCATTCGATCAGGCTCCGCCCGGTGAGGCGGAGGAACACGTCTTCCAACGTGCTTCGCCGGACCAGTGTGCTCTCCGGCCGGAGGCCGCGTTGATGCACCGCCGAGGCGGCGGCTTCGCCGTCGTGCGCGTAGAGCAGCACGCGGTCGGGCAAGACCTCGACGCGCTCGGCGACGCCCTCGAGCTTGCCATCGAGCGCTGGAGCCGCGTCAATCGGAAAGCGGAGTTCGAGCACCTCGCGGGTCGAGTACTGGTCGATCAAGCTACGCGGTGACCCGGACGCGACGATCTTCGCCTTGTCCATCACGACCAACCGGTCGCACAGCTGCTCGGCCTCGTCCATGTAGTGCGTGGTCAGGACGATGGTCACGCCCTGCTGCTTGAGCCGGTAAAGGCGATCCCAAACCAGGTGCCGCGCCTGCGGGTCGAGGCCGGTCGTGGGCTCGTCGAGCAGGAGAAGGCCGGGCTCGTTGACGAGCGCACGGGCGATCGTGAGCCGTCGTTTCATGCCACCGGAGAGGGGCTCGACTTCGTCTTTGGCGCGGTCCTTGAGCTGGACGAACTCGAGCAACTCCTGCGTGCGGGCTCGCGCGACGTCACGCGGAATATCGAAGTAGCGGGCGTAGGTGAGCAGGTTTTCGTCGACCCGGAGTTCCATGTCGAGCGTGTCGGCCTGGGGCACCACCCCCAGCCTCGCTCGGATTCGCGGGCCGTCGATCACCGGATCGAGGCCGAGCACGCGAAGCTCGCCACCGGACGGCGACGAGACGCAGCCGATCATGCGCATCGTCGACGTCTTGCCGGCGCCGTTCGGTCCGAGGAAGCCGAACGCCTCGCCCCGCTGGACGTCGAAGTCGATCGCGTCGACCGCGACCAGTTTGTCGAAGCGCTTGGTCAGGCCACGGGCATGGACAAGCGCGTCTGCACGGGTAGCCGATGCTGCCATGGTGTCGAATCGATACTGTAACCCCCACCCCGAGATGAAGGCGCCCCTCCTCGCGAGGGGGACCGAGATGCGGCAAGTACCCGCGCTTCGTGGTCGAGCAACCACTGCTTGACCGGCAGCCCGCCGCCGAAGCCGGTCAGGGAACCATTGGAGCCGATGACGCGATGGCAGGGGAGCACGATACACACTGGATTCGCTCCATTGGCGGCGCCGACGGCTCGGGCCGCGGTCGGAATGCCGAGTCCGGCCGCCTGGCGTCCATAGGTCGTAGTGCTCCCGAATGGAATCTGCGCCAGCGAGCGCCAGGCCGCGACCTGGAAACGCGTGCCCTCGAGGTCGAGTGGGATGTCAAACGTGCTCCGCTCGCCGGAGAAGTACTCGTCGAGTTGCCTGGCCGTGGTCTTCAGGATCGGATGGTCCGGATTGCGATGGGGACGCCCGTTGACTCCAGTGCCTTTCCGCGACGACTTCGGCCAGACAACGGCCCGCAGTCCACGGTCGGACGCCACGAGCGTAAGGGTGCCCACCGGGGTCGGATGCGTGGTGGAGTGGAGCATCGGCTTGTTGTGCATCATTGAACTCCTTTTGGGATCCGCTCTTGATCAGCGAGCGTCGCCCACAACTGGTGGGTCGCATAAGTTCGCCACGGGCGCCACGCCGCCGAATGTTCGGTGATGGCTCTCGTCCCGACCAGGCCGAGCCGGGCGCCCGCCTTTTTGATGCCAAGGTCACCTGGCAGAAACGTGTCCGGGTCGCCGAGCGCGCGCATCACGATGTAGCCCGCCGTCCAATCACCGATCCCTGGCAGTTCGCGGAGTTTCCGATAGACCTCCACCCGGTCCGCTCCGGGGTCCAACGCCAGGTCGCCGGCGGCAACGGCCTGCGCCAGAGCACGCAATGTCGCCCGACGGGTCGCCGGGACGCCTAGCCTGGAGAGATCCGCGGCCGCGATCGCCGGCGCGCCTGGAAATAGATGGGTGAGGGTCGGGTCGGCGATCTTGATGACGTCGCCATGGGCGGTCACCAGCCTCAGGGCCAGCGTCCGGGCGGCGGTCAGCGATACCTGCTGTCCGAGGATCGCCTGGATGGCGAGCTCCGTTCCGTCGACCGCGCCCGGGGCGCGCAGTCCAGGTCGCTTTTTGACGATGGGGGAGAGGCGCCGGTCGCGGGACAGAACCTCGGCGACGCTGATCGGGTCGGCGTCGAGGTCGAGAAGCCGGCGGCATTGCCGCACGGCGCTGGTCAGGTCCGCCATCGACTCGAGCCGCAGTGTGCACCGGATGTGGGCATCGACAGGTTCCAGGGTCGCGATGCCGGCGCCGCGCGGCAGGCGAAGCGTCCGGCGGTAGACCCCGTCCCGGGCTTCCGCGACGCCCGGCAGCGCCCGGGCGCGCAGCCAGGCGAACAGCGTGGCCCCATCGAATGGCGACCGGTAGGGAAGGCGGAGCGTGAGCGCGCCTTCAACGACTTCTTCGCCGCGACGCCGGCCACGCCTGCGGAGCTCGGTGGGCGGCAACGCAAACACCTCACGGATGGTGTCGTTGAACTGCCGGATGCTCTCGAAGCCTGCCGCAAACGCGACGTCCGTGAACGGCAGATCGGTGGTTTCGATCAGGGTGCGGGCCGACTGCGCGCGCTGGGCGCGGGCGATCGCCAGCGGTCCGGCGCCGAGCTCGCCAAGCAGCAAGCGGTGCAGGTGACGCTCGCTCACGGCAAGCCGGGACGCAAGTCCCGCGACGCCTTCCCGGTCCACCGTCCCGTCTGCGATCAGGCGCATCGCCCGCCCCACGAGATCCCCGCGGACGTTCCACTCGGGTGAGCCGGGGGAGGCGTCCGGGCGGCAGCGTTTGCAGGCGCGAAAGCCGGCGAGCTGCGCGGCGGCCGCCGTCGGATAGAACCGCACGTTGGCGCGCTTGGGACGAACCGGTGTCGGGCAACTCGGCCGGCAGTAGATGCCGGTCGTCGTGACGGCGGTGATGAACCAGCCGTCGAAGCGGGCGTCTGCGCTCTCGACGGCCCGATAACAACGCTCGAAGTCGAGTTGCGAAGCCATCACGATGTTTCATTGTGGCGGGTGACGGCCCACCTGGCTAGCGGAAATCGGACATCCAGAACCAGTATGGAGGGTGCAGAATTCCGTCGTGCGGCTGATCATGCGACCGCCGAGCGACGCGTTGCGGCGGGCGCTCTCCGGGCATCCACACCGCGATCGCATCGATCCCGAGCGGGCTCGGGCGGAGCACACGGCGTACGTCCGGGCGCTCGAGGATGCGGCAGTGGCCGTGACGCTGCTGCCGCCGGAAGCGGACATGCCGGACGCGTGCTTCACGTGGGACACGCTCCTGGCGTTTCCATCGCCGGGCGATGGGAAGACGGCGCTGCTGGTGGCGGCCCGGCCCGGCGCGCCCTCCCGGCGACGTGAGGTTGCGTCGGTGCTGGGGTGTGCTCGGCGCCTGGCCCCCGGCGCCGATGTTGTGGAGATCCGTGATCCGGGAACGCTCGACGGCGGTGACGTGATCACGTATGGGACGCGCGTCGCCATCGGTGTGTCGGCACGGACAAACGAAGCGGGCGCGCGACAGCTCGCCAGTGCGGTGGGCCGCTTCGGCTATCACGCATTTCTCTGTCCGGTCGACGATCGATTGCATCTGGCATCCGCGATCACGCCCCTCCGCGCCCGGCGGTTGATCGGGACCCAATCCGGATTTCGATCGCTGGACGCGGCGGGTCCGGACACGGCGCCGGATGACGTCGAGCGGCTGCTGATTCCCGATGCTGCCGTCGGGGGAGCGAACGTCCTGGCGGCCGGTGGTCGTTGTTTTGTCGCCCGCGGATTTCCCGAAGCCGCCACGGCGCTGCTCAGCGCCGGCGAGTCCGTCGTCGAGGTCGAGCTCGACGAGTTCCTTTTTGCGGACGGCGGGCCGACCTGTCTGGTCGCGCCGATCTAGACTTGGTCCTTCGTGACCGATCCTGCGATCGTGGGTGTTGACGGCGGCGTCGACGTCGCGGTGATTGGCGCCGGCCCGGCGGGATTGGCCGCGGCGGTGCAGGGCGCCTCGGCGGGGCTGACGACGATCGTGATCGAGCCGGCCGCGATTGGCGGCCAGGCGGGGAACGCGGCCATGATCCGCAATTACCCGGGCTTTCCGGACGGGATCAGCGGTGACGAGCTGGCTCGGCGCCTCTCCAACCAGGCCACGTTATTCAACGCCGGGTTCATCATCAACCGCGCGGCCGGACTCACCCCACGTGGCATCGGCTATTCCGTGCGGCTCGCCGATGGCGCTGAGGTGATCTGCCGGTCGGCCGTCATCACAACCGGCGCCGCCATCCGGCGGCTCGGCATCCACAACGTCGACCGGCTTGCGGGCAAAGGCGTGGCCTATGGCACCACGGTCTCGGAGCCGGAAGCCTTGACCGGGGAAGACGTCGTCGTCGTCGGCGCCGACCCTTCAACCGGGCCGGCCGCTGTGGCGCTGGCCCGACACGCCCGGAATGTGACGGTCGTGCTGCGGGGCGGGACCGACGTCAGTCTGTCGGCTGACCTCGTCAAACAGATCGAACGCACCCGCAATATCCGGGTGCGCGTCAACAGCCAGGTGGTCGATGCCTACGGCGAGAGTCGCCTGGAGGGCGTCATCGTTCGCCATCGCGTCAGCGGGACGACCGAGGCGGTGGGCGTGCATGGCTTGTTCGTCCTGATGGGAGCTGAGCCCGGCTCCGCCTGGTTGAAGGGCACCGCGGAGCGCGACCAGGACGGCTATCTTCTGACCGGCCCGGACCTGGAGTCCCACCAGGCGCGAGCGCAGGCATGGCCGTTGGACCGCGCACCGCTCTGGCTCGAGACCAGCCTTCCGGGCGTCTTTGCGGCCGGCGATGTGCGCCACGGTGCGGAGAGCCAGGTTTCCGTGGCGGTGCACGAGGGCGCCATCGCGATCATGCTGGCGCGTCGGTACGTGCGCGAACAGGCGGCGATCGGGGTCGGCGCGACGGGTTAAATCAATCGCGCCGCCGGCTCAGCCGGCCCGTAGAATTGTCGGGCAGCGATGGCCTACCAGACCCTTTACCTCAAGTACCGCTCCCAGAAATTTGGCGAGCTGGTCGGGCAGGATGCGATTGCCCAGACGCTCAAGAACGCGGTCGAGCAGAGCCGGGTCGCGCATGCCTATCTCTTCTCCGGCGTACGCGGCACCGGGAAGACGTCGACCGCCCGGATCCTGGCCAAGGCGATCAACTGTTTGAACCTCCAGGGAGCGGAGCCGTGCGGCGTCTGCACGAACTGCGTCGAGATCGGAAGCGGCGCGGCCGTCGACCTGATCGAGATCGATGCCGCCTCCAACCGCGGCATCGACGAAATCCGTGACCTGCGGGAACGGGTGAAGTATCTACCGGCCGTGTTGAAGGTCAAGGTGTACATCATCGATGAGGCGCACATGCTGACGACGGAGGCCTTCAACGCCCTGCTGAAGACGCTCGAGGAGCCGCCGCCGCACGTCGTCTTTGTGCTGGCGACGACCGAACCGCACAAAATCCCGTTGACGGTCGCCTCCCGCTGCCAGCGGTTCGACTTCCGTCGGATCGAGACGGGAGCGATCGCGGCGAGGCTGGCGATGATCGTCGATCAGGAGAAGGTCAGAGTCGACCCAGGAAGCCTGGCGCTGCTGGCGCGTCTCGCGCGGGGCTCGATGCGCGACGGTATCACGCTGCTCGATCAGCTGATCTCGCAGGGGGGCGAAGAGCTGACCGTGCAAAAGACGCATGAGTTGCTGGGGTTGGCCGACCCCGACACGCTGGTGCGAATGCTGGCGTCCGTGACGGAGGGCGATGCGGCCCAAACCTTAGGACAGTTACAAACGTTCTACGACGCCGGCGGCGACGTGCGCCAGCTGGTTCGTGGTCTGCTGGGCGCGATCCGGGAAGCCGCCCTGCTGTCGGTGGGGTATAAGGATCAGGAAGGGCTTGGCGGCGCGCCGTCGGCGGCCCTCGAAAAGATCGGGCGAGCCGCCGGCAGAAATGCGCTCCTCAACCTGTGGAAAGGCTTGATGGAGATGGAGCCCGAGCTGCGCAAGGGAGCGGATGCGCGGCTGTTGCTTGAGGTGACGTTGCTGCAGAACATGAGTCAGCCGGTGCCACTGCTGGTGACGCCGGCCTTGCCCGCGGCTGATGCGGTGGGTGGTGAGCGGGTCATCGAGCCGGCGATGGCGCCGGCCGAGAGCGTGGCAGGACCAGACGCGCGATGGGATGCGCTCAAGAACCGCCTGCCCAAGCCGGTGGCGAGCTTGCTGATGGACGCGCGCCTGGTGGCGGTGCGGGATGGGCTGGTTCGAATTGAATTTCGCTATCCGGCCCACGCCGAACTGATGCAAAAGGCGTCCAATCGGGAGACGATGCTGGCCGCGGTGCGCGACATCTTTGGTCCCGACGCGCGACTGGAGCTGGTGGCGGCGGACAAGCCGGCCGAGCCGGCCGCGGGCTCGCCGCCGGCGCGAACATCGGCCTCGATTGCCGATGACCCCCTTGTCAAAGAGGCGATGAACCGTTTTGACGCCACGAATGTGCGGGTCACCCCGCGAGGGAGAGGCTAGATGGGGCAGCAGTTCAAGATGCTCAAGCAGCTCCAGCAGATGCAGGCCAAAATGGCGAAGATCCAGGAAGAGCTGGGCGAGAAAACCGTGACCGGGACCGCCGGTGGGGGGATGGTCGAAGTCGTCGCCAATGGACATCAGAAGGTGCTCTCCGTCACCGTGAAGCCGGAGGTCGTCGACCCGGCGGACGTGGAGATGCTGCAGGACCTGGTTCTCGCCGCGGTCAACGACGCGATGGAGAAGGCGCGCGAGCTGGCGACCAGGGAGATGGGGGCGGTCACGGCCGGCATGGGGCTACCGCCGGGGTTGATGGGGTAGGGACCGTCCGGGTGGCTGAGATCCTGGGGAATGGCTGAAGTCCCGGCAGCGCTTGCTCGGGTAATGGAGGAACTTGGCCGGCTTCCAGGGATCGGGCCGAAGACGGCCCAGCGCCTATCCTTCTATATCTTGCGGACGCCGAGAGAGTCCGTGGACCGGCTGGCCGCGGCGCTCACCGAGGTCAAGGCACGCATCCGGTTCTGCAACGACTGCTTCTTCATCGCCGAAGGCGAGCAGTGCACGATCTGCCTCTCGCCCAGGCGAGATCGGACCGTGCTCTGCGTGGTGGAAGAGCCCCTCGACGTGCTCGCCATCGAACGGACCGGCGAGTATCACGGGGTCTATCACGTCCTGCATGGAGCCTTGTCACCAATTGATGGGGTCGGCCCGGACGAGCTGAAGATTGCCGAGCTGCTTGCGCGGCTCAGGCGGGAGCCGGTCATGGAAGTCATCCTGGCAACCGATCCGGACATGGAAGGCGAGGCGACCGCCGCCTATCTGGCGGAGCAGCTGGCCCCATCCGGGGTGCCAACGTCCCGGCTGGCCCATGGGCTGCCCGTGGGGGGCGAGCTGGAGTACGCCGACGAGCTGACCCTGGCCAGGGCGTTTAGCGGCAGGCGGGCATTTTAGGTGGACGACGAGGAGCGCGAGGTGGCCTGGCTCGCCATGCCAGACAAGGCCCCGGTCATGGACGAGGCCGGCCAGGAGATCGGGCGAGCCGAGGGGCTGCTGGGTGACGAGGAGGACGACATCTTCCAC
>Ga0209474_10001672_pt1 | contig 21312 bp, 21 predicted proteins | sample GraSoiAngelo_145_FD_185902 | JGI IMG/M metagenome (GOLD analysis project Ga0209474, IMG submission 185902) | Grasslands soil microbial communities from the Angelo Coastal Reserve, California, USA - 14_1009_05_20cm (SPAdes) (version 2) | ecosystem: Environmental > Terrestrial > Soil > Grasslands... | reverse complement strand
GCCATTCCGTTCTGATGCTCCGGGCACTGGTCGCCGCGGTCGTGCTGGCGACCGCGTACTGCGGGGCGAAAGGGCCGCCGCACCCGCCGACGACCGAGGCCGCGGACGCGGGCGAGCCTTCCGCAACCGCGGCCGACGCGGGCGCGCCTTGAACCACTTCGTCCGGCGCCATGGCGAGCTGTACTGCGAGCGCGTTCCGCTCGCGCGCATCGCCGAGCAGGTGGGTACGCCGGCGTACGTGTATTCGACGGCCACTCTCTTGCGGCACGCGCGCGTGTTCCGCGGCGCGTTCCGCGGGCTCGACGTGCTGCCCTGCTACGCAGTCAAGGCGGCGGGAAACCTCGCTCTCCTGTCGCTGCTCGCCAAGGAGGGATTCGGATTCGACATCGTCTCGGGAGGCGAGTTGCACCGCGTGCTGCGCGCGGGCGCCGACCCGCGGCGAGTGGTCTTCTCCGGCGTGGGCAAGCGCGAGGACGAGCTGCGCGCCGCGCTGCGCGCCGGCATCCTGCAATTCAACTGCGAGAGTGAGGAGGAACTGGAGCAGCTCGCGGCCGTTGCACGCGAGATGCACCGACGCGCGCCCGTCGCGGTGCGCGTGAACCCGGAGGTCGACGCGCGGACGCACCCGTACATCGCCACCGCGCTCGCCACGTCGAAGTTCGGGATCCCCGCCAGCCGCGCGCGCGCCGCGTTCCGGCTCGCCTCGGGATCGCGCGCGCTCGAGATCGTGGGCCTCGCGTGCCACATCGGCTCGCAGATCGGGAAAGTGCGGCCGTTCGTCGAGGCCGCGCGGACCATGCGCGAGCTCTACGAGCAGTTGCGCGCGGAGGGCCACCCACTGCGACGGCTGGACCTCGGCGGCGGTCTCGGCGTTCCGTACGGCGACGGCCCCGCTCCGGCGACTCCCCTGGAGTACGGCCGCGCACTTCTTCGCGCGCTGCGCGGGATCGACGCCCGCATCCTCGTCGAACCGGGGCGGCTGCTGGTCGCGAACGCCGGCGTGCTGCTGACGCGGGTGCTCCTGCGCAAAAGGGGAGCGGGCGCACGAAGATTCGTGGTCGCGGACGCCGGAATGAACGATCTGCTGCGACCCGCTCTCTACCGCGCGTACCACCAGGTCGAGGCGGTGGGACGCCCGCGCCCCGGTAGCGAGATCGTCGACGTCGTCGGGCCGGTTTGCGAGAGCGCCGACGTTCTCGCGCCGCGGCGCAGACTGCCGCCGCTTCAGGCGGGCGATCTGCTCGTGTTCCGCACCGCGGGCGCGTACGGGATGTCGATGGCCAGCCAGTACAACGCGCGTCCGAGGCCCGCCGAGGTGCTGGTCTCCGGCTCGGCATTCCGGGTCGTGCGCCGGCGCGAGACCGTCGACGACCTGCTGCGTGGCGAGACGGTCTGAAGCGCGACCTGGCGTTCACAAGCCGGCCGCGCGCTGCGGCTGCTGAACGGTGAAGTCTACCGCTCGTTGCGGGTGTCCCGTGGCGAAAGTAAAGTCCGAGAGCCACCGCCTCTCAACCGTCCGGAGGCACACGTGCTCAGCTTGCGCGGGTCGTTCGTCGCGCTCGTCACACCTTTCCGCGACGGGAAGGTCGACGAAGCTGCCCTTCGCTCCCTGGTCCGCTGGCAGCTCGAGAAGGGCACCGATGGCCTCGTGCCATGCGGTACGACCGGTGAGGGAGCGACGCTCCTCGCCGACGAAGCCGTCCGTGTGGTGCGCGCATGCGTCGAGGAGGCGCGCGGGCGCGTTCCCGTGGTCGCGGGCTGCGGCACCAATTCGACCGCGGCAACGATCGACAACGTGCTGCGCGCCAAAGAAGCCGGAGCGGACGCGGCTCTCGTCGTGACGCCGTACTACAACAAGCCCACGCAGGAAGGGCTGTTCCGCCACTTCGAGGCAGTCGCGGCTCGCGGCGGATTGCCGGTCGTCGTCTACAACGTGCCGAGCCGCACCAGCGTCGATCTCTTGCCCGAGACGGTCGGCCGGCTCTCGCGCGTGCCGGGCATCGTCGGCGTGAAGGAAGCGAGCGGAAACGTGGTGCGCGTCGCCGAGGTCCAGGAGCGCTGCGAAGGACGGCCCTTCGCGATCCTCGCTGGCGACGACATGTTCACGCTCCCCACGCTCGCAATGGGTGGCCACGGCGTCATCTCGGTGGTCGCGAACATCGCGCCCGGAGATCTCGCGATCCTGTGCGACGACTTCTTCGCGGGCCGGCTGCAAGCGGCGCAGAAGGCGCAAGTGCGCTTCGCACCGCTCGTGCGGGCGATGTTCTGCGAGACGAATCCGTTGCCGGTGAAGCACGCGCTGTTCCGCATGGGCCGCATCGGACCGGAGCTACGGCTGCCGCTCGTGCCGATCTCCGAAAAGGGAGCGGCCCAGGTCGATGCCGCCCTTCACGCGTACGGCCTCGCATGAGCGTCGTGCGCGTCGTGGTGTGCGGCGCCGCCGGACGAATGGGCGGCTGCGTGCTTCGCGCCGTGCGGGCGACGGAAGGGATGGAGCTCGCCGGCGCGACGGAGCGTCCGGACGCGCCGCAGGTCGGGCGCGATGCCGGCGTGGTGGCCGGGATCGCACCCGTCGGCGTGACGGTCTCGGGCTCCCTCGAGACGGCGCTCGAGCGCGCCGACGTGGTGGTCGACTTCACCGCGCCCGCGGCATCGCTCCGTCATGCGCAGGTGTGCGCCGCGCGCAAGGTCGCCCTGGTCATCGGCACGACTGGTCTGTCTACGCAGGCGCGCGCGGAGGTGGCGGGACTGGCACGAGAGGTGCCGATCGTCTTGGCGCCGAACATGAGCGTCGGCGTAAACGTGCTGTTCCGTCTCGTCGAGCAGGCGGCACGCGCGCTTGGGCCTGCGTACGACGTGGAAATCGTCGAGATGCACCACCGCGCGAAGAGGGATGCTCCCTCCGGGACGGCGCTCAGGTTGGAGGAGGTCGCAGCCGAGGCGCTCCACCTGGACGTGCGCTCGGCGACCGTCTACGAGCGCCACGGCGACACCGGAGCGCGTCGCGCAGGCACCATCGGAATTCAGGCGCTGCGCGGCGGCGACGTGGTCGGCGACCACACCGTCTATTTCCTCGCGGACGGCGAGCGGCTGGAGCTGACCCACCGCGCGACGAGCCGCGATAACTTCGCGCGGGGTGCAATCCGCGCGGCAGGATGGGTGGTGGCGAAGCCGCCCGGGGTTTACGACATGCAGGACGTGCTGGGCTTCAAGGGAGCGACGAAGTGAAAGAGCCAATGCGGATCGCGCGTTTCCTCGGCGACGACGGCGAGATCCTGGAAGGGATCGTGGAAGCCGACGAGCTCGTCGAGGTGAGCGGCCTCGACTCGATGTTGCGCGGCGGGAGGCGCGTCGCGGCGAAGAAGCGGAAGGTATCGCAGGTGCAGCTGCTGCCCTGGGGCACCGGGCGCAAGGTCGTGGGCGTCGGCAAGAATTACGAGGCGCATGCAAAGGAACTGAAGAGCGAAGTCCCGAAGGAGCCGCTCCTGCTCGTGAAGGTCTCTTCGTCGCTCATCGGTCATGGGCACCCGATCGAGCTCCCGCCCGCGTCGCGCGAAGTGCATCACGAGGCCGAGCTGGCGGTCGTCATCGGGCAGCGGCTGCGCCGCGCGAGCGAAAAGGAATGCGCCGCAGCGGTCGCCGGATTGACGTGTCTGAACGACGTCACCGCACGCGACATCCAGCGCGCTGAAGGGCAGTGGACGCGCGCGAAGGGGTTCGACACGTTCTGCCCCATCGGTCCGTGGGTAGCGGTCGGGCTCGACTGGAGCGACCTGCGCGTCATGTGCCGCGTCAATGGACAGGTGAAGCAGGACGGGCGCACCCGCGACCAGATCTTTCCCGTGCCGCGGCTGCTCGCCTTCATCTCCGCCGGCATGACGCTGGAGCCCGGCGACGTCGTGACCACCGGCACTCCCGACGGCGTGGGCCCGATTCACGCTGGAGAGACGGTGGAGATCGAGGTCGAAGGCGTGGGTGTCCTGCGCAACCCGGTGGTGAAGGCGGGATGAAGCCACCGCTCAACCCGCTTCTCCGGCGCCTCGCTGGTTACCTGCAGGAGCAGGCGAACGCGCAGCGCGAAGCGGCGCTGCGCCGGGGCGGGCCCGTCTACGATTTCGGCATCGGCGATCCGCGCGAGCCGACCCCAGCCTTCATTCGCGAGGCGTTCAAGGCGGCGGTCCCGGAAGTGTCGCAGTACCCGTCCGTATGGGGCATCCCGCAGCTGCGCAAGGCGATCGCGGGGTACCTGCAGCGCCGTTTTCAGCTCTCGCTCGATCCCGACGCGGAAATCGTCCCCTGCCAGGGAGCGAAGGAGGCGCTCTTCCACCTTCCGCTGGCGGTGCTCGATCCGGCGCGGCCGCTCTGCTGGTACCCGGATCCGGCGTACCCGGTGTACGAGCGCGCCATCCTGTTCGCGGGAGGGCAGCCGCGCACTCTGCCGCTGCGCGGCGACCGCGGCTTCTTGCCGGATCTCGACTCCATCGACGCGGCGGACTGGCGGCGCACGTCGATCGTCTTCGACAACTACCCGCACAATCCAACGGGCGCCGGCGCGCCTCGCGAGCACCACAAAAAGCTCGCGGCGCTCGCGAAGGAGCACGGCTTCCTGCTCGTCTGCGACGAACCCTACGTCGATCTGTACGTGCACGAGCCGCCGCACACCGCGCTGCAGGTTGCGCGCGAGAACGTGATCGTCGTGCACTCGCTCTCGAAGCGGAGCGGCATGACGGGGTATCGCAGCGGGTTCATCGCCGGCGAGCCAGAACTGGTCGCACACATCCGCGAGTCGCGCGCCAACTTCGGCGTCGCGCCGCAGACGATGGTGCAGCATGCCGCTGTCGCGGCGTGGAACGACGACGCGCACGTCGAGCAGCGGCGCCGCACGTTCGCCGAGAAGCGCGCCGTCATCCTCGGCCATCTGCGCAAGCTGGGTCTCGACGTGGGCGGCGAAGGCGCGTTCTATCTGTGGGTGCGCGTGCCGGCGGGCGAGACGAGTGAGTCGTACACGGCGCGACTCGCGGAGCGCGGAATCCTCGTCGTACCCGGGCAGAACTTCGGACCGTCCGGTGCGAGTTTCATCAGGCTCGCGATGGTTCCAACCCTCGACGATTGCAAGAAAGCGGTCGCGGCCTGGCCGTGATCGCGGCGCCGTTTCGTGCTGCGCGCGCGACCTGAACGTGCGATCCTTCGCGCATGCAGGACCCCGCGAATCCGGAGTTGCGGCAGCCGGATGCGAGCGTCGCCGAGCTGCGTGCGCAGGTAGAGGCGATCGCCGAGGAACGCGCGCTGCTGCAGAAGGGGCATGCGCGCGCGGTGCGCGAAGTCGTCTTCCGTCTCGATCAAGGCGAGCTTCGCGTCGCGGAGCGCACCGACGGCCCCGATCGGTGGCTGGTGCACGGGTGGATCCAGCAGAGCATCTCCTTCTACTTCGCGATCGCGCACAGCGAGGCGTACCAGGCGGGTGATCTCGAATTCCACGACAAGGTGCCTCCCAAGCACGGCCTCGCTGCCGCGGGCATCCGGGTCGTTCCTCCCGGCGTGGTGCGGTACGGCGCGCATGTGGAGAAGGGCGCCGTCGTGATGCCCGGGTACGTCAACATCGGCGCGCGCGTCGGCGCGGGAACGATGGTCGACACGTGGGCGACGGTCGGTTCCTGCGCCCAGGTCGGCCGCAACGTGCACCTTTCGGGCGGAGTGGGGCTGGGCGGTGTGCTGGAGCCGCCCGGCGCGCGCCCCGTGATCGTCGAGGACGGTGCGTTCGTCGGCAGCCGCTGCATCGTCGTCGAAGGGTGTCTCGTCGAGGAGGAGGCGGTGCTCGGAGCCGGCGTGGTGCTCACCGCATCGACGCCCATCTACGACGTGACAGGGCGCGAAGAGCGCGCGTGGAAAGGGCGCGTCCCGGCGCGCAGCGTCGTCATCCCGGGCATGCGCCCGCGCAAGTTTCCCGCCGGTGAGTACCTGACGCCGTGCGCACTGATCATCGGGCAGCGCAACGAGAGCACGGACAAGAAGACGTCGCTGAACCAGGCGCTGCGCGACTTCGGAGTCTCCGTTTGAGCAAGCTGCGGGAGGCGCTCGCCGAGCTCACGCGCGAGCTCTGCGAGGTGCGCAGTCCGGTGGGCGAAGAAGCGGCGCTCGCGGAGCAGCTCGCGCGACGCCCCGGGGCGGAGCGCATCGGGAATTCCGTCGTGTTCGGGAGGATCACGGGCGCAAAGCCCGCGGTCGCGTTCTTCGGACACATCGACACGGTTCCGGTGCAGGAGGGGGACTTCCCCGCTCGGCGCGCCGGCGGGCGCGTGCACGGCCGCGGCGCTTCCGACATGAAGGGCGCGATCGCCGTGATGCTCGCTTTGTGGGAGCGGCTCGATCGCGCGCGCCTTCCCGTGGAGCTCGTGTGCGTGCTGTACGATCGCGAGGAGGGTCCGTACCAGCAGAGCGGCCTGTTGCCGTTGCTCGAGGCGCGAGCGGACCTGCGTCGTGCATCGCTCGCGCTGTGCCTGGAACCGACGGATCTGGCGCTCCAGGTCGGGTGCTGCGGCTCCTTGCACGCGACATTGTCGTTCGCGGGTCGCTCGGCTCACAGCGCGCGTCCCTGGCAGGGAAAGAACGCGGTGCACGAGGCTGGCCCGCTGTTGCAGCACGTGCGCGGGCTGCAGCCTCGCGAAGTCGCCGTGGGCGAGCTCACGTATCGCGAAGTGATGTCGGTGACGCGCATCGACGGATTCACCGGGCGCAACGTGGTGCCTGCGCGCTGCGATTTGAATCTCAACTTCCGCTTCGCCCCGGGAAGGACGGTCGAAGAGGCGGAAGCGGAGGTGCGCGCACTCGCGCAGCGCTTCGGCGCGCAGTGCACCGTCACCGACCGCGCTCCATCCGGTCCGGTGGTGCTCGACAATGTGCTGCTGCGGAAGCTGCGGACGCTGAGCGGTGTTCCAGTCGAGGCGAAGCAGGCGTGGACGGATGTCGCGAGGCTCGGCACGCTCGGCATCCCGGCCGCGAACTTCGGGCCCGGCGAGCAGGCTCAGGCGCACCAAAAAGGGGAGAGCTGCTCGGAGGAGGCGCTGGAGCGAGGGTATCTTCTGCTGCAGAAGTTCCTCACGGAAGCCGTGTGATCGACGACCGACGGGAGTCGCTGTGATCGACAATGAGCGGGAGCCGCTGTGATCGACGCGTACGTCGGCTTGGGTGCGAACGTGGGCGACCGCATGGAGACGCTGCGCGCTGCCGTCGAGCAGCTGGCGCGGGAGCCCGGCTTCCTGCTCCGCGGCACTTCTCGCGTGTACGAGACCGAGCCGGTCGGCCCGCCGCAGCCCCGCTATCTGAACGCCGTCGCGCGGATCGGGACGCTGCTTTCGCCCCGCGCGACGCTTCGCCGGCTGCTCGAGATCGAGGAACTGCTCGGCCGCGTCCGCCGCGAGCGGTGGGGAGCGCGCGAGATCGATCTCGACCTGCTCCTGTACGGCGACCGCATCGTCGCCGATGGGGCATTGCGCGTGCCCCACCCGCACCTGCACGAGCGCGCCTTCGCCCTGGTGCCGCTGGCGGAGCTCGCTCCCGAGGCCTACCACCCGCAGATGGCGCGCACCGCGGCGGAGCTGCTCTCGGCGCTTCCCGAAGGAGCGCGCGCTAGCGTCCGCGTCGCGGGGCCGCTGCGTCGGCCCCTTCCCGAACCGGAATCCGGTGGCGGCGCGGCAGGTGGGCCGGCTTCGGCGCCCCCGGATCCGTTCCCGCGCGTCTGCTGACGCGAGCGCGTCGCCCGGCGTCCCGATGGTGCCGTCGCGACGCGCGGATCTGGTAGCGACGTCCCCCGATCGCGCGCTACATGAGACGGAATGGTCCGGTCCTTCGGGGTCTTCTTGCTGCTCCTCGCCGCGTGCTCGCGGTCGCAACCGCCAGCTCCGGCGGCTGCCGATGCCGGCGCAGCGGTGAACCTCGACGCGAACGATCCCAAGGCGCTACTGGCCGCTGTAGATCGCATGCAGGACCAGCTCAAGGACAAGCCGAAGACGTTCGAAGTGCTCGCCGCGCTCGGGAACCTCTACTACGAGAACGGGCGGTACCTCGATGCGGTCGACTCCTTTCGCCGGGCCTTGGCGATTTCGGACCCGATCGAGACGCGCGCGCAGCAGCTGCGCAAGAACAAGCTGAAGCCGGTCGAGGAGCTGCCGCTCGAGTGCCGCCGCAGCGGTCCTTCGTACGGCCTGGAGCAGATCGCGCAAGCAGCCCGCAAGCTCGATCCCCCGCACGAGCTGCGCTGCCTCGATTCCTCGCTGCAGACCGCCGTCGACGCGCGCGCCCGGCGCGGCAATGCGCTGTATCTGTCCGGCAATCCCGACGGCGCGCTCGCCGAGCACCGCCGAGTCCTGGCGGAGTCGCGGGACTATCCCGAGTCGCTGTTCTTCGTCGGCGCGATCCTGCTCGAGCAGAACGGGGGTGACAAGGCCAAGCTCGAGGAAGGCAAGAAGTACTGGCGGAGGCTTCTCGCCGTCGCACCGGACAGTCCCCGGGCTTCCATCGTGAAGGAGAGCCTGCCGCGCGCGGACGAGATCTTCGCGAAGCGGGCAGTCGCGCAGGGTGAGCTTCCCGCAGGGCATCCCGACGTCGCGGGTCAATTGCCGCCTGGCCACCCCGACCTCGGCGCGCAACTGCCCGAGGGCCATCCTTCGATCGGCGGAAGTGCACCCGACGCACCGATGGCTCATCGTGGCGCGACGCCGGAGGAGCGGCCCAATGTCTCTCCCCAGGAGCTGCAGGCCGTCGCGGAGGCTGCGCAGAATACCGAGCGGACGCCCGAGCTGGAGAAGGGACTCGATGAGCTGACGGTGCAAGCCGAGGCGTTGCTCGATCAGGGCAAGTACCAGGAAGCGCGCGACAGGATCGTGCGCGTCATGCCGATGCGGCCGAACGATGCGCGCACCGCGGCGGTGATGGGAGGCGCGATGCGGGGCCTCGGCCGCGACGCAATGGCGGAACGGACGCTCTCTCGCGCGCTCCAGATCGATCCCCGGCAGCCGCGTGCGCTCTACGAGATGGGGCGGCTTCTTGCGTCGCGCGGGGACAAGGCGGCCGCGGCCGAGAAGCTCCGCGCCGCGCAGGCCGCGGATCCGAAGTTCGCGCAATCGCACCGCCTCGAGCAAGAGCTCGCGCGACTGAAGTAAACGGCCCTAGCTGCGCGCTTCCGGCGACCGCCGTTTGAACGACCATTCGATCTCGAATTCGGCGACCACCGTTCCGTCCTGCTGCGTGCCGACGGAGCGCGCCTTGAACACCACGGGTTCACCCGAACGGGCGGCCGACTCGATCGCGGTCCTCATCGACGGTCCGTCCGCGAAGGTGAACGTCGTCTCCTGCGTCGCCTTCCTGGTGAACTTCGCGGACAACGCCGTGACGAGCGAGGAAATTCGCGCGCCCGATTGCTCGATGAAATACAGCGCCGGAGCTCCGGTCGACAGCTCGGCGGCCATCGCTTGCGCCGCGAAGTACGTCGAGCGGAACGGGTTCTGCGTCTTCCAGCCGGCGGGAAGCGCGACTTGCGCGCCGCTCTCATCGAGCTTGCGCAGCCGAAGGCCCGCGAAAGCGGCTAGAGGCAGCTTGGCCCAGAGCATCGCGCGGATGCCGATCGGATTCGTCCAGACGGCCTTGAAGGTTTCAGCTCGGTTCACCGCGTTGCCTCCTCGATCGCGCGGGCGGTCGCGTCGGGATCGTCCAACATCAGCCAGTGCGAGACGTTCGGGATGACGACGCGACGCGCGCCGGGCAGTTGCGCCGCCGAGACCGGGTTCTCGTTGCCTTCGGCAACGATTGCCACGCGCGGTCCTGGGTACGCGCGCGCCGCCGTCAAACCGTCGAAAGCGGCCATCGATGCACGCAGCGGGGCGAACGCCTTCAGATCCATGCGCGCGCTCGAATCCAGCACCGCCTCGCGCGTCGCCGGCTTCGCCTTGGGCCCGAGCTCCTGCTGGTAGCTTTCCCGTAGCCGCGGCGGTGTCATTCCCTCGTCTTGCCTGCGGAAGTAGTCCTTCAGTTCGGCGGGAGCATGGCTAGCGTCACCCACCGCGTCGACGTACACGACGCCCGCGACCTGCTCCGGGTGCTTTGCCGCATACGCGCTCACTACCGTTCCCGAGAAGCTGTGGCCGACGAGCGAGAACTTCCGCAGCTGCAGCGCCTGGACGACGCGGCCGAGATCTTCCGCGAGGAGATCGACGCTGTACTCCGGCGCCGGGTCGCTTCCGCCGTGTCCTCGTTGGTCGTACGCAATCGCGCGACGCGAGACGCGCAGGCGGTCGAGCACGGGCCTCCACGTTTCCAGCTCCGAACCGAGGCCGTGCACCAGGACCAGGACAGGGTCGCCGGTTCCGCCATCGGACACGCGCAGCCGCCCAGCGCCGCCTTGCACGAAGCTCATCTTCTCCTCCGCTGTCGCGCGCGGCTGCGCCGACGAGCACGCCAGCAGCGCCACGACGATGAACGAGCAAGGATGCGTGCGTCGGAATGGATCCGACCGGACCGCACCGCTATCCGAGCAGCCGCGCGGAGAGGAGGTCCTGCACGTCGAGGAGACCGACCGGGCGGCCATCCGCGTCGACGACGGGGAGCTGATCGATCTGACCTTCGCGCAGGATCTCCGCGGCCGTGACGGCCAGATCGTCGGGGCCGACGGTGCGCGGATGGCGGCCCATGACCGCCGACACAGGTCGCGTGAAATCGACGTCGTCCTGCTGCACGAGACGGCGCAAGTCGCCGTCGGTGAAGATGCCCACCAGCCTGCCGCGTTCATCGATGACGCTCGCTGCGCCGGGGCGACCGACGGTGCTCATGACGCCCGCGGTCTCGCGCAGGCTCGTTTTCTCGCTGACGGTCGGATTCGCCGCTCCGGTGCGCATCACCTCGCGGACGCGCAGCAGACGGCGCCCCAGAGCGCCCGCGGGGTGCAGCTCCGCGAACTGCTCCGGCGAGAAGCCACGCCGGTGCAGTACCGTCATCGCGAGCGCATCGCCGAGCGCGAGGAGCGCGACCGTGCTGGTCGTCGGCGCGAGCCCCAACGGGCACGCTTCCGGCACCGGACCGATCTCCAGCACCACGTCCGCCGCCGCCGCGAGGGAGCTCTTCTGCCCCCCGGTGACTGCGATGATGGGCGCGTCCAACCGCTTCAGCGCCGGCAACAGCCGGAGGATCTCCTCTGTTTCTCCGCTGTTCGACAGCGCAAGCACCAGGTCGCCGGGCACCAGCCGTCCGAGGTCGCCGTGCAGCGCTTCGGCGGGATGGAGGAAGAGCGACGGCGTTCCGGTGGAGGCAAACGTCGCGCTGATTTTCTGCGCGATGAAGCCCGGCTTTCCCATCCCGGTGACCACCACGCGTCCGGAGCACGCGAGGATCCGGTCGACGGCGCGCGAAAAATCGCCGTCGATGCGGGCGCAGAGCTGCTCGATGGCGGCAGCTTCCGCGCGCAGCACGCCGCGCGCGTAGTCCGCCGGGTCGACGGCCGCAGCAGGCTTGCGCTTCTGTACCTCGGCAAGCCGTCTGCGTGGTTGGGAGGACATTGGAGGCGCGTGCCTTTACCACGCCGGGATGGGTTCGTCACGTCTGCAACAAAGCTTGACGCAGCGCGCCCCACGCCCTATCTGAATGAGCCCTCATTCAGCCGGGCTGCTGGCTGGAGCAGGGACCACGCGAAGCGCGGGACGGCCACTTGCAAGCGCGAGAGCAGCGGAACGACAAGCGTGCGCGCATCCTCGACGCGGCGGTGAAGGTGTTCGCCGATCGTGGATATTTCAGCTCGACGGTCGCCGAGATCGCGCGCTCGGCCGGCGTGGCCGACGGCACCATCTACCTGTACTTCAAGAGCAAAGACGATCTCTTGCTCGAGCTGTTCGACGAGAAGATGACGCAGCTCATCGCCGACGCGAAGGCTGCGCTGGCGGAAGAGCGCGACGCGCCGTCGCGGCTGAAGCGATTCATCCAGCTGCATTTCTCGGTGGTCGAGAAGAATCCGGATCTGGCATCGGTGCTCGTCGTCGAGCTGCGGCAGAGCGCGCAGCTCCTCAAGGCGGCGGATCGGCAGAGGCTCGGCTCGGCCTACCTCGAGCTGATCGGGCAGGTCGTGCGGGAGGGGCAAGAGCGTGGAGAGCTGGCGCCGACCGTCTCGCCGGGCACGGCGAAGCGGGCCATCTTCGGTGCCCTCGACGAGCTGGCGCTCGGGTGGCTTTTGTCGGGCCGACGCACGTCGCTGAAGAAAACGGGGCACGAGGTCGCGGAGTGGCTCGTCCGCGGCCTGTTGCCCGAACAGTCTGGAGGCAAACCGTGAAGCTCCTGGTCACGATGAAGCGCGTCGAGGACTACGAGTCCAAGATCAAGGTGAAGCCGGACAACAGCTGGATCGTCACGGACGGCGTGAACTACCGCGCGAATCCCTTCGATGAGATCGCCGTCGAGGAGGCGCTTCGGCTGCGCGATGCGAACATGCCCAGCGAAGTCGTCGTGGTGAGCATCGGTCCCGCCGCCGCAGCCGCGGAAATCCGTTCCGGCCTGGCGATGGGTGCCGACCGTGGCATCCTGGTGAAGCACGATGCATTCGTGGATTCGGACGGGGTGGCGAGGCTGCTCAAGGCGATCGTCGACCAGGAAAAACCCGATCTCGTGCTGATGGGGAAGCAGGCAGTCGACGTGGACGACAACGTCGCCGGGCAGCTTCTCGCCGAGTATCTCGGGTGGGGCCAGGCGACGTTCGCGTCGAAGAAGGAGTCGCTCGAGTCGCCAGAGGAGAAGGCGAAGAAGCCGGGCGTTCGGATCGCGCCCGACAAGAAATCGGCGCAAGTGGCGCGTGAGGTCGACGGCGGCCTGGAGGTGCTGGAGGTGCAGCTCCCCGCGATCATCACGGTGGATCTGCGCCTCAACGTGCCACGCTACGCGTCACTGCCGAACATCATGAAGGCGAAGAAGAAGCCGATCGCCGAAATGACTCCGGCCCAGCTGCGCGTCGACGTTGCGCCGAAGGTGAAGGTGGTGAAGGTGGAGCCGCCGCCGCAGCGCGCCGCCGGCGTGAAAGTCCCCGACGTCCAGACCCTCGTGCAGAAGCTGCACTCGGAAGCGAAGGTGATCTGATGGCGACGATCCTCGTGGTGGCGGAGCAGGCGGGCGGTCATCTCAAGAAGGCATCGTTGTCCGCGCTGACGGCCGCGCAGCAGCTCGCGCACAAGACAGGCGGCCAGATCGCGGGTGCGTTGATCGGCGCGGGAGCGGGTCAGGCCGCGCAGGAGCTGGCGAGCTACGGCGTGCCGGTGCACGTGGTCGAAGACAAAGGCTACGAGCACGCGCTGGCGGAGACGCACTCGGCGGCCGCCGCCGAGCTGGCGAAGAAGGTGGGGGCCAGCGAAGTGGTGATGGCCGCGACGGCGTACGGGAAGGACGTCGCGCCGCGAATCGCCGCGAAGCTCGGCGCGGGACTCGCTTCGGACGTGCTCGGCATCGTGAGCGGCAACCAGTTCAGGCGCGCGATGTGGGCGGGAAATGCGCTCGCCACCGTCGAGGTGACCACGCCCGTAAAGGTCATCACGGTCCGTGCGACGGAGTTCGCGGCCGCGCAGAAGGCTCAGGCAGCGGGCGCGGTGACGCCGCAGCAGATCCCGGCGCCGCAGCCGAAGACGAAGTTCCTCGAATTCAACGAGGTGAAGAGCGCGCGGCCCGAGCTGACCGAGGCACGCGTGGTCGTTTCCGGCGGGCGGGGAACGAAGGGCGACTTCAAGCCGATCGAGCAGCTGGCGGACGCCTTGCACGCGGCTGTGGGCGCGTCGCGCGCCGTCGTCGACGCCGGATGGCAGCCGAATGACCTGCAAGTGGGCCAGACGGGAAAGGTCGTGGCGCCGCAGCTCTACATCGCGGCGGGCATCTCCGGCGCGATCCAGCATCTCGCGGGCATGAAGGGGTCGAAGACGATCGTCGCGATCAACAAGGATGCAGAGGCGCCGATCTTCCAGGTCGCCGACTACGGCCTCGTCGCCGACCTCTTCAAGGCGCTTCCCGAGATGACCGACGCCGTCAAGAAGCTCGGGTGACGCAAACGGTCCTCGAGCGACTCGGCGTCCACCGCATTCCCATACCGGTGCCGTTCGCCGAGGCGGGCGGCCCGGCGAACGTCTATGCCATCGAGGACGAGGGCGGCGGGCTCGCGCTGTTCGACGCGGGGATCGGGACGCGCGACGGACGCGATGCGCTCCTCGCCGGATTCCGGACCATCGGCCGCAGCCTGGGAGAGGTGCGCCGAATCTTCGTCTCGCATGGCCACATCGATCACTACGGCTATGCGCGCGCGGCGCAGGAGGAATCCGGCGCGCCCGTGTTTGCGCACGCGCGCGACCACGACAAGCTGACCGGACGCGATCGCACCGCGCAGCGGCTGGCGTTGTACGCGGACTATCTCGACCGGCTCGGCGCTCCCCGCGAACTGCTCGCGCACGTGCGGCTGCACTGGCAAGACGCCGCCCGCATGGCCCGTCCGGTGGAGCACGTCGAGCCGCTCGAGGAAGGAACGCGGCTGCGCTTCGCGCGCTTTTCCGCGGAGGTGCTGCATCTGCCCGGGCACACGCCCGGGCTGGTCTGTCTCTGGGTGCGCGACCACGGCCTGCTCTTCTCGGACGATCACCTGCTCGAGCGCGTGAGCCCCAATCCCTTGCTCGATCTGGAGGGGCAGCGGGAACCGTCGCACCGCGCCCTGGTCGAGTACGTCCGCTCCGCGCGGCGCGCGCAGAAGTTGCCCGCCGAGCTCATCGCGCCGGGCCACGGCGAGCCCTTCGCGGGTCACGTCGAGCTGATCGATCGGCTTCTCGCCTTCTACGAAAAGCGGCAGGCGCGGATCCTCGACCTGCTGGCGGACGGCCCGCTCACGCCGGCGCAGCTCGCGCCGCGCGTCTTTCCGCATGCGAAGCCCACGCAGCTCTACCTGATCCTCTCCGAAGTGATGGGCAACCTCGAGGTGCTCGAGGACCGCGGACGCGTACGGCGCGAGGAGCGAGCGGGACGCATCGTGTTCGCGCGCGAGGTGGGGTAGGTTCCGCGTCGTGGATGAGGTGCTCGCCCTGCGTCCGCTGCGCCACCCTGGCGTCGAGGCGCGCGAGCTCGGGCGAGAGATCACACTGGTGATGCCGGGGGACGCGCCCGTTTCCCGCGAGTTGAACGAGGTGGCGAGTCGCATCTGGGAGCTGTGCGACGGCCGCCGTACCGTCGAGGACATCGCGGCGGCGATCGTCGAGGAGTTCGACGTCGACGCGGCGACGGCGCGAACTGACACCGCCGACTTCGTCCGCGAGATGCTGCAGGACGGCCTGCTCTTGCCTGGGAATGGCGCCTCCGGATGACGCGCTGGATCTGGCGCGCGTCGCTTCTCCTCTTCCCGCTCGCGCTCCTGGCCCGATTCATATGGCCGAAGACGCCGACGGTCGTGTTCGTCCTGGCGGCGCTCTCGCTCATGCCTCTCGCCAAGAGCATCGGCGACGCGACCGAAGAACTGGCCGAACGCGTCGGTCCGAGCGTCGGCAGCCTGCTGAACGTCACCTTCGGCAACGCGGCGGAGCTGATCCTGGGCATCTCGGCGCTGGCTCGCGGGCACGTCGCGCTCGTGAAGGGCAGCATCACGGGAAGCATCGTCGCGAACCTGCTGCTCGTCGCCGGAGCGTCGGTCGTCGCGGGCGGCACGCGTTTTCCGACCTTGCGCTTCAACCGCACGGCGGCGGGGGCGAGCGTCTCGACGCTGTTTCTCGCCGTCGTCGCGCTCGCGGTCCCGACGCTGCTCGCCACCGCCGGCGGCGTGCCGCACAGCGCGCATCTGCTTTCCGAGGAGATCTCCGCGGTTCTCATTTTGATGTACGCGCTCACGCTGTTCTTTCAGCTCCGCACGCACGCCGGCCTCCTCGATGCGCCGGAGGATGCGCGATCCCGGGTGCTCGCGACGCCCGCGGAGGCGGCCGCCGCGAAAGCACCGCATCTTGCGGGGAACGAGCGCCCCCTCTGGATGTCGGTTGCGGCGCTCATCGGCTCGGCGGGAGCGACCGCTGTTGCGAGCGAGCTGCTGGTCGGCGCGCTGGAAGGCACCCTCCACGCCGTCCACCTCCCCGAAACGTTCGTCGGCGTCATCATCGTCGCCGTGGTGGGAAACGCCGCGGAGCATTCGACGGCGGTGCTCTTCGGGCGGCGCGGCGACATGGACGTGGCGTTCGGCATCGCGTGGGAATCGTCGAAGCAGATCGCGCTGTTCGTCGCGCCCGTGCTCGTCTTCGTCGGCGTCCTCCTCGGCGCGGACATGGACCTGGCGTTCCGGCCGCTCGAGTCCGTCGCGGTCGGCGTAGCGGTCCTGTCGACCGCCATCATCGCGCTCGACGGAGAGACACATTGGCTCGAGGGAGCGTTCCTTCTCGCCGTGTACGCCGTACTCGGGCTCGGCTTCTGGTTCGTGGTGTAGCGCGTGGCGGACCTGGCGCTCGCGGCGGTGATGGCGATCTGGGGAAGCACTTTCGCCGTCGTGCGGACGCTGGTCGGCGGGGGCGGGGCTCCCGTCTCGCCGCTGCTGCTCGTCGCGGTCCGGATGGGTTTTGCATCTGGACTGCTGCTGCTGTGGCTCGCGGCGCGGCGGCGGTTGCAGCTCACGGCGTCCGTCTGGCGCGACGGGCTCGTGTGCGCTGCGCTCCTCGGCGGCGGCTTCCTCCTGCAGATCGAAGGCCAGCATCGGACGACAGCGTCGCGGAGCGGCTTTCTCACTGGTCTTCTGGTGGTCTTCGTCCCGGTGCTGGAGTTCGTGTTCTTCCGCAAGAGACCGTCCGCTGCCGCCGCGGCCGGAATCGCGCTCGCATTCACGGGCATGGCTCTCCTGTCTCGGGGAGGCGCCGCTGGCGAAGTGCAGCTGCTCGGCGATCTGCTCACGGTCGGCTGCGCGGTCGTGTTCGCCGGCCACATCGTGGTTCTCGGGCGCGTCGCGCCCCGGCATCCCGTGTTGCCTCTGGTTTTCGTGCAACTCGTGGGAACCGGCGCGATGGCCGCCGTTGCGGGACCGTTCGTCGAGCCGCAGCACCTCACGGCAGACCTGCGAACGTTCGCCGCCATCGCGTATCTGGCGGTGTTCGCGACGCTTCTTGCCTTCGGCGTCCAGACCTGGGCGCAGCGACGATTGCCAGCGGTCCGAATGGCCCTGTTGTCCGCGCTGGAGCCGGCCTTCGCCGCCGCCTGGGCCGCCGTCCTCATCGGTGAACGGCTCAGCACGCTCGAGCTCTGGGGCGGTGTGCTGATCGTGCTCGGCGTAGCGGTGGGCGAAACGGGTTCCGCCCTGCTCGCACGGCAGCCGCCCGGCGGCGCGTAGGCCACCGACTTTGGAGAGCGCGATTGCCGGCGGGCCTGTTACAAGCGGGTTGGGGATGGCAGCCGCGCCGGATGGCACCGCGCCGGAGCTGGAGGTCGAGCGCGCCGCGCACGGATTGCGTTTGCGCGGGACGCAACTCTATCTGGAACCGATCGGGCGCCCGCAGCTTGGGTTCCTTGCGCATGCGCGCGGCGTACGCGCCATCCTTCCCGAGCGGACGATCGCCACGGCGGCGACCGTTGCGCTGCTCGAGACCGCCCAGCCGCGCGCGCTGCGCAAGGCGGCGGCTCTTCCGGCGGGCTGGGGGAAACCGTTTTCGCTCGGATCGCTCACTCTCACGGTGCATCCAGCCGGCCACCTGCTGGGCAGCGCGCAGCTTCATTGCGAGCTCGGCAGCCGTTCCGTCCTGTACACCGGTGACCTGGGGGGTGCGGGCGCCCGCGCGCCCGCCACGGCGGAGCCGCGCGAGCAGGTTCCGTGCGACGTGCTGTTCCTGCGCGCGACCTACGGACATCCACGCTATTCGTTTCCGCCCCGGGCGGAAGTTCTGCAGGACCTTTCGCGATTCGTCGCGGCTACGCTTCGCGAGCGCCGCACGCCCATCGTGCTCGCCGCGCCGCTAGGCGGTTCACAAGAGGTGGTGCGGCATCTCGGCGAGCACGAGCTGCGGCTGCATGCGGCACCGCTGCGGTTTTGCGACGTGTACCGCGCGCAGGGGATCGAGCTGCCGCCGACGCAGCCGCTGGGCGTCGCCAAACCGGGCCAGGTCATCGTCCTGCCGGCGCATCCTCGCAGCAGACGGCTCGTTTCCGACTTCGAGCCTTATCGGACATGCCTTCTCTCCGGACGCGCCGCGGAACCCGGCTTCGCCGCGCAGGTCGGCGTCGATATGGCGCTTCCGCTGTCGGACCACGCGGGCTTTCCGGATCTGCTCGACTATGCCGTCCGCTCCGGCGCGTCGAGGGTGGTTGTGGTGCACGGAAACGCAGAGGAACTGGTCGATGCACTGCGGCAGCGTGGCCTCGCCGCGCAGACGCTGCGCGAGCACCACCGCCAATTGGACCTTCTCTAGGCCCTGCGTTCGCCAACGCCGGCAAGAAAGTGCCAGATGGCAGCGGCACCGAGGCGCGCGGTGCGTCCATCCACGTCGAGAGGCGGCGCAAGCTCCATCACGTCGAGGACGCGCACGCGCGCGTCGCGCCCCGCCGCCCGCGCGCAGGCGTACAGGTCGGCTGCCGAGAGCCCGTCCGGGCAAGGCGCAGATACCCCGGGTGCGCTCGAAGCCTCGACGCCGTCGAGATCCAGGCTAATCGCGATCGCTTGCGCGCTCGAGCGGAGCGCACCGGCGAACGCGTCCGCCACGCGACTGCGGATCTCCTCGAGCGAGAGCATCGCGAATCCATGCGCGGCTGCCCACTCCCGGTGAGCGCGAGCGTTGTGTTGCGGCTGGATGCCGAGCTCCACCAGCGCGTAGCGCTGCTTCCAGCGTTCCGCGAGTCGGCGGAAAGGTGTGCCGCTGGTGATGAGCCCGTCGCGGAGCGGCCGAACGTCGAGATGCGCGTCGACGTTGATCGCGCCGATCAGCCCCGACGCTGCGCGCAGGAGCGCCGAGTGGCTGGCGTACGCGCCGTCGTGGCCGCCTCCCAGAAGCACGACGCAAGCGCCGCCCTGTAGCGCGGAGAAGGCTGCTTGTTCAATCGCCGAGTGCACCTCCTCGATCGTGCCCAGCTCGGCGGTGGCGTCGCCGAGGTCGTGAAGCGTGACGGAGTCGAGTTCGCCGCGGTCGCCGGGTGTCAGGCGCGAAAGAAACCGCCGCAGCTCCGTCGGACCCTGCGCCGCTCCCGGTCTGCCGCGCCCGTTCACCACCGCGCGGTCGTCAGCGTATCCGATGAACGCGACCAATGGCCCGGGACCGAGCTTCGCCGGATCGCTCGGCAGCGGCGCGCGAACGATGCGTTCGCCGAGGCGCGGATCGTCTTGCGTCCCGGCGTAGAAGAGCGCGGGATTCGCGGGTTTGAGGCGCTCCGCCACCGGTCCTCCGTCGCGGCGAGTCACGCCGCTTGCGCGATCCGGCTCGCCGCGCGCCGGGCATCGCGCAAAGTTGGCCGTCTTGACACCAACGCGGAACCTAGACGAAATGCGCGCTCGTTTCACCCCGCGCCCACATCACCTCGATGAGGAGGCAGCCAATGCTGCTTCGACGTGTCGCCCCCGCTGCGCTCGCGATCCTCGCGTTGACCGCGTGCGAGCCCGGGGTCGGGTACGACACCAGCCGGAACGTGGCGACGAACTACGCGGCATTCGATCCGAGCGCGACGCCTCCGCAAATCCCGCTGCCCAACGACCTGGCGCTCACGCAGGCAGGGACATTGCCCGGTGCGCAGGGTGAGCTCCTCCGGCTGTTCGCCGCCGCCGGCGGGTTTCCGAACGATCAGGAAGTGCCCATCACGATCGACCTGATCCAGGTCGGCACGCAGCTCGACGGCGGCGTGCTCGCGCGGTCCATGCCCGCGCTGGACTTCGCGAGCATCCAGGTCTGCACGGCGCCCGGCCAGAACTGCAACCTCGCCGTGATGCAGCTGGGCGCGCCTCCACCCGTGTTCGTCGCCATCGACCAGCCTGTCGCGGCCGACTACGTCGCGAACGGCGATCACGGAACGCTTACGCTGCACCGCTCTGCGCACGCGATTCCCAGTGGACCTCCTGGCAGCACCATCAACTCACGTGTCTGGGACCCCGGCGTCCACTACGTCGCGGCGATTCGCGGCGGTCCGAACGGCGTCACGGTCGGCAACGGACGGCTCTACCCGCAACCCGCGATGTACCTCCTCGAGCAGGGAAAGGACCTCACCAAGCCCGAGAACCAGGGACTCATCCCCGGCAACACGGCTGCGGAGAAAGCCGCCACCGCGGCGCAGCTCGAGCAGCTGCGCAGGACGTACGAGGCCGGACCGTTCCCGCTTCTCCAGACCGTCTTTCCAAAGACTGAGATCGCGACGCTGACCACCTTCCAGATCGCGCCGCGTCCGTCGACCGCACCCAGCGCCCAGCCGGTGATCGACGCGAGCGCAGGCGTCGTGCCGCTGCCATCGAACCTGCTGCTCGACGGCAACACGCTCCCCGACGATCCGCTGGTGCCCGCGACGAGTGCTCACGTCCAGAACATCCCCACTCTCGGCCCACTCGCACCCGGCCTGGCTACGCTGGATGGTTTCAGCACAACCGCGTTGCTGCTGATCCCGACGAGCGCGCCCGTGATCGTGGCGACTGGAGCGGGACCGACGTCGACCTTCACGAATAACGTGTTCCTCTATGACCTGAGTGACCCAAACAATCCCGTGCTCGTCGATCCCTCGACTTACGACGAGCTGTTGCCGGACGCTGCACGTCAGCAGGTCGCGGCCGGAGTGTGGGCGTCGTCTGTCGTCGGCGTCCAGCCGGCTGCGTTTACGAAGCCGGCTACGACGAAGCCACTCAAGGAAGCGACTGACTATGCTGTGATCGTCACGAACCGGATCGTCGGTGCGCTCGATCAAAGACCGCTAGGCCGTCCCACCGTGGCGAGCATCGTCCTTTTCGATAGTCCAGTATGGGCTGGAGGAAAATCGCAGCTCGCTGGAGTATCCGACGCGCAGGCGAAAGTGCTCGAGCGGATGCGTGTGCAGATTGGAAAGGTCCTTCCGAAGGTTGCGGCGCTCCCTGGTCCCCAGGCCACACCGAAGACGGCAATCGCGCTGGCATATACGTTTCGCACGCAATCAATTACGAACGTAGCCCTACAGCTCGCCGCAGCTCCTTACGCGGACACAAACCGCAGCAAGGGAATCAATGTTCTATCAAGCACGCCTTTCGGCGCATGCGCCGGCAGCAATTGTGGAGGGACAGTAGCGGACGAGTTCACGAAGTACGGCGCCGATACGTCCGTCGTTCCGCTGACGGACATCGGCGAGATCATTGAAGCGACTATT